>Ga0306922_10001839_pt1 | contig 19417 bp, 19 predicted proteins | sample sta12Cox44000082_FD_203758 | JGI IMG/M metagenome (GOLD analysis project Ga0306922, IMG submission 203758) | Lab enrichment of tropical soil microbial communities from Luquillo Experimental Forest, Puerto Rico - statoxic.12C.oxic.44.000.082 (v2)... | ecosystem: Environmental > Terrestrial >... | reverse complement strand
TGGCCATTTCGCGTCGACAAGACTGTGCTTGAGACCGGCGCGAAAGATCCTGAGCTCCATCTGCGACAGATAGCGGTCGTCCGTCACCGCCTTGAGCTCGGCTGGCGAGCGGGGCTGCGTCAGGCGCGCTTCGAGCGCCGCGGCGCCGAGGCGAGTGCGCGCCGCCTCGTAGATCGGTGCGAAAGGAGGTGCGGCCATCGATCTCTCCGTTCGAGTCACGCTCTGCGGACGCCGTAGAAGGTCGCGAAGCAGCCGGGCAGCACATCGATCAGATCCTTACGATAGGCGGTGGATTGCCAATATTCGCCCATCGGGATGTAAGGAACATCCTGCGACAGCTGCAGTTCGGTGCAGATCCGCCGTTGCTCATCGATGCTGCCGGCGTCGAGCCAGGCGGCGCGCAAGGCGTCGATGCGCGAGCTCGTCGGCCAGGCATCCCAGGCGGCGAGCCCGTCGGCGCGTATCAAGAAGCTGGTGTAAGAATTGGTGTTCGGGACCGATCTGTCGAAGAGTCCAAAGAACGCGCTCCATCCACCCTTGTCCGGCGCGGCCTGATTCTGCCGTCGGCGGATGGCGGCTCCCAATTCCATCTCCTGCATGTCTATATTCATCCCAGCGCGGCTAGCTGATCTACTCCCGCCAGGGACGCCGCGCGAATCTCTTGGACGTCGGTCGGAACAAGGACGACGACCTTTTCGCCGTTATAGCCCGCGCGCGTCAACGCCCGCCGAACTGCTGCGTAAATCGCGCGGCTCGCGCAAGACTTCGATCTCGGTATCGTTGGCAAACGGCGTTCCGTCGGGGAAGAGACCGATGCCGTCGTGCCAGGAACAAAGACCAACTTGCTGGCTCTCTCCGCGTGCCCGATCCGCGGCGCAGCGAGCGCCGCAACGCTGGCGCCAGCAGCCTTAAGGAGATCTCTTCTGTGCATGACGGCCTCCTCCCTGTTTAGCCATGACGATAGCCGATAGCGGCGCGACGCTCCACGCTTCCAAATGCCATCGTGTCGACCCGATTGACGCGGCTCCGGTCACCGGTCAGTCTTCTATCGAGACCAGCCGCGGAGTAAGCAGCCATGAAGTTGATGTGGTTTCATTTGATGCCCTACACTGAGTTGCCCGACGATTTCCGCGAGAAGCATCCCTCGGTGTGGGTCGACATCCACTCTTCGCTGTTCGACCCGCGGCGAGCGCACCACATGTACAACGACTTCATGGACGAGCTCGAATTCGCGGCCGAGTGCGGGTTTGACGCGGTCTGCGTTAACGAGCACCACTCGAACGGTTATGGGCTGATGCCCTCGCCCAATCTGATCGCCTCGGCATTGGCCCGCCGCACCAGTGACACCGCACTCTGCGTGATGGGCAATTCATTGGCGCTCTATAACCCGCCGACCCGGGTCGCCGAAGAATTTGCGATGATCGACTGCATCTCCGGCGGACGATTGATCGCCGGCTTCCCGGTCGGCACGCCAATGGACACCTGCTTTGCCTATGGGCAGAACCCGTCGATGCTGCGCGACCGCTATTACGAGGCTCATGATCTGGTGGTGAAGGCTTGGACCGAGACCGACACTTTCGCCTTCAACGGCCGTTTCAACCAGCAGCGCTATGTCAACATCTGGCCGCGCCCGGTGCAAAGGCCGCACCCACCGATCTGGATCCCCGGCGGCGGCTCGATCGAGACCTGGCAGTGGTGCGCGGTGATGGACCACGTCTACGCTTATCTCTCCTACTTCGGCTTCAAGGATGGCCGCGCCACGATGCAAGGTTTCTGGGACGAGATGGACCGGCTCGGTAAGGACCGAAACCCGTACCGGGCCGGCTTTCTGCAATTTGTCGGGGTGGCCGAGAGCCGCGAGCAAGCGATGGAACTCTACCGCGAGCCGGCCGAGTATTTTTATGGCCGCTGCCTGCGGGTCGACCCGCGCTGGGCGATGCCGCCGGGGTATATCACCGAGGCGACCCAACGCGCCGGCATCATCGGCCAAGTAGGCCGCGCCGCAAGCATGCAGGCCCGGCAGCAGGCGCGGGCGACGACCCAAATGGAGGACATCGTCGAGCGCGGCTATGTGATCATCGGCTCGCCGGACGAGGTTGTTACGCAATTGACCGAGGTGGCGACCGACCTCAATGTCGGACATTTGATGCTGCTGTTGCAGTTCGGTAGCATGGGCAAGGAGCTGGCCGCTTACAACACCAAGCTGTTCGCCGATCGTGTAATGCCGCGGTTGAAGGGCCTGTTCAGCGAATGGGAAGACCGCTGGTGGCCGCAGCCGATGCCGCACCCCGAGCGCGCCCACGTCGCTCGCTTCGAGGCGCCGCTGGCAGCGGAGTAATCTCAGTGGTCGTGACCCTGACAAACCAAGGGGAGAAACGTTATGAAACGCACTATCGCAAGCCTGCTGACCGCAAGCGGGTTCCTTGGCGCGTCCCTTTTGGCCGTACCGGTGGTGCGGGCCGCGGACGTGTTGACGCTGTCCTCGACGGCGGTTCAAGACAACGGCACCCTGGCCACAAAAAATGCGTGCAGCGACAAGCAGAGGACCCCGAATTGCGTAGGTGAGAACATCTCGCCTCCGCTCGCCTGGTCGAACGTGCCGGACGGGACCAAGAGCTTCGCCCTGCTTCTGTTCGATCCCGAAGGACGCGCCCCGGCTGGCGTGTCGCACATGGTGGTCTATGGTATCCCGGCCGATGTGAATGGCTTTGCCGAGGGCGAGCTCAGCAAGCCCTCCGAAAAATTCGTCGGCGGCAAGAGCCTGATGGGGTTGGGAACCTATTTCGGGCCGGGCACACCACCGAACACCGATTGGCACCATTACACCTTTACGTTGGTTGCCACCGATCTCGACCCGAAGGCGCTGGAACCGGGTCTGACCCGGGACGAGCTGGCCAAGGCCCTTGAAGGCCACGTGAAAGGCTCGGCCGGTTTGGTCACCCGGTTCAAGCATCCGTCGTAAGGGGTGGCTGGACGGCGCCGATGGCCTCACTGCGGAAGAGCCGAGGCGCGGGGCGCTCCTACGATGTCAGGCAATGCCTCGGAATGCCGTGCTCGGTGGGCTCGAATTTAGGGCCGTCATACGGGACGCCCTCGTCGGGATCGGCGTTGACCTTGGTGATGCCATCGGCGATCGGCTCGCCATCGGGATCGTTTCCCGCCGCGATCGTGCCGCCAGTGACGACTTCGTCGCGCCACGGCCAGACCATGCGGAACCGCTCCATTTTGCGGCCGGTCCCGCCGTGGATATAGACGGTCGAACTCAGTAGGAAACTGCGGTCGGCGATTTCAGAGCCGACTGGCTCATGGGTTTGCGCCCACAAGACGGTCTCGCCACGGAACCAGGCGTTCAGGGCCGCCGTATCGTCGTGCTCGCCATCGCCCCATAGGACGGGAGGTGCCGCTGAGCATTTTGATTGCTCTTCGGCCCATGCCGGCGAGGCGATAAGGATCACCGCGATCAGCCTGGCAGCGAGGCGATGGTTGATAGCCCTGCGGGCTGTTTTGCCTGACGACATTGCGTATAGTCGCATCCGAGACAGTTTCGGAAAAGACGTCCCTACGGGGCTGGGAGGGCAGAATTATGGCGGACCATAACGATCCGAACGCTGTAAATTCGATCTTCTCGGATATCGATGTCAGTGCCGCCGATCTCTACGACATCTTTGGCTTTCCTGCCGACGATCCAGCGGGCGCTGAAAAAGTCGTAATCGCGCTGACCTTTTCCGCCACACCGCAGGCCGGTGTCTTCGACACTGACATGCTGTACCGGATCTTGATTGCGCCCGATCGCCGCATTACTCGTTCGGACAGCGATGACACCAGCCTCACCGGATTGTTGACCTATCTCGAGGGGGTCAAAGAGAAATATTTAAAGATATTGAAGCCGTCGGAGGTTCGGGTAACGGTTGATGTCAACAACCGAGCAAACCTTCGTTTCATCGGCTTTCCCGGCGGAAGTTTTTCGACCTCCATAACGACCAACGAAAGTGTCAGCGTGCAGTCGCCCGACGGTCACTCGATCAATGTTTTTGTCGGTGGACGCGACGACGCCTTCTTCAATGATCTGCCGGGTTTTTTCCGATCGATCAACTACGCCCCGCAATTTTATCACGTGCCGCATACGATGCCGGATGTGCGGGAATTGAAGATCCCGAAGACCTTTCTCGAACTGGAAGGGAACGATCTTTTTAATTACGACCCGCAACTCCCGCAATGGGGCCACGGCACGAAGAAGGAGTTGCCGGCGGGCCCGCTGACATGGAACGGCAATCGCTTCAAGAAGGACCAGAACGGTAATTTTCGGTTCGTTTATTCGGGCCAAGACGCACGGGCCGGACAGAATTGCAATGCGATCATCCTGGAAGTGCCGCTGAGTTTTCTGACGGCTAATTCTGGCGACCACCGCATCGTCAATACCTGGGGCGAAAGCTGGGTACTGAAGGCAGCTCACAAGGTTGAAACAATCCCCGACGATCCGTTATGGATCGAGCACCCGCATGTGCTCCTTGAGGCCTTGACCTTCGACGAAGAATTGAAGAAATACAAACTTGTCGATACCGACGGGCAAGCCTTCGCCGACGCCGCCCTCAGCGAACGGGAGGACAATCGTCAGTTGGGTGCCAACAATTTCTGGCTGGCACCACATTTCATCAAGCGGCTGGGTCATCTCGGCTGGGGTTTTGGTCCGTCTATCACAGCACTCGGACTCGCCTGCGCCTTTGATCACGACAATTCGCCGGTCTCGGTTCATCGGACCTATTCGAGTGTCGTGGAGGCCTTCCCGCGGGTCAGCAAGATCTTGTTTCAGGAGCTCAACATGCCGGACAATTCCTGGAACAGAAAGGGATTGCCGATACCATTGCGGCGCGCCGTTGACGTCTTCATCCCAAACGTGAATTCGATCGATATGGACACAACCGGCACTTGGCCATTCGGTCGCCGCCTGGAGGACCAAGTGGCGACCCGCTTCCTGTCCACGTTCTTGGATATGAGCGCCAGCCTCAACGGGAAAAGGTATCATGTCGAATTGCTCAACGACCCGGCGCTGTGGAATAACGCCCCGATCGAGCCGAAAACGCCGCCTAATCCGCTGAAGAACGACAAGGAATTCCTGACGGATTTCCCGTATCTTGCCGAACCCTGGTGAGCCGATGATGGCCGCGGGTGGGTACGCCGCCGAGATGCGGCGCATCGACGAAGATATCGCCAAGACCGAGGACGCCGCAGGCGCGGCGTTAAGCAGTCCGGAACGCATTACCCGGCACGTTTATAGACTCTATCAGAAGGCTTCTATCGCCGGTGATCTGGCAGGATTGACCGCGGTCGAACATGCCATCGACGACACGATACCGTTATTGTCGAACCCAGCCGATCTCTACTTACTGAAGGCCCATGCCGCATTCAAGCTTCACAAGCTCGCGGACGTCGATTTCGCGCTGCGCGCCGTTCGGTCGGTTTATGACAGCGATGAGGGGCGACTGATCCGGGCGGATCTCGACTTCCAGCGCGGGCATTATTCGGCGGCGGAAAACGGCTATGTCGACGTCCTCGGGCATGAGCGCTCCTGGGATGCTCTGGCTCGGTTGGCACATCTCCGCGGTAAGATGGGCGATTTGGCCGAAGCGGACCGTCTTTACGAGGAGGCAGAAGACCAACTGACGGCAAAGGAAATGCGGGCTTACGCGTGGCTCGAGGTGCGGCGCGGTTTTCTGGATTTCGTCCATGGTCGGTTCCGCGAGGCGCGATCGCATTACTGCCGGGCTGAGGCAGCCTACCCCGGATATTGGCTGGTCGAAGAGCACATCGCCGAACTGCTCGGGGCAGAGGGCAGATACGAGGAGGCGGCCGGGATCTTTGAGCGAGTTGTCTCGGTGATTGACCGCTCTGAGCTCGATCAGGCGATCGGCGAGCTTTACGATCTCGGGGAGCAGCGCGGGCCCGCGGTTTACTGGAAACAGCGCGCCCTTTCTGCGTACCTGCAATCTGTGCAACGGGGCGAGGTCCATTATTATCACCACCTCGTTGATTACTATACGGACGTGGCAGAAAACGGTGGCGAAGCTGTTAAATGGGCATATAAAGACCTGCAACTAAGAGAAAATTTTTCAACTCAGGCGGCGCTCGGCTGGGCATTTTACCGTGATGGACGGTTTAGCGACGCGGTCCACTGGATCGAGCGCGCTTTGACCTCGGGGGTCGTCGATGCATTGCTCTATTTTCGCGCCGGCGAGATTTACAGTGCCGCCGGCAACGAAATTGAAGGCCGTGGCCTCCGGGAGCGGGCGTTAAGCCTCAACCCGACGGTTGCCGGTTTTCACGTGCATCACTGAGAGGTCACGAAGCTAGGATCACATCTGCAGCCTTCTCGGCGATCATATAGACGGCACTGGCGATAAAGAACCCGGGGATTCGCGGGAAGACTGAGGCATCGACGACGCGCAGCCCCTCGGTCCCGTGGACCCGGAAATCGCTGCCGAGCACGCCGCCGCCCTCGCGCGGCCCGATCGCGCAGGTGCAGGAGGCGTGGTGGCCCCACGCTGTGCTGCGCACGAAGTCCCGAAGGTCGTTATTCGTCTGCAGCGCTTCTCCTGGCTGTTCTTCCTCGGCAATGAGCCCCTGCGCTCTGAGCTTGGCCGTGAGCTGACGGACAAAGCGGATGCCCGCGACAACCGAGTCGAGATCTTGGCCTGCAGTATCGCTGCCCTCGTCGAAATAGTGGAAATTGATCAGCGGCGTGTCCAGCGGATCGGTCGAACGGAGCACCACTTCGCCGGCGCGGTTCTGCGTGTGCCCCTTTAGGATCGCCCAAGTCAGGTAATTCGGCTTGGTCACCTCGGCGGCGGAATAGCCGGGAAAATAGCCGCCGAAGAGGCCCAAAAGTGCAAAGCAAAACAGGTCCGGGAGCGGGCGTTCGGGCAGTGATTTTAAGATTGCCGCCAATACCGCTCCGTTGCTGGTGTAGAGGCCCTCGCGCCGCGTCGCCCATTCCTGATAGGCAGGGTCGCGGCGGCTGAAAGTGACGCCCTTCAGGATGTTCCAGCTGTCGAAGCTCATGCGGTTGACGACGCCGACCTCGTAACGGTCTTGCAGGTTCTTGCCGACCCCGGACAGTTCGACGCGTACCTGAACGCCGAACGGCTCCAATATCGAGCGCGGCCCGATTCCCGACAGCATCAAGAGTTGTGGCGTATTAAAGGCGCCGCCGCACAGGATCACCTCGCGCGTGGCCTCTGCGGTGGAGAGGACGCCGGGGGCGGTGCTGGGCTGACCATGGGCCCGGTATAGCCGCTCACCCTTGAGATACTCGACGCCTGTCGTGCGATTCTGCTCGTCGAGAATGACGCGCCTGACCAGAGCGTTGAGCTCCACCCGGAGGCGATCGGGATATTTCTGCGCGGTCTCGAGCACCCGCTCTCGTGTCCCCATCCGAGCGTGGTTGCGCGTCGTCAGCGGCGTGTAGCGCACCCCGATGGCGTTTTCGGTCACCAGCCGCCAGTCATTCGGATCGGCTTTTGCTTCCAAGAGATCGTGCACGCGTTCGATCGGTTCTCCGATATCGTCGAAGGCTGTGGCTGCGGATTCGAGCAATACCTGGACCAAGCCGTGATCGCGCAGGGCGGCCGCGGGGGGCATTGCTTTCTCCACCTGCAGCCAGCCATCCCAGCCGTGACGCGACGGATTGGCGCCAAGTTTTGCGACCCAGCGCTCGATCGGGCGGTGATGACAGTTCTCCAGCTTCGTGAAATAGTGCCGCATCGCCTCGGCGTTCCACGATGCATCGCCGGTGAGCTGCGCAATGCCGTCCCAGTCGGCATTGTGCGGGTAGACGAAGATCATCGCGTTGTGCGCAGTGCAGCCGCCCAGTGTTCCGGCGCGCGGGTAGAGGACGCCGTTGACCGGCACCCCCCGGTAGTCGCGCACATATTTCGGATCCTTCGCCTGCTGCTCCTCGGAGGCATAGTGCCGGACAAAGAAATCCCACCGCATCGCGTCGTTCTCGCTAGCGAAGCCGTGAAATGTGGGTACCTCATAATCATCCGGCAGCCGGTTTATGCCTGGTTGGTAATCGTTTGTACCCGACAGCTGACGGGGATCACCGCCGGCTTCCAGCAGAAGCACACTTCGCCCGGCCTCCGCGAGTCGTGCGGCGAGCGTCCCGCCACCGGCGCCGGACCCGACTACGATGTAATCGAATGCGTCTGCCATCGATCCCGTCTCCCGTTAGAGATGCCGTTCGTCAAGAAATCTTGTCGTCCTTGAACGGGCAGCTGTTTCGTACGATCGCCGGCTCGGCAGGAGCGGGCTGCACATTCAGATCGAGCAATAGGCGTTGAAAGCAGGGGTGCTGCCGCAGCAAGATCCGCCCAGCTTCGATGGCTTCCTGTAACTGAGTGGGCGAAAGGCTCCAGCTCGTACCGATGTTCTTAACCGCGATCTGCAATTGGTGCTGCTCGGGCAAGAACTGATCAAAATCGACCGAGATGTTGTAGACCCGCAATCCGGCAAACAGCGGCTGACCGGGCGCGCGGACGGTCGAGGCGCCCGCGGCTTTGAGCGTGTCGACGAGATTCTGCAAGCTCGCATTCGAGCGGGCCGTGGTCGAGTCGATCGGCGCGCCGATTACCGTGTTCACGACTTTCAGCAATCCTGGAACCGCTGGATTTCCGCCGACACCATTATCCGCATCGGCCCGAGCATTCACTGCGATCACAACGATGCGCCGGGTGCGACCGCTATTGATTGCCTCGAGGATTCGTGCCGGGCTACGCGGTGACACCAGCACCTCGGTCAGAGACTGAACTCCCTGATTGTCGACCAGCCCGCCGTCGAGCAAGTGCAAATAGTGTTCGTTGCGATAGGCGTCCTTACCGTTGCGCAGCGCGTTGGCGTAACGCGCGCGTTTGTATTCTTCGAGATTGATATAGCGCGGCAGTGGCAAGGTCAGCTCTGCGCTGATCCACCCGCCGCCTGGGATAGCACCCTTACAGTCCTCGTAGCTGAAATTTCGTAGGCTCATCGGCGACAACGCAACTGGAAATGCTGCGGATGCTGCGACCGCTACGGAGAGCGGCAGTTGATCGAGATCGGAGCACAGATCGTCGAAACGCTGCGGCGTAAAGGCGAAAACCTCTCCCGACTCCATGTCCGTAGCGTTCATCACGAGCAGCGGCGCGCCCGGCCGCCGCAAATCGGCGAAACGCGCGCCATGGAAAAGCTCGCGGTCGAGGAGATCGCGAAGCGCGTCGATGCGAGTGTAGCTGCTCAATGACAACCGGGCCAAAGTGAGCGGGTCCTTGGCCTCCCACTCCAGCGTTTTCATATTGTCGCGCTCGAGAAAGTCGGTCTTTAGCTCGTCGAGGCGGGCCGGGCCGACGAGGCCAAACCAGGCGGCGACGACGCTGCCTCCCGAGACCGAGGAGACGACCTTGACGCGATCGATCAGCGCCACCGGTTGGCCGGTCGCCCGGTAGCTCTGCGCGCCGAGCTCATTCAGTACCCCGAGCCCAAGGGCGGCTGCCCTCGACCCGCCGCCGGAAAACGCGATCAGAATCAGCGGCGCCCCGGGATCGGCGCCAATCAGGTCGGCCGGCGGAGGATTCGCAGCACCTGTGGCGAGCGGTCTGTTGGGATAGTCGGGGACCGTATCGCAAGCTGCCAGCGCGAGTGCCAGCACGGCGAGCAGCCACAGCCCGATCACGCGGTGCATGGAGGATCCCAGCTCAGGTAAAGACGATAATTTTTGGCCGCATGATGGACGTGCCGGCAAGAACTACGTCTTCGCTTGACGGCGCATAGCCGTCGCCGCTGAGGGTGATGATGTACTCATCGGGTGCAAGAAGGATCGTGTGGTTGGTGACACCGACCCGATCGCCGTCGGCCAGGACGTCGCGGTCTTGCTTGTAGACCACCAGTAGATATTCGACTGACATCGCACGATCCTTCGTCGGCCTGCTGCCGCCGCTTGGCATCGGGAAATCAAAAGGTCTTTAGGAAGGCGATTAGCGCCTGCTTGTCCGTGTCGCTTAACTGGGTGCCGAAATAGTGGCCGCGGTTGACGACGTAGTCCGGGCATTTGCTGAGCGCGAACAATTGCTCGCCGACATTGGCAAAGACCTTACGTGCCTCGTCGTCGCTGGCACCCTTGGGCAAGGCCCGCAGATCCCCGACCACCTTCAGGATTGCCGTCAGCACCTGCCGATCGTGCTTGGCGCGGGCGAGTAGCCCGCTGCCGTCCGGCGGCAACGGGTCGAAATTCGCCAGCAGATCGACCGGCGTCCCCTTCGGGATCGGGCCGATCTCGATGCCCTGTTGATCGAACACCGGGACCGCCAGGTTGAGGAGCTTGCTGGAGGCCTTGACCGCATCGGGGAGGTAGCCGGTCGGGATGCGCAACCAGCTCGTCACGGTGGTACGCTGGATCATACCCGGTACCTTGTCGCCCAACACCTCGTCCTTGTCGCGCTTTTCCGGCCACAGCATCTTGGCGATACCATCCTGGAACGCATCCATGCGCGCTTCCACCGACGGGGTCTCGTTGAACTTCCCGATGGTGTTGTTCAACAGATAGGGTGCGGTAGACCACAGGCTGATCAAGGACGGTACGCGGGTATAGCCGCGCCCGCCACCCGGCATCTGGAACTGCTGAGGCTTGCCGGTGAACGGGTCGTAGACCGTGATCGCGCCGACCGACGGCAAGGATTTATACGAGGCTGACGAAAAATTATCCCAAATGTTGTTGCCGATCGCGTTGGTGGCGAGTGGACTGCAGGCGTTCGTCTGCAGCAAGGGCAACGTCACTGGGACACGACCGTCGTTCGACAAAAAATTGTCATCGAGAAAGTCGTCCGCCAATACGATGTTGCGCATTTTTTGCTTGAAATCGTCGGTATCGGTCCAATTCCAATATTTGTTGAAGCAAGTCAAATATTGCGGGCCGATGCAAGCGCCGGGATCGGCCCCGACCGGGCGCTCGGGCGCCTTGCTCGAATGGCACCTGGCACAATTGTCGGCGAAGACAAGCTTGCCCTGCTGCACCGTCTCTGGCGGGTCGTTTAGGTAGGCCGCCCCGCCCGGCGCATTCTTCAGCTTGTGCGGATAGGACGCCTTCACCAAGAAGAACGCCATGTTCGGTGTCTGGTTTTCGGTCGCCTGCCAATAGGACGAATTGGCCCGCGCGGTCTTGATCGAAAACGGGGTAACCGGCCTGCCCCCGAGGATCGGCTTGAAGTGCGTCAGCCAGTCCTCGCTGAAGAGTCCGATATTGACATAGACGCGGTTCAAGGCACCGAGCGCTCCGACCGAATCGGAACCGTCCTTCAACACATGCGGCGTCCATACCGTATTCGGCGGCTGAAAAAATTGGGTTAGCGGGCCGGTTTTGACAATATCGTTGAACTGCTTGTTCGCCAGATTGCTGGGGCCCAGCTTCTCCAAGCCGAAGCGCTTGGCCTCTGCCAGTCGCGGCCACAAATTGTAGACCGCATTCATCGTACGCGGATTGTTGATGTTGTCGCTGGAGACGAGCGAGGTATCGAGCGAACCCGGCTTTGCCGTATGCAACACCTGGAACAGAAAATCCGATTCGTCGGCGTTCCACGCTAGAATTCGGTCGACCCAGAAATATTGGGCACCGACTGTAGAGCTCAGATTTTCCCATTGCGGCGCCTCGGGATCGGCCGGCGGCTTTTCCGGGTTCGGGCCGACATGGCAGAACCCGCAGGACATGCCGACGCGATAAGGCCGTACCAGCTTCCGCGACAGATAATAGCTCGGGTCGTCGTAATAGCGCTTGGGGTCCCACTGCTTAGCCGCCGCTTCGTTGAAAGCGGGGTTGGGAAAGAGCCGCAACCCGACGATCCCGGTCGCATAACCATAATAGGATCCGGTCGGAATATTCTTGCCGCGGGCGCCGATGGCGACCCCCGGGTATTTCTGTGCATTTTCGAACGGGTCCGGTGGGCAATCCGGGTTGCGCCGGTCGAGCCACAACCCAAAGCGGTCGGGATCTGGGCCGGTAGCCTTGGAGAAGCACGGCTCGTTGATGAGACCCAGCCAATTCCAGCGATTGTCACGGCTGGCTTTGATCCCGGGATAGGAGGAGAGGATCTTCAAAAGGTCGAATTCGCCGTAGGTCAGGTTCGTCAACGTATCCCACAGCGTATCGTCGCCGCCGGTCCAGACGATCCACGTGTTGCGGCCTTCAACCTCGCCGGAGGTGAGTGCGACGCCGCCGTCCATGCCTTTGAAGTAATCCTCGTCGGCCGCCGGGAAGGTTTGGGCGGCGCGTCCCACTTTCCGCGCTTCGTCGACGATAACCTGTGCGCGCGCGCCTTCTGCGATCCAGGCGGTCGATACGATCAAGCCAATCGATAAAAAAACGCGCAACGCCCTGATAAGGCATGCTGCCATCGGTTCCCCCCCATGACTCGCGACGATCCGAGATCGCGTCATAACCTTAAATGATCAGCTCAAAACATCAAGCGGAGGCTGGCGCCGCCGTCGTGCGAATGGCCGATCCCTGTTGTGCTGTCGCTCTCCGCCCGGATATCCACTAACGCCAGTCGTCGAGGACATAAAGCCCCGGCCGGCTGTAGCCCCAATCGTTCAGCCGGTGCATCGTGACGCCCTGGATCTCGGTGCGAAAGCCGCGCGCCACCATATGGCGATCCGCCTCCTCGCGGGCGAGGTTGACCCCCGCTAGCAGATTTGGCATGCCGATCTCCACGGCGAAGGCGGCACAAGCGTCGATGAGCTCGGCGAAATCACCCTCGGCGGTGGGCCCCGGCCGCACCGCACCAAATTTGACAAAACAACAGCCTTCGCCGGCCTCACTCGCGGGCCCCCAATGGCAGACGGCGAAACCGACAAGGCGGCTCGTACCAGCCCACAGCAGGAGGGTGTCGCCGAGACCGCGCGCCGCGACGGTGCGGATCTCGCCGCCGAGATCGAGGCCCTCGTAAAGCGCTTCGGTTACCTCGCGCCGGTCAGCCTCCGCCAACTCGGAATAGCGCGCCCAGGAGCCCGCAGCGCCGCCACGCTGGGCAGGCGCAGCCATGATCGCGGTCAAAAAGCGGGCATGAAAGCCGAATTTTTGATAAAGCCCCAGATGCAGGGCGCTGTGCGGGAAGGTGAAGAGCCCGGCGTGGCGCAGGCCCCAATCGTTCAGCTGCGTGCTGACGGCTTCGACGAGTTGTTTCGCGATGCCTTGCCCCTGCCGGTCCGGACGCACCGTAATCGGCCCGAAGAACCCGACGCTTCCCCAACGCGTTGCGAAATTCGAGCCGACCAGCTCCCCGTCGAGTTCGCCGGCGAAGCTGGCGACATGCTCGGCCCCAAAGCGGCCATAGATATAGTCCCGGTCGCCCCAGAAATTTTCCGGCTCCGGCGCGCCTAAAAATGTCCCGAAGGCGGTGCTGCAGATGCGTCGGGCGGCCGCGAGGTCGCCCTTAGTTAATGGTCGAATAACGGCGTCCATAGCTTTCCTCCGGCAATCCGAGCCAACCCTCCTCGGGGCGCCAACGGCCTCAAGATCCGGTTATTCTACTATGGGCTCACGCGAAAATGAGCGCCCGGCACACGAGAGGCGAGCTTCATGGGGCAGTGGTCGCGGATTTGGCTTTGTTGCATATCCGACGGCGTACCAAAGCGTTCGCTCGTCGTCGCGCTGATTGTCGGAACCGTACTCAATCTGATCAATCAGGGAGACGCTCTTGTAGCGGGGGCTCGGGTGAACCTGACCAAGCTGATTCTGACCTTTGTCGTGCCATACGCGGTCGCAACTTATGGGGCGGTTTCGTATCGGCTGCGAGCGAGTTCCGATCGCAACCCCGAAGACCGACGCTGATGGCGTACTCTGCGATTATCGGATCGGCGTCTCATCTTCGAGGCCGAACACCCTCTGGGCCGCGCTGAAGCCGGGAAGCGTGAACTCGCCGAGTGCCGTGAATTCGCCGGCGCAATGCTGCGCGAATTCACTGGAGGCCAGGATCCCGCGTCCCAACTCTCCGGCCAGCTTTTCGATGCGCGCGGCGAAATTGACGGCCGGACCAATGCAAGTGAAATCGAGGCGGTTGCCGCTGCCGATATTGCCGTAGAGGATATCGCCAATGTGCAACGCCAAGCCGAAGCGCAACCCCGGCATGGCCGAGCGCGAAAGTTCGGCGATGTTGGTTTGCGCCTGACGTGCGGCCGCGAGTGCGCGCTTGCACACCGCGGCCTCGTCGCCGGCAATCGTAAAGATCGCCAGCAGCCCATCACCCATAAATTTCAGCACCTCGGCGCCATGCTCGAGGATCACCGGCACCTGGCAATCGAAATAGCGATTGAGAAGATCGATCAGCACCCGCGGCGGCTGACGATCGGCGAGTGCCGTGAACCCGCGCATGTCCGACAGCCAGATAGCCGCGTGAATCTCCTCGATATCGCCGCGGTGAATCTGCCCGGCGAGGATGCGCTCGCCGGCGTCATGGCCGACATAGGTGTCGAGCAGAGTGCTCGCCGTGCGCCGCCATGCCCGGATTTCGGCGACCCGGGCTAACGGCGTCATTATTGCTTCGATACCGGCGACCTGTGAATCGGTGAAACCACCGGGTTGCCGGGTCGTGCAAGTGACCAGCTGAACAGCCCCGTCGGTAAAGAACATCGGCAACGCCAGATAATCGGTCACGCCTTCGGCACGGAGTTCCTGAAGAATCGGGAAATCCATCGCGCAATCCGGATCGGCAAGCCGGCGCCGGAGTGCAGTGCGGGTCGCGTAGACGTGAGCGACAGGGTTTTCCCGGAACTCGGGCGTGTCGAACAGCCCGAATTGCCCTTCCGAAATTTCGACGCCGGCGCCTGGCAGCCATATGAAGCGGCGACCGATAATTTGCGGATGCAAGGTGTTTACAAACACGGCGACCCGCCACAGCGGAATACCGCAAGCGACAAGCCGCTCGCTCAATTGGGACAATACGTCTTGCGGCAGCGGCGCCGACCGGGCGCCGTCGATCAGCCAATCGGCAATTGCTCTGATCTTAGGGTCGGACATCGAGGCTGAATTGATCGTTTGTACATAGTGGCTCATATTACCAACCGGTGCTTCCCCGGAGCAGCCTCATGGCGATCGACCTCGCCCCGCTTCATCCCACGCTTGGCGCCGAGGTGCGCGGCGTCGACCTTACCCGCCCGGTGATGCCAGAAGTCTTTGCCGAGATCGACGCAGCTTTCAATCGTTACGGCATCCTCGTCTTTCCGGAACAGCCGGTGACCGACGAGCAGCAGCTATCCTTCAGTCGGCTCTTCGGGCCGCTCGAGGTCAATCCGAACTATGCGGGCGCCAAGATGCGGCTGCGCCCGGACGTCGCCGACATTTCCAACCTGGACGCTGAAGGACGCGTGTTGGCGCGGGATGACCGCCGCAACCTGTTCAACATCGGCAACCAACTGTGGCATACCGACAGCTCGTTTAAGCACACTCCCGCGAAATGCTCGCTGCTGTCGGCCCGCGAACTCCCGTCGTCCGGTCCGATGGGTGGCGGCGAGACCGAGTTCGCCGATCTGCGGGCGGCTTGGGACGCGCTGCCCGACGCGAGAAAGCGAAAGCTTCAAGGGCTCGTCGTCGAGCACAGCATCTTCCGCTCGCGCAGCCAGTTGGGTTTTGCCGATTTCAACGACGAGATCTATAAGCAAGTGCCGCCGGTGCCACAGGCGCTGGTCCGCCACCACCGCTACTCGGGCCGCACAAGTCTCTATCTCGCCTCGCACGCCTCGCACGTTATCGGCTGGCCGGTCGAGGAGGGGAGGGCGCTGATCGAGGAATTGATCGCCTTCGCGACCGAGCCGCAATTCGTCTACCAGCACCGCTGGACGGTCGGCGACCTCGTGATGTGGGATAATCGCTGCACGATGCATCGCGGGCGCCCCTATGACGACACACAGCGCCGTGTGTTGCACCGCACGACCGTGTCCGACACCGCCAATACGCTCGAACAGGAAGGTTTGACCGCAATCGCTGCGGCCTGACCTAAAGGACGTCAACCCCAGCTGCGGCTTCCGCGACCGTGATCGACGGCTCGATTTGGTGTTGCGCCGGCTTTAGGGTAGGCTCCGGTTATGGCAGTGCGAGAACCAGGTTGTGAGCGGTATCGAAGGCGATCGTGCCCGCCGGCTCGGTCGTGTCGGAATTAATCAGGACGACGACGGCGAGCTGGCGCGACGGCACCACGACGATCTGGCTCGAAAAACCGGGAAGAGCTCCATTCTTCGTTACAACCTCCGGGAAGTCGCTGACAGTGTCGACCGTTTTGACCGCCCAGACGAGGCCCCGACTGCCAATTGCCGAACGGGCGATCGGTGAGGCTCGGGTTATGCGCCTCGCAGGCGTAGGGGGTTTCGGCCGTCGTGAAGCCGGCGGCCATCGCAGCCGGCACCGGCAGCGACTGCACCGAGGGGATCCCGGCTGCCGCCGCGGCTAAGCGGGTCATGTCGTTGGTCGACGACAGCAGCCCGCCCGCCGCCGCCCAGATCGGTGCGACATTACTCTCGGCTCTACCGGGTGCGATGCGGACGCTGCGGGTTTACCTGCACCCTAGTTTGAGGAAAGAAAGTGCGTTGAGTGTCCGCAGTGGGTGGTAAGCCGATCTTCGCCGGAGCGAAGAAAGAACGGAAGGTCGCGCCGATTCCGACCGTTTACTCGTTTACCTCGGGTCGCGAGCGTCGGCGCGGAGCCGCCATTCCTTGTGACACAGCAATAGCTCGTACGCTGCATCGACATCGGCAGCACGTAATCATCAAAGACGATCTGTGGCACGAGGTTGGCCAACCGGTCATTGCCGTAGTAGTTGCCTGCGGTGACCACCGTGACGAGGTCGAGGGTCGGAACAATAAAGATTCGTTGGCCGCCTTGCCCTTGCGCCTCAACCCAATCGATCCGCTTGCCCGATACGAATGAGGCGCCAAGCCAGAATTGAAAACCGTAATCGAGGCCGCGATAGATCGTCTTGATCTGCGGGGCGGTGGCGGCGTTGATCCACGTCTCCGATACCACCCGTGCTCCATTCCAACGGCCACGATCGAGCACCAGCTGGCCTATCTTCGCCATGTCACGCGGCCTCATCCAGAGGCAGCACCAATTCTTTGGATCGCCGTTCGGGAGCCATGTCCACGCGACATCGGAGACACCCAACGGATCGAACAACAGTGTGGTGGCAAGCACATTGAAGCGTTTGCCCGTCGCGCGGCCAAGGATCCCGCCGATCAACGCGGTCGCGCCGCCGTTGTAGTTCCACACCGATCCCGCGGGCTCGACGACCGGCAGCGAAAGCACATAACGGTAGGGGTCAAGCGAACGGTTCAGTGTGTCCTCGTTGGTGTAGGGTGCATCGTCGTTCCAATCGAGGCCCATCGACATCGTCAGCAGGTGCCGAATGGTGATACGGTCCTTTTCGGGCGTACGAAGATCGGCGTAGTCCGGGAAAAACGACAGCACGGATTGGTCTACATCGGCGATAATGCCGCGATCGATGGCGATGCCTAGGACGAGGGCGGTAACGCTCTTCGTCATCGAGCGCAGATCATGCGTGGTCGTCGGGTTAAAATCGATGATCCCAGGACCACCCCGAGCTTTCAGATCAAAGCCGCGAAAGTAATGTTCAAAGGCCAGCTTCCCACGTCGTACTACGACGACACCGTGCAGATTCGCCTCTTTGCACCCCTCGAACCTCGCTGCTAGGGCGCAGAGCTTGTTAGTCCCTTACGAACGGACTCGTTACCGTTTGTGAGCAAAATTTATTGGCCAGAAAATGCGGATGATGCGATCATGGACGTGCCGTAATGGCTCGAACCCATTGGGTTCGCTAAGTTTGCACCCGCGCTGCGGGAAGATCCGGGCGGATGTGAATCGGCAGATCATCCAAAAATAGCCCGTACGACCGAGGGTGGAGTGCGTTCGAAATCCCTGTTTGGTTCCGGCTTGGCCGGCTTAGGGTCGAGCCCGACGCTCTCGGGAGTCGCCACCAGCCACTGGTCCTCAATCGCGATTGGGGGCACGAGACGTACTCCGGCAATACCGGCCCGGCGCCGCAAAACAGTGACCTGCGTTCAGCATCGGGTGCACAGATGCACACAGACGCTCTACTTGGGCGATTAATACCCGGTCACCCGATCGTGGTGAAGGGAGACCCGCCATCAAAGCAGCCCGAATTTCGTGTGTCCGGCGATGACGGGTATGGTCACTTTGAGCCGTTCACCCGAGACCGCCTGGCTGTCACAGAAGGGGTCGAACGCAGCGCGCGAAGCGACGGCAGGTTGCTGCCGGGGTAGTGTAACCCGTGGGCGCGAACGGTGTTGGCCTTGCGGATGGCCAAACCGCAGCATCGGGCCGCCCGAAAGGCGGCGTCTCCGGAGTCCGCGATTCGTACGCTTCGACCTCCGCGATGGGAGGAATCAGTGCCACGCAACACCGCACGCCGGTCACTCGGCATCGCCGCCGTTCTCGCCCTTGGCAACATCGTCATCGGCTGCGGGCAGTAGCAAACCGCACCGTCGGCTTCCGGAACCGCTACCCCGCCCGCGGCGACCGCACCGGTGGCATCGGTGACCGGGAACTATGCGATGTGCGGCACGCCCGCAGCGGGCGTTCCATACCGTTGCGCATGCGCCCCCTTTTACTGGCGGACGGGATCAGCCCGGCCGACCCCTAGTTGCCCCGAACAGTCCACCCGACCCCGCCGCAGAATCCGACTGGAATTTAGACTTAGGATCTTGCGAGGGAGGCAAGCATGCTTGATCGGACGATAGCACTCTGGACGATTGCGGCTTGCATGTCGGCGACACCGGTTGCGGCTCAAGCTCCCGCGCCGACAACGACGGCATTCGACGGCACCTATGTCGGCGTGTCGCGGACTTTCGAGGGTAAGGCGGACGCCGGCGCCCCGACCCGAAACTGCGTGCCGAACGGCCAGCCCGGGCCGTTAACGATTGCCGGCGGCGTGGCGCGGTACTCGACCTTGCGCGCAGGCACCTGGGAGGGTCCGTGAATGGGCAAGGCGTGCTGGTCATGCATAGCCCATTAGGCGAAGGATTCAACGCCCAGATCGACGGGCGCGGTACCGTCATAGGCCGATTCACCGGCGAGTGCAGCTACCACATGGTCTGGCAGAAGGAGGGCAAGTGAACCTTATAGCCAAGCCGGTGTTCAGCACACTCTGCATATTGTGCCTTGCGGGCGTGCGGGCCGCTCCCAAAAGATCTCATTCTGGAAAGCTCCGGCATCACAGAGTCTGGATTTATGCGCGGGCCCGAATGGCCGCTTGGGGTGTGGGCCGTGACAAGGCGGCGCTTTCCAGTGGGTGCAAGTCCCACCCGGCGATTTGCTCCAGCCGGAAGCAATCGGAGCAGTCATGGAGGTAACGAAATGGCTGAAGCCTTCGATTAG
>Ga0306922_10001835_pt1 | contig 19424 bp, 11 predicted proteins | sample sta12Cox44000082_FD_203758 | JGI IMG/M metagenome (GOLD analysis project Ga0306922, IMG submission 203758) | Lab enrichment of tropical soil microbial communities from Luquillo Experimental Forest, Puerto Rico - statoxic.12C.oxic.44.000.082 (v2)... | ecosystem: Environmental > Terrestrial >... | reverse complement strand
ACTTGCCCAGACGACACTCCGCAGCGTCGTCGGGCAGTTCGAACTCGACGAAATTCTTTCCCAGCGCGACAAGGTCAATTCCAAGCTCCAACTCATTCTCGATCAGGACACCGAACCTTGGGGCATCAAGGTCAGCAAGGTCGAAGTCAAGCAGGTCGACATTCCCGAACAGATGCAGCGCGCCATCGCCAAGCAAGCCGAAGCCGAACGCGAGCGCCGCGCCAAAATCATCCATGCCGACGGTGAATACGAAGCTTCCGCTAAACTGGCCGAGGCCGCTAAGGTACTCGAAACGCAGCCCTCTGCCATCCAACTTCGCTACCTCCAGACCCTCACCGAGATAGGTGTCGAAAAGAACACAACCATTGTTTTCCCGCTTCCTATAGATATTATTAATAGCTGGGTAAAGTCGTTGGGAGGTGCGTCGAAATAGGCATGGCGTCTGGAGGGGGAAAGCGGAACGGCGGGGAGCGTGTGCTTGAAAGCAAGCACGTGATTGGCCTCTTTTTGATCATGCTCCTCTTCTCAGGCTTGTTCTTTACCCTCGGCTACGTTATGGGCCGCAACCAGTTTGACACCCCCGTGCATGTGGCGGCCTCCGGTAATTTCAGCCGGCCTGAACCCGCAGCGCTGCCCAAAACGGAGCCCACCCCTAAGAAGGCACCCTCAATATTCCCTTACGTGAATGCTTCTGATCCTGCTACCTCTTCCAGTTCCGATTGGGAGTTCTACACCAGTAATAAGCCTCCCAAGGGTGAGCCGCGCCTCGAACCGGCTCCGAAGGCTCCGGCTGTTCCGCCTGCTTCGACACCCGTCAGTTCGAAGACCCCCCTCGCGCCGGCTTCGGCTCCGGCGAAAACCACCGCGGCCCCTTTGAGCGCGCCCTCGATCCCAGCTCTGGGAGTTCTCATGCTGCAGGTGGCTGCGTGTCTGCACCAGGATGATGCAACTGCCATTGCCAACAGTTTGCAGAAAAAGCATTACACCGTCGTCGTTCTGAATCCACAAAAAGACAAATATTACCGCGTGCAAGTCGGGCCGCTGAAAGACCAAAAGACCGCCGAAGCTACCAAAAAAGGGCTTGAGAGCGCGGGATTCAATGCGTTCTACGTCAAGCGCTGATGTCTTCCCGGCCATGGCATCTGTATCTGCGGCCTCATCGGCTGCCCGATACTCCGCCAGCCGTGCGCCTGCTCTTGGCAGCTTCGAGTGGCGCGATCCTCTCTCTCTCCTACCACAACGCCTTCCTTAGCCTGTACTCGTGGTTTTGCCTCGCCTTGCTGCTCTCCGGCATTCTTGGGGCGCGCCCGCTGGTGGCATTCTTCTGCGGATTCCTCCACGGGCTCATCTTTGCTTTGACCTGTGTGCCCTGGATCGCCGAAGTGCTCACGGTTCACGGCGGCATGTCCACCGCCGCTGGGTGGGCCGTGCTCCTGTTGATCGCTACCGTCTGGGGAGTCTCCATCGGCCTGTTCGCCTGGATCGTCCACCGGCTGTGGCACCTCAGCCTTACCCTTGCTCTTGTCGGCGCGCCTTTTCTTTGGATTTCCACGGAAGTCCTGCGCGCCTACCTGCCCGAGATCAGTTTTCCCTGGGGATTGCTCGGCTACCCCGCGGCGGAAAATCCCGCTTTCGTGCAATTGACCACGATTACAGGTATCTACGGCTTGTCTTTTCTCGTTGCGGCCTTCAACGCCCTGCTCGTGTGGAGTGATAGCGCGCTCCCGGGCGAGAAAACGCGTCGAGTCGGCGCCTTACTCGCCGTCGTGGCCGCGTTGCTGCTCGTCGGGTCGATTGGCCCTCGCTTTGTTCCTAAATCCGGGCCTCATCATCTTGCGCGCGTCGTTCAGCCGAATTTCCCAGAGCAAATGGAATATCAAGGCGACTGGTACGCTCAGCATCAAGGCGACCTTGCGGACCTCGCCCGCTTAAGCCTGCGCCCTTCTGCTGGCCCTCAGCAACCGGACCTCCTCATCTGGCCGGAAGCCCCTGCGCCATTTTCTTTCGAGGACCCGCGCTTCGGCCCCTTCATCTCCCGCCTGGCCGCGGAATTTCGCGGTCCCGTCATTGTCGGCATCATCGAATGGAAGCCCAGCACCCAGTTCCTCAACGGCGCCGAGCGTCCCGTCCTCTTTCCCTACAACGGCGCCGCGATGCTGAACGACAACGGTCAGCGCATTTTTTCTTACGACAAAATTCATCTTGTTCCTTTCGGCGAATACGAGCCTTTTCCGTTTATCCATCAAGTCGTCACCAGCGTCTCGGAAGAAGTGGGCGGCTTCCACAAGGGCAAAGATCGCGCCGTCGGCAAATTCCCGAACGGCAACACCTTTTCCGTCTTCATCTGCTACGAAGCAATTTACCCCATGGAAGTGCGCGCCTTTGTTGCGCGGGGCGCTGAATTGCTGGTCAACATCTCGAACGACGGCTGGTTCGGGAAGTCCGAAGCCGCCGAACAGCACCTCCGCATGGTCCGTGTCCGCGCCGTCGAAAACCGCCGATGGATCATCCGCGACACCAACAGCGGCATAACTGCATCCATCGATCCGTACGGCAATATCACCCGCGTCCTCGGCCGCGATGTCCGCGACTCCGCCGACTTGCCCTATGATTTCCGCACGGACACCACCTTCTACACTCGCTTCAACGACTGGTTTGCCTGGATGTGCGTGGCCATTTCCGCTATTCTGGTTGTACTTAGCTTCAGAAAGGCGCACTGAAACTGGCCCTCGGGCGGTTTCCGCGAAGAGCATGATTCTCGAAGATTTGGAACACCGGTACGACGGTTTGAAGCAACGCATTACCCTTGTGCGGAGTTATCTTTGACCCGCAGGAAAACCGCGCTCGTCTGAAATCCCTCGAAGAACGCGTCGCCAGTCCCGATTTCTGGAGCAATCAGGAAGAAGCCCAAAACGTCCTCAAGGAACGCAAGCGTGCGGAAGACCAGCTTTCCGCCGATTCGAAACTCCTCTCGCTCTCGGGTGACATCGAAACCTACATCGAGCTCGCTCATGCCGAGACCAACGCCACCCAGCGCGAAGACCTTCTCAAAGAACTTAGCCGCGAACTCACTTCCGCCGACACTTACGTCAGCGAACTCGAAACCCAGACCCTGCTTTCGGGTGAAAACGACCACCTCAATGCCATCATGACCCTTAAGCCCGGCGCCGGTGGCACCGAATCCCAGGACTGGGCCTCGATCCTCCTTCGCATGTATCTTCGCTGGGCTGAGCGCAAAGGGTTCGATACCGCGGTTCTCGACGAGACGCCCGGCGAGGAAGCCGGCATCAAGAACGCCACCATCCAATTCAGCGGCGAAAACGCCTACGGTTTGCTCGCAGGCGAGACCGGCGTGCATCGCCTCGTCCGCATTTCTCCCTTTGACCAGAACGCCCGCCGCCATACTTCCTTCGCTTCGGTTTTCGTGATTCCGGAAATTGACGACCGTATCGAAGTGAACATCAAGCCCGAGGATTTGAAGCTGGATACCTTCCGCTCCGGTGGCAAGGGCGGGCAAAACGTCAACAAGGTCGAAACCGCCGTCCGTATCACGCATACACCCACAGGCATCGTCGTTGCTTGCCAGATGGAACGCAGCCAGCACAAGAACCGCGAAATGGCCATGAAGATGTTGCGTTCGAAACTTTACGACCTCGAAATGCAGAAGCGCCGCGAAGAAAGCGACAAACTCGACGAAACCAAGATGGACATCTCTTTTGGCAGCCAGATTCGTTCCTACGTGATGCAGCCCTACCGCCTCATCAAGGACCACCGCACCAAATTCGAAGTCGGCGATGTCGACCGTGTTCTCGATGGCGATCTCGACCCGTTTATCCGCTCTTACCTCCTCGCAAAGAAAACCAGGGGCAAGCTCGACGTCCAGCCCGACGACGAATCCGACGCCGCCTAGCCACTCAAAATCTTCGTGGTCATCGCCATGTCTTGGCGCAGCCTCCGCTGTGAAGTACGCGAGAAGCTCATCGAGTTCCTGCAGGAACAGCATCCCAACAGGGCAGGGCCTCACCTTGACCATAAATTGGGGTAAATTGGTGCACTAGCTTGCCCTTTACCCGCCAACAGATAGCTGTCTGAGGCGGGTCGCGGCAACCCGTTGCCGATGATGTCGACCGAGCAAAAAAGCTACATCCAACTCGCAAGCGCGAAAGGCGTTCCCATCAAGGCTTGGGTCAAGGGCGTCCCACTCGAGGACCAGGCGCGTCAACAACTCCTCAACGTCGCCCAGCTTCCCTTCGTCTTCAAATGGGTCGCCGCCATGCCGGATGTTCACTGGGGCATCGGTGCAACTGTCGGCAGCGTCATCCCGACGAAAGGCGCGATCATCCCTGCGGCCGTCGGTGTCGACATCGGTTGCGGCATGATGGCCGTCCAGACGGATCTCAACGCTCGCGACCTTCCCGACAATCTTCACGCCATTCGCAGCGCCATCGAAGAAGCTGTGCCGCACGGACGAACGAATCACGGAGGCAAAAGCGACAAGGGCGCCTGGCAAATCATCCCCGAGCGCAACCTCGAGGTCTGGCGCACCGAACTCAAAGAGCGCTACGACCTTATCCTTGAAAAACATCCTAAACTTGACCGCGGCAACCACGCGAACCATCTCGGCACCCTCGGCACCGGCAATCACTTCATCGAAGTTTGCCTTGACGAGGCCGAAACCATCTGGTTCCTCCTCCACAGCGGCTCCCGCGGCGTCGGCAACCGCATGGGCACCTACTTCATCGAGCTCGCCAAAAAAGACATGCAGAAATTTGTTCAGAATTTGCCCGACAAGGACCTAGCTTACTTTCCCGAGCACACCGAGCATTTTGGCGACTATGTCGAAGCGGTCGAATGGGCTCAGGACTTTGCGCGCATCAACCGCGACCTTATGATGCACCAGATCGTTGAAGCAGTCCGCGACTCCGGCGAAGTGCGCCCCTTTAGCGCCCACGTCCAGGCCATCAACTGCCATCACAACTACGTGGCACGCGAGCGCCACTACGGCCAGAGCATTTTCGTCACTCGCAAAGGCGCGGTTCGCGCGCAAATCGGCGATATGGGCATCATTCCCGGCAGCATGGGCGCGCGTTCCTATATCGTCCGTGGCAAAGGCAATCCGGAAAGCTTCATGAGCTGCAGCCACGGTGCTGGCCGCGCGATGTCTCGCGGAGAAGCCAAGCGCCGCTTCACCGTAGAGGACCATATCCGCATGACCGCCGGCGTCGAGTGCCGCAAGGACTCCGATGTCATTGACGAAACCCCCGCGGCCTACAAATCCATTGACGCGGTGATGGCTGCACAGACCGATCTCGTCGAGATCGTGCATACCCTTCGCCAGGTCGTCTGCGTGAAAGGATAGGGGTGAGCGGAAGGTCGCGAGGGCACACTCGGCGGCTGCCGGCAGCCGTTCAGCGCCCAAATCTTGCCACTCGATGCATCTCTAACCTTCGCAAATTCAATGCGTTGATTCCTCGCCATGCCGATGTTAGCCTCATAGAGTGCCTATCTTGCTCCTCTCCCGAGGGGCGGGCCCTTTGGGGGGTGTGTCAACCGCACCCGATGTTAATTGAACGTCATATAGGAGAGATGTTTTGAGCGACTCTAAGAGGAATTTCTTGTTCACTTCCGAATCCGTCACCGAGGGTCATCCGGACAAGATTGCTGATCAAATTTCGGACGCTGTTCTCGATGAAGTGATGCGTCAGGATCAGAAAGGGCGCGTGGCCTGCGAAACTCTGGTGACTACCGGCTTGGTTGTCGTCGCGGGCGAGATTACGACCTCGGCTCACGTGAACTACGACGAAATTGCCCGCGAAACCGTTCGCCAAGTCGGCTACGACAACGCCAAGTATGGTTTTGACGCTGACACGTGCGCCGTTGTTTGCACGGTCAAGCGCCAGTCGCCCGACATCGCGATGGGCGTGGATACGGGTGGCGCCGGCGACCAGGGCTTGATGTTTGGTTTCGCATGCGATGAAACCGACGAACTCATGCCCATGCCCATCCAACTCGCCCATCGCCTCACGCAGCGGCTCTCGGAAGTTCGCAAGAACGGCAAAGCCTCCTTCCTTCGCCCTGACGGCAAATCTCAAGTTACTGTTGAGTATCGCGACGGCAAGCCGGCTCGCGTTGAATGCGTCGTGGTCTCGACGCAGCACAGTGAAGACATCTCGAATGACCAGCTTCGCAGCGCGGTCCTCGAACAAATAGTCAAGCCCATGGTGCCCGCGCACATGCTCGACTCCAAGACCAAATTCCATATCAACCCGACCGGCCGCTTCGTCATTGGCGGACCCATGGGCGACGCCGGCCTCACCGGCCGCAAGATTATTGTCGACACCTACGGCGGCTACAGTCGTCATGGTGGTGGGGCCTTCTCCGGCAAGGACCCTTCCAAGGTGGACCGCTCCGCCTGCTACATGGCCCGCTACATCGCCAAAAACGTCGTGGCGTCCGGACTGGCTGCCCGCGCCGAGGTTCAACTGGCCTATGCCATTGGCGTTGCTGAACCCGTCTCCGTTATGGTCGACTCCTTTGGCACCTGCACGATTCCCGAAGAGCGCATCACGCAGTTGGTGCGCGAGAACTTTCCGCTCACACCCAAGGGAATTATCGAGGCTCTGGACCTTCGCAAGCCGATCTATAAGCCCACGGCAGCCTACGGCCATTTCGGACGCAGCGGCCCCGGCTTTAATTGGGAACGCACGGACCGCGCCGACGCCTTGCGCAAGGCCGCTGGTCTCGGCGTCGTTGCCGAAGTAGCCGTTCGGCGCTAACCCGTCGGCCGAGCGCCTTCGCGCCTGCTTTCGAAAAAGTTCACAAGCACGGCAAGGCGTCCCGCTCACAAACGCCGGGATGCCTTTGCCAACGCTAACCGCCTCAACCGCAACAAAAATCAATTATGAGGAGAGCAAGAATGGCTACCGCAGAACTAAACAAGGGTGATGTGAAAGATATAAGTCTTGCCGATGCCGGCAAGCGCACGATCGAGTGGGCCGCCCAGCAGATGCCCGTGTTGCAACTGATCCGCAAGCGCTTCATCAAGGAGCAGCCACTCAAGGGTCTTCGCGTTTCCGCTTGTCTCCACGTGACCAGCGAAACTGCCAACCTCATGATCACGCTTCGCGATGGCGGGGCCGATAGCGTTCTTTGCGCTTCCAATCCGCTCTCCACGCAAGACGAAGTGGCAGCCTCGCTCAATCGCGACTTTGGCATTCCCACTTACGCCATCAAGGGCGAGGACAACAAAACCTATTACTCGCACCTTAACGCCGCTCTCGAACACAAGCCGCAATTCACCATGGATGACGGCTGCGACCTCGTTACATTGCTCCTCACCAAGCGCCTCGACCTCGCTTCCAACGTCATCGCTGGCACCGAGGAAACCACCACCGGCGTCATCCGTCTCCGCGCCATGGCCAAAGATGGCACCCTCAAGTACCCCATCATTGCCGTGAACGATGCCATGACCAAGCATTTCTTCGACAACCGATACGGCACCGGCCAGTCCACCATTGATGGCGTCATCCGTGCCACTAACGTTCTCCTCGCCGGACAAAAAGTAGTTATTGCCGGCTACGGCTGGTGCGGCCGCGGCGTCGCGATGCGCGCCAAGGGACTCGGCGCCGATGTCATCATCACTGAAATCGATCCGGTGAAGGGTATCGAAGCCGTGATGGACGGATTCCGCGTCATGCCGATGGCCGACGCCGCAAGAGAAGGCGATGTCTTCATCACCGTTACCGGCAACAAGAACGTCCTCCGACGCGAACACTTCGAGGTCATGAAGAGCGGCGCGATTGTCTGCAATTCCGGCCACTTCAACGTGGAAATCGAAATTCCCGCGCTCGAGAGTCTCTCTGCAAGCAAGCGCGAAGTTCGGCCGCTCGTCGACGAATTCCACCTGAAGGATGGCCGCAAGATCTACCTCATCGGCGAAGGCCGCCTCGTGAACCTCGCCACCGCCGAAGGTCATCCTGCCGCCGTGATGGATATGAGCTTTGCGAATCAGTCGCTCTCCGCCGAATACCTGATGAAGCACCACAAGCAACTGAAGCCTCAGGTCTATGTCGTTCCGGAGAACATTGACCGCGAAATCGCCAGGCTCAAACTCGAGTCCATGGGCCACCGCCTCGACAAACTCACGGCCGAGCAGGAACAGTACCTCGCTTCCTGGCAGGAAGGCACCTAACGACTCTCTAGCCGTATTTGAAAACGTGTCATTCCGAGGGCGGGTTGTGCCCGGGGAATCCCTCTGCACCCGTGTTATCTTAGTTGAGCGTCTCAATCCGCTCGAGATGATCCAATCTCTTGGTGCTCACCATGTGGGACTACTGCGCAAACTCCCTCGATGTTGCCCGCCTTCGCGGCGCCAACTATGCAGACGTGCGCCTCATGCACATGCGCCAGCGCAACCTCACCACCAAGAATCGGCAGGTCGGCACGCTCGGCCAGACCGAATCCATCGGCCTTGGAATCCGGGTCATCGTGAATGGCGCCTGGGGATTTGCTTCCACCGATCAACTCACTCGCGAGGGAGTCGCCGCCTGTGCCGCGCAGGCCGTCACGATCGCCAGAGCCTCGGCCCTCGCCAAAAAAGTAGCGGTACGTCTCGTACCGGAAGCCACCTACGTCGACAGTTGGCAGGGCCCTTGCCTCAAGGATCCCTTTGAGATTCCTCTCGAAGCCCAGTTGAACCTGCTTCTCGCCGCCGACGCCGCCTTGGGCAGAGTCAAAGGCGTCACGCTCTCTGAAACCGACATGCAGTTTCGCAAAATCGACTCTTGGTTTGCTTCAAGCGCAGGCTCAAAGATTCACCAGCGCCGCGTCATTTCCGGCTGCGGCCTCGTTGCCACGTCGTTCAAGAATGACGCCATCCAAAAGCGTTCCTACCCCAACAGCTTCGGCGGACAGCACATCCTCGGAGGCTACGAACTTATCGAGTCCCTCGACCTTCTCAAGCATGCCCCGCAAATTGCCGAAGAATCGGTCGCGCTTCATTCCGCCCTTCAGTGTCCCGTTAAAATCGGGACCATAATTTTGGGCGGCAGCCAACTCGGCCTCCAGATTCACGAATCGGTCGGCCATCCTATCGAACTCGACCGCGTGCTCGGCCAGGAAGCCAATTTTGCCGGCACCAGTTTTCTCACCCTGAATCAGTTGCATCATCTCCGCTACGCCTCGCCCATCGTCAACGTGGTCGCCGACGCCCGCTCCGAACACGGTCCCGGCCTCGGAACTTTTGCTTACGACGACGAAGGTGTTCGCGCGCAATGCATCGACATCATCAAGGACGGCCAGTTTTCTGGCTATCTCTCCAGCCGCGAAACCGCCGCATTGATTGGCCTCCATCGGTCCGGAGGCACTATGCGCACCGAGGGCTGGAATCGCCTCCCCATGATTCGCATGACCAATGTCAGCCTCCGGCCGGGCCCGTGGACCTTCGAAAATCTCCTTGCCGATACTGACGACGCCATTCTCATGGAGACCAATCGTTCCTGGTCCATCGACGACCGCCGCTACCAGTTCCAGTTCTCGACCGAAATCGGTTGGGAGATTAAAGGCGGCAAGAAAGCGTGCATGCTCAAGAATCCCAGCTACAGCGGAATCACCACGGAATTCTGGAATTCCTGCGATGCCATCTGCGGCGCCGGGCATTGGGTCTTGTGGGGCACTCCCAATTGCGGCAAAGGCCAGCCGATGCAAAGTATGGGCACCGGTCACGGCGCTTCACCGGCCCGGTTTCGGAACGTGAAAATCGGTTCGGCCTTCTCCGGCAAATGAGCCTGTCTGCCTTAACTCGCACCGCAAGAGCACTCGCAAACCACGCTCAACCGCCTGAACTTCGCGACGAGAAATTTCTCCGCGGCATTATCGATCGCGTCTTGCGGCTCGCGAAGTCACACCGCATCCCGGAAACCGAAATTGAAGTCGACGAAGTGGTCGACACGTTGACCCGCTTTGCCAATAACACCATTCATCAGAATGTCGCCGAACGCAGCCTCACGGTTTCCATTCGCGCGGTCGTCGAAGGCCGTACCGCGCGCGTCTCCACCAATCGCTTGGATCAGGACTCTCTCGCCACCGCCCTCGAAGACGCCGCATTTCTTGCCGCCAGCCAACCCAGGGATCCCCACCTCCTGCCCCTGCCCGGCCGACACAGATATCGCCGCCTTCGCCGGTTCTCACCGGTCACGGCTAACCTTTCCGCCGATGAACGAGCCCGCGCGGTTAAGCAGGCTTGCGACCTCGCGGAACGCAAAGGCCAGGTGGCTGCCGGCATCTTTTCCAGTGGACAGAACCAAACCGTCTTGGGCAATTCTCGCGGGCTCCTGGCCTCTTATCGCCAGACTCACGCGGCGTTTTCTGTGACCATGCAACACGGCGCGGCCGCAAGCTGGGCCAAAGCCAACGCCGCCGATGTCCGCCGTCTTAACCCTCTTGGTTTGGCAAAAACCGCCAGCGAAAAGGCTGAGCGGGCTCAAAATCCCGCGGAGCTCGAGCCCGGAAAATTCACCGTCATTCTCGAACCCGCCGCGGTCCTCGACCTCGTCGGCTTCCTCTTCTATGACTTTGCCGCAACTGCCGTCCACGATAAGCGCTCCTGCCTATCCGGCCGTGTTGGCAAGCGCCTGTTCGGTAAAAACGTCAGCATCACCGACGACGCTTACCACCCCGAACAGCTTGGCGCTCCCTTCGACGGAGAAGGCGTTCCCCGCGAGAGAGTCCTGCTCGTCCACCGGGGTGTTGTCGAGCAGCTGGTTTATTCCCGGCGATCCGCCAAGCGGGCCCACACCAAGCCTACCGGCCACGGCTTTGCCCTCCCGAACGAATACGGGGAGGCTCCCATGAATCTCGTTGTCGCCGGTGGCAATACACCCCTCGAAGGCATGATCGCTTCGACCGACCGCGGCCTGCTCGTCACCCGTCTTTGGTACATCCGCGAAGTTGACCCGTACGAGAAGATCATGACCGGTATGACCCGCGACGGCTTGTTCCTCATCGAGCGGGGCAAAATCACCCGAGCGGCCCGGAATTTCCGTTTTAATCAATCGATCCTGGAGATGTTACGGAATGTTGAATCCCTTGGGCCCGCCCACCGTTCGAGCGGCGAAGAGATGTTTGAAATGGTGGTTCCCCCAATGAAAGTGCGCAATTTCCACTTCAGCGAAGTCACAAAGTTTTGAGCGGGTTGGCTTCCGAGCGTCCCTCAGAAAACCGATTCATTACAGAAAAATTCTGCATTGTACATTCGTTCGGGTCGCCACTATTAAACTAGTATGGGTAGCTCTCACAACCCGGCTCTGAAACCGCGCCATCCCAACTGGGGACACCCGGACCACGACGCTTGCGGCACGGGCTTTATCGCTCAACTGAGCGGCCCGCCCAGTCACGAAATTCTGCGGCTTTCCCTCCAGGCTCTCGAGCGCCTTTCTCATCGCGGAGGGGTTGATGCCGACGGTGCCAGTGGCGATGGCGCCGGGCTTTTGACCAGCCTGCCGGCCCAGTTCTTCCGCGCCCGTGCCGCCGAGGAAAACGCCGTTCTCGATGAGCCCTTTGGCGTCGGAATGCTATTTGTCCCACCCACCCGCGTATCCGATTCTCGCTCCGCCATTGAAGATTCGATCGGCAGGAGCAAGCTTCGCCTTGTCGGCTGGCGCCGCGTTCCCGTGAACTCGAATGCCTTGGGCCAGCACGCCTACGAAACCATGCCCGAAATCTGGCAGTTCTTCATCGAGCCGTCGAACGCGCGCAACGCTGCTCCCGGTTTTGCTGACAAGTTCGAACGCAGCCTCTCGCTCCTCCGCAAGCGCGCCGAGGCGGCTCTGCCCGAACGCTCCTACCTCTGCTCGCTTTCGTCGCGCACCATCGTGTACAAGGGACTGCTGACCCCCTGGCAGTTTCCTCGTTTCTACGAAGACGTGCGCAGCCCCGAATTCACCGCTCGCTTCGCCATCTTTCATCAGCGCTACTCCACCAACACCGAACCGTCCTGGCAACTGGCCCAGCCTTTCCGCTACGTCGCGCATAACGGCGAAATCAACACCGTCATCAGCAACCGCCGCTGGTTGCGGGCCCGTGAACGCGATGTTCGGAAGCGCATCGGGGTAGGGAAGTGGTTCCGCTTGCTCGAAGAAAATGTCAGCGACTCAGCCAGCTTCGATAATGCACTGGAACTCAAACTCCTCGAAGGCAAAAGCGTCGAAACCGCCATGCTCGAACTTGTCCCGACGGCCTTCTCTCAGGATCCGTTCCTCTCTTCCGATGTGCGCGCCGCCCTCGAAGTCCTTTCCCGCGAGACCGAGCCCTGGGATGGTCCCGCCGCGCTGGTATTCAGTGATGGCCACTCCGTCGGCGTGAAGCTCGACCGCAATGGACTGCGCCCGATGCGCTATACCGTTACGCATGACGGCCTCGTCATCGCCGGCTCCGAGACTGGCCTCGTTGACTTCGATGAATCCCGCGTGGCCGAGCGTCACCGACTGGGCCCCGGCGAGATGATCCTCGCCACCCCGCGCTCCGGCGTCTTACTGCGCTGGAGGGAATTGCTGAAGAAAGTTACCACTCGGCTGCCGCGCAGGGCCCCCACGCGCTCTCGTCTTCTTGACTTGCGGGCCGACGCCGAACCGATCCGCGTCCCCGAAGCGAAACGCGTCGCTGGGGCTTCCGGCTGGAGCGACGACCAGTACAAGATTCTTTTCCGCCCCCTCCTCGCTGGCAAAGAGGCCGACTGGAGCATGGGCGACGACGCGCCACCGGCTTTCCTCTCCTCGCTCACAAGGTCGCTCTGGGACTATTGCAAGCAGCGTTTCGCGCAGGTCACCAACCCGCCGATCGATCCGCTGCGTGAATCGCATGTCATGTCCCTCGAAGTCCCTCTCGGCCGCGGCCACGTTTTGCCTGGCCCTGTCCTCAGCGTCACGGAGCTTGCCGGCCTTTGCGCGGCGTTTTCCGCCGTGCAGTTCATCGACTTTACCTACTCTTCCACCCAGGGAGTTCCGGGCGCCCGCCGCTGCCTGACTCAGTGCGAAACTGCCCCTCTGAGCTGCGGCGATCGCCCGGACCTCCTCCTCCTTTCCGACCGTTCGGTTGGACCGGCCCGCGCGGCATTACCAGCGCTCCTGGCTACGGCCAGCGCTTGGAAGAGCCTCGTTGCTGCGGGATGGGCTGATGTGCCACTCGTGGTTGAAAGCGCCCAGATTTTCGATACTCACCATGTCGCGATGCTTCTCGCGGCGGGTGCCAGTGCGGTCGTGCCGTATCTCGCCGAAGAGTTCGCAGAACAGGAAGAACCTGGAGCGTTTGATAAAGTTCGCAAAGGCATCGCCGGCGGCCTGCGAAAAGTGCTCGCCCGCATGGGGATTTCAACGCTTGCGAGCTACCGCAACAGTCATCTCTTTGAGATTCTTGGCCTCGACGAAGACATCTGTCGTGAGTACTTCGAGGATGCCGGCTTCTATCCCGGCACCAAGACGCTCGACGCGCTCCTTCAGGACTATCTCAAAATGCACGCAGCGGCCTACTCCAGCTCGGCAGGCGATCTTGCCGATTTCGGCCTCTATCGCTTCCGCCGTGGTGCCGAGCTGCATGCCACCTCGCCGGAGTTCGTTCGTCGCATGCATGCGCACATGCGCAAGCCCAGTCCTGAAAATTACAGTGCCATCGAGGAGCTCTCCAAGGCGGAAGGCACAATCTTCCTTCGCGAACTGTTGGAAATGCGCCCCGAGCAACCCTTGGCCCTTTCCGAAGTCGAGCCAGTCGAAACCATTCTGACCCGCTTCAGCACGCAAGCCATGTCTCTCGGTTCGCTCAGCCCGGAAGCACACAAGACTCTTTCCATGGCCATGAATCAGATCGGCGGACGCAGCAACACCGGCGAGGGCGGCGAGGATCCCGATCTTTATCCGTTTCCCGGCACCACCAACAAGATCAAGCAGGTGGCTTCGGGACGCTTTGGAGTCACTGCCGAGTACCTGGTTCGCGCCGAGGAACTCGAAATCAAAATGGCCCAAGGCTCCAAGCCCGGCGAAGGCGGCCAGCTCCCGGCCCGTAAGGTCACCGAATATATCGCGCGAATCAGGCACGCCACTCCCGGCACGCCGCTGATTTCGCCACCGCCGCACCACGACATCTACAGCATCGAAGATCTCGCGCAGTTGATTCACGACCTGCGCGCCGTGAATCCTCACGCTCGCATCGGCGTAAAGCTCGTCTCCGGCACAGGCATCGGCGTGATCGCTGCTGGCGTCGCCAAAGCCGGCGCCGACGTCATCACCGTCAGCGGACACAACGGCGGCACCGGTTCGTCGCCCTTGACCTCTATCAAAAACACCGGCCTGCCTTGGGAAATCGGCTTGCGCGAAACCCATGAAACTCTGCTTCGCGCCGGGTTGCGCTCTCGCGTCCATTTGCGTGTCGACGGCGGTATGCGCTTTGCCCGCGACATCCTCATGGGAGCTATCCTGGGCGCGGACGAATTTGGCTTCGGCACCGCCGCGCTCGTGGCCATCGGTTGTGTCATGGCTCGTCAATGTCACTTGAACACCTGCCCGGTCGGAATCGCCACGCAGGACGAAGCCCTCCGCACGCGCTTCAACGGCAAGCCCGAAATGGTCGTCTCCTATTTCCGGGCCCTTGCCGAAGAAGTACGCAAGGGCCTCGCGGAACTCGGAATTCGCTCCCTGACGGAGTTGCGCGGCTGGTACGACCGTCTCGAGACTCAGTCAGGCCTCGACGCTCTTCTTGTCATTCCGTCCGCCAAAGCACGTCGTGTCCTGCCGCAGCAAACCACGGTCCTCGATGCCGGCATGCCCGAGCTCGAGCTGCTCCTTGATCACGCCCAAGCCGCCGGAAGCGCGACTCCCGCCATTTACAATTTCCATCGCAGCATCGGCACGCATCTGAGCGGTGAAAGAATGCGCCGCCAAATCGGCAACGACCCAGCGACCCCGGCGTCGCGCGAATTTCAAGGCACCGCGGGTCAGAGCTTCGGCGCCTTCCTCGCTTCGGGTCTCACGCTCAAACTGATCGGCGAAGCCAACGACTATGTCGGCAAGGGCCTGTCCGGCGGCACGATCATCATCGGAGCCGGCGCCAATGCCTCAAAACGCGGCGATGTGCTCGTCGGCAACACCGTGCTCTACGGCGCTACCTCCGGCCGACTCTACGTCGCGGGACAAGCCGGCGAGCGCTTCGCTGTGCGCAACAGCGGTGCCGTCGCCGTTGTTGAGGGCGTCGGCCAGCACGGTTGCGAATACATGACTGGCGGTGTCGCCGCTATTCTCGGCCCCGTCGGCCTCAACTTTGGCTCAGGCATGACCGGTGGCCTCGCATACCTCCTGCGCAGCGAAGCCGACCACGTGTTGAATCTCGAATTCGTTCAAGCACAGGAACTCGAAGAAAACGAAGGGCAGCAACTCCGCCGACTTCTCGAAACGCACCTCGCTTTGACCGGCAGTCCGAAGGCTGCGCGCTTGCTGGGTCTGCAATCTCCGCTGCCATTCGTCCGAATTCAACCACTGCACTTTCAGGGTACGCTCGAAACCGCCTGGCGCGCGCTTCCCGACCTCATTCCCGAATCTCTCCCTGCTCCCGCAGCAAGTTACTTGGGGATTGCCTCGTCGCCTTCCCCGCACTATGCTTGATCCTCTCGGCATTCATACCGGTTTGACAGATAGAATCAGCTATAATCCTGCGCGAGCGAATCGAGGCTTATGGACTTTGACCAGCTAACTACCTTTGTTCAAGTTGCCAAATTGAAGAGTTTTTCGAAGGCCGGGCAGAAAGTGTTCCGCTCCCAATCTGCCGTCAGCGCGCAGATCCGCCAACTCGAACAGGCCTATCACGCCAAGCTGCTCGATCGTTCGGCCAAGTCCGTCGAACTCACCCCGGCCGGAGAAGTTCTGTTCGAATTCGCGGAGCGCCTGCTTCGCCTTCGCGACGAATCCATGCAGGTAGTCGCAGACCGGGGCAACGTCGTTCAAGGCCCCATCACTTTTGGCGCCAATGAAGCCACCTGCCTGTATCTTCTCCCTGACATTCTGGCGGAATTTCAACGCCGCTATCCGCTCGTGCACATCAGCATCTATCGGAACTTCAGCCACAAAATCCTGCAGCGCTTGGAGGAAGGTTCGCTCGATCTTGGTATTGTCACGCTTCCGTTGAAATCTCCCAATCTCAAAATGCACGTCATTAATCGCGACCGCTTGCGCTTCATGGTCAGTTCGAAAAACCCCCTGGCGCAGCGCGCCCACGTCACTCTCGACGAAATCGCCGCCGCTCCTCTCATTTTTCCCAAGACCGGATACACCCGCCAGGTTCTCGACAAACTCTTCCGGCCTCACCGCTCTCGCTTGCGCGTCGCCATGGAATTGCCGAGCATCGGCATGATCAAGACCTTTGTCGCCGCCGACGTCGGCATCTCCATCATCAGCGAAAACTTCGCCCGCGACCAGGTCAAGAGTGGCGAAGTGAAGCTGCTTAATGTCGAGGGTGTCGATCTTTGGCGGGAACTCGCGCTCGTCTACCGCCGCGACCGGAGCCTCCCTCGCGCGGTCCAGTCCCTCATCGCCATGATTCGGGAAAACCGCAAGCCCGTGGAAGCGCACCACGCCGAAGCCTAGCCAAGTTCTTTGCGCGGCAGTCTGAGCCCAAGGGTAACTGGTGTTTGGTGACCTACTTCACGCCAAATTCCAAACTGGCGATCGATCGCGAAATCACGTTCTCTTGAATCTGGATCAGGTCGGTGTCGGCAAACGTCATCCCCAGCACCGTGAAGACCTCTCCGGGCCGTGCCACCACCGTCAGCGTCCCTGACCAGTCGTGCCCGTCAGCCAGTCCCCGATACCGATATTCCATCGCCGGCTGTCCGCTAACCACGGTCTTCCGCTGCGAGATGCGCCGGTAATTGTCGTAGGCGTCATGCAGCCGTTTCTCGACCGTATCAGCGGCGGATTCCAAGGGCGCCTTCGTTTTCTCTAGCCCTACCACCAGCAGCGTCGACTCGTTAGAAGTTCCCATCGCCACAATTGCATTTGGCAGCGTCTGCCCGGCTCCATCGATGATTTGCCAGCTTGGAGCCTTGTACATCCGGAAGCCGAATTCATGATTGATGTACAGATTCCCCTGAATCTCCTCGCGGCTAGAAGCGGGCTCTTCCCCCGGTGGAGGCGGGGCCGCGGGAGCCGCGGCTAGCGCTGCCTTGGGCGCTGGCGTCGCCGCCTTCAATGCGGGCGGATTCGTGTCTGCCGCCATTTTTGTTGCAATGGGCAATTCCGGCTTCGCATTCGCGTGCGTTACAACCGCCGCAGCCTTTTCCCGATTATCGGGGACAGTCTGTGTCGCCGATTTTGTCTCGCTTGTGCCGGGAATCTCGCTTTTCCCCGTCGCTCGGGTCGCGGACGGCTTCGAACCGCCCTTGCTTTCCGCCGCTTCCGCCGGTGTATCCGGAATAATCGACGCAATCTTGTCTTTTTCTACCAGCACGTATCCAAAGTCTGTCTTGACCTTGAACATGTTGTCTTCATACGCCACGATCACGCCGTACAGCTTCCTCCCGTCCTTCAGACGGATTTCATCCGCCCGGCCTGCACTCGCAGCAAGACTCAACGCCGCCACCGCCGCGGCGCTAATCCACATCCAGCCATGCCTGCCCATCGCCATGAACAAAGTATGCGTCCCCGGTTAAGCCCCCGCAAGGCTAACCACGCTCCCGGTGTTCGCCCTGCTACCTCCACCGCCGGATCCGCGTCTTGTAAGCGATAGGGGCTGGTCTTCTCAGCGCGGTCTAGCTTGATTTTAACGGGTGGCGTCCGGCCCGTGAGCCTAAAGGCAATGGAGCCGGGGCCACCCGTTCCCGTTTCCTCTACCAACCCCGACTTTAGGCGAATAAAAAGCGAAAGTCAAGGAGTTTCTTCCTTCTTCGGTTTGACCTCCGCTGCAGAGACGATCTCTGCGCCTCATGTCACACACAAGGACTTTGCCCCTTCCGGTGTTCCTCCTTTTATCTTGATCCTAACCATACTCTCTCTTCCGAGAAGTGTCGTCGCAGTTCGCTTCATGACACGGCCCGCTCTACGGATCAACTTGAATTCTGAGGAACTCTCCGAGCTAAACGGGAAAGAATCAATGGCGTGCCGGGCGCACTGGAGCGCGAATGTATTGCAGCGAAGGGTTATCGATCACCCTTTGAACAGCTGCCGGAAGCCAAAGAACAGGAATGCTGACAAGGTCATGGCTGCCGGCAGCGTCAGAACCCAGGCGAGCAACAGGTTGCGCACGGTGCTCATCTGCAACCCCGACGAATTGGCCAGCATCGTGCCCGCGACCCCGGACGACAGCACGTGCGTCGTACTAACCGGCAAGCCCAGCCCGTCCGCTGCGCCGATCGTCGCCATCGCCGTAATCTCCGCCGCTGCACCCTGCGCGTAGGTGAGGTGGTTCTTCCCAATCTTCTCGCCAACCGTCACCACAATGCGCTTCCAGCCCACCATGGTTCCCAATCCCAGCGCCAGCGCCACGGCCACTTTCACCCACAGGGGGATGAAACGCGTCGCCTTGTCGATGTGCGACTTGTAGTTCTTCAACACGGCCACGTCAGCCGCGGCAAACACAGGCTTCCCCGACTTCTGCATCAACCGCAGCGCCTCACTCACCAGGTACATATCGTTGCGGAAGTTCCGCACCTGCGTCTGCGGCACCAGCGCCAGTTCCTTGAATTGCGCCATTTCCGTGCCGATATCATTAATGAGCACGCGCAGCGCCAGCATCGTGTTCGGCTTGAACTCTTTCGTGCGGATATACTCGGTCACGTCGTCGCGTGGATCGCCCACAACCGCCGATGCTTCCACGTATTTCCCAACGGTGTCCGCCGCCATGTGGGACACCGCGATGAAATCCTGGCTCTGCTTCGCGGTTACCGCGTGATTCAACGCATACGTCGTCGGCACCGTGCCGATCAGAATCAACATGATCAGCCCCATGCCCTTTTGCCCATCGTTCGAGCCGTGGAAAAAGCTTACACCTGTGCAAGTCAGCACCAGCAAACAACGAATCCAGAACGGCGGCGGCGTGTTTCCTTTCGGAGCCTCGTACAACTTCTTCTCTCTAATAACCGCCTTCACCACCGTCAGCAACAAATAGGCCACCACGAACCCGAAAATCGGCGAAAGCAGCAGCGACTTCCCGATATTGGCGGCCTGCGCCCAGTCCACGCCGCTGGTTCCAGATCTGGCGTTCATCAACTGGTTGGCGATGCCCACCCCGATGATCGAGCCGATCAGAGTGTGCGAACTCGACGCCGGCAATCCGAACCACCACGTCCCCAGGTTCCACAGGATGGCCGCCGTTAACAGCGCAAACACCATCGCGAAACCCGCGCTGCTGCCCACTTGCAAGATCAGTTCTACCGGCAGCAACGAAACAAT
>Ga0306922_10001828_pt1 | contig 19438 bp, 27 predicted proteins | sample sta12Cox44000082_FD_203758 | JGI IMG/M metagenome (GOLD analysis project Ga0306922, IMG submission 203758) | Lab enrichment of tropical soil microbial communities from Luquillo Experimental Forest, Puerto Rico - statoxic.12C.oxic.44.000.082 (v2)... | ecosystem: Environmental > Terrestrial >... | reverse complement strand
CCGCTCTTGCCGGCGAAAAAAGCCAGCCACTGGTAAAGGGTGCCGAAAGCCAGGATGAGCAGGGCCATGGTGCCGGCGGCGGCCAGCAAATGCAACCATTCGGGCCGCGTCATCGAGGTGCCTCCTTTGACCACGGGCCAAGTCACTAGCAAAAAAAGACTGCCAATGCCGATGAAACAAAAAGTGAGCAAGGCCAGCCCGTTTTCCGAGCGGTCGCCGAGCCACAGGTCGCGCAGCCAGGGGCGGGTGCCACGAATCCGCCAAACCCAGCTATGCAGCGATTCGCGCCACGATGTCATTCCGGCCATCAGAAAGAAACTCGCAAGTAAATGAAAGAGACAAAAAGCGCTCGCGCGCCGGTCGACCGAGAGACCGACAATTGGATCCCAAAGAATGCCCGCCGCCAAAAGATCGAGAACGATCAATATGGCATACGCCGTTCGCTTGCTCCACGGAGGATTCAGCGGATTGCGCAACTGCCGCACCATCATATGAAAGCACATCAACGCGATGGCCAATTGCGAAATCGGTGTGACAAGGAGGTAAGGAATTTCCACGCCAAAAAAAGCCAGGCCATAATGCCACGGGTCCTGGACGGCAATACCGTAAATCGCCGGCAATGGAGTCGCGAGTCCGACCAGTGCCCCGAGCCCCGGAATCCCAAGCACCGACATCCGCGTACTGATGATAACCGGAGTGAAAATAAAGATGTTGATGATAAACGTGAAAACCAGCCACTCCGGACCGCGGGTGGTTTTGGATTTGCCCTCGGATTGTTCGATCCGGTGGAGCAGGCCGAGGGCGCCGAACATGATGGTGGTCGTAAATAACTGGACATAGACCAGCACCAGGGCATCAAACTCTACGCCGCCCCAGAGCCAGCACAAAACGCCGAGGGGAATCGTGGACATGGCCAGGATATACGCTTGCGCGGGTTCGCCAAGCAACTTTCCCACCAGAATCTGTCCTGGGCTCATGGCGGCGATGCGTTGAAAATCGAGAGTCCGTTGCGTGATTTCGGCCTTCATCGACGCCGACGTGGCGGTCACCGCGCGGAGCGCGGATACTGCCATTTGCAGACTGATCAGGGCCACGAAATAGACGTGCTGCCAGCGCGCGGGATGAATGCGATCTTGATAATAGTTGAGAACAGCCCCGCCGGCGGCCAAGGCCAATACATAAAGGGCCGTCAAATGGGCCCGGCCCCGGCGATAGCGCAACCGGAAGGCGCTCACCACAATCGGATTGTTCCAGAAGTCGAAGTACATACGTCGCATCATCTTGTCACGTCATCGTTATGAAGTTTGATGCTTCGATATCCGCATGTAAATATCTTCCAGGTTGCCGGTTTTCACCGCGAGCGAAACAAGATCGATCCCGGCATGTACAATCCGGCGGTGCAGTTCGGGCAGTTGTTCTCGCCCGGCGCCCCAGCGGCAACGCAATCGGCCATCCGCCGCCGCGATCTCGTCGACCTTGTCGTGCTTTTTGAGCAGATCCATCAAGAGCGGCATCCCGGCGGCAACTTCGATTTCGAGTTGCAAACCCGGCTGTAGTTGCTGCAAGATCGTATCCACGCGGCCGCTTGCCAGTAGCCGGCCCTGCTCCATGATGCCGATCGATGTGCAAAAGTCTGCCATCTCGGTGAGAATATGGCTGGAAATCAGCACAGTTCGGCCCATGGCATGCAGTTGCTTCAGCAGCTCGCGGAATTCCAATCGGCCGGCCGGATCCAGACCCGAAGCCGGTTCATCCAGGAGCAAAACCTTCGGCTCGTGCAACAGCGTTTTGGCGAAGCACAGCCGTTGCCGCATTCCCCGCGACAGAGACTTGATCTCGGCATCGCGGCGGACTTCCAGGCTCACCAGCTTCAACACTTCATCGACCAGGGATTCACGCCGTTTGCGCGGCACGCGGTAACAGCGCGCGAAGTGGTCGAGGTATTCCCAGACAAGCATGTTTTCGTACAAGCTGAAAAAATCTGACATGTAGCCGATCAAGGGATGCACCTTGAGTGGCTCTTGCAAAACATCGATGCCGGCAATGCGGACCTGGCCGTAAGTTGGTTCGAGCAGCGTCGCCAGGATGCGGAAAAGGGTGGTCTTGCCGGCGCCGATGGGACCGATCAGGCCATAGACTTCCCCTTGCGGAATCTCGAGGTGCAGGTTCTCGAGCGCCACCGTGCCGGCATATTCCTTCCGCAAAAAGTGGATTTCGATCATAGCTGGCATCGTAGCGGAAACGGCGCCGCAACTCTATCGGAAACCGGCGCCAAAGAAAGCCGTTAGGGGTTAGGGGTCCGTAGCTATCAGACGTGGAGATGACAACAACGTTGCATGAAGAATACGCCTTGAACATCCAAAGGCACAGGCGGTCGGCCAATCTCCTTTGGCCACCTGTGCCTCGCAGCGACACGTTGTCACGGCTTTACTTCGATTTGCTGTCATCATCAGAGCAAATTCTTCGCAGCCTGCAAATCACCGAAAACAGGTTTTCGACGATCGGCACCGAAAAGGGCTACCATCCCGGCGGCAAACGCGGCACAATTTGTTCCAGGGTTTCAGCATTGATGATGGGGGTTTACTGGCTTCGTTCCTGCCGTTGTGCGATTCATTTCTGCTATGTTGCCCGAGCACGAATGCTGCGGCAGATTGACTGGTGATTTAATGGAGCTTTGGACATGCTGCACGTCCGGCACCTCGATTCCCAAGATGCAACTGCCTATCAGTCACTGAGATTACAAGCTTTGCAGGAAAGCCCAATCGCATTTACAGCGAGTTACGCGGATGAGGCCGGCAGATCGCCTACGGAGATTGCAGCGCGCGTCACGCCGGCTGCGGATGGAGCGCATTGCGTGTTTGGCGCCTTTGTGGAAGACCGGCTTGTCGGCCTGCTCGCGTTTGTCCGCCCGCAGCGTGCGAAGCTGCGGCATTGTGCTGAATTGGCCGGGATGTATGTTGCCCCGGAGTTTCGCAGGCGTCGTGTCGGACGGGCACTTTTGGATGCAGCGATTACGCATGCCCGTGCTCTTCCGGGCCTACGTCAACTCAGGCTCGCCGTGAACGCCGACAATCTGGCCGCACGTTCTCTCTATCAGTCGCGAGGTTTCCAGTGCGTCGGCGTGGAGCCGGACGCAATATGTGTCGAAGGGCGTTACTACGATGAAGTGCTTTATGTCCTCCGCTTGAACCAAGCGACCTGAGCACGGGGCTGACCGCCCGAGATTTGTTCATGTTCGCGGCACAACTATTTCGAAGTTTCCGCCAATAGCTCATCGATCTGCGCTGTTGCCTTCTTATACCCATCGTCGCCGAGTTCGCCCTCCCACCAGTGACGGATGCTCCCGGTCTTGTCAACGAGATAGATGCACGGCCAGTACCGGTTGCCCCACGCTTTCCAGTTGGCCCCTTCGTTGTCCACCGCGACCGCGAACGTGAGTTTATTCTTGGCCATTCGTTCCTTGATCCTGTCCAAATTTTTCTCGGCATCGAACTCCGGCGTGTGGACACCAATCATCCGGAAGTTTTTTTCATTTTTGTACTTGTCCTCCCATGCCCGGTAGTGCCGGTAGTTGTGGATGCAGTTGATGCATCCGTTCGTCCAGAAGTGGACGACCACCACCTTGCCCTTCTGGTCCGCCAGCTTGAGCGGTTTTGAGTTTATCCACTCCGTTACCCCGATGAACTCCGGGGCCGCGACGGTCTTGTCCCTGTCGGCGGTGGACCCGCCGGGGTCCGGATACGGTCCACCAGCATGGCTGAATACGACCCAGAGTCCGGCGGTCAAGCCGATTAGTAGAATGAGCGCGATTGCAAGTTTACTCATCATCGCAAAACTCCGCAAATGTGTAACAGACTCAAAGTCCCGCGTACCAGTCGTACCCACGATCGCCCCAATAATCTGCCGGCCGTTGGTCCTGAAAGCGGATCAGGCCGATGCGTTTGAGGCTCTTGTACCCGTATTTTACAGCCAAGTAGAGCCGGAGCGGCGCCCCATGCTGGCGCGTCAGTGGCTGCCAATTCATGCTGTCGCAGAGCAGGGTCTGCGGGTGCAGGGAGCTGGCCATGTCCAGCCCCACGTAATAGTCCTCTTTCGGCGTTGCCAGGTAAACATAACGGTATGAATCCTGTGGGTCCCCCACCGGGTCGGGGCCCCGGCCGCTCTTTGTCGCCAGGCCGAACTGCGACACGAAATCGCGGAAGCGGACGCCGCCGAAATGCATCACCTCACTCCAGCCTTCAACGCACTTCAGCTCGGTCACCAGGTCCGTGCGCGGCAGCCCTTGCACATCCTGCAACCGGAGCGCTCGCTCGCCACCCCGGCCTGCATGCTGGATGCGCAATTGCCACGCAGCCGGGACGATATCACCATCCAGGCCGATCAGTCCGTTCGTCCGCGCTCAGCCCTGCACGCTTGCATTCGAAAAAGTCGGCGCCAGCCGGCCGGTGGAGAATAGGCTCTCGGCCAACCCCTGATTGAAACCCAGTGCGCGGCGCAAGGGCCAGGGCAATCCGTCCTCCGAACGGGCCATCGTCAGCCACCACCAGGCGCTCAGTCCGCCCAGAGCTGCCGCGGCGCCCGTCATAAAACTCCGCCGCGTCAGGCGTTCCATTGTCCGTTCCGCTGCGATGTCCGTCAGCGTGGGACGGATTTCCAATCCGTCCTCCGGCGGGAGCATCCTGGCATCAGGCATGACTCTTCTCCTCCACCGCAACCAGCTCGTAGCCGGTGACCATGGCACGGAAATTGTTCCAGCCGGCGCGAATTACCTGGGCCAAGTGAATGGTGAAAAACAAGACGTAACCGATTGTCAACGCAAAGTGTTCCCCCCGCGCCAAGGCGTAACCGCCCAGGAGGTTTGTCAGCCAGGCGAGCTGCGTGGGCTTATAGATCGCCAGCCCCGTCACCAATGAGCCGGCGCCCATCATAATCACGCCCGTGTACGCCAGTCGCTGGGCGCTATTGAACTTGGCCCGCGGCAGCGGGGTCTTGCGCAGCTTCAGGTCGTGCAACACCACGTGCCACGCCTCGCGCAACGTATTGCGGTTAGGCGCCAAGTAACGCCACTCTCCGGACAGCAGTATATACACAACGTACACCAAGCCATTGATGCCGAAGAACCACGCGAAGGTGAAGTGGTACGCCATGCCCAGAGCCAAGCCATGTTGGAGGTTGAATGCACGGTAGAACCAATCGGGAAAGAAGTGAAACAGCGTGACCCCGCCCAGGCGCACTTCGTAAATGTCGTTGGCCCAGTAAATCAGCAGTCCGCTCCAGATCATGACCGTCAGCACCGGGAAGTTAATCCAGTGCATCCAGCGGACCGCTCTTGCGTGTTTGCGTTCGAGGTGGTACATGGCGCTGCTCCTCCGCGGTCCTGGCCATCGTCGAGTGCCGGGACCGCCCCGCTTTCGTCTTGCATCTACTTCTTTTTCCCCTGCATCTTGTCGTCCTTCATCTTGTCACCGCCCATTTTGTCGTCCTTCATTTTGTCATCTTTCATCTTTTCGCCGCCCATCTTGTCGGTACCCATCTTGTCGCCTTGCATTTTGTCTTTGCCGCTGATTCCCGATGAGCCGCAGCCCACGACAGCCAGGCCGATACACAGGCCCACATCCAGCACGGCGATAACTAACCAGATCTTCCGCATTTTCAGACTCCTGTGATTGACCTACAGTAAATGACGGCTCATAAGCTGTTCGATGCCGGCGAGGGCGGTAGGTTACACGGAAGTTGAAAATGAAGACAGCAAGAACTATCAAGCCAGATGTCTTGCAATTCGGGTAAACTTCGTTCAGGCATTTGCGAGGTAGTTTGATGGATCCCGTTCAAAAAGCACTTTGGTTTATTGAAAGTCACTCGTGCGATGCCATCTCGCTCGAAGACATTGCGAGTGCCTGCAAGGTTTCGCCGTTTCACCTTACACGGGCATTTGCCGCGAGCACCGGACTGTCGTTGATGCGGTTTGTCCGCGCTCGGCGGCTGACCGAGGCCGCACGGCAACTCGCAGGCGGTGCCGAGGATATTCTCAGCCTCGCCCTCGATTCCGGGTACGGCTCCCACGAAGCATTCACCCGTGCGTTCGTAGAGCAATTCGCGCGAACGCCCGAACAGGTTCGTTCCCAGGGCCATCTCAACAATATTCAACTAACGGAGGCTATTCCCATGATTGCATCACCGATTCCCGACCTTTCCCCACCACGCTTCGAGACCCTCAAGCCAATGGTGCTGGCAGGTATCGTCGTACGCTACAATTGCGAAGCGCCTGTCGGAATTCCAGACCAATGGCAGAGGTTTGCCCCCTACATCGGAACGATTCCAGGCCAGGTGGGCAGGATTGCTTACGGCGCGAGCTACAATTTCGACCGGGAGAGCAACTTCGACTACATGTGCGGCGTCGAGGTCAACGGTTCTCCCGTCTTACCCAAAGGCATGACCACTCTGAGGCTGGCGGCGCAGAAATATGTGGTCTTCACTCATCGGGGCCATATCGCCGGCATTCGCTCAACCTGCGCGGCGATCTGGAGCAGCTGGTTTCCCGAATCAAATCACAAAGCGGTCGAAGCCCCAATGTTCGAGCGCTACGGTCCGGAATTTGATCCAAAAACCGGAATGGGCGGCGTAGAAATCTGGATTCCAATCGAGGCGTAACTCAGCACCATGACTCGCAAAGACAATAGCAAAGAGCGCAGAAGTTGCTGTCCGCTGCCCTCCAACCGGCAAAAGAGAAAGGCGGCGACCGCGGCGGCCACAAAGTTCAGGGAAAATTTTCCGGCCGGACTTGCCCAGCCTGCTCTGCGGGCCCTTGCCGCAGCAGGATATTCGAGCATTGACGAGCTCGCCAAGGTCCGAGAGGAAGACCTTATGGCGCTCCACGGAATGGGGCCGAAAGCATTTGAAACAATCCGAGCAGCTCTCAAATCGCGCGGGCAGGCTTTCTTGACATGAGGGCTCAAAATGTATTCGAAGAAATTTGCTGCCTTGTCGAATTCCGTCCTTCCCGAACGACTACTTGCTGGGGACACCGAGCTGCCGGAGAGGCCCCGGCGGTAGTACACATCAGTACACTATCCGTCATTGATCCGAAAACCATGCATGCTTGCCGGATAGGACTGGATCGTGGCTAAATTCATGTTGATTTTGCACAAGACGCCCGGCATTTGGCGGCAATTGTCGCCCGATGAGATGCAACGGAAAGTCGAAAAGTATCAGGCGTGGATGCACAAAATCCACTCCAGTGACCGGTATGTTTCGAGTGAGAAACTCGGGGAAGAGGGTGGCAAGCTTCTTGGCCTACAAAACGGACGTCTGAGTATTGTTGATGGACCGTACAGCGAAACCAAGGAAGTTGTCGGCGGCTACTTTGTGTTCCGGGCCGCCAATTACGAGGATGCGATCGAGCTCACCCGCGATTGTCCTTTCCTGGATGACGGCCGGATCGAACTTCGCCAGACGGATCCGATGGGCTGCGGAGGCGAGTGATGGGGGCGAAGCCCGAGTCCGCGACTTGGTCGAGCATCTGTTTCGCTCGCCCGCACGGCGACGGAGTGGGAGGCAATATATCATGGCGAATATCAAGCAGGCGCGCAAAGCGTTGGTGACTCGGATCCTCGAGGGAGACGGCAAGGCGTCGCACGCCCAGCGCCGTGCCGCGTTCGACAACGCAGGGTTTGCCAAGCCGCTGAACACCCTGATCGACAAGGTCACCAAGCACGCCTACCAGGTCACCGATGAGGACATCGCCGCTGCGAGGGCATCCGGCCTCACCGAGGACCAGATCTTCGAGATGGTCGTGTGCGCCGCAATCGGCCAGTCCAGCCGGCAATACGACAAAGCACTCGCGGCCCTCGAGACCGCGACGCAGGAGGGGTGAGATGCGTCTTGCGATCCTCGATAGCGGCCACGGTTTCGGCACGAAGGCCCTGTTCGCGATCATTCGCGCGATGTCGCGCCAGCCCGTACCCGACGTCGTAAAGCTGGTCAAGTACCGGGCCGACTTCTACGGCAGGCCAATGCAGGGCGTTACCCATGAAGCGATGCGCGGGCCCTCGGCGTGGTCGGTTGGCGACCGCGAGTTGATGGCCGCCTTTGTTTCGAAGATGAACGAGTGTGAGTTTTGAACGAAGGCACACGCCGCGGTCGCGGCGAGGGCGTATCAGAATGAAGCGAAGGTCTCGGCGGCGCTTTCCGATCTCGAGACTGCGCCCATCGAGGAGCCGTTGCGGGCGACGCTGCGCATGCTGGGCAAGCTGACGCGCGAGCACGCGGTGAGTGTGGACGACATGCGCGTGGTGCTTGCCGCCGGTGTCTCTCGCTCGCAGATCGAGGATGCGCTCGCCGTCTGCTTCTCGTTCAACACGATCGATCGCCTGGCCGACACCTTCGGGTTCTTCGTTCCGGGTCCCAAGACCTTCGAGGCCGGCGCGAAGTACCTGCTCGCGCGCGGCTACCGCTGACCACGGCAGGTTCACTCCGCGAGCGTCAGGAGGCCCGGGACCGCGCGCGGAGGATCGCCTGAACCAGTTCCTCGGGCACGTCGGCAGGGAGCGGCTCGTCTTCGCCGACGGAAAACGCGGCTTTCTCTAGCTGAATGGTCTTCTGATAACTGTCGAGGTACGCCACACACCACGGGCACTCGGCCAGGTGCTTCTCAAACTCGGCCCGCTGCTCGGCGGGCACGTTGCCGAACACGTATTCATGCAGAAACTCGGTAAACTCGCGGCAGTTCATAGGTCGCCTCTCCGAAAATGCGGGTCGAGCAACGAGCGGAGAGCCTGGCGGGCGCGATGCAGCCGCGTCTTGACCACCGCCGTGCTGGTATCGAGTATCTTCGCTGTTTCTTCCGTTGCTAATCCTTCGATGTCGCGGAGCAGCAAAACGATACGGTAGCTTTCCGGCAGCTCGCCGATCGAGCGCTGCACCAACTCGCGCGTTTCCCGGTTCTGTACAGCCATTTCCGGGGTCGCCTTCCACTCAACCGGTGGATCAATCTGGTGCTCGCCTTCGCCGAAGTGGGGCAGCAGGGACTCGATCGACTTTTCCGGGTGGCGTCGACGGCTACGCAGCCGGCCGAGGGCGGCGTTGACGACGATCCGGTGCAGCCAGGTGCCAAGCTGCGACTGCCCCTTGAACTGGCTTATTCCTTTAAAGGCGGACAGAAATACCTCCTGCACCGCATCGTCGGCATCTTCTTCGTTGCGCAGCATGCGCCGGGCTACGAGCAAGAGCCGCCCACCGTAGATGCGAACGCACGCTTCAAACGCATTGCCGTCACCGGCCTGCATCCGCGCCAGCAAGGCCGCCTCGTCCGGGCTCGTCCCAAATTGGCCGAGTGACGCTGGTTCCACCATAGCGTGTAAATTAGCAGAGTTTCAGGGCGCCAACAAGAGCCCACGTATCGACGGGCCCCGATGTCACAGCCTTGGTGGAAACTCCTGCTAATCGAGGGTCTGGCGATACCGGTTCAAGGCGATAATCAGCGCGACGGCAGCGAAGAGACCGATGGGCCAGATATCCGGGACAATGTCCTCCAAGCCATTCCCCTTGACCATGATGCCGCGGACGATGCGCAGAAAGTGCGTCAGAGGCAGAATTTCGCCAATTACCTGCGCCCAGCCCGGCATGCCGCGAAATGGAAAGGCGAACCCGGAAAGGAGGAGCGACGGCAAGAAAAAAAAGAACGTCAGTTGCATGGCCTGAAGCTGGTTCTGAGCCGCCGTCGAAAAGGTGATACCAACCGCCAGGTTGGCGCCGATAAAAACGAACGTCACCACGAGCAACAGGCCGAGGTTGCCGAACATGGGCACCTGGAAAAGCAGCCGTGCGGCCAGGAGGATCAGTGCCACCTGGATGTAGCCGACCATGATGTAGGGAAGGATCTTGCCAATCAGCACCTCGGAGGGGCAGATTTCTCCCCGGCGCACTTGCAGGTCAATGTGATCGACCGCCTGACGCCGATTGCGAATGTCATAAACCCTGCCACCCGGTCCTAGGCGGCGCTATCCGGCGCGGTCCGTGCCCCGGCATTGACCGGCCATAACGCGCCCTCCGCAAAGCCTTCCGACTCGATCCCGAAGCCGCGGTTAAAGCGTGCCCGGAAATTCTCCCACGCAATCGCTGAGATGAGCTCAACCATCTGTTGCGGGTTAAAATGCTCGCGTAGGCTCTTGAACAGCTCCTCGGGTACGTCAGCCGGCGTCCGCGTCAGCGCCACGGCGAAGCGCAAGATCCGTTTTTCCAACTCCGAGAAGGCCGGACTCGCGTCAAAATCGGTGAGGTCCGCCAGTTGCTGCTCGCTGATCCCTTCCCCTCTGCCCACGGCAGCGTTGAGGTCAATTCAGAACGGGCAGCCGACGAGACTGGCCGCCTTGAGGCTGGCGAGCTGCTTTAGCTGGGTGGGCAGCGAGCGGGCGGCCTCGATGCCGCCCTCCATTTGCCCGATCGCCCGGAGCATTCGCGGGTGGTGCGCTGCGATCTTGACAGGTTCAATGAGGTGATTCTTGCCCGTCAACTTGCCGAATTTTCGGCGTACGAACCAGTAAATCAGTCGCGTAAACCAGCCGGCCTCGGCCGGCTCGACACCCTTCATGAAAGTCATGTTCTCCTCCCTTCGTCTATTCGCACTGTGTTGGAAACAGTCAGAATTTATTCCTCCCGTCCGGCGTAAATGCGCCTTCGAATATCACCGAGATGACAGCGGTGATGCCGCTCTTTATGGAAAGCCCCAACTCGGCGAGCCGCAGCGGATTGACAATGGCTTCGACCGCGCCAAGCAGGATTTCGATAATGAGGTGGACGGGGATGTCCTTGCGGATGAGCCCCTCGCGCCGTCCATCGCCCAGAAGCTTGGTGAAATAGCGCTGAATCACCTCCCGCCGCCGGGCTTGCACCACCTTGAACAGCTCCGGCGCCTCCCGCTGCATGTCGCGCAGAAACGGCGGCCGGATCTCATCGGTTTGCCGCTGCACACAGGCGAGCAGCCGGTGCAAGCCGGTAGTGAAGTCGGCCGAACATTCCAACGCGATGGCCTGCATCTCGTCCTCAGCGGAGCGGAACTTCTCCAGGAGCATGGCTTCGAGCAGGGCGTTCTTGCTCGGGAAGTGTGCGTAGATCGTCTTTTTGCTCATGCCCATCTCCTCGGCGAGGTCGTCCATGGTGACGCCGTGAAAGCCATGGGCGAAGAAATGCTCGCGTGCCGCGGCGAGAATCCGTTGGCGGGCGCTCCGGTTCCGTGGGATTTCGGGTACTTGCGCTTCTCGACGCTTCATGTTGGGTTCCCTTGCGAGGATACCAAGGAAACTATATTAGTATTATAAGTTTCCTACGCGTATCGTCAAGTGCAGGATTTGGGACTCTGCGGAGGTTGTTCTCATGAAGCTTTTCATTCTGGGTGCTACAGGCGGCACCGGCAGCGAACTGGTCGGACAGGCACTGGCACGCGGGCACGAGGTCACCGCCTTCGTGCGGTCGCCCGAGAAAATCACTCACGCTGACGACCGGCTTCGAATCCTCACCGGAGATCCACACGAGACCGTCCAACTCGTGCCCGCGTTGGCGGGGCACGACGCCGTTGTCTCGGCTCTCGGCTCGCGGTCACTGGGTCACACCACGCTGCTCACGGATTGTGCGCGCAGCGCTCTTGCCGCCATGGACGCGGCGCGCGTGCGCCGGCTACTCGTGGTCTCAACCGCTTTACTGTTTCCGGATGCCGGATTCGTAGCGGCTGTGCTCCGTCGCTTTATCTTTTTCAACGTTGTGCGCGACTCGCGCGCAATGGAAACGGTCGTCACTGCAGCTGACGTGGACTGGACGATCGCGCGGCCACCGCGACTGACCCACGGCCCGCATACGGGCCGTTACCGCTTCGAGAAGGACCACTTGCCGTCCTGCGGCCGATCGATCTCCCGCGCCGACCTGGCACATTTTCTGCTTGACGCGATAACGAACGACAAGCTGCTTCAGGGGACCGTCGGAATAAGTGGATGATCAATACCGAACCTCGGCAGTAAACAATCCGCGTGGATAAACCACCCCCAGCGACCAGCAAACCACGAACCAAACGAAGGGAAGAAGACAGATCACAATGCCCGCCCAATGGAATAATCGCCGTTCCCCCTTGGCAGGGTAATTCTTGAGAGTATGCGACATCCAGGCAGTGGCCAAACCGGCAAAACCCAAAAGTGATGGGGACACGGCCGTAATAAATGATTCTTCTGCTGCTCGATATTGGTGAGGAATTTTTGCATCGCACGTAAAGAGAACAAAAAACCCAAAAATGGCCGCGTAAAGAAGTTGCCACGAAGTGAAACGCCAGAACCAAACGATGGGAATGGCGCTCACAATCGTTCCGATCAGACTGGGCAAAAACCATAATTTCCAATACTCGTCCCTAATACCACCGATCTGTAACGGCATCGGTCCATATTCATACGACGCCAAGACGGAAATCAAATGAACCAACTGTTCCGAACCCACAATCAGCCAAAGGAATTCTCCCGGGGAAATAAGTTTACGTTCGAATACGCGCGGAAGCACAACAAAGATTCCCACCAAGCCGAACAAGCTTATCACGAGGGATATAGTCAAAATGACAGAAGCAGGACCGTGGCGAATGTTGAAGTACCACGGTACTTTGAATTGAACTTTCTTGCCCTCTTCGATGGTCAACGTGGATCGAAGGAAATCCGGATCGATGGTTTTAGGAATGAAACGAACCATGCCATCGCCAAACAAAGCCAGAGCGCCCGTTCCCCCAAAGAAATCAAGCGAATGATGTTTACCTAATCCTTCGATCGGATTGCTTGGGTCATAGTTCCAGTCCTGCGGTTTGGTCCAAACCGCCGCATGGTCCGCATCCACCTCAATCAAAATAATGGTTGTTGATCGATCGCCGCGGATTTTCCGCCAATAGTCCAATTGGGTCATCGGCCAGATGGTTTGATCCCCGCGCGGGATGAGGTAGCACGTTGATCCGTGTTCCGTCTCGCAGGAGGGACAAACGAATAACTTGGGTATTTTGCCTATTAACTGTAGGTTATGTTCGCTGTTCCAGGGTTCATTAAGATGGAATTCGCGATAGAGACGATCCTCTTCCAAATACGGAAGTAACCGGACCCGCCAACTTAGCAGCGCGTTTCTGTCTTTATCAACAAAATCAGTGGGATAGTTGCCATAAGTGTCACGATAGTATTCAAAAGCCAAAGCGAATTGCTTAAGGTGATGGGCGCAATAGTCTCGAGCATTCCAAGCTTGCACCGGTGCAGGAGAATGGAAAAAGAAAAGACAAAAGGGCAAGGCGATAAATGCAGTTGATTTTTCTGTCTGCCGTTTTTTTGCCATTTTTCTTCGGGCATACGAGCCGTTCGACTGGCATATCCCCGTCCCGCTACGTGGCCAGAACGGAACGCCGCTTTAGTTCTGAGAAAGGAAACACGGCTTTCTGCTTAAGGCGATCCAGGACGAATTCAGGACCCCACTCGTGAAAAGCTCGAAGCTCTTCCGGTGTTATACCCAAACAGAGCAGCAGTCCACAATCTCGATCCCGAACTTTGAATTTGGCGTGCGGAATGAACGCCAGCGCCGTGAGCGCCGAATCTTTGGGAAGGGCGGGACCAATGTCCATCGTCTCCCACGGATTGAGCCGGGCTTCGAGCGTGTAACGGGCCAATCGGCAAAGCAGGTTCGGCGCCCAAATGGCGTGGGCGCGAAGACAGATCATCAGTTCGTAATTGCCGAGCTCGTTTTGTATTTGGCGGTCATCGCCAATCAAATCGCTGGTAACATAGGTAACGCCCATTCCCGGCGGATGGAAGCGAAGCATGTCCGCGTCGCCGCCAAGATAGAGCGGGAGGGCGGCATGATAAACCACGTCATCCGCCCGGCCCAAGATGGCTTCGAAGGCCGCCTGCCGTGCATCCCACCACAGCTTCCAGGGATCATCTTTGCTATCAGTCATTCGTAATTCGTTATCCGTTTATCGTCGTGGCGTGTCAATCGAACCCTCGGTAGAATGCATGCGGGAGGCGCCATGATTGCCAAACTTCACCGTGGCCACTACTTCGGAGCGGTGACTCAGCGCCTGGAGGTTGGCGGACTTTTGCTGAACGAGACGTGGCACGTGCCCCGTGCCCGCATCCCGCCGCACGCGCATCAGGACGCCTATCTCTGCCTTGTGCGTCAAGGCAACTACACCGAAACCTATGGCAATAATACCCGGTCGTGCCGGCCCATGACGTTGGCTTTTCACCCAGCTGAAGAGGTTCATTCCGAGCAGGTGCGAGATAGGGGAGTTCGCTCTTTTAACGTGGAACTGAGCGCTGACTGGGCGCAACGCTACAACGAATGCGCGCCGGCGCTCCGCAACCCCGCACACGCGCAAGGTGGCACGTTGGCATTCCTCGGCATGCATCTCTACCGGGAATTCCGGTTGATGGATGCGGTCTCGCCGTTGGCCATCGAAGGGCTGGTGCTGGAAATCCTCGCGGAGTTGGCGCGCCTAACTGCCCCGGCGCAGCTGCCGCGCTGGCTGCTCCGGGCCCGGGACCTGGTTCACGACCGCTTCCAGGAAAACCTGGGACTCGGCGAGATCGCGGCGGCCGTCGGCGTCCACCCGGTTTATCTGGCGAGCATGTTTCGCCGGCATTTCCAACAAACCGTCGGCGATTACCAGCGCCAACGCCGGGTGGAATTCGCGTGCAAGCGGCTCGCCGCGGGACGCATGCCGCTGGCCGAAGTCGCCCTGGCCGCCGGCTTCGTCGACCAGAGTCATTTCGCGCGCGTGTTCAAGCGCTATCTTGGCATGACCCCAGGAACCTACCGGAAGCAATCCGAGCGCCGGTAGCTTAATGCCATACCATGCGCTTGCCTGCGTACAAGACGCGCTCATCATCACCTCAGAAGATAAAGTTACGGTATCGTCCACCGGCAGTGGAGAATGCAAGAAAGGAGCATTTCATGGTTCGCGTTTACAGGCTTAGCGCGGGGTCGATCGTGACGCTGGCAGCACTCTTGGTTTTGGTAGCTGGCACTCGGGCCCAGGTGGTGATCGGCGCCCCGAAGGATGACAAGCCGTTGCCAATTGATGCCGCCGGGCGCGCCAAGGCCATCGAGGCGATCCTCAAACAGCTGGCGGAGCGCTACGTCTTCCCCGACGTCGCCAAGAAGATGCGCCAGGACATTGAAACTCGAATCGAACGCAAGGAATACGACGGCGTCAATACCGGGCAGGAGCTGGCCAAGAAACTGACCGCCCATCTTCAGGAGATTTCCAAGGACAAGCATCTGCGCGTGATGTGCCATGCGGGCAAACTGTCCGCGCCGCCGCACGGAGACAAGCCGGCTCCCAAAGATCTCGAACCGATGCGCCAGGGCAGCCGGAAATTAAACGGTGGTTATCGGCGGGTCGAGCGGCTGCCGGGCAACGTCGGCTATCTGCAAGTCGATGGCTTCATGCACCCGGATGTCGCCGCCGAGCCAGCAGCGGCAGCCATGAACTTTTTGGCCAACACGGATGCGCTGATCATCGACCTGCGGCGTAACGGCGGCGGCGGACCCCAAAGCGTTGCTCTCCTGTGCAGCTACCTGTTCGATGAGAAGCCCGTTCACTTGAACGATTTGTACTGGCGGAAAGGGGACCGCACCGAGGAATTCTGGACGCTCAAGGAAGTGGCGGGCAAACGCTATCTGGGCCGCGACGTTTACCTGCTTACCAGCCGCCGCACGTTCTCGGCAGCGGAAGAGTTCGCCTACGATTTGCAAAGCCTCAAGCGCGTCACGATCGTGGGTGAAACGACCGGCGGCGGGGCCCACCCGGGGGGCGGGGTCCCCATCGGCGAACATTTCATGGTCTTTATTCCTTCAGGCCGCGCTATCAATCCTATTACCAAGACCAACTGGGAAGGGACCGGCGTAAAGCCGGACGTGGAGGTCACCGCGGACAAGGCCCTGGAAACCGCGCACCAACTCGCCGTCAAGAAAATCCTGGAAAAGGCCCCAAACGACGAAGCCCGCCGGCTGATTCAAATGGACCTGGAAAGGGCCAAAATGCGCGATGAGAAGAACGAAAAGTAGTGCCTGCACGTAGCAGAATTCGCCAGAATTCCGTCGCTCAGCCATCGCGGAATTCTGGCGAATTCCGCGACACAAACAATCGAACTCGCAGAAGGAGGGAAATCATGTTACACGCCAAACTCAAAGGCGCAATGCTGGTATTGCTAGCCGCCGTCATTCTTATTTCGGGGCGTGGGGCAACTCCGGCAGCGGAGCAAACCGCTACAGTCGCTTCAAGCGATTCGAAACCACAAGTCAAAGTCAAGTGGGAATACAAAACCCTCACCGAGGCGGACATCGAGAAACTTGCCCCCGCTGGATCACAGGACAAGCTCACGGATGGCTTGAACAAATTGGGTGACCAGGGTTGGGAATTAGTTACCATCATCCCGGGAGCACGGGGAGGCGCCATCCGAGTCAACATCGGCGGTCCCGGAGGCCCGGGCGCTGGAATGATGACGCCACAGCTAACCTACGTGTTCAAACGGCCAAAGTGAGCGCGGTCCTTTGCGGATTTTTCTGTCGAAGTCGATGTAGCTGCCATGGCCTTTGACGATGGCCGCCATACTGGTCATTCCTTAGTCACACGTCTTCGGTCCTTGGGTCATTAGTGACAGGCGTTGGTCATTGATGACGCGTGTTCGTCGCGTCTATACGCGCTAAGTCGCAGCGGTGCCCTTCAACGCTGAATCAAATAGCGAATAGTCGCGTCTCACGCAAATGTGAGATACGGCGCCAAAAGGTGCGTTAAGGTCTTGGGCGGGAACGGCTTGCGTAGAAAACGGCTTGCATGCATTCGGCTGAGATACGAGTTATCGTCGCCGAGTATCTGAGGACTAAACACAATTCCAAGCTGAACGGGCCAAACAAAGTATATCCATGCCCCGTTCCTTCACGCCTCGGCGCCGGCGCAACGTTGGACGACATCGGGACGTAGAGGCCCGGCGGGGGCCGGTCTTGCAGATTTGGATCGCGATACCGTATGATCCATTTCTGCGATGCATAACGAAGGATCAATGACGAATGACCAATGACAAACCAGAAATTCAACGCCGCGGCGGCGGCTTACTTCCAGGAACTTCAAGATCAGATTTGCACTGCCCTGGAAGGACTTGATGGGACAGGGCGATTTCAGGAGGACCTTTGGCATCACGAAGGAGGCGGGGGCGGGCGCACGCGCGTGTTGGTTGAAGGCGGAGTCTTTGAAAAAGCAGGCGTCAATTTCTCCAATGTTGCGGGCCGACTCAGCGAGGAATTCGCCCGGCAAATTCCCGGCGAAGGGTCGGATTTTTCAGCCACCGGTATCTCCCTAGTCTTGCACCCGCGTAATCCCATGGTTCCCACCGTGCATGCCAACTTCCGTTTTCTGACCAAAGGAAACAACGAATGGTTTGGCGGCGGCGCTGATTTGACACCGTACTATCCGTACCGCGAAGATGTCATCCATTTCCATAAGACCTGGAAGAATGTTTGCGATCATCATGCCGGCATAGTGGACTATCAACGGTTCAGAAAATGGTGCGATGAATACTTTTTCCTGGCGCACCGGGCAGAAGCACGCGGTGTCGGCGGCATTTTTTTCGATTACCTGGAAGGCGACCGGGAAGAGATCTTTGCATTCGTACAAGACTGCGGCAATGCGTTTTTGGATGCTTATTTGCCGATTGCAACACGCAGAAAAAATGAACCTTATAACGCGGCGGAACGTGCCTTCCAGGAATTTCGCCGGGGGCGATACGTCGAGTTCAATTTGCTCTATGATCGCGGAACCTTGTTTGGGCTGAAGACCGGCGGGCGCATCGAATCGATCTTGATGTCTTTGCCCCCGGTGGTCCGCTGGCATTACGATTACCGGCCGGCCACCGGCTCCCGCGAAGCTGAGTTATACGAATTCTTGAAACCGCGCGATTGGGCCAATGAAGTCCTATAGGAAGCGATCCGAATTATTTGCGATGGCGAATCTTGGAGCGCATGCGGCGTTTTTTTCGCCCCACTTTGCGCCGTCCCGAACCCCGGCGTCGACTTCCCATCTCCTGTCTCCCCGACAAATCTGCGAATTCTCGCGATATCCAGCCAAAATTCTAGAAAACCGCACCATATTGACAAGACCGACAAAAAACCATGGCAAGGGAATACTTCCGGCGATATTGTCATGAGATCGCCTTGTCCCGCCTCCGCAACACCCTGACTGAATCGTTTTCATGCACTAGCGTGGTACCACTCCCGTGTTGCGGGCCGGAGGAACACTTCGCACACCCACTTTTGCACTGATTACCAGCAAAATGTTGCCGACGATTTCGTCCGGCAGGGATGGTCGATCAAGAAAATGATCCGATGTCTGGTGATTTCGCAAACCTATCGCATGGCGTCGCAGCCGCTTGAGCCGTCGGAATCCTGCGACCAGCAGAATTTCCTGCTGCACCCGATGAATACGGGACTAACGGAGGTCCATGGGAAGTCTTGGCAGACCTCATGGCTTGATTGGCACCAGATGCTTAAACCATTTTCTGAGAAGAATGCATTTCTTCGGTTTGCTCAAACAGCTGGGAATAGGCTGCCGAAAATATGAGCTTATCCGAAAATTCTTCCCATTAATTTTAAAGTGGCCAAATTAAGCAAATTAGCAGAGTCCACAGAGCTATCCATATTGTCAAATCTGCAAACATCGGCAATCCTTTCACATGTGAATATTGTCGGTAGTGCTCAAATGTCGTGAGTTTGCTTACGGTTGCGTTTATGTAGTGTGTTGGGACATAGAGAGATAACTTTAATAAGCATTCCGATAATAAGTTCTTTCAGGAAAATATTTAGATTTGCTTACTGTTTTTCGCAATTTTGAGATTTCATCGGGGTTGCCGGTCGATCCGGCCAGGGGTATACTTTCCCTTTTTATATGCCATAACCATTGAAAGTGGTTACAGGAGAAATAGTTAGGCATAAACATCACGCAATGCGTTTTACTATGGTGGATCGAATCTTGGCGGTGCAACCCGGCAAGAGTATCCGGGCGGCCAAGAACTTGACTTTGGGTGAAGAATACTTGGCCGACCACTTCCCCACATTCCCGGTGATGCCGGGAGTTTTGATGTTGCAAACGCTGGTCGAAACCGCTAGTTGGCTCTTGAGAATCAGCGAGGACTTTAAACATAGCATCATTGTGCTCCGCGAAGCCAAAACCGTGAAATACGGCAGTTTTATGGAGCCGGGCAGGCGGATGGTGGTTTCTGCGGAAATGGTGGCGGAGAAGGGACTCCTCGCAACGATGAAAGGCAAAGGGGAAACAGAGGGAAATCAAACGGTTTCCGCGCGATTTACACTGGATCGTTATAATCTGCGCGACAAGAACCCGGCTTGGCAGCTGGTTGATGAACGACTCGTGGCCCATTGGAGA
>Ga0306922_10001827_pt1 | contig 19440 bp, 9 predicted proteins | sample sta12Cox44000082_FD_203758 | JGI IMG/M metagenome (GOLD analysis project Ga0306922, IMG submission 203758) | Lab enrichment of tropical soil microbial communities from Luquillo Experimental Forest, Puerto Rico - statoxic.12C.oxic.44.000.082 (v2)... | ecosystem: Environmental > Terrestrial > Soil... | reverse complement strand
CTCGGTCGTGTCGAGCCAGACCTGGCGACGCGCTACCTGGACGTGACCTTGACCGATCTCAAACGGGAGTTCCAGCTCGCGCGCTCACAGCCGCTGCATCTGACGCCTCAGCCCAAACAGTCGTCCAGCTTCGAACCGGCGTCGCCGGCGTGCAGCACGTGCAGGAGATGGTCCGCCGCACGCTGCCAGCCGGCGCTACCCGCTCCTCGATCGACTGGCCATCCAACCGGCTCGCAAAAATCGCAGAGGCACAAAGCGCCGGGCCCAACTGAATCCCCGGCTTCGGCAGAGATTGGCCGGAAAAGCGCGTCATCCGACCGGAATCCGTGGTGCATCCCGAACCTCAAAACAAGATCTTTATTGACAACTGCAATTCGCGCGGGGTTCCGCGTCCAGTTGCGTAGTTGCTGAGCGTGGTTGTGATGACACCGAAATTCGACGCGGAGGCATCGGCGTTGGGAACTCCGTACTGAGCCCGGTTCGTCATGTTGAACACGTCTGCCCGGAAGCGGATGCTGAAGCGTTCCGTGAGCAGCACGAACTTCGAAACGGCTAGGTCGAGTTGCGTGATCCCGCGCGCACGAAATGCGTTTCTTCCCAGATTGCCGAACGTTCCATCAGCCGGAATAGCGAAGGCCCTGGGGTTGATCCAGTGGTTGGAGGTCGAGCCCTCGGCAGGGGTGAGTGACTGGCCGAAAACGTAGTCGGGACGTTCCGAACCGCTGACGGCGTACAAACCGGGAACCGACGCGTTGGTACGGTCGACCGTGATGTTCACTGGCAATCCGGTTTGCGTCGTTCCGATCGCAGTCATTTCCCAGTTTCCCAGCAGCGTTCGCAGGATTCCCGGCGAGTTTGCGTACTGCTTGCCCGCCCCAAAAGGCAGTGCGTAGACGGCGGAAAGATTGAACACGTGGCGCACGTCGAAGTCGCTGCTCGCTTTGTCACAGGAACGGCAAAACGAGTTTTGCAGTGTGTCGGAGTCTCCGCCGCCAATGCTGCCGTCATTGATGGAATGCGACCACATGTAGTTCGACGATAGCAGGAAGCCGTTGCGGAAGGTCCGGCGAAGGTTGAACTGTAGCGCCTCGAAGGTGCTGTTTCCGACGTCGCCGCGCCATGACACCACGCCGAAGGCCGGATGCGGAACGACATTGCTCGGAGGGATGGCAAGATTTGTATAGGTGGTGGTCAGAACATCTGTTCCCTTATTGCCAACATAATTGAGTGTGGCTACGAATCCGCCGGGCAGGGTCTGCTGCAGCGATAACGTCCAGGAGGTAACATAGTTGTCCTTGCGGTTGCGATCCAGATCGCGCGGCGAGACCACGCCCAACCCGCCGTTCTGCGCGTAGGCGAGAAACGGGTCGAGAGGATAGGAAAGGCCCGGGAACGAGACGTTGTTGAACGAGTAACGGCTGACAGTGTTCGAGATAGGAAGGTTCTGATCGTCCGCCTGTCCGTCGGTGTGATAGATACCGGCGCCGATGCGTACCACGGTGTTGCGATGCGACCACGCGACGCCGATTCTGGGGTCGACGTCGTTGTAACGGGGGTTGAAGTAGGAATAGCCATTCGGGCAGAATCCGCCACAAGTCGCAAAGTCGAACGGAATGGCGTGGTGATTCAGCGCGGAGAGGGCGTTGAAGACGTTGTAGCGGAGGCCAGCATTAATGATCAACTTCGGTGTGACCTTCCACTCGTCTTCCGCGTATATCCAATACATGTTCTTCCGTTGACGCACAAGCGGGAGGATGGACGTGTAGGAAGCTGTGCCCATCTGGTTGTTCAGAAGGTTCATTGTGGACGTGTAAGTCAAGGTGCCGCTGCTCGAGGTTCCCTGATTCAGGAAAAGGCGTTTGAATTCGAACCCGAACTTCATGGTGTGGCTGCCCTTCGACCACGACACGTCATCCAGCAGGCTGATGGTCTTCGACGGATTCTGGTTCGTGGTTCTTCCCGCGAGCGAACTGAATCCCGAAACGCTGATTGTGTACGGCACTGGGGAAAGCGTCGAGGCGACGTAGATGTCCTGGTTGAGGCCGAATTTGAATTCGTTCACCAAGCTCGGCGAGAAGACATGCAGAACCTCGATGACGCCGTTGTTGAACTTCGTGTCGTACTGCGTCTTGGCTATCAATTGACCGGTCGGAATGGTTTGAACCGCTTCGTCGGAGTTGAAGCGTACGAACGAGGTGGTCTTGCTCGAGAGATGGTAGTCCAGCCGGATCATGCCGGAGTCTTCGTTATCGATCTGGCGCCCAAGAGCGTTGTAGTTCCACACGGTCTGCGCCGTGGTCGGCGATGTTCCCGGCGGGTATGCCGCCAGGATCGGCAACAAAGCTTGAGTGGTGAGGGTTGCCTGTCGAATGAAACTCGGACTCGGCACGAGTCCGAGTTGCGACCCATCCAGCCGCTGTCGCAGGCCCTCGTACGCCGCGTAGAAAAACAGTCTGTTCCGCACAATCGGCCCGCCGACGGCGCCGCCGAATTGGTTCAGAAGGAAAGGATTGGGAGAGGCCCCGCTGAAGGGAGTTCGGGCTTCGATCGCCTGATTGCGGAAGTAGTCGAACACGTTCCCGTGGAGAGAGTTCGTTCCCGAAGGCGATACTACCGCGACCTGCGCGCCCGAGGTGCCGCCTTCCACGTCGGCTCCGAACGTCTGGTCTTTGACGTCGAACTGGTCGATCGATTCCAATGGAATCGTGAGCCGCACGTACTCGCGCTGCATCTGGTTAAAGACCGCCGTCGCATCGACGCCATCCAGCGTTAAGTTGTTGTCGTCCAGCCCGTGCCCGGCGAATCGGATCGTCCGCTGATCGCCGGCGCCGGTGTCAACCGCTCCGGGAACCAGCGCGGTGAGGGTCGACCAGTTTCTACCATTGATCGGCAACTCGTCGACCTGCTTCTGCTCGATGGGCGAGCCGACCGTGGCATCGACGCGGTCCAACTGGAACGCAGCCTCTGTGACGCTCACCTCCTCCCGGTGCCCGGCGAGGTTCAAAGTGACGTCGAGGGTTCTCGGTTGCCCGACTTCCAGCTTGACGCTCCGAAAACGCAGGGGCGCGAAGCCGTCTTTCGAGATCTCGATGCTGAATGTGCCCGTCGCCATGTCAGGCAGCACGTAGGCACCAAAGGCGTTCGTCTCGGTTTCGCGGCGGAAGCCAGTAGCCGTGTCGGTAGCATTCACTTTGGCTGAAGGAATTCGCTTGCCTTGCTCGTCGGTGACGGTTCCGTTCAATGAAGTTCGCGCGACTTGGGCGCTGATGCTCACCGAACCCAGGAGAGACAGGAGGAGAATCTTAACACGCAAGTTCATGTCGGTGTTTTGGGAGACCGCGTAATGTTAGCAGATGGACTTAGCGCCAGGATGACACCCTGCGCTAACAAAAACCCTCTCCCCAGTCATCGGGGAGAGGGCCGTTGCAGTTGAAAGTGTTCAATTGTCGTCCAGGTCACCCTTGGGTGCAGGGTTCTTGAAGTCGCTCGGGGGGCGAACCTTGCTCTCGCCAGGATAGGGCCGCACATACCCGGTGGTCTCGTACCAGTTCAGATGGTTGACGGTGTCCGGGTCTTCGGAGTCGGGTTTGGTCAGCTTGCCCTTGAAAACCTGCTTCTTCTTCTTGAGCCAAGCGGCCCTCAGAACCTTGACCTTAGCGCTGTCCGTTCTGTTGGCTGCGACTTTAACGCCCTCGTCCAGCGGGACCTGATTCGGCACGTGCGTCCACGGCTCGAAGTTCTCCTCGGGCGCCTCGCCCTCGACGAAAGCCGTCCTCATCGGCGACGCCACGAGGTCGAATTGGTTCATGGGCGGCAGACCGAGGATTTGCTCGATCGTCCGGGTCATGTTGACCTGCGTGTAGTAGGTGTGGTCGGTGGGTCCGTTCTGCACGGCGTACGGGCTGATGATATAGCCTGGGCTGCGATGACCGTCGATGTGGTCGACGCCGTTTTGCGCGTCGTCTTCCTCCATGAAGATCGCCGATGAGGACCACACGGGGCTATGGCTGATGTACTCGATAATGCGCCCCACGGCCAAGTCGTTATCGGCCTGTTGGGCACGCGGGGTCGGCGGGCCGCCGGTGTGGTCGTCCATGATCCACAGAATGCTCAGCGCGGGCACCGTACCGGCCGCGACGTCTTTGTTAAAGTCCTGCACCCACAGATCGACGCGGAACTGGTCGGGAATGCCCAGATCGAACACCGGGAAGTTCTTGACGAGGTAGTTGGACACGGCCGGGACCGAGGACTGTGCCTGGATCGTGTTCTGATGGTACAGCGTCTTCTCGCCCGGGACGCCAGGGGGTGCGCAACCAGGCCCTCCCTCGTAGCACTGCGAATCGGCGTAAAATTGGCTCCAGCTCGGCTCGCTGGTCGACCCGTTCGGCTGGAGGAACGTATCGTTCTCGACGTATTCGCCGTAGATCTTCACCGGCAGACCGGCGGCCGCCGCTTCCGAGAACAGAAAGCCCTTCTTCTGATAGGCAAGTGCATCGCCGGCGTTTCCGCCTGGATAGCTGCGGACCCAGTCAGGCGACTGGATGTCGTCGGCGTAAGGCGCCATGCCCTCGGCGATCCACTGGTGACCGTCAGCCGACTGGCGGCTCGGATCGTAGAAATTGTCCAAGAGAGGGAAGCGCTGCACCAGCTCGTGCGCGTTCGGCGTAACGTTGGCGCCGAACACTGCCAACGAGGGGTCGCCATTGCCGGTTTTCACGTCGCCCAGGACCTGATCATAGGTGCGGTTTTCACGGATGATCAGGAACACGTGTTTGATCAGCGAGGGATCGCCGATCTTCTCGGGGACTGCGACCGGCTTGGCATTCGGGTTGCCACCGCCGGCTGACTGGATATTTTGCGTCAGATCCCAGTGGTTGTTCTCGAAAACCTGGTTCGTCATCTTGTTCAATTGCCCGTTGTTCGGCACGGGGACGATGCTGACGGTGCCGTTGTCCTGGTGGGTATTGTAGCCGCTGAGGCCGTAGTCGGTCTCGAACGAATAACGCGTGCCGATGCCCTTGTCGTTGGCAACGAGGAGCACGTCATTGTTCTTGCCGTCCGTGTCCAGCACGACCGAGCACGGCGCGTAGGCCACCGGGATCATGCCCATGACGGGATTACTTGCACCTTGGCTGAGGTCGACCACGGCGATTGCGTTGGCATTGTAAAGCGCGACGTATGCAATGTTTTTCTTGGCATCGACGGCGATCGAGTTCGGCGCGGCGCCATAGGCCGCTTGGCCTGCGCCGGGCACTTCGATCGGCAGCCCAAGATTGATCGTCCACGCCACCTCGTTGGTGGCCGTATTGATAACCGAGATGGTGTCGCTATAGGTATTGGCGACCAACAGGTACGGTCCGTAGAACGCCATCCCGGTCGGGTGCAGCCCGGTCTGGATGGTAGCGGTGACCGTCATCGAGGGCAGATCCACCACAGAAACGGTACCGGTGATCGCGGCGCCCACCACCGGGTCGGCGACGATTTCAGTGCCGGCGGAGTAAATCTGGAAGTCTAGGGCCGTAGCGGCCCGGCCACCCTCGTTGCTGACGTAGGCGGTCTTGCCGTCGCTAGAGATCACCACGCTGTGCGGCGCGTTGCCGACGCGGATCTGCTGATTTTGCGCCGGCGGATTCGGGGTCAGGTCGATCTTGGTGAGCGTATCGTTCTGGTTTAGCAGGGCGTAGGCGCTCTTGCCATCCTTGGAGAGCGCGATGCCGCCGGGATAAGAAGTACTCGGAGTATAGAACGAGCCGCAGGGGTTGGCATAAGCGCCCGGGGGGCTGTTCGGAAAGCATGAGATGAAGGAATTGTCCGGCGGCACGCTCACCTGGGCGTTGTCTTGTAGCAGGCCCTGGTTATTAACATTGGCGATGGTAACGTGGCTACTGTCCTGGCTGAACACCAAGTGCTTGCCATCGGCCGAATAGGCTATGCCGCTATAGCTGCCGCTCGAATCCTTTCCGAACGGGACGTAGTTCTGCAGGACAACGCCCGTCGTGGTGTCGAACACCTCGACGGCCCCGTTGCCATTGCCCCTCGACGTACCCAGGGTGAGGACCGCGGCGGTGTGAGTGCTGACATTGGGGTTCAGCGCAATGGCCTTCGCGCGGACCCGGATGCCGAGGCCGACTTGGGTGCCGGATGGGGTGATGACCTGCCCAGAGCTGACGACCCACGAGCCGTTCGGCTGCGGACCGGTGACGTAGGTCGGGTACGGCAGGGACTGAGCACCGGCGAGCGCCGGAAGGCTCAACCCCGCCGCCAGCAAGCTGGCGAGCGGACTCACGCGTTTGATCTTAGACTTCTTCTTTCGATTTATTCGACAGCTATCTCGGAAGAACTTTCGAGACATGTACCGTTCTCCTCCTTGGATTTTTTTTCATCACGCAACCGGGATCGGCCCTGCGACATCGAGCGGCAATACAACCAGCGCCCCGACATCGCGGTCACAAATGTAACAGCGACCCGTGACGGCTTCATGATGATCGTGTGAAACTTCCCTTACATGGGCTGAACTTTTTCTTCCGGATTGTGATCAGCCCCACGTTAAGCAGGGTCTGTTTCCGCGACGTTGTCTCCGAGTCTTTCCGGTGAGGTGGGCGGTTTCAGCCCAATCACGATCGGGCGATACCCGTGTCCAGTTCCGTCCCATCGTAGACGAGCGCTCGTAGGGACCCTAGCCAAGGTTCGTATCGTCGCCAGCGCGCAACGGAGCTGCGATAGATCGGCTGCCGGGTCTGCCACTTGCTGGGAGTCTTCACAGGCCGCGGATTGCATTCCGGGCGCAGGCATGCGTCATGCCACGCCAGGCCGCAGGCCCCGATGATCCGCCGGATGACTGGTTCGGGCGCGCGGGTCAGGTCTTCGTAATCGACCTCGATGAGGCGATTCGCCGGCAGCACGCTCCGCCAATGGTCGATGAGGCGCTGATAGCTGCGGAAATAGGCGACTAGTTCGGCACCTCCGGTCGGAAACGCCAGGCCCGGATGAAAGTGGGTTTGATGGATCGACAGCGCGGTGTCGACTGCAGTGCGACGGCAATGGATGATGATTGCGCGCGGGAAAGCCACGTGGACCAGCCCGGCCCACAAGAAGTTGAACGGCATCTTGTCGGTCACGCGCGCCGCCTTGGACGCGATCGCGCGCAGCACACCGAGATAGTCTGCCGCCGCCTTGGCGATGAACGGCGTCTCATTGCCGGCAGCGCCGTAGCGGTGCCACGCCGCCCCGCGCTCGTTCCAGAAATTCAACTCGCCGCCGGCCTCGACATCGGGATGCATGGAGACGATCTGCTCGACGAGAGTTGTGCCGGACCGCGGCATGCCGATGATAAACACCGGTGTCGCATCGCTGGTGCCGAGTTCAGGCGCCCGCGCGATCAATTCGGGTGTGCAGCGAGCAATCAGGCGATCGATCTCGATGGAGAACGCGGCAGAGTCGAACGGCGTAGAGCCCCGGCGCACGGCATCTGCGGCGTCGAAATGTTGCATGGCCAAGGCGTAGTCGCCAAGATCGTCCGCCGCCTTGCCGATCGCGAGGTGAAGCCGCAGGCGTTGCGCCGCTTCCAGCCCCGGCGTGGCCAAGGCGGCTTCCATCCCTTGAAGCAGACCGACGTCATCGCGCGTGACCGGGCGACACCGGACCAGATCATAGTAGCTCCCCGCCAGCAGCGGCGCAATCGCGATCGCGCGTTGGAAGCATTCGCGGGCCTCCTCGAAACGGCCGAACTCGGAGAGCAGATTGCCCAGCAGATCGTGCGCCATGGCGTTCACCGGATCGAGCGCCAGCGTGTGTCGCAGCACCTGTTCGGCTTCCTGATTGCGATTCTCGGTCAGTAGCGCCCGCGCCTTGCCGAGGCGGCCGAAGCTGGTCTTACCTCCGGTCGCCGCCGCCCGGCGGAAACAGCCGATCGCCTCGTCGCGATGGCCCAGTGTGTAGACCAGAGCGCCGGCGCGGAACCAGGCCTCGGCGAGGGATGGTAGGAGCTCAGTAGCGCGGTCATACGCAACGATTGCGCCGCCGATGTTGCCCAGCTTCTCCAAGGCGATTCCCAGGCGGAAATATGCATCGGCGTAGCGCGGGTTGCTGGCGAGGGCCTGCTCGAATGCCGCGATGGCATCCGGTACCCGGCCGACCTCGAGGCAGGCGAGGCCGAGATCGTGCTGGATGATGGGATTGGACGGCTCGAGCAGCGCTGCATCTCGCAACGGCGGGATCGCATCGGCCGGTCGCCCGGCCCTCAACAACTCAGTGGCCAAGGCAAGAAGAGGCGCCACCTCCTGCGGCGCGCCTCTGTTTGGAGACTGGGACATGGCATGAATGCTAGCGTGGAGCCTGTGCGTGGCGATCGGAATCGCCAGCGCAAATTTTCACCGTACCATGATCTGCCAACCAGGAGAATTTTGCTATAAGCTATTCTGCACGAGATGGAACGGGCGACCGTCAGCTTCCGTTCAGGCTGATATCCAATTCCGAACGGCTGCTTCAGGACGAGCCGTCTGGCCGATCGGGCACTTAGTGGACTCTCGCGGGCTATCCTGGACGGCAAGCGATGACAACTGATGTCTGCAGGCGAAATCTTCAATTCGTTACCTGGTAAACTCGTGCTGGCTAACTGAGTAGCGATGCTTAGCCTACCGTCGCACCTTCGGAGTTGCCGACACCGCGAAAAGGGGCAGAACTACACGGAGTGCTCGTGTCCGATCTGGTGTGACAGATGGTAGAGGTCCAACCAATGCTCGGGTGCGCCGACAATGCAAGCGAAGCATAGCTGCACTGCCCAGGTTGTCCCACGGAAACAATTTCGTCGAAATTCATTGACTCTATGATATTTAAGTGGCGGAAGCCAGTGGGAGTCGAACCCACCTGCGACACAAGGTACCGCACAACGGGTTTGAAGCCCGCACCCAGCACCGGCCAAGACTGGCTTCCAGGCGCGATTGTACCAGATCGATCCAGATCGATCGTTGCTGTTGCCGGTGCAGACGACGGGACGCTACACTAGAGGCAGTTCCTGCCGCCATTCCCCGGTCGTCTAATGGTAGGACAGCGGCCTTTGGAGCCGTGAATCGTGGTTCGAATCCATGCCGGGGAGCCAGATTCCTAAATCGCGTCCTGACCCCGCCTTCTCCTTTTCCTTTCTGTAACTTTCCTGGATGTGACAAAATGGCCATCACAAGTTGTGACGGTGTGACGCGAAACCCATGAAAACCGGTAGAGACACTTCACCCGCTTTCGCCACAAAGTTGGGTTGCGGGTCACGTCACGTCACAAAAGGATAAAACTCGACCGTATGTGCGGACGGATGCACTTCGGAGAGGCTTAATCTGTCACAGCGTCACGGTTCAGGTCATCGGATTTAAAATCTTCGGAGGTGCTGATCGCCGCTACTTCAGGTGGTGCATCGTTCCGGTTTCCGGCAACGCGGAAGGATGGCCCTTTTCCCGCTGGTTGGCAGTTTCAGAGTCTACGATCTGAAAGCTATTTTCTATTCGGATTTTCTACTTTAGAAACGCGCGCTGTCCCCTTTTCTTCGGAGGTGCCGATCGCGGCTACTTCGTGAAGAGCTGATCATGCCAATACGCACTCATCCGTCACGTCACGCGGCACAAGCCGTGGCGCAAGCACAAGAGCGACAACCAGGTCATCCAGATACCCGAGGACGGGCACAAAGTCCGGAATGAGGTCGATGGGACTCAAAAGATAAGCGGCAAGAAATGCGGCCAAGGCCTTGGCGTACCACAGCGTGCGCGGATGCCGCGCCGCAAGGTACAGCGCCAAGCTGTCACGCTTAAGCGTGCGGACGCGGGTCGCGCACGTTCTTCGAGCCGGGAGCCGTGATTGCCACCGGTCCTTCTTTAAAAATGTATGACTCTAAAGAGCTATTATTAATAGGCTCGAAAGAGGCTTGATTTCTCAACAAATGCTTCGTTGACTTTGCTAATTGGGAAGTCTATAATCGCTCCCAATTAGCGCTCGCCTTAGGCATGCGAGCAGTCGTAGACGAGGAGGGGTTATGACTAGCAGGACAGGGTGGCTTCTTGCATTAATCGCATTGGGGAATTGCCTGGCCTTTGCGCAAGGCTTCAGGCAGGTAATCAGCGGAACGGTCCGAGACGCGTCGGGAGCGGTCCTGCCGGAGGCGGCGGTTTCAGTCAGGCATATAGACACTGGGCTGACGCGCGCGGTGGTGACCGATGCCAATGGCGATTACAGTGTTCCATCTCTGCCAGTAGGCGCCTATGAGGTTACCGCAGAAAAGCCGGGATTCAAGGCGGAACTGGTGCGCGGGATCGAGTTGGTGGTGGCCCAGGAAGCGGTCGTGAACCTGACGTTAGAAGTGGGAAATGTGGAGCAGCGGGTAACGGTAACCGCCGATGCTCCCCTGGTCAACACGACCCTGAGCTCTACGTCCGGGTTGATCAGTGAGCAACAGGTCAAGGACATGCCGCTCAACGGGCGGAGCTTCGATCAGCTTCTGACGCTCAACGCAGGCGTTACCAATGCTACCTCGAACACCCTCAACGGTGGCGCCTGGAACATGTTTTCGGTGGCGGGCAAGCGACCGGAAACCAACCGGTTCATTATCAATGGGATCGACTGGATTGGCGGGTCCGCGACGGGGCAGTTCATCACACCCTTCGGCGCTAGTGGCAAGTTGCTTGGCGTGGAAGCCATGCGGGAATTCAATGTCCAAAGCGACACCTATGGCGCCGAGTATGGCAAACGGTCCGGCGGGCAGGTCAGCGTGGTCACTTCCTCCGGGACCAATCAGGTGCACGGGACGGTCTTCGAGTTTCTACGCAACGGCGCCCTGGACGCCCGCGACTTCTTCGATCAAACCATCGGCACTCCCCCGTTCAAGCGGAATCAATTCGGGGGATCGCTGGGAGGGCCGCTCAAGGAGGATAAGCTATTCGCTTTCGGCACCTACGAAGGGTTTCGGGAACGGCTGGCGCGCAGCAGCGCCTCGATTGTGCCGGATGCTTTCGCCCGCAAGGGACTCCTGGACGATGGCTCGCCCGTTCCCGGCCTGAAGCCGAAGATGCTCGAATACGCCAACACCTACTGGCCGACGCCTAACGGTCCCCAGCTAGGCAATCTGACGGCGTATAGCTACAACAATCCCGGACAAACCATCAATGAGCATTTTGGTTTGGCCCGTGTGGACTACACAATCTCGAGCAGGGATTCCTTCTCCGCAAACTACACGAATGACTATGGAATCAGGGACGTTCCTTGGGGCGGCGGCGGTGGCGGGGCCTCGAATTGGACAGCGACCTCTGAACTAGCGATGGAATCGGTCGGCTTGCAGGAAACGCACATTTTCTCCTCCAGCCTGGTGAACGTCGCGAGCGCGGGCTACGCCGGTGGGTGGTCCACGCTGGTAAATCATCCCGCCCCGGGCGTGACGATCCCCAGCAGCCTGCTGTTTCTTTCTGGGGGTAACCCCGGAGCCATTGTCATTGGAGGCGGGATCAGCGCAGCATCGCCGTCAGCGGTCTCGGGAACACCCGGGAATAACCCCACGATCGGAATACGACATTACTTCACCGAGTCCGATGACCTACACTGGATCAAGGGCAAGCACTCGTGGAGCTTCGGCGGCTGGATTCAGCGGGTGCAGCAAAGCGAGGCCGGGGTGGCCTTGTCCTCGGCAGCTAACGTCGCCTACGCGAACGTACTGGCGTTTCTTCAAGACAAACCCAGGCAGGCGATCGTGACCCGCAACGCGCCTAATTTGGGTTATCGCTCGCTGGAAGCCGCCTGGTACGTCCAGGATGAAATCAAGCTGCGGCCGAATCTTACCGTGCGCCTAGGCTTAAGGGACGAGATGACCAACGGGTGGAACGAAGTGGCGGGCCGGTGTACCAACTATTTCTACGACGCCAACTTCGTCATCGAGACCAATCCGCGGATCGGCAATTCCTGCTTAGCTCGGAACCGCGCCAAGGCGTTGTGGCAGCCGCGGGTGGGCATCGCGTGGGACCCGACTGGCACCGGAACTTGGGCAGTGCGGGCCAGCGGGGGCATCCACAACGATCTGCTGGATAACCTGGCGATCAGGGCCCAGCCCAATCCACCCTTTGCCGCCCGCGAGAATCTGGATTTAACCGGCAAGGCGCCCGGCGCCAATGGTGTGCCTGGGTTCCTGCCGCTGATTCCGCTCAGCAACAACGCCGCGCTCCCGCCGACTTGCGGCCCCGGCATACCGCAACCTTGCTCCGTCTACCAGCCCGCGGGTTTCGATCCGAACTTGGCCACGCCCACCATCCAAATGTGGACTTTCACGGTGGAGCGCCAGCTCACGCGACACCTGATGCTCCAGGTGGGCTATGTGGGCAGCCAGTCCTATCACACCAATCTCACCCTGGACACCAACGTGGCTCCGCCCCAGGTGTGCCAGAACCCCCAGGGATGCGTCAGCGGCGGCGTACTTCCGGCCGCGCAAAGAAGTCGTGTGCCGCAGGGCACGACGTACATGGTGCCGGGGACGCGCCCGAACCCGTATGTGGGCTACTCGGTTTCCTGGTTCGATGATGGCACTGCCAATTACAACGCGCTGAATGTGTCGCTGGTCAAACGCGCCGCGCACGGACTCGCGTTCAAAGCCAACTACAGCTACTCGAAGGTGATGGATTTGAATTCCGCCGTTCTGGCGCCGTCGGGCGAAAATGAACCGGCGAGCCTTTTCAGTCCCTATAACCGGTTCCTGAACCGGGGCGTGGCGGCCTTCAGCCTCCAGCACCAATTCAACGCGAACTTCAGTTATCAGCTGCCGTTCGGCAGCGGGCAGAGATTCGGGAACAGCGTCGACGGCCTCATGCGCAGGCTTATCGGCGGCTGGCAATGGAATGGAATCGTCACCGCTCAGGGCGGCTTCCCCATGACGCCTGTGATCGGCTTCAACAATTCCGGCACAGGCGACCAGGGTAACCCCGACGTACCCAGCTGGAATCCGAATTTCCACGGCAAAGTGATCCTAGGGACTCCGGATCAATGGTTCAACCCGCAGGCCTTTACGCTGCCGATTCCCGGGACCTTCGGCAATGTGTCGCGCGGCTCCTTGCGCGGCCCTGGCCTGGTCGACGTGGACACATCCTTGTTCAAGAAGATCCGCGTCAACGAGCGGCTCAGTTTGCAGTTGCGGGCGGAGGCGTTCAATATCTTGAATCACTCCAATTTCTCGCTGTCGAATCCGATCGTTTTCGACGGCGACTCCTCCAATTACACTTACAGCTCCTCGGCGGGGCAGATCTACCAGTCGGCCACCAGCTCGCGGCAGCTTCAGCTCGCGCTGAAGCTCTTGTTTTGACATGAGGCGACCCCGTCAAGCCTGAGGTTGCCCCGGCTATATTTTATTGCCGCAACGCGAACGTGAACAGCGAGTTTCCGCAGAAGGTGGGTTGCGACATGCACCGGGGCTGTTCTCTCCGAACCGACCGCGCAGCCGGCGGACGGGTCTGGCGCCGGGCCGCGCGGCGCCCCGTTAAGAAGGGGACCGGCGGTTTGAGGAGCCGGAAACCTCCCTTAGTCTTAGTGCCGGGACGGGATTCAACGAACCCGGCCCATGTCATCTGCTGAAGAATCTTCGCGGCTTGCGTGGGAGGCAGAGCAGTGGCGGCCGCGATCTGAGGTGCTCGAAGCGGTGTCTCAGACAGCGCCAGGCAGCGTAGAGCCTTAAGCGATTCGTATCGTTGGCTTCCTCACCGGAACATCCTGTAGTCAGAGATCTTTCGTACCAAACACACGATCAGCCGAAATGAGTGCCCCCCTCCCGGTAGCCTAACTTATCCTCTACTTCTTGACGACGGGAGAGCCCCCCAACGATCCCATTGAAGACATCGATACCTTAAAGACCGCTGTCGTCAGGAGGATCAAGAACGTTAATTCGCACCTATACCGAGATAATTTGCGGAATCGCCGACACCATCGCCCGTTGCCTTCGGTACAGCCGCCACGGTCGCACACCCCACGCCCATGGGCTACTTGAAGACATCGAAACATTTCAACGAGTACGAAATATTTCGCCTGCCCTTCCTCATAAGGATCTGCAGAAAGCTCTCGTCACCGTTGAACAGCAGGCAAACCCGTTTTTCGTATGGTCACGGATCTTCGGGCTCGATCCCTCATTGCAGATCTCGAAGACATGGCTAACGAACTCTACGACCTCACGGGTGACCACGAGACCCTGTTGGTAAGCGCACTCACGCAGTTTGTCTCAATTCTCGGCAGGGGAGACAAGTATTTGACTCTGTCAACACCAGCGTATTGGTTGGCGAAAACCGTTGGCGTGAATGGGCGTTTCCTATCCATGAACAAGCTGGCTGCGCTGAATGGTGCAACCATCCGAAGAGTATTTGTAGTCACAGAGTATGAACTCGAGAACGATCAGGACCTCAGAAAAGCGTTGACATTTCATCTTGATGAGGTAGGCGAGCTGGCGCAGGCAGGCGTGCGAACGGACCGAAGCGACATCGAAGCGGGCGGATATTATGCATGCGTAGAGAGGGTCGACGCCGATCTTCAGGATGCCATGGTCCGGCAGGGTAAGCATTTCGGACTGGCCAACCAGGGGTACATCGCAAATCGTGCTTTATCCCATCTATCGCGAAGATCGGACTGTGGTGAGTATTCAATTCCGGGCCGGCGAAGGTTTCAGTCACTCGCGACAGGAATTCAGAGAGGATCTTTCCAAGGCAGATCCTCTTGAAAAGTACCGAGACAAATTACGGAGAAACCCCACTCTGTAGATCGCGCTGGTGTTTGCCTCGCCTTTCCTGGGCCTGGCCAACGGTGGCATGGAGCGTACTGAATCTGAGTTCCGGGAATTGCTGGGGCAGCCGGCTTCAGGCATTAGTCGGGTCATGCCAAGGAATGGGCAAACGATGCGTAATCGAGGTTTCGCCCCAGTAAGCAAGATGGTTCTTCCATACGTGGGCTGATCTCTGGGACTCTCAGTCTCGGCCCGATTACGCGCAAACAACCCGGAGGGCGGTCGCTGATTTCGCCGCGTAGAAACGCTAGCGATATGTTGGGACATCGTGCTAGTTCCGGACTGCACGCCGAGGTTGTGACCGGTCGATCACGTCACGGGGCAATCGCAAACAACCCAAAAGCTCTCTCTCAGGAACCGAGCCAGGCGCCTTTCAGCGGCGCTAGCAGCGCTCTCCTCCACAAGGCAAATGATCCTTCACGCCATTGTCGCTTCGGAGTGCTTTTGGGGCTCAGCGGAAATGTTACGGGAGCAAAGACACGGGGAGCTTCCGGTTCGAGTCCGGACCAGCACTATGGACGCCGCAAAGCAAAAAGAGTTTCCGAAAAGCGGAACCGTTCTTGGAAGTTCGTCGTCTATAAGGAAAACCGAGCGCCAAGAACAGGAGGAGATTCCGATGCCGGAAACCCTGATTCACCTGGAGCCGCACCAGAACGGCGCGACGATTTGCGTCGTGACGCACGACCAGCGCTCTGCGGCACGCCGTCGGCTCCGTGCACCTGTTTGATGGAAAGGTCGTGCTGAGCGCGGGCGCCGTGTCATAATCGTTCGATTCCGAAAGCGCGAGACGCCGGATGATGACAGTGCTCCAGGATGCCGTGTACGGCTTCCGCCTGCTCCTTAAGAAGCCGGGATTCACGGCGGTAGCCACTCTCTCGCTGGCATTAGGAATCGGCGCCAATACCGTCGTTTTCAGCCTGATCAACACGACGCTGCTGCGACCGCTGGGCTTTCCGCACCCGGATCGACTCATGGTCATCTGGACCGTTCCGCTTCAACACAAAGACCAGAGAAACGGTGTCAATGGCTCGACGTATTTCCATTTCCGGGACAAAAGCGAGTCATACGAGGCGTTCGGCGCGTTCAATGGTGGCATCAAAAACCTCGGTGCGGAAAGAGACGGAGCGCCGGCCGAGCGTCTGGAAATAGAGACGTTCACGCCGTCCATGTTCCGGGTCATCGGGGTGCAGCCGCAGTTGGGCCGCGTTTTCACGGATGCTGAAGATCAAATCGACAACGACGCTCCGGTGGTGCTCATCAGCGACCGGTTCCGGCGGCGCCATTTCAATGGTGACCGCAACGTGATCGGAAAAACGCTGATCCTGGATAAGGCGCCCACTACGATCATCGGCGTCATGCCTCCCGGCTTCAACTTCTTTGACGACGAGGCGGATCTTTGGGGGCCGCAGCCAATCGGCCATCTGCAGGCGCAGAGCAAGCAAGGCTTTCTAGTGGCGATCGGCCGTCTGAAAGCCGGAGTTTCGATCCGGCAGGCCCAGGCGGAAGCGGACGGGTTAGCCGCTCAATTGGCGGCCGCCGATCCAGAGCGTAACAAGGGAAGTGGTGCGCAGGTTCAATCGCTGCAAGAGGCCGCCTATGGAAACTTCCGCTCACCGCTGCTGATTCTGCAAGGCGCGGTGGGCTTTGTGCTGCTCATCGGCTGCGCCAACGTCGCCGGCCTGCTGCTCGCCCGGGCCGCATCACGCCGCACCGAAATCGCGATCCGCACAGCCTTGGGCGCCGACCGCTGGCGCACGGTCCGGCAACTGCTAACCGAAAGTCTGCCGTTGTCGATCCTGGGCGGAATTGTCGGGATGTTCCTTTCGTGGGCGGGTCTCAAAGCTTTTATTGCGGCCGCGCCGCCGAATTTTCCGCGCCTGAACGAGATCACGCTCGACGCAAGCGTGTTCGGCTTCACGGCGCTGATCGTGGTCTTGACCGCGGTAGTTTTCGGTATCTTTCCCGCCCTCCAGGCGGCCAAACCAGACCTGGTGAACTCTTTGAAAGAGTCCGGACGTGGCGGCACCGATACCGTCATTCGCCAGCGGCTTCGCAGCGCGCTGGTCACCGTACAGATTGCGCTGTCGCTGGTGCTGCTGGTGGGGGCCGGCCTGATGATCAATAGCTTCGTGCGCGTGGAGAAGCAGGATCTGGGAGCCAATCCCAAAGGGCTCATCAGTTTCGATTTTCGCTTCCCCCAAGGCGAAGCCATCAAGCCGGTATCGCGCTATCGCGGCATGGGCGTCTGGGAAGTCAGCCCCGCCACTACCGCGACGTTTCAGCGCGTGTTGGAGCGCATGCAGGGGCTGCCGGGGGTGGTCTCGGCCGCCGCGATCAGCGAGCCTCCGATGGTCGGGGGCGGCATCAGCATGCCGTTTCTCATCGAAGGCCGTCCGGCGCCGCCAGCCACCACTGACGCGGGTCCGAATTCGCAGGATCAGGGCCAGACCGCGCGCTACTTCGCGGTGACGCCGGGATACTTCGGCACCATGAAGATCCCGATCCTGCGCGGCCGCGATTTCACCGTCCAAGACAACGCCGCGGCCTCTCCGGTGATCGCGATTAACCAAACTCTGGCGCGACGCTACTTTCCCACTGAAGATCCGATCGGCAAGCGCCTGACGCTCGATTTCGTTCCCAACGAACAACCGCGTCAAATCGTGGCGGTGGTTGGCGACACGACCATCAATCGCCTGCAACCGAAAGAACTGTCGATCGTGTACGTTCCATACACCCAGCAAACGCCACGTTGGATGGGCCCGTATTGGAGTGATCGTGCCGGCATGTTTTTCATTCTCCGGACCGCAGGCAAGCCGGAAAGCATCGTGCCCGCTATGCGCCGCGCGGTCGCCGAGGCGGACCCGAATAAGCCGGCGGGCAATATCCGGACTGTCGAAGACTATCTTGACCGTCAGGTGCAATATCTTCGGCTATATATTTTGTTGCTCGGAATCTTTGGAGGCGTCGCCGCTGTGCTGGCCGCCATCGGAATCTATGGCGTGATGGCCTATTCAGTCGCGGAGCGGACGCGTGAGATCGGCATCCGCATGGCTTTAGGCGCCGGCGGCGGCGACGTGCTGAGGCTGATAGCTCGCCAGGCGGCGATAGTGATCTCGATCGGGCTCGCGCTCGGGCTGGCTGGTTCGTTCGCGCTGACGCGGGTTCTCAAATCCGCGCTCGTCGGGGTGACCGCCACCGATCCGGCAACCTATACAGCGGTCTCGCTCGCCTTGGCGGCAGTGGCGGTTTTGGCTTGCCTGGTTCCCATACGCCGGGCGATTGCGGTTGATCCCAATATCGCTCTTCGCCACGAATAGCTCCTCGGACGGACTCTTGCTCTCGAAGCGCAGAGGACCCAGGTCGGAATCCGGCTCGCACTGGGCGCCCACGGAAGCCAAGTGCGCAACATGGTGGTGCGGAGGGAATGGAATTGGTGCTCGCGGGCGTCGCGATCGGGCTCGGGGCGCGTGGGCACTGGCGCGGCTACTCCAGGCGCTGCCCGCCAGCCGTCGTCAGTGGCGGGGATGCCTGTTTGAAGAAATCCGACAAGCCGCGTCAACCCGGTCCTGGATGCGCTTGCACTCACGGTTGAAGGTTCATGAGCGCTTGGTCATGGAACTTCTTCTCGTCCCCATGGCTCTGCCGCAGCACCGCGGTCGCCCAGGCCAGGACCTCCGTGCTGAAGCCGATACGCTGCAGTAGCCCCGGGAATTTCGCCTCCAGCACCTCCTCCCGTGCATACGGCTCGGGGCACTTCCTGTGGTAGCCGGTACAATGGTAATAGGCGTGTGTGCGTGGTGATCCCATCGCTGTGTCGCTCCACGACCAGATCAACGAGCTAATGACAACATCACCGCGCCCCGCGGGCGACCCGCCGGATGAGAAGCCCGCAGCGATCAGAGCTCCGTGACATTATTACCTTTTAGAGACCGGCTGGCCGAATCCAGAAGCTCTCCTGCCATACTTGCCCCGGCGCGATCGTCTGCAGTTCGTGATAGAGGCCCCGGTGAGCCAGATTCATCGCATTTGTGATGCCTGCCATCGGTTCGAAGCAAATGAAGTTCGCGCTTTGTCCCCGCGCCCCGGCTCGGGGCTTGGGAGAGAAAACCACTACGGTGTTGTATTTGGATCCGAACAGAACATCAAGCTGCTGCGATTTTCCTTTAACCCTCATCGACGCTCGGCCCTCCACATCGCGCACCAGTTCCCCGAAGACGTGGTCCAAATCGTAGTTCTTGAGTGGAATTCGGCCCGGGTCGGGAAACATCCGTTCAATGGGCACCGTTTCCCCGGTCGGAATCTTATCGCTGTCCAGCACCCACTGCTTCTTTGCGCCGATGGTGAGAGTCCAATCTTCACGCGGCGAATCGGTTAGCTGGAAATAGGGATGGAATCCGATCGAAACTGGCATTGCCTCGGAACTGAGGTTTTGCAGCCGGAGACTCACTTCCAGACCGCCTTCGGCGAGGCGGTAGGTCATTTCGATAGTGTGGGCGAAAGGAAATTGGGCCATCCACGACGGCTCGCGATAAAATTCCAGGCGGCTCGTCACCCAGGCGGCTTTATTATCGGCTTTGACTTCGGTCACTCTCCACTTATCGGTGAAAGACAGAAAGCCGTGGATCGGATGCGCGCCACGCACATTGCCTAAGTCCAAGTTGAAG
>Ga0306922_10001826_pt1 | contig 19440 bp, 23 predicted proteins | sample sta12Cox44000082_FD_203758 | JGI IMG/M metagenome (GOLD analysis project Ga0306922, IMG submission 203758) | Lab enrichment of tropical soil microbial communities from Luquillo Experimental Forest, Puerto Rico - statoxic.12C.oxic.44.000.082 (v2)... | ecosystem: Environmental > Terrestrial >... | reverse complement strand
GATCGGATGAGGATCATTGGGATGCTTGGGGACGCCAGTGTCCACGATGTATAGGAGCTTTTCGTCGGGAGAAAAGCAAAGACCGTTCGGCTTATCGAGATCGTCGACGACGACAGTCAGTTCGCGCGTCTTGGGATCGAGGCGGTAAACGTAGGTCGGAAGCTCGAACGTGGCTCTGTGCCCTTCGTAGTTGTTCATGATGCCGTAGCCGGGATCGGTGAACCAGATCGCGCCGTCGGAGTGCGTCACGATGTCGTTGGGCGCATTGAATTTTTTGCCCTGATAATTGTCCGCAAGGACCGTGATGGTGCCGTCGTATTCAGTGCGCGTGACGCGGCGCGAGTCGTGTTCGCAGGTGAGCAGGCGGCCCTGGCGGTCGCGGAAGTTTCCGTTGGAGTAGTTCGAGGGACTGCGGAAGACGGTGACTTCGCCGGTGTCTTCAAGCCAGCGCAGCATCCGGTTATTTGGAATGTCGCTGAAGAGAAGATAACGGCCGTCACCGAACCACACCGGCCCTTCCGCCCAGCGCGTGCCTGTGTACAGCCGCTCGACGGCGGCGTTGTTCACTTTGTATTTGGCGAAACGCGCGTCGAGGACTTCGACGGTGGCATCAGGATAGGTCTTGATTGTCTTGTGTTCTTGCGGCGACGTAGCAAGCGGCTTTGCGGCGACCGAGGCAGCGGTGGCGGCGGTGAGGCTCATAAACGCGCGGCGGTACATATTGTGTGGCTCCGTAAAGGACTTTGAAGCGCAAACATTAGCACAGGGAACCTCCTGTATAACAAGGAGTGTCCGGCGTCCCCCTTTGTTGCCAGGGCAAACGCCCTCCAGCGCGCAGAAAGTTCCAAACCAGAGAGCTAGCGAATAAAGTTGGCTAGGCCAGGGATGTGAACTCTAATCGCCAGCATTTTAATCCGAGAGCACTTATCGAAGAGAGTATAACGGGACGTGCCGGTCGCCATTCTCGGCTAACCATTCCGGCCTTACCCAAGAACCTAGGAAGGTAGCTATCGACTCTGACTTCTTCATCGGCCATGACCCTAGTCTCCTGCACTCGCTATCTGGGGTGGGTTACTGGAACCATAGAGGGTACGGACCAGGTAACCTCGCCGGACACCAAACCCTTGCTTCCGCACCCGAAGTACTAGTCCAATAGGGAATTATTTGCATCCCTTATCACCGTACCGTGTGTTAAGTTCCAATTTCTTCGCGCAGCCCGGCAACCGTCTTCGGCCACCCTCTAGACCGGCGAGGAAGGGTCATGATTTTAATCACCGGCGCCACCGGCAAAGTCGGCGTCGAACTGACGAGAAAGCTTTTTGACAGGGGCCTGCCCGTTCGGGCTTTTGTTCGTGACCGCTCCCGGGCTAAGGCCATTTCGCTTCCGGGAATCGAACTGGTCGAGGGCGATTTCGCTCGGCCCGACACTTTTGCTCACGCCGTGGACGGCGTCGATCAACTCTTCTTGTTGATGCCCTCCTCTGCTGACGTCGAGCAACGCCAGCGCAACTTTGTCGACGCAGCCAAGCGCGCTCGCGTCAAACACATTGTGAAACTTTCTCAGTTCGGCGCAAACGCCGCCGCTGCCGGACGCTTCCAGCGCTATCACGCTGGCGTGGAACATCACATTCTCAAATCGCGCATTCCCTATACTTTCCTTCGCCCGAACCTCTTCATGCAGGCCCTGCTCAATTTCCGATCCAGCATCGCATCGCAGGGAACGTTCTATGCCCCTGCGGGAACCGCCCGCGTCAGTGTCATTGATGTCCGCGATGTCGCGTCGGCCGCCGTCGCAGCTCTGACTAACTCCGAACACGAAAACAAAACTTACGAGCTCACTGGTCCCGAAGCTCTCACACACGCCGAAATGGCCTTTGAGCTCTCAGAAGTCTTCGGCAGAACTGTCAACTACGTTGACGTGCCGCCCGAGTCCATGCTCCAGATGCTGCTCGACTTGCGTATACCCCAATGGCAAGCAGCCGGCGTAATCGAAGACTACGATTGTTACCGGAGCGGAGAAGCCGCCGGCGTCACGTCCGCAGTTCGTGACATCACGCAACATCAGCCCACGCGTTTCTCTCAATTCGCTGCAGACTACGCCCGCCAATTCCTAGGCAAAGCCGCCGGCGCCTAGAATCGAATGGATTGGAATGACCCAGCGGAGAGTGTGCCGCCTGCCAGTCAGCCCAACGAGCATCGGTACAGCCTTCGCGGCGTAGGTGTCCCAACGGTTGTTGAGGCACTTAGCCTTCCTATCGTGGTTTTTGTGAGGTGCCAGCGGTGCGCGCGCAAATGCGATATGCCTGGGCTTGCTCACAGGAGGCTAAACGCTCTGCACCATGGGTGCTCACCAGATCGGCAGCAGTCTGTGCCTGGATTTTGGGTCTATTAATCCGTTAGGGTGCAGTCAAAACACATCCAGGAATATGGGCGGCACTTTTTCAGAAGCGCAATCAGTCGCGTTCAAATCGTCGTCTCTCCGCGCCCGATCGTTACGCGCAGGGCTGTGCCAACAACTCCGCTTGCCGCATGCGTTGACTTTCCGCTGTTCACCCCATAGCATACGCTGCATGTCCGACTCCCAGTCCCTCTTCGGCCGGACTGTCTCCCATTTCCGTATTCTTGAAAAGCTCGGCGGTGGCGGGATGGGCGTCGTCTACAAGGCCGAAGACAGCAAATTGCACCGCTTCGTTGCACTCAAATTTCTTCCCGACGCCATCGCCCAGAACGTGGTGGCCTTGGAACGCTTCCAGCTCGAAGCTCGTGCTGCTTCCGCGCTCAGCCATCCGAACATTTGCACCGTCCACGAGGTCGGCGAGGACACTGGCCATCCGTTCATCGTCATGGAATTTCTCGAAGGCCGCACGCTCAAGCACGCCATCAACAGCAAGCCACTACCTCTTGATGACACTCTGAACTTGTCCATTCAGATCGCTGAAGCGCTCGAAGCCGCCCACGCCCGCGGCATCATCCATCGCGACATCAAGCCCGCCAATATCTTCATTACGCCCCGCGGCCAGGCGAAGATCCTCGACTTCGGCCTGGCCAAATTTTCCGCGGCCGAGTCGCTGCACATGACCTGCGATGGCCGCAGCGATGGCTCCGCCGCCGCGGCAACCCGCGACGGACTGCTGACCAGCCCGGGACAGACTCTGGGCACCATCGCCTATATGTCTCCCGAACAAGTCCGCGGCGAAGAACTCGACGCACGCACCGACGTCTTCAGCCTCGGCGTCGTTCTTTACGAAATGGCCTCCGGCCACCAGGCCTTCGCCGGCAATACTTCCGGTCTGGTGTTCGATTCCATTCTCAATCGAACTCCCGTCGCGCCGGTTCGCCTCAACCCTTCACTTCCGCACAAGTTCGAGGAAATCATCAACACCGCAATGGAAAAGGATCGCGAGCTCCGCTTCCAGACTGCCGGCGAACTCGCCGCGAGCCTCAAGCGCCTCAAGCGCGAACTCGATTCCGCGCGCGCCCTCGCTAGGGTCGGCTCGCAGTCTTCGCTCCCGGCGGTGGTCGCCACGGATTCCTCTTTTCCGCACGCCGCGGCCGCTCCTACCGGCTCCCTCCCTCCCTCTCTGCCTGCGGCTTCATCCCGCCGCTTCTGGTGGCCGGTTGCACTTTCTTCTCTCGCCGTCGCAGCCGCGTTCGCACTCGGAATATTTCTCGGCAATCGCGGCGCGGAGGTCCAGCCTCCTGTCTATCACCAGCTCACCTTCCGCCGCGGTACCATCCGCTCCGCGCGTTTCGCTCCCGACGGACAAACCATCGTTTACAGCGCCGCATGGGAAGGCAATCCCGTCGAGATTTTCACTACGCGTCCGGAAAGCCCACAATCGCGTTCCCTAGGCTTCGCCAGCACGGAGATCCTCGCCATTTCCCCCTTCGGTGAAATGGCCGTCTCTCTCAACAGCAAGCCCTTTGCTGGCTTCATGACTTCCGGCACGCTGGCCCGCGCTCCTCTCACCGGGGGCGCTCCGCGTTCGCTTCTCGAACGCGTCCTCTGGGCCGACTGGTCTCCTGACGGCAGCAATCTCGCCGTCATCCGCGAACTGCAGGGCCGCTTCCAGCTCGAATACCCCATCGGCAAGGTCCGCGCCCGGGCCGACGGCTGGTTCAGCCACGTGCGCATCTCTCCCGATGGCTCGCGTGTTGCCTTTCTCGACCATCCGCTGGTTGGCGATGATGCCGGCTACGTCGCAACCATCGATTCTGGGGGCAAAAAGCAGCGCCTCGGCGAAAAATGGGGCAGCGTGCAAGGCCTCGCCTGGACCCCCGACGGCAAGCAGATCTGGAGTACCGGCGCCACCGTTGGCTTCGGCCGCTATCTCAATGCCGTAGATCTTTCTGGCCACACCCGCTTGGTCACGCGGGTCCCTGGCATGCTCACCCTGCATGACATCTATCGCGACGGCCGCGTTCTCCTCGGTCGCGACACCCCTCGCGAGGGCATCATCAGTACTGGCTCTGCCGGTGAACGCGAGCGCGATCTATCCTGGTTTGACTTTTCCACTCTGGCTGATTTCTCTGCCGACGGCGAAAGCACACTCTTCACTGAAACCGGTGAGGGCGGCGGCACCACCTACGGTGTCTATCTACGCAAAACCGACGGCTCGCCAGCCATTCGCCTGGGCGATGGTTACGCCCTGGCCCTCTCTCCTGACGGCAAATGGGTGGCCTCTTCTCCCCTCGGTTCGCAATCCCCCATCATCTTTCTTCCCGCCGGCGCGGGCACCCCTCGTCCGCTTCCCGCCGATGGCATGGACCATCTAGGTGGCTTTTTCACGCCTGACGGCCTCAGATTCGTCTTTCTTGGCGGCCAACCCGGTCACGGAATGGCTCTCTTTGTTCAAGACGTCTCCGGCGGTAAGCCTCGCTCCATCTCTCCGGAAGGCGTTTTCGCCAGCTCCTTCGCGATCTCTCCCGACGGCAAGCTCGTCGCCGCCGAGGGGCCGGATCACCACGGCTATCTTTATCCTCTCGATGGCGGTGATGCCAGGAATTTTCCCGGTTACCAAGAAGGCGAGCGGATTGTGTCATGGGAACCCGGCGGCAAAGCCATCTACCTCTACAACTACCATCAATTGCCCGCCCAGATTGACCGCCTCGATCTCGCTACCGGCAAGCGCTCTCTCTTTAAACAGCTCGTCCCCTCCGACCCCGCTGGAATTGACCACCTTGCTCCCATCCTGATGTCGCGCGACGGCAAGAAATTCGTTTATGGCTACGGCCGTTTCCTGTCCGACATCTATCTGGTCGAGGGCCTCAAATAAAAACGCCCCGGATTTTCTGCGCTGCGCCTAGGTTAAGTTGGTAGGGGCGGTGGGGATCGAAATTGCATCTCTTCAAAACAAGTCCTGAGTTGTCAAAGGCGTAGCGCCTCAGCCCCTTCTCCAATTGGTGTCAAATGGTGTCAAATCTGGCCGTAGTGTTAGGCAGCGAGTTTAAAACGACCTACAAAGCTTCAACTTGCAACTTGCGAAATTCGGAATTATGCAACTCGAAAAGCGTCTAATCCCGTCGGAAACATAGGCGTATAGTCTTCGTCGTCAAAATTCCTGTATCCGACCATGAGTTCCTTAAGATCGTATTTGCCTTGGACGAGGGACATGGCCTTCTCAAAAGCGCCTTTGGGATCATTGGTGTGAATAAATACGTTCATTTCACCGACGCCGATGTCATGGCCATCGACGATACCAATTCGACCCAGTCCTTTACGGATAGTTTCTTCTATGGCCAGCAACACGTTATAGTCCACTTCTGAGGAAGGCCACTGAAAGACAAGTTGATACTTGAAATCCACGCGCGCGCTTCGAGTTCAGCCACTTCAGGAATCGCAAATCCAAAGCAAATTATTATCGAACCGTACCCGACCGCGCAAATTCTCGGTGAGACGTGATCGCCGACCGACGCTGGAATGAATTCGCGAATTCGCGCTAACGCTCCTACGCGACCCACTTCATTGCCAGTTTCTTGCGTTTCTTCGCACAGTCGAGCAGATACAGATCGATTAGCTTCTGGTAAGGCAGTCCCGTCTCTTCCGCAAGTCCTTTGAAATAGTCAACAACCTCTGGACTCAAGTTGATTCCCACCGCCTTTTTCTTGCTCGGGTACGGGTTCTTTAGTTCCTTTAATTTGGCGAAATCATATTCCTTCTTCATAAAAGCGTACCTCCTTTCTGGTCGCCTTACGCGCAGAGATGATCCTAACAACGGAATCAGAGCTCCTGTAGCAATGAACTACAACTAACACTCTTGCTGCGGAACTCAAACCAAGCAGGATGAATCGGTCCTCGTGTTCGGAATGCTCCGGATCATAAAATAGGCGTCCATGCAAATCGCCGAAAACGGTCTGGGCTTCTTCGAACCAGATTCCGTGCTTGGTGCGATTGCTCTGGTTTTTCTGCTCGTCCCAATCGAACCGCAGCATATCTAGATTATATCTAGATATAAGAGATATGGCAAGTGAGCTGCAGAGCCGCCCTGGAAAGGTAGTCCGTTGGAATTACCGAAGATCAATCTTAAGAATTGGTTAAAATGAGGCCGGAAATCTCGGTGAAATGTTTGGTAGGGGCGGTGGGGATCGAAAATTGAATCCATTTTCAAAAGTCCTGAGTTGTCAAGGGCGTAGTGCCGCTGCCCTTCTTCCAATTGGTGTCAAATGGTGTCAAATTTCCGTGGCAGTCAGTTTCAGAAAAGCCGTCAAACCAGGCATATGGAGCTAGAATGCAGAAAATGTAGAGCGAGCCCACAAAGGTGTCGTCATTCCCGAGTGGAAGCGAAAACGGAGACAGAGCAATGAAACGCCAACTCGACTTCATCAAAACAACTGTCATTGGAGGATTTGTCTTTCTCATTCCTGCGGTTATCGTCGCTGTCGTCTTGGGTAAGCTGATTGGAGGCTTGAAGACTTTCGCCAAGGCTCTCTCCCCAATCTTCGGAATCGAATCTTCACTTGGTGGATTCGCTCTGGATATTGTCGCATTCGCAGTGACCGTCTTGATCTGCTTTGCTGCCGGATTGCTTGCAAGGCGCGCTGCCGCCAAGCGAGTGAGGGAAAAATTGGATAAATCTCTATTGAACTTCATTCCCGGATACGCGTTCATCAAAGGTTTCGCTGACAATCTCCGTCAGACGGAAGAGATCTCCGCCAGCTTTGTCCCGATCATGGTTCGGTTCGACGACTACATTCAAATGGCGTTTGAAACCGAGCGACTGCCGAATGGCAAAGTGGCTGTTTATCTGCCCGGTGCCCCGAATCCATGGTCAGGCAGCGTTGTTTTTGTGTCGAACGACAGAATCAAGCCTCTCTCAATTTCGCTTCCGGACGCACTACGCAATATTCGTACTTTGGGTAAGGGGTCACAAGACATTGAAGGCTTGGGAGACAAGGCCAAGACCGCGCAATAAGCCCAATCGCCGGAGTTGAAGTTGCGGTCGTTAGGCGGACAATCTTCTGTGGAGACGCGACGGGCTGGATCGCTACTTCAAATTTCTGGTAAGCGGCAAAGATCCGAAAACTTGAGATACTAGCCGCCAAGAGGACGGTCTTCTCCCTTATCAAGAGCTATGAGCCAGCATTATCTTACCGGCTCACGCGCCTGTGGTCGTTTTATTTGAATTAAGCTTGTCGTCCTTGTAGTACTTGGTGCCCTGCAGCGTCAGCTGGAGAGCAAGCCCTTTTTTGGTGATCTGGTATACCCAAACCCCCGGCTCAATCTCGGCCGCTCCCGAGTAAGCTCCGCCTTTCTCACCTGCTTTGGCCGCAGCGTCCCCTTGCGCTGAACCGGACCAGCCGGAGTCCAAAAATTGTGCCAGTGCCTTATCGTTTTCGAAGACGAACACAACTATATAGTCTTTCACGCCCATGCCCACACCGGCACCGGCCGAAGCCATCTTCATGAAGGTTTCTTGCTTGGACTTGTTGTTGACGGCCAGACCCGAACCGCGTGCTGTGCTCAGCAGCAATACGTTAACTCCCATGTTGTCAAAAACGGCATATCCCGCTGCTTTCTGGATAGCTGCTTGAGAAGTGGGTTCCAGCTTGTACAAATCCTGCAAGGCCTTGGCTGCCATCTGCCGGGTTTTCTCCCTCTTCTTTTCGTTGTCATCCTCCGCCCCGTATGCACCCGCAGATAACAGAGTCACGATGAGTATCGAGGCAATGATTTTCAATCTCATTTGAATGCTCCTTCCACAAATCCCGATTTTTTTGAATGGACAATCCTGCAGAGACGCGACTGGGTATTCGAATATTGGATTTGGAACGCGCACTTTTCAACTGTCAAAACTGCAGGCGCTTATAACTTGGATGTAATTCGAGGAGGTTGTTACAGCCGAGACGAGTATTACTGACAGGCTGCCATTGATCGTGACCTCGGTGGAGAGTAGCGGGGCGCTTAAACGTTGCGGCCGGACGACGCAAACAAGAACCTGTACGGAAAGAAAATCGGCGCTAAGGACATTGTGTTGGAAAGTGCAGCAAGGCCCGGCCGAGTGCCGCGACCGTGATTTCTACGCTTGATAAAGCGTCTCCCGTCCACAAATCAAAACTGGCCCCGTCGGCGCTGCGCGCCCAAGGCGTAGTCACAGCCTTGTTGGCCGCAAAACACCGATTTTTAACGCGATCGCTCACCCAGTGTGAGGCTGAGCCCCTCCGATGCGAGGCGACGCATGAGGCGCCCCGCGGCCGCTGCCAAATCGCCCGGCAGCTCGCCTGACACGGACTCACTGCCACGAACTATTTGTGTATGGATCACGCGGTCAGTACCGGTCAGCTCAAACTCGACGGCCGCAACGAGTCGCGTGCCTCCAGAAGATTCAAGATTCCACGCAAGAAGATTTGGCGCGAGTGTTGGAACGTCGTCAGCATCGACGAGCCGTAGATTGGAACTCGACGCTATTTCAATGCGTAAGGCTGTATCGAGATACCGATTCGGGTGCGTCGACCACAACCAGACTGGATCTTCGACCAGCTCGCCACCCGGTTGCCGGTGCAAAAGACGGCGGCCAAGGTTTCCACGCGATTCGGCGGACAGTAACCGAATGGAGGCGGCGTTCGGATTCTTCGTGACTTGACGCGGATCCTCCACCAACGGCGGCTCCAACAGCTGTGGCTCAAGAACTCGATTCGGCGCTGTCGCGGGCCGGTGCAGTTGGCAGCCGAACAGCGCAAGCCTCGCGACCATCAACAAAACGCAGGAACATATTCGCGCCATACGAGTCATGGGTGCTTCGCTGGCCGAGGGCCATAGACAACCGACTCAGGCTGCTCCTCTAACTGTCGAGCGAGTTCTCGCATCTGTTCCAGAGAATCGCGAATGGCTGGGAGAGAGCGGCGAAGTTCTACAGCAGCGAGTTGGGAATCGCTTGCTGCTTCGCGTGTGGCTTTGGCTGTAGCGGGCAGGTCGGCAGCCCTAAGCGTGGCTTGCGTTTCCTCCGTGAACTTCACGAGGGTGCCCTCCTTGCCGATCAGCCCGTCGAGTTCGGATGTCATTCGATCAATCTGCGCACTTGTGGTCGCAAAGAATTGCCGTGAGTCGGCACTGAACGCCGGCAGCTGGCTCTCCTGCATGATTCGCTCCACGTTTGTGAAGAACCGGTCACTGCGATCGATACTTGCGGGGAGCTTAGCGATAATCTCTCGAAGAGTTTGCAGCGTGCCTTCGGCACGCTCGAGAAGCGCCGGCAGCCGATCCTGGACGGTGGCAATCGTCGAGGGCATCGACGGGATGTAGGTGCGGCTCGGTGTGAACCCAAGTTCCATCGCCGGCGGCGGAACCTGCGGCTTCTCGATCACTAGGTAGGCTTCTCCCGTCACGGGGTTACCCATGAGTTGTGTCCGAAGGTTGGGAAACACGCCCCCAATGTCGATGATCCTCTTCCGCACTTGGCCAACATTCACACCTAACTGGGTAAGGCGCTCTGTGTACACCTCGAAGTCGATTTCGACGGTGCCTGCGCGCGGATCGACGCGCAGTCCTGTCACGCGGCCCACGGATACACCCAGGTAGCGAACAGGGCTAGATACATTTAGACCAGTGACGTTTTCGGTGGTGTAGGTGACAAAGGCTATCGCATCATGAGTCCTCAAGCGCTGAATGAAAAGCACTGCCGCGCCGAGGATTGCGATCAAAGCTATAGCCATGAAGAGGCCGAGTCGTGTGTAACTCCTTTCTACGCTCATTAGATTACCCTCCTTGATCTGTTGCCGAACCTGGCGACGAGCGCGTAAAGAAATTATGTACAAATGGAATTTTCGATTCGTCGCGCAGCCTGCGCGGGTCGCCTCTCGCGACGACGCCTTTCGCAGCCTTGTCGAGAACGATGCAGTCGCCCGCCACGAGAAAAATGCTCGGCAACTCGTGGGTAACGATGACAATGGTGATGCCCACGTCGCGGCTAAGCGTAAGTATAAGTTGATCAAGGTCGACAGCAGAGATTGGGTCGAGTCCGGCGGACGGCTCGTCGAAGAACAAGAGATCGGGCTCCAGCATCAAAGCGCGGGCAATGCCGGCCCGCTTCTTCATGCCGCCCGAAATTTCTCCCGGCAGGTGTTCGGAGAAGGGGCCGAGCCCAACGAGCTCGAGTTTTGCCTGTGCGAGTTCCCGCACGATCAGGCCTCGAAGGGGCGTCCATGTAGTCAAAGGAAGCGCAAGATTCTCCGCGAGAGTCATCGAGCTAAACAACGCGCCGGACTGAAATAGAACACCGAAAGGCGGTGCGCCCTCGTGGTACTGAGGCTCTCCAACTCCCTCTATGTCAATGCGCCCGGCCTGTGGCCGCTCCAGCCCGATCAGGTGGCGCAACAGCGTGCTTTTTCCGCTCCCTGAACCCCCGAGGATGGCGAAAACCCTTCCTCGTTTAACGTCGAAGGTTACGTGTTCCATGAGCACGCGCGTGCCCCAACCCACCCGCAAATCGTCAACGATTATGTGTGGCCTGGATGAGGACATATTCATATACCCAAAAGCACGAAGAAGAAGGTAAAGAGAGTGCTAAGCAACACCACACAGAAGATGGACTGGACGACCGCGCTCGTGGTACGGCTACCGACAGCGGCAGCTCCACCTTGGGTCAGCAGCCCTTGACCGCACGCAATTAGTCCAATCGCAAGCGCTAGAAAGGGACTCTTCACGAGACCAACAAACAGGTGAGCGACGGTTATATGATCGAGGGTCGACTGGATGTAGGCCCGGGCCGTCATGTTCGTGATCACCATCGTCGCTGCTAGGCCGCCAGCCACGCCCATGGCATCTCCAATCCACGTCAAAAGCGGCAGCGTCAGGACGAGCGCGAGGCATCTTGGTACGACTAGCCATCGGACTGGATCGAAACCCATAGACCGCAGCGCGTCAATTTCCTCGGAAACCTTCATCGTGGCTATCTCCGAGGCGAGGCCCGAACCCGAGCGTCCGGCCACAACGATCGCAGTGATCAACGGGCAGAGTTCCCGAAAATGGGCGACGACTACCAGTTCAGGAACAAAAGCGACCGCGCCGAAACGTCCAAGCTGTGAGACCCCGAGAAACCCTACGATGACTCCAACGAGTAGATTGGCGACGCTTGTAACCGGCAACGCGTCCGCGCCGATTTCCTGCATCAACCTCGGCAACGAGCGCCAATCGACGGACGTCGGCGCGCCGGCAGCTTTTGGCAAGGCGGCGGCGCACCGACCGGTGAAATCAAACGCGTCATCGGCCTTGGCAGGTATCTGAGCTGCGATTGCGCCGAGCCGCGCGAGTGGATTCATGCTGCGTGACGCAAGAGAGGGCTGAGCGGTTCGATGTTGGCGATAGAACGATAGAAGTCTCGCCGCCTCGGGGTTGTCGCCTCCGGCGACGTCGGTCTGACACCCGTTTGCGGCCAAACGATCGAGTAGCCGCGCCAACAGGGCTGCGCCGGTCCCGTCAATTCGATCGACCTGTTCCATGCTGACGTCGGCCGAATGGCAACCATCCAAATGTGTCTCGGCGCCTTGCACAGCATGCACGACTTCGGCCGCGTGCGCGAGATCAAATGGACCAGACAGCACGATGGTTCCATGATCTAGCCTTCGGTCAACTCGGACGCCGACGTTCACAGCGTAATCCTTCCCGTCAACCGGTGTAGCCCATCGAGAAGAAACCAAGGTCAGCCGCCTGATAGACGTTTGAGCACGGAGCACGGAATAAACGCAACGGCAGGCTTTTCGCGCGGAACCCGATTATGCCATGGAACCCGGTCAAATCCCGGCAGGTCCGCAGGGCAAAGCAGGTCATCGCGGCAATCGCCTCATCTGGAGCTGATCACAAATGCTTGGGCAAGTGATTTTTTTATGCGCTGACTGGAATTGCGGACAAGGATGAAGTACTGTTGTGGCCGGCACTCCGCCGTCGTGCTCGTCACTCGCGGACGATGCGCAGCGCACGCTCTCAGAGAGTAGAAACATCGACATGCAATTGACGACGTTGCGTGTATGGGCCTTAACACTGTTTGTGTGTCTGGTTGCAGGTGCGACGAGCGCGGCCCAAGAAGAGGAGTTCGACAACTCCAAGTCCAAGCTCCAGCTGAACTGTTGGGTGTCGGCTCCGTCGGGCTACTTTAATGGCAAGGATGGGCAAGGGTACTTCGACCTGCAGCGCGATTTTGGCTTCGGCAATTACGCGACCTTCAGTGGCAAATGGGACTGGCGTTTCAAGCGAAAGCACCATCTGCTCTTTGCTGTGAACCCGGTCCTAAGTTCTACCACCAGCACAATCAATCGCACCATCGAATGGCAAGGGCAGACGTTTGATGCGGGAGCAAGCGTCGAGTCCAGCGTTCGGTCTCTGATTTTCACGCCTGGCTATCAGTATGACTTCCTTCGCCGCCGGTCAATCTGGCTGGGGGTGTTGGTCAATGTGAACCTCACCTACACGGACGCGAAGCTAAAGGCTAGCGGAGCCGTCACGGGAGGCAGCAGTTCGGCCAGCGGCTCGAAACAGGCCAGCGGATCGTTGTTTGTGCCGCTTCCCGCCATTGGTCCCGTTTTTCGGTGGTATCCCATTCCGCATTCCGCGCACTTCTACCTTGATGGCGCTCTTACGGGAATGTCCTTCTTTGGCTATGGCGACTTTATTTCGGCCAACGCGGTGCTTGGCTTTCCTATAAGCCGCCACTGGGATGCGCGTATTGGTTACATAATGGGCAGTCGGCTAAAGATCCACGGTTCGAGCGACCACATCGCAATTCGCCTCACACAGAAGGGGCCAGTTTTCGGCGTGGAATATCACTGGGGTGTGCGCTGAACCAGTAGGTTGCGGAACTCACGAAGATCAATAAATACGAGGACAACTAGTCGGGTTCGATCTGGCTTCTTCTACTTGCGCTCGGGGCTCGCCGGCACGATGTGGATCACCGCCATGTGACGAAGGTAGGCATCGTCGGCATCGTCGAGCCGGTTCTGTCGGATGAGAGCTTTGAGATCGTCGATGTACGCTTGCCCGCGCTCCGAGTAGTGGAGCAGCGTTTCGGCGAGTACGGTTCCCGAGATGCGTAGGCTTTGCCGCCGCAGGTCGGCGCGCTTCAGGCGAAGGTCGCGATAAGCGCGCTCCGTGTTCAGGTTGAGGGCGTAAGAGTAGGCGGCCTGCGCTGTGGAGTCGAAGGCCGCGATGCGCTGGTCTCCAAACTCTGAGGTGCGCTGTTCGGCCGGCTTCAACCCCTTGCCCCAGGTCCACTGCCCGAACAGGGAATTCCCCTGGGCGGCGAACCGCGATGTTCCCCAACCGCTCTCGCTGGCCGCCTGTGCCAGCGCCAAAGAGGGCGGAACCACGTCGACGCGCATCAGCAGCTCAATGAAGGCGTCGCTGTCGAGCCGACGGCTCGTCGATTCGAGCACTTTGTACTTCACGGCGAGTTCGGTCAGCCAAGCTCGATCGTCCGGCGTCACGCTCTGGCCATGGGCGAGGCGCTCGGTCAGCTCCTTCGCGCGGACCCGATCCTCGAGGATCAGTTCGTTGATGCGAAGCACGATCGGGGCGATGAGCCGGAAGAAGATCCTTTTCTTGTCGGCGACCGAGAGTTCCTTCGCGCTCCGCTCGCGCCACGTATCCGGCACATCCGCGAGGTAGACGCGCGGGATCTCGCGGATGCCCGCCTGCCACGCCTTCGAGGTGTAGCCCAAGCGGTCGAACAGGGCGAGCACGTCCTTGTAGTTGCGGCACGGGACCTTCTCGTCCGCTGGTGTAACCTGCGCGAACATCGGCACGGCCAACAGAGCCGCAATGAGCGTTCCCGCAAGGATCGTGGCTTTCATCGAGGGCTCCACAGATCGCGAGACATGCTACACCTCCCGAGACCCATGAAATACAAGGGGACTAACCTCGGAGCGCCAAAATAGTTGAAGAAACTAACTGCGTCCATGGCCGCGACAATATCGCAGCCCGATCAAAACATCCAGTGAGGATAAGAGGCCCCACGCACGCGTGCGCGTGGGGGACTGCAGGTCGTGGTCTGCACCTGTCCAAGACGTGTAAACTGTCATGCGCACGTGCGATAGAGAGGGGAATTCACGAGATGCTGATGGAGTTGGTTCTGCCGGATGGACTGACTCGCGCACGTGAGCCGATTGCCGGATGAAATCGATTCGCCCTCTGTTCCGCAGCAATGGCCGGTTTGGCGTTCCGCAATCTCACGGAGAATTCCAAGAATGGATCGGTGATCCCCTCAGAGGCCGACATAAGACACCTCTAGAGGCAAGGCGGGGGACGCTTCAAGTTGTTCAGGTCAAACGCCCCCACGCGTGGGGACCACTCGTGATTGGCCGGCCCATTCCAAAATACGCAAGCGTGCCCGGAATCATCACAAGGGCAAGAACGCGAAGAAGACTCCTAGAGCATGAAGCGGAATTTTTGCGAAGCTTCCTGGTGAAGACCTGCGCGCAGAAGACCTATCGCGAATGGCTCTCCTCTTCTGGCTTGGCAAATTTCTTCCGCGAGGAGGATTGGAGCGACCAGGATAACCATCGCAAGTTTGCACTGTACGTACTGGCCTGCTTCGTAGATTTCTTCCGGCCTGGCGAAATCGACTGGCGAACTCCAAACCTGAGTGACATGCAGCGCGTCGCGAAGCTCTTGAAAATCTTCACCGACTCTACGGATCGCGACAAGCAGAAAAGACTTCTGCGAGGGCTTTTCGACGTGGCGGAGGATTTGAGGAGCATCGCTGTCGAGACCACTACCGGCCTTTCGAGAAAAGACCAGGGACTTCTCTTAGAGTGTCACGGCCTTTGCTTAAAAGGTGAGTCCCGCGCCCGATGGCTGCAGGAGCGGGGATTCAAGGGATTCGGAAAGTCTGTGCTCACCAAATTTCGAGAGAACTCCAACTCCATGCGCTCCCAAATCAGCACTTGGACGCGAGAAATCCTCAACGACTAAAGCGAAACGAAACGAAATTTTCGGTTCGTTTGCGCTCTCCTACCTGTCTTAATTTCAGGTAGTTACGCACGCTTCCTCTCAGCAAATCCTGTTTGGTTCCATCAAGCTTTCGGAGTTTCGGCGATTATTTGCGCGCAGAACAGAGAGGCCAAATGCGCAAGGAATATCGCTGTTCGGAATGCGGCAAGCAATGCTCGAGCCCCATCTATTTTCGCCTGCACTTAACTGCCTGCGGGTATAGAAGCGCCTCCGAGGTTCCGCGCTGGCAGCGGTCGATTCCGGTTGGACACTTCTGCGATGAATGCCTGCTGGCGCGTGTGCGCATGGTGGCGGGTCGCGATTTCGGCTCTTCCCTAGTCGAGGGGTGTTCGGGCGGCGCAAGCCTCTCAGATCGTCTGCGCACACAGAAAGAGCCTTCATGAGCATCGGGCGTCGAAAGGGGCGCGTCTCGTCAGCCGGAGCGGAATAAATCCGCTCTCCCTGCGCGCGCGGTTTGCGCGTGGGGAGCGGGGAGGGGCTGTAACGCAGTGCCGAAAAGTTTTGCGATAAGGCTTTGCGGAAAACACGGGTTCTTCTACTGGACGGGGGTTATAGATTAATTGCAACAAACCACCGTCAAACCCAGAGCCAAAGATTATTTCGTGTGCGGCGGATATTCCGTCTCCGGGCCACTGAAAGGCCAGCTGGGAAAGTTCGGGTATCAGTGTCTATTCTGCGGTTCCTATCGCTGCAATCGTTGCCGCAAGCCCAAGCTGAAGAAAGTTCGTGAACGCATTTCGGTGATAGCGGAAAAACATCGGTTGCAGCGCATGGTCACGCTCACCCTGGACCCGAAAAAAATTAAACCGGGCTATCGCGGGAGGACTGACCGGTACATCCGTGAACTGTGGCGCATGATGCGCGTTTTACTCTCGCGCAAATTTGGGAAAAGCCTTCCGTTTGTCGGCGTATTGGAGTTCCAGAAAAATGGAAACGCTCATTTGCATCTGCTGGTGGGCCAATACATTCCGCAAGCATGGCTCTCGTATGCGTGGCAATCCATCGGCGGCGGGCGCCACGTGGATATTCGGTTCGTGGACGTGCACCGCGTCGCCGCCTACCTGACGAAGTATCTAGCCGGGGACAAAATCGAAAATACGCTCCGGCTACTTCCTCCCCGCGCGCGCATCTTCACCACGTCACGCAGCATCGTGCTCTGGGGCAAAAAGGAAAAAAGCGGCTGGCGGCTGCGTCGTGTGGACATCGGCGTTCTTTTTGACGCGGTAGAGAATCCTTCAAACGTGCGATTCAAGGCCGTGGAGGACTTAAAACCCTTCGGACTGGAATTACTGAGCTACTTCGAGTCGCCGCCTTGCGAAGCGGCGTGCGGTCAGCGCGATGTTTTGCGGGTACTGCGCGAGGCGCTGCCCATTTGGAAGGCGGCGAGTCGCTAGCATGGCTTGCGGCGATTCAAATCTAGTAGCGCAGTCGCCTACGGTTGCTCCTTCGCCATCGAGCGATGAGCGAACGCTAGCGGTTAACCGCCGGCGCGGACCCGTGACAGTTGGAATTGCTGATGCTATCGTTGCGGCCGCTACGCCTTCTCCAATTCAGGCGGGAGCGATCGTGTCACGGAGAAGGTTTCAGAAAGGAAACATCATCATCCGGGGCAAGACTCCAAGACGCTACGGCATGTACCGCGAAGATGTTCTGCAACCAAATGGAACATTCAAGCGAGTGCGGCGGTGTGTCTTGCTTGGCCCGGTCAGCAGCATGTCAGAACGTGCAGCATGGAAAGCCTTCCAGCCATATCTTGACCGCGTGAATTCGGCGGCCAAGATGCCGCCAAAGTCGGGCATCACTCTTGAGAGATTCGTCAAAGAGTGGCGAGCCAACGTGGCGGTGAATCTGAAGGGCAGCACATCACGTGCAGCAGAATCGCATCTACGGGCACACATTCTTCCTAAACTTGGCAGTCTAACGTTGACGGAGATCAATACGAAGACGGTTCAAGCCTTCGTCGCATATCTCGCAACCGGAGGCCGCTCAAGAAAGACGGTTGAAAATGTGTTGCTAACCTTGTCTTCCATCCTTCGAAAAGCAAAGGCGTGGGACTATGCATGCGGGAGTTTTTCACTTGCAGACATAACCTTGCCACGCGAAGGCGTGAAGAAAGAACAGCGGTGCTTCACTGACGAAGAAGTGGGGAAAATCCTTTCAGCAGCTCCGGAACCGTTTGGCACGATTTTGGCGGTGACAGCGGTTCTAGGTTTGCGAATCGGAGAAGTCCTCGCCCTTCGCGTCAGTGACATTGACTTCTCGCGGAAAATCGTCCGCGTCCGGCAGAGCGTCGACGCCGCCACACGGGAGGTTCAAGCGGTGAAGTCGACTGCCAGCAGCGCAGACGTCCCAATGCCTTCGCAATTAGACGCACGCCTGCGCAAGCACCTTCAGACTCATGATGGAAAGACAGAACTGCTCTTCATCAACCGACGTGGTCGCCCATACTCAGCTAACAAGCTCCGGGCAAAGGTCTTGCACCCGTTGCTTGAGAAGCTGGGCATTCCACGCGGCGGCTTCCATGCAGCAAGGCATGGAGTGACGAGCTCTCTTCTCGCTGACGGCGCAACCCCGGCTGTCGTCCAGAAGCAGCTGCGGCACAGTGATCCCCGGATCACGCTGGGAGTCTATGCGCACGTGATAGGTGACCAGCAACGCAGTGCAGTTGAAAATCGTTCGGCGCGAATTGAAGAGTACGCGGTGAATTAGTTCAATTGGTGTCAAACGGCCAATTGGTGTCAAACTCCAAAACAAATGCAGTGAAATGAAGGAGATTGGTAGGGGCGGTGGGGATCGAAGAGACACCCCAAATTCCAAGTCTCATCGTTCGATGGCGTTGCAGCCGCTCCTTTCGGCAATTGTTGATTTCGTTGATTTGGGCGAGCCCTCAACATGCACTTTTCCGATAACGCGTTAACCTGGCCTGCGGTGTAGAATCAAGTTTTTGGGGAGGTCTGCTATGTTCCGGACAGCTCTCTTGGGAATTGCATCGGCGTTGTTACTGCCAATTTCCCTACGAGCACAGGCAGAATCCACGTCGAGTCCGTCGCCTTTGGAAGTGACCTTAAAACCCACCGGCCAGCACAGGCAGCTCGTGAGCGTATTTACCAATCAAAGCATTTCCGTCCCTGAACTCTCCTTCGACATTCGGAATGTTTCGCAAAAATGTGTTGTGGGGATTTCGCTTCGCACCGAGGACAAGGATTCTGATGGAAAGGTGATGGCAACAGGAGGTGCAACTTTTTTTCGTCAGCACGACGGCAAGCTCAGTTGCTTGGAACCAGGGCAGGCGTTCAGTGAATTGGATGGAAGTAATGTGCTTGATGAACATGGGAATCCTTCATCTACAAAGGATGTAATTATGGATTTTGTAATTTTCAGCGATGGGTCCACATGGGGACCAGGTAACGACTTGGAGCAGAAAGGCTACCTGCGCGGCAAGTTTGATGCCTATAAGCAGATACCGATTCAAAAGAACGAAGAGAATTGCAATTCACCCGCGACCGGCTCCTTTCACCACGAAGGTCTAGTACCCAACTTACCGCGAACGCCGTAAATCAGGGGCTTGCTGCTAAACTGCGGTCATGAGCGCCGACAATTTGGCTTGGTTACAGCAATGGTATCTTTCCCACTGCAACGGGGATTGGGAACACCAAAACGGGGTTTCCATTGAAACTCTGGACAATCCGGGCTGGCACCTGACAGTCAATTTGACAGGCACGGAGCTTGAATGGCGCAAGTTCAAAGACATAAAAATTGAACGGACAGAAGTGGATTGGGTAGATTGCAGGATTCTTGGGCAGCCGGACGCACCTGCTTTCCATGGTCATGGTGGTGCGCTGAATTTGACTGAAATCGTCGAGATATTACGGTGCTGGGTTCAGGAGGAACCGACATAGCGGCTAGTACTTCAAGTTGGCGGTTTCGTCGTTAGGACTAAGCCGCTGGCGCGGCGGCTAGGTAGCGTAGTGGTCGCAGGGCCTGTGTGGCGTTAGCGTCAGGGT
>Ga0306922_10001818_pt1 | contig 19456 bp, 18 predicted proteins | sample sta12Cox44000082_FD_203758 | JGI IMG/M metagenome (GOLD analysis project Ga0306922, IMG submission 203758) | Lab enrichment of tropical soil microbial communities from Luquillo Experimental Forest, Puerto Rico - statoxic.12C.oxic.44.000.082 (v2)... | ecosystem: Environmental > Terrestrial >... | reverse complement strand
CGTTGCGGGAAGATCCGGGCGGATGTGGATCGGCAGATCATCCAAAAATAGCCCGCACGGCCGAGGGCGGAGCGCGTTCGAAATCACCTGTTTGGTTCCGGCTTGGCCGGCTTAGGTGAAGCCCAGCTGAGAGCAGAGCACATGGAAACCAAAGCGGAGGTAACTCTGGAAAAGGTCGCCGACGGCTTCGCCATCACGTCGGTTCATTTGACCCTTGCCGCAAAGGTTCCCGGCGCGAACCAGGCGCAATTCGAAGAGCTAGCAGCCAAAGCAAAAGAGGGCTGTCCGGTATCCAAGTTGCTGAATACCACAATGACCTTGGACGCCAAGCTGGTTGCCTGAGGCCGACCGCCATAGGCCGGGAATTCCCCCGCACGTCGGGGGTATAAGGGGGGCTATCGACATGGTCCCAGATCTTGCTCCGGGGGACGCGAAGAACCGCCAGCGTAGCGATCTCGCCATCCTCACCCGGAGCAAAAGCCGTGCCAGTCCCATACGCGCTCGTCGCTCTCGCCGGCTGGGGGCAGCGGCGATGTCGGCTGTGCCGGGTCAGGCTGACGCTCACGCTTTAACTCCTCCAAGCGGGAGCGAATAAACTCGAAATCGTCGGCAGCGCGCGTGCTCATTCTTCACCCTTCAGATACACCGCTCTCGGCTAGTGTCCTGATCGCGCCCAGTCGCGCCCCGCTGCGAGCGCCGGTCACCATCTCTCGAGCCACGGCCGCAACACGACTTCGAACGCCCAGGTCGATCGATGCTGGCGATGCAGCTGCAGATAGGTCTCCGCGATGCGGTCCGGGTCGGCCATGTTGTCGTCGACAGTCGTTCCCGCCCGACGGTGCGCGCGGGTACCGTCTTGCTGGGTCCAACCGATCGCCGCATCGATCGGCACATTGGCGACGTGGATACCCTGCGGCATCAGTTCCCTCGCCATGCTCTGTGCGAGCCCGGACTTGGCATGACATGCCATGGCAAAGGCACCGCTCGACGGGTAGCCCTTAAGCGCTGCGCTGGCGTTGGTGAAGATGATCGTCCCTTTTGCGCCGTTGGCATTGGGTCTGTTTTCGCGCATGAGTCGGGCGGCCTGTTGACCCACCAGAAACGCGCTGAACGCCGAGTTCCGAAGCGTGTCGAACGCCATACTCGGTTCGGCTTCGGCAATCTCCTTGCCAAAAATGCCGAGAACCCGGCCGTCGATGTTGTGCACGACAAGCGTGGGAGCCCCAAGGTCGCGAACAATATTCTGGAACAGCATCGCCACGGCCGCTGGTTCGCTCGCGTCGCACGCGTAGCGACTCAGACCGTGCGTCTTCTCCAGATTCTGCAGTACCGATTTGTCCGGGTTCCTGGCTGCGATGCCGACCCGCATGCCGTTTTGGACGAACAGCCTGGCGCAGCTTGCGCTGATGCCAGGGCCGCCGCCGACGATGACGGCTACGTCTTGCACGGAACGTTGCGTGTCGTGGGTCTCGGATTGCGTCATGTTTCGTGCTCCATGTGTCGCCGGATATCAGTCACGGGCGAAGAAAATAGCTGCTGCTTATTCGTAATGACCGCTTCCGGGAGCGAGGCGCTGACCAGCGCGCCCGAAGCGATGTAGCCGTCGATCTCCGAATCACCGAGACCGAGTTCGCCAAATACCATTCGGTTGTGCTCGCCCTGGAAAGCGGGGTCGCCGAGCGGCGCCAGTTGCTCACGTGAGAAGCGCCATGGGCGGCCGGGCAGCCGGTAGCTGCCGCCATCACGGTCGGAGACCTCCTCCACTGCACCCCAATATTCGGCCCACTCCATCTCGGAGAGCTGCTTTAGCGAACGCACCTCGCCGAACGCGATCTTGGCCTCGTCCAATTGCGCATCGAGCGCGCCGATGTCGTGAAACGTCAGGATCCAGGTCTGCACGATGCGATGCAATTCCGTGAAATTCGCCCGTCGTGCCGCCGCGGTAGCGAAACGCGGGTCGTCCGCGAGATCGGCGCGCCGCATCGCCCGCAGCCAGGACGGAAAGGTCCGCGAGCCAACAAGGCTCGTCGGCACTGTGAAATGTTCGCCGCCCGGGCCGGTGAAGAACGGGCAGTCGGTTGCGCCCAGAATTGCCGGCTCGTCGCCGAGATCGGCGTCGTTCAAATCGACATGCGCACGCTCATTGACCGCCATCAATGTCGCCGCCATCGCCACGTCGATATACTGGCCCGCGCCCGTCGTCTCCCGCCGATGCAATGCCGCAAGGATTGCTATCGCGGCCTGCAGTCCGGCATAGACGTCGGCGTGCGACAGGCCGTCGGTGCGCGGTTCGCTCAGTACTTTACCGTAATGGCGGATGCTGTTGGCCGTGAACCCGGCTTCGGCCTGGACGGTCGGCGCGTAGGCCATCCGGCCCTGCCACGGTCCGCCCTGACCGTAGCCGGTGATCGAGGCATAGATCAGGCGCGGGTTGCGCGCGGCCAGGGTGTCGTAGTCTAACCCGAAGAAGCGAAGCGTTCCGGCCCGGAAGTTTTCGATAACGACATCCGCCGTGTCGCACAGGCGCAACGCTAATTCGCGGGCGCCGGGCACGTTGAGGTCGATGCTGACATTGCGCTTTCCGGCATTCTGCTGCGCGTAGTAGCCCGACATGCCCGATGTCGACGGAAACGCGAAGCGCGACACATCGGGACGCGGCGGCTCGATCTTGATGACTTCGGCGCCGAGGTCCAGCAACGTGCGGGCGCAGAGCGGACCGGCGAGCACGCGCGAGAAATCGACGACGCGTATGCCGCTGAGCGGGCCGCTCATCTCAGCGCCCCGTGAATTTGGCGAGGCCCGGGCCGTTCTCGCGGAACGAGGCCAGACCTATCTTGAGGTCTTCCGAGGCCCAGATCGGCTTCTGCATCTCGGCCATTGCTTCGTCGGCCGCGAGCACACCCTGATTAACGGCGATGTACACAAGGCGCTTGGTCGCCGCATGCGCGACAGTCGGCCCGTGCGCCAGTTCCTGGGCAATCGTCATCGTCGCCTCCTCCAGCGCGTCATCGGCGACGACTAGGTTGACGAGGCCCCACCGCTCCAATGTCGCCGCGTCGTAGCGACGCCCGAGCATCGAAATTTCCTTGGCGCGCATTGCACCGGCGCGCTGCACTTGGCGCTGGATGCCGCCAAGCAGCGGATGCAACCCGAGTGCGACCTCGACCGAGCCGATCTTGGCCGAACTGGCCGCAATAATGTAGTCGCAGGCGAGTGCCAATTCAAATCCGCCGCCGAGGCAGACGCCGTGCACACTGGCGACGATCGGGATCGGCAGCAATTCGAGCAATTTCAGAAAATCTACACCACTGATTGCCGACTGGCTGCGGCCACCCTGTTCGATGCGTGCGCTGAACTGGGCAACGTCAGCGCCGGCCAAGAAATGGCGCAACCCACTGCGCAGAATGATTGCTCGGCTGCCGGCATCGTGGGCCGCGGCGATCTCGTCGGCGATTGCGCCGAGCAGGGTCGGGCCCAGCAGATTATACGGCCGGTATTGCATCGTCAGGACCGAGACCGGCCCCTTTTCCTCGCGGACAATGGGGGCATCTTCCATCGACTTTACCTCCTGTTCCTGGGCGATCGGGTCAATCAAATATTCATCTGTGAAAACAACCGACCGGCCATCACTTCCCGAGGCCAAGCCGCGATCCACGAATGACCGCCACCTTGCCCACTGTTCCATGACCCGCCCTCATCCGGCCGCTTTGAGGAGTGTGCGCTCGAGACTTGCGTCCAGTTCGCGTCCAACTGCGGTGACGCGCTCATCACCAAATTGTCCAAAGAGCGAGGAGGGCCGGTCATATTCGAATATCGCGTGACCGTCCTCGTTTTCGTACAGCACGACGCGCAATGGCGCGTAGAGTGAGGCCGGCAACTGGTGTCGGGTCATCCTTGTGGCAGTCAGCGGATTGCCGATGTCGTATTGTACCGCTCTGCACAGCTGACCGGCAATCTCCAGCAATGCGCCATGGTCCCTGCTGCTGAATATCGCAAGCTCCGGACCACGCTCGAGCTCACTTCGGACCCGGTCGATTTCACCCTGCTGCAACAGCGCCAAAATTCCGGCATCGAGCCGTGGAACCCCATTCTCGAACGCCGCCTTGACCTCGGCAAAGGACCTCGCAAATTCGATGCGTACGTGCTCCACCTGAATGGCGCGTTGGCTGACGACTGGATCAGTCATGGTAACCGCCCCGCTTACCCATCAGTGCTCCCTTTTCCGCCTTTGGACGCGCGTCCCGGATCGCCGACCAGATCTTTTGCGGCGTCAGCGGCATATCGAGATGTGCGATGCCAAATGGCGCCAGTGCATCGAGGACGGCGTGGACGATCGTCGGCGGCGCGCCGATCGCGCCGCTTTCTCCGATCCCCTTTACCCCGAGCGGATTGGTCGGAGACGGCGTCTGCTGGAACCGTGACCTGATCGCAGGCAGCGAATCTGCGTGCGGCACAGCGTAGTCGAGCAGTGAGCCAGTCAACAGCTGGCCGCTGTCGGGATCGTAGCGCGCTTCTTCGTAGAGGGCCTGGCCAATGCCCTGCACTACGCCGCCATGGATTTGTCCGGCGGCGAGCAATGGGTTGATGATAACACCCGCATCGTCGACGGCGACATAATCGAGGATCTCGACTGCTCCGGTCTCCGGGTCGACATCGACATACGCCATGTGGACACCCGAAGGCGCCCCCATTCCCGTCGGATCGTAGAACAGGGTTTCGTCGAGACCAGGCTCGACACCCGGGGGCAGGATGTGACCCAGATGCGCCATCCTGGCGACTTTGGCAAAGGGGAGCGGCGCGATCTCGGTGCCCGGAACCATAAAGCCGCCGCCCTCGTAGGCGAGGTCCTCAGCTGCCACCTCCATCATCTCGGCAGCGATCTTCTTCGCCTTCTCGACGATGCGCGCCGCGCAGAGCTTGACGCTCGATCCGCCGACCGGCATCGAACGCGAATTGAATGTGCCGTGCCCTGCCTGAACGAGTTTCGTGTCGCCCTGGACGACATCAATATTTTCGACAGACATTTGCAATGTATCAGCGGTAATCTGGGCCAGCACCGTTGCGTGTCCGTGACCCTGGCTCATCGAGCCCGAGTAGACTGTAGCCCGTCCGCTGGAGTCGATGGCAACGCGCGCGCTTTCCCAGCCGCCCCGGTCAAAGCCGATCGCGGCGAGACGGCGCGACGGCGCCATGCCGCACATCTCCGTGTAGGCGGCAACGCCAATGCCGCGGTAATGCCCGGCATCACGCAGACGCTGCTGCTCCTCGCGCCTGCCGGCGTAGTCGAATGCGGCGGCGGCCCTGTCGAGGCAACCCTGGTAATCCCCGCTGTCATAGATCACCGACCGGCTGCCATAGGGGCGGTAAGGGAATTCGCTTTGCGGGACGAAATTGATGCGCCGCACGGCAACCGGATCGAGGTTCAAATGACTTGCAACCGCCTCAATGGTGCGCTCCGCGATGTAGGCGGCTTCCGGCCGCCCGTATCCGCGATAGGCGTCCACCGGCACAGTATTGGTGACGATCACCTTGGCGACGGCTTCGAAATTCTCGATCTTGTAGGTCCCGGTCCCATAGCTCCCGGCCATCGTGGGACCGCCGGAAGCCATGTTGGAGAGGTAGGCCCCGACATTGCCCAATGTCTCGACTTTCATGCCGAGGATGCGGCCGTCATTGCGAAAGGCCACCTCGATCAGTTCCGTGTGCGCACGGCCATGCGTCGTGGCCTGATGGCTTTCAGCCCGTGACTCGCGCCATTTTACCGGCGATTTCAGCTCGCGGGCGAGATAGGCGCAGAGCAGTTCTTCGGGATAGAGGTGCATCTTGGCGCCGAACCCGCCGCCGATGTCCGGCGCGATGATGCGCAGGCGGTGCTCCGGAATACCCACGGTTTCGGCGACCCAGCGCCGGTGGATGTGTGGAACCTGGCTCGGCAGATAGAGGGTCAGACCGTCTTCGGCACCGGGGTCGGCCAGGATGGCGCGCGTTTCCAGGCAGGTCGGGATGAGCCGGTTATTGACGAGGCGCAGGCGCAGCACCTGATCCGCCTGCCGAACCGCCGCGGCGTAATCGCCGCCGCCGGCTCTGTAGTTGGTCGTGATGTTGTTCGGCACGTTGTCGTGGAGCTGCGGAACGCCTTTGCCAATCGCCGCCTCCTCGTCGATGACAGCCGGCAGCACGTCATAGGCAATATCCATTAGCTCCAGTGCGTCCTGGGCCGCCTCGCTCGTTTCCGCGACGGCGAGTGCTACGCATTCCCCGACAAACCGGACCCGATCGACCGCCATCACCGGCCGTTCCGGGACTGCAGTGCCCGGTATGATCCAATTAGGCTTGATGTTGCCGATCTTGCCGACGAGATCAATGCCGGCGAGAACCAGACGCACACCGGCCACAGCTCTGGCGGCCAACAAGTCCACTCTGGTTATGATGGCGTGTGCATGCGGCGACCGCAGGATCGCCAACCACAGCGTGCCGGGTATTTTTATGTCGTCGGTGTAGCGGCCCTTGCCGGTCAGGAGTTTGCCATCCTCACGCCGGCGCAGCGGCCGACCGACATAGGGTCTCAACGGCGCCGGTGCGCTCATGGGGTCGGCCTTCAGAAGGTTTCGACCCAGGGCCGCAGCTCGACCTCCAATGACCAGGCGCTTCTCGGCTGGCGCAAGATTTCGATATAGGTTTGGGCGATCGCGTCGGGATCGAGCGTGCTGTCTGGGCGGTCCGCCGGATCCGGCCGCCGCGCGCTGCGCACCCCGCCATCGATGACAAAATGGGCGATGTGGATGCCTTTCGGCCCCAGCTCGCGCGCCGTGCTTTGCGCCAGACCGCGCAAGGCAAATTTACCCATGGCAAAGGCTGCAGAGAGCGGGTAGCCCTTGACGCTGGCACTGGCGCCAGTCAACAGGATTGCGCCGCGGCCGCGCGGTATCATTCGCCTCGCCGCCTGCTGAACGACAAGAAACCCGCCAAACGCCGATATCTCGATCGCCCTGCGCACGGCTTCCGGGTCGAGCTCGGCGATCGGGCCGTGGGCACGGGCGCTGGCGTTGTAAAGCACGACGTCGGGCTCCCCGAGCCGCCGATCGGCCTCGTCAAACAAACGTGGGACGGCAGCGGGGTCCGACGCATCAACGGCGAATGTCTGCGCGCGGGTCTCGGCGGCAAGCGGCGCCAATTTTTCGACATTGCGCGCCGCCAAGCCGACCTGAACGCCGGCCGAGGCCAGACCACGGGCAACCGATGCGCTGATGCCTGAACCGGCCCCGACGATCAAGGCGATGCGATAAGGGATATCCGCCACGGCCACCTCCTGATGTTTCGCGCCCTGCTAGTTCCGCGACGGATAGCATCGGCGCTGGCGCCAGCGTATTTAGAGCATATGCGCGTAATTAGGCGTATGTGCACGGATGTCAAGATGACCCGCCGCAGCATCGCACGTAGGGCCTGATCCGCTTGAGCGGCTCTCTGGGTAACGTGAACATGAAGGTGCTGCTCGTCGCATCGGCCCCGACCAGGCTACCGACATCTCCCGTGACCACGATGGCCAAATCGTCAAAGAGCCTTGCCACGCGGCGCGTGCTTGGTGAAGCGTGGCGCACGGATACGCCGCGGCAAGCCGTGGGAGGATCGAGATCCGACCACACCTAGGAACTTATCCCGCTGTCTGCTTCGCCTTCGACGGCGGGGACAAGGTTCGCGGCGAGAAAGTCTACGAATACTCTGAGCTTGGGAGCGAGATGCCGGCTCGACGGCCATAGGACCCGAAGGGGCCCGGAGCGATCAGTGTAGTCGTCGAGCACGGTGACGAGTAGGCCTTCACGAAGTTGCCGGCCTATGGCGAAGTCCGGCAGGTAGGCAATACCCACGCCCTGTACGGCCATAAAGATTAGCGGCTCGAGCGTGCTTGCCACGGCTGTCCTGGGCAGTTCGGTCTCGATGCCGGCATGCTCGGGCCAGAGCGGCCATCGCTCGAACTTTCCGCTGGTCGGAAACTTGTGGTGCAGACACGCATGAGCCTTGAGGTCGTCGGGGATCAGAGGAACACCCCTGGCCGCCAGATATGCCGGGGCCGCCACGAGGCGTCGACGGTATGTTCCCAAAGCCCGGGTCATCAAACGTGAGTCGCCAGCCTCGGCGAAGCGCACTACGGCGTCGAAGCCCTCCTCGATCACATCGACGACCCGATCGCTGAAATCGAGATCCAATATTATCTCGGGATAGGCCCGCATGAACGCGACGAGAGTAGGCATCATCAGCATGCCGGCCAATGGCAGGCTAACACGTAGTGTGCCGCGCGGCGCCTCGTGCGTCTTCGACAGTTCAAGCTCCGCCGCTTCGATTTCAAAAAAGATGCGCCGGCAGCGTTCGAGGAATAAGGCGCCTTCCGCGGTTAGTGTGATGCTGCGCGTGCTGCGATGAAAGAGGCGCACGCCGAGCCGTTCCTCCATCCGCGCCACCGACTTGCCGATCGCCGACGACGACACGCCAAGTTGCCGTCCCGCGATCGTGAAGCTTCGGGCTTCTGCCGCCTGAACGAAGGCATTCAGCGATCCCAGACTGTCCATCCGCGAACCTCCATTTCGGACAATCAAGTCCGATATGTTTGGAACCATGGCCCATTTTTCAAACCTTCGGGAGAGTTCATCTGTCGAGCAACCAGGAAGGAAGTCCAAGATGAATGCAACGCAGCTCGCGAAAACGGCGAACGGGAAAGCGGTAGAGGAGTTAGACGTGCTGGTGGTCGGCGCGGGGTTCGCCGGCCTCTACCAGCTCGATCATCTGAGCAGGCTCGGTTACAACGTGAAGGTATTCGAGGCCGGGTCCGACATTGGCGGCGTCTGGTACTGGAACTGCTATCCGGGCGCGCGGGTCGATACGTACGGGCCGCTCTATCAGTTCTCCAGCGCGGAGCTCTGGCGCGATTGGAACTACAGCGAACTCTATCCCTCGTGGGAGGAGCTGCGCGCTTATTTCCGCCACGTCGACAAGAAGCTCGGTCTCAGCCGTGACATCCGATTCAATACCCGCGTAACGGGTGCAGAGTTCGACACCGATCGCGACCAGTGGGTCGTGCAGTCCAGCGACGGCAGCGTGACGCGGGCGAGGTTCTTCGTGGTCTGCACGGGGCTCGCCGCGAAACTCTATATTCCGCGGATTGAGGGGCTGAAGGATTTCCGCGGCATCTGCCACGACACCGGTCAGTGGCCGCAGGAAGGCGTGGACTTCAAGGGCAAGCGCGTCGGCGTCATCGGCACCGGGGCGAGCGGGGTGCAGGTTATCCAGGAGGTCTACCGGGACGTCGCTGAGCTCACCGTGTTCCAGCGCACGCCGAACCTGGCGCTGCCAATGCGGCAGCGCAAGCTCGACGACGAGGCCAAGCAGCGGATGAAGGAGACTTTTCCCCAGCGCTTCCGCAAGCGCGCCGAGACTTTCGCCGGGTTCGACTATGATGTCATTCCCAAGAACGCGCTCGATGTTTCCGACCAGGAACGGCAGGCGACGTACGAGGATCTCTGGAACCGGGGCGGCTTCTTCCCTTGGATCGGCACTTACCAGGACATAATGAGCAACGAGGAGGCCAACGATACCGCCTATGCGTTCTGGCACGACAAGGTGCGCGCACGGATCAAGAATCCCGCCGTAGCGGAGAAGCTTGCACCGATGAAGCCATTGCATCCATTCGGCGTTAAGCGGCCGTCCCTGGAGCAGCACTACTACGAGGCGTACAATCAGCCCAACGTCCAACTTGTCGACCTGATCGAGTCCCCAATCGAACGAGTGACGCCGACCGGTGTCAAGACGAAGGACGGGGAAGTCGAGCTCGACATTCTCGTACTGGCGACGGGGTTCGATTTCCTCACTGGCGGCCTGACCAGCATCGACATTCGCGGCACGAACGGCGAGACGCTGCGCGAGAAATGGTCCAGCGGCTCGCGCGCGCATCTGGGCATGGCGAGCGCGCACTTCCCCAATCTGCTCTATATCTACGGTCCGCAAAGCCCGTCGGCGTTCTGTAACGGGCCGACCTGCGCCGAGCTGCAGGGCGACTTCGTCGTCGCGTGCATCGAGCACATGCGGCGCAACAATCTCCGCAGGATCGAGGCGACACAGGAAGCGGAGGAAGCCTGGCGCGACCATGTCGCCGAACTCGTCAATGCGACTTTGTTCCCGCGCGCGCAGTCCTGGTACATGGGCGCCAACATCCTAGGCAAGAAGCGCGAGATGCTGGTCTACCCCGGCGGGCTGGCGTTGTACTTGCAGAAGTGCAAGCAATCCGCCGACGCCGGTTACGCCGGTTTCATCCTGAGCTGAGGCTGAAATTCCGGCCGGCGGTTACACCTGGGGCGGCGACGAGCGTGGCTACCTTAGCCCGCGCCGAAACCTACGTCGCCAACCCGACTTAACGGAGACCACCATGTCACGCTCGATCAAATTCGCACAGGCCGGAGGACCGGAGGTTCTCGAGTTCGTCGAGACCCAGGTTCCGGCTCCTGGCCTGAACGAGCTCCGTATCAACGTCAAGGCGATTGGCATCAATCGCGCGGAGGCCATGTGGCGGGTCGACGACTACATCGAGCCCGTCAAGTTTCCGGCGGGTCTTGGCTATGAGGCCGCGGGCATCGTCGAGGCCGTAGGCAAGGGCGTGAGCGGCTTTGCGGCAGGTGACGAAGTCAACGTCATCCCGTCCTTCTCGCAGAACGACTACTCGACCTATGGTGAGGTCATCCTCGTACCGGACTATGCCGTTGTCAGGCAGCCAAAGGCGCTCTCGTTCACTGAGGCGGCTTCCGTCTGGATGATGTTCGTGACTGCCTACGGTGCCCTCATCGAGGATGCGAAGGTCGCCAAGGGCGACTTCGTTCTCATCCCGGCGGCGTCCAGCAGCGTTGGCCTCGCGGCTATCCAGATCGCCAACTATGCAGGCGCGACGACCATCGCGCTGACCCGTACCTCGGCGAAGAAGCAGCAGCTCCTCGACGCCGGCGCGGCGCATGTCATCGCCACGGAAGAAACCGATCTGGTCGGAGAGGTGATGCGGATCACAAACGGCCTGGGCGCTCGTGTCGCGTTCGATCCCGTCGGCGGCCCAACTTTCCCAAAGCTGATTTCGGCGCTGTCCTCCGGTGGCATCATTTACATCTACGGCCTGCTCAGCACGGGCGTCACCCCGCTGCCGGTGCTGGAGATGATCGCCAAGGTGCCAACCATCAAGGCGCACAACATCTGGCTGACGACCGGCGACGAGACCCGACGTAAGGCTGCAGTCGAGTTCGTGGTGAAGGGGCTGGAGACGGGCGCGCTCAAGCCGGTCATCGACCGCACCTTCACCTTCGAGGAGATGGCGGACGCGCACCGCTATCTCGAGCAGAGCGGCCAGTTCGGAAAGATCGTCGTAACCGTTTGAGGGTCCGCAACGGCAAGGACTCACCGGATCATCCGAAGCATGCCTCTGTCCCAAAGCGTCCCGTTCCCGCGTCACGGCGGCTAAAGGGCTGCGGGAGGCGGTATTCGCTCATCTGGGTCTCGCGATCACGTCCGAGTGGGAAAGCCCGATGAGATCGCCAACGCCCTCGTTTTCCTTGCCTCCGACAAGGCGGCCTTTATTACCGGCCACGTGCTTTCCGTCGATGGCGGGAAGTCGGCAGGGTAGCCCGCAGACCCGACAGTACGACACAGCGAGGTTAAGCCATGGAACAGCACATCGGAACCCATCGAAGCCGATCAAAATTCCCGGCCCGGATCATCCGATCACGATTGAACGCAATCCCGCTCGGATCGTGGTGTCGGTCGCGGGGCGGATCGTCGCCGACACACGAGAAGCCTTGACGCTCCGCGAAGCGGCCTATCCCGCCGTCCAGTACATTCCGCGCAAGGACGTCGACATGGGGCTCCTCGACCGCACCGATCGCGCCACGTACTGCCCTTACAAGGGGGATTGCAGCTACTTCAGCATTCCGCTCGGCGGCGAGCGTTCGATCAATGCTGTGTGGAGTTATGAGGCCCCATACGCTGCCGTCATGCCGATCAAGGATTATCTTGCCTTTTACCGCAACTGCGTCGACGCCATCGAAGAACGGCGCGGAGACTAGCAAGACCTGGCTTAGGGTCCGACGGCCGCGTCCGACTAACGCCATGACCGCAAATCAGTCCGAAACAACCATGCAAAAATGGAAGTGTACCGCGGATCCCGGCCAAGAGGTCTGGATAGCGGTCGTGCAGGATCCTGGTCGCGTCACCGCCGTCGTCGAGCACCATGTTCGACGTCGACCCAAGGACCCTGGGCCACCAAAAAGCTGAATCTCCGCCCGCGATCAGGTCTCTGATGCGCGCAACGATAACCGTTCATCGCATGAAGATCCCTCAAGCGTGGCTGAGAAACTCTCGTTTGCAGCATTAAATTCCACTGCACACATCCGGCGCGTGAGCTTGTCGACCAATCCCGCGCGAGCTCTGTAGCATTAGGAGCGCTAATATGACCGTAACCCACTCACAGGCCAAGTATGGCGGTTGGCGCCGGGTTTCGCATCGGCCGCGGCGCGCGGGCCTCCTCAAAAAGGCCTTGGCGGCCGTTCGCGATTGGCGTAGACGCCTGCAGGACCGCAATAGATCGTCGGCGCTCGACGAGCGGACCTTGCTCGACGGCGAGATCTGCCGCAGCGAAGAGCGCTACCTCGACCGCGAGCAAATCGAGCGTGACGCTTGGCTTGAAACGTTGCGCTTCCCACCCTTTTGACCCGCGTGACGCATCACCGAGGAGGATGCGGTGACGACGATCGAGCAATTGACTCGGACTTCCGTCAAGGACAATGAAATGACGCAGGCAATCGAGGAGAAGAATAAGGCTTTCGTATTGGAGGCCTTCGCAACGCTTTTCAACAAGAGGGACTATGCCGCTGCGGAGCGCTTCTGGTCTCCGAACTACATTCAGCATAGCGCTTACATCGCCCCGGGGCGCGAGGGGCTCTTCGAACTCGTCAAGACCCTGCCCAAAGAGCTGCACTACGATAATGCGCTGATCGTCGCCGAGGGCGACTACGTCATGCTACACGGCCGGTTTTCGAGGATCGGGCTGGCCGTCAACTGGGTCGTGGTTGACATCCTGCGGCTTGAAAACGGCCTGCTCGCCGAACATTGGGACGTCATCCAGGACGAAGCGACGCGCGAAACTTCAAAGAGCGGCCTGCCGATGTTCCGAGAAGACTTTCCCGCCTGACACCGACGAGCAGGCCCTATCTGTAGCTGCAATAGGCGTATATACACTGATCGTTGGGTGGACGACTATATGACCGACGATCCCATCGTATCCCCCATGCGAGGATTCGCTAGTGCGAGTGACGCCATCCAATGACCAAGAGATATTTCGAAGACTTCGCGGTGGGCCAGACCTTCGGCTCCGGACGAGTGCGGGTCGATAAGGAGCGGATCAAGAGCTTCGCAGCCGAATTCGATCCTCAGCCCTTCCATCTCGATGAGGAGGCCGCGCGGCACACGATATTCCGGGGTTTGGCCGCCAGCGGCTGGCACACGGCGGCGCTGACGATGCGGCTATTGGTCGAAGGCGACAGCAAACCAGCCGGCGGCATCATCGGCCTCGGCCTCGACGAGTTGCGCTGGCCGCTGCCCGTACGGCCCGGAGACGAGCTGCACGTCGAAGGTGAAGTCGTCGAGGTAAGCTTGTCGCACTCGCATCCGCACCACGGGCTGATCAAGGTCCGAGCCAAGACGCTGAACCAGAATGGCGAGGTCGTGCAGGTTTTCGTCGCCAATCTGATCGTGCAGCGCCGCAACGGCTGAGCCGCCAAGAAGTCGCCCCCTAGCTTTTCGCAAACGGAGATCGCCATGGGGATTGTGCGCTTTGCCCTGCGCTGGCCCTACACCTTTTATGTGGTGGCGGCGCTGATCCTGTTTCTCGGCGTCACCGCGGCGGTCGAGATGCCGACCGATATTTTTCCGGAGATCAAGATCCCGGTCGTCTCGGTCGTCTGGCAGTACACCGGCCTCAACACGACCGAGATGGAGCAGCGCTTTACGACCTACAGCCAATACGCGATCAGCACCAGCGTCAACGGCATCAAGGACATGGAGGCCGAGACCATCAACGGCATCTCGGTGCAGAAGATCTACTTCCAGCCGGATGTGGATCTCGGTCTCGCGGTTTCGCAGATTCAAGCCGGCACAAACTATATCACCCGAGTGCTGCCTGCCGGGACCCAGGCGCCACTCGTCGTGCCATACAGCGCATCGGCCGTGCCGGTCCTGCAAATCGCTCTCAGCTCCGACCGGCTCACCGAGGCGCAGCTCTATGACTACGGCATCTATCGGCTACGGCAGATACTGGCGCCGATCCATGGCGTCACACTGCCCACACCCGCCGGCGGACAATATCGCCAGATCATGGTCGATGTCGACCAGACCAACTTGCTGGCCAAAGGTCTCACACCGCTACAAGTCGCCAATGCCCTCAATTTGCAGAACCTCACCTTGCCGGGCGGCGATGTGAAAATCGGCAAGACCGATTACACCGTCCGCACCAATTCGATGCCGCCGAGCCTCGACGCGCTCAACGACATCCCGGTCGCCTACCAGAATGGCGCCACCGTCTTCTTGCGGGACATCGGTCATGTGCGGGACGGCAATCTGGTACAGCAAAACGTCGTCCGCGCCGACGGCAAGCGCTCGGTGCTGATCAGCATCATCAAAAACGGCAATGCCTCGACATTGGCCGTCGTCAACGCGGTCAAGCGCATGCTGAAAATCGCGCGGACCGCGGCGCCGCCCGGCACGGTCATCAAATCGCTGTTCGACCAGTCGGTGTTCGTCACGTCTTCGCTTATCGCCGTACTGCGCGAAGGGGCGATCGCGGCCGGGCTCACGGCGCTGATGATCCTGCTCTTCCTCGGCTCGTGGCGTCCGACGATCGTCGTGATGATCTCGATCCCGCTGGCGATGCTGACCTCGCTCGTCGTGCTCTATTTCTTGGGCGAGACGATCAACACGATGACATTGGGGGGATTGGCGCTCGCGGTCGGCATCCTGGTCGACGATTCGACGGTCACGATCGAGAACACTTACCGCCTGCTCGACGAAGAGAAGATGCCGCTGCCGAAAGCGACATTGCACGGCGCCGCCGAGATCGCGATGCCGACACTGGTGTCGACATTGGCGATCAGCTGCGTCTTCACCTCGGTCGTCTTCCTCGAGGGGCCGGCGAAATATTTGTTCACTCCGCTCGGCCTCGCCGTCGTCTTTGCGATGCTCGCCTCCTATGGCCTGTCACGGACGCTGACGCCGATCACGATCGGCCAGATCCTGAAGGGCCGGCACAACGGTGGGTCTGACCCCCTCCCTAACCCTCCCCCGCTAGCGGGGAAGGGAAGGGTGGGGGGCCTCTTCTCCCGCTTCCATGCGTCGTTCGAGCGCGGTTTCGAGCGGCTGCGGGAAAGTTATGTCGAACTGCTCAGGACGCTGCTCTACCGCCGGGCCATTGTCCCGATCGCCGCCGCCCTTGTTCTGGCGCTTGGGGCCGTGATGTTCGTCTTTGTCGGCCGCGATTTCTATCCGGCGATCGACGGCGGCATGATCCAGCTCCATGTCCGCGCGCCGCCCGGCACCCGCATCGAGACGACCGAGCAGATCTTTCAGAAAGTCGAGGACAGGATCCGCGAGATCATTCCGAAGGATGACCTCGATCTGATCGTCGACAATTTCGGGGTGCCGGCAGTCTCCTATAACTGGGCCTTCGCCGACGGCACGACAATCGCGGTCAATGACGGCGTGATCATGGTGTCCCTCAAACAGGGCCACGCCCCGACCGCCGATTATGTCCGCAAATTGCGCGAGGTACTGCCGGCGGCATTCCCGGAAGATTTGTTCTATTTCCAGCCCGCCGATATAGCGACGCAGATCCTGAATTTTGGGCTTACCGCGCAGATCGACGTGCGCACCGTCGGTTATGACCGAGCCAATAACCTCCGCATTGCCGAGGAGCTACGGCGCCGTTATCGCCGCCATTCCGGGGATCGTCGATACCCATATACAACAGGAAGTGTACGCCCCCGACCTCTACGTGCAGATCGACCGAGCGCGGGCTCTGCAGTTCGGCATCACCCCCAGTGACATTGCCAACAATATCGGCACCAGCCTAAGCTCGTCCAAGCAGGTGTACCCCAACTTCTGGACCGATCCGAAAGAGGGAATCCCGCATTACATCGCGGTGCAAACGCCGCAATACCTGGTCAGCTCGATGGGATGGGTGACGTCGGCAACACCCCGGTCAGCATCGGGACTGCCCCGCCGACAGCGCAGCCGGTCCCCGGCGAACTGCAAAATGTCGCGACCTTTACCCGTGATTCGGTGCCGGGGAGCGCCAACCAGGCCAACATTCAGCCGGTCTACGAGGTCTATGCCAGCACCCAAGGCCGCGATCTCGGCAGCATCGCCAGCGATATCGACAAGGTCACGACCGACCTCAAAAAAGAACTCTCGCCCGGCAATACGATCCAATTGACAGGCCAGATCGACAGCATGAACCAGGCGTTCCGCGACATGGCGATCGGCCTCGTGTTCGCCGCCGTGTTCGTCTACCTGCTGATGGTCGTCAACTACCAGACTTGGGGCGACCCCTTTGTCGTGATCCTCGCCCTGCCGGCGACGTTCTGCGGCATCGTCACGATGCTCTACATCACCGACACGACGTTGAGCGTGCCATCGCTGATGGGGGCGATCATGGCGATTGGCGTCGCCTCGGCAAACTCGATCCTGCTCGTCACCTTCGCCCGCGAACAGCAGCTCGCCGGCAGCACGGCGTTGGATGCTGCGATCTCGGCCGGGCATACCCGCATCCGGCCGGTATTGATGACCGCCACTGCGATGATCGTCGGCATGATCCCGATGGCGATCGGCGGCCCGGGCGAGGAGCAGAACGCCGCCCTCGCACGCGCCATCATCGGCGGCTTGCTGTTCGCGACCCCGACCACGCTTCTGGTCGTGCCCTACCTGTTTGCGATGCTGCGCAAGGGCAATGACGGCAAACCGGCGCACGGCGTATTCGTGGAGGTGCCTGAATGAACGACTTCGAGCAACCGCTTCTTAAGGAGCCGCCGTCTTCGCCGGTGCAGCCTACACCCGATCGCGACGTGGCGTCGCCGCTGCCGAACACTAGCAGCGGCTATCGCCGATCCGGCCGACGGCTGCTCGGCGCGGGGGTTCTCGTGCTCTTTATTAGCGCTCTCGCACTGGGCGTGTGGCGGCATTACCAGCAGCACCGCCAGGTCAGGGACACCGCGGAACATCAGGCGAGCTTTGTCCCGAATGTGCGCGTCGAGAAAGTGGCGCAGCGGCTCGGCAGACTGCACGTGACTTTGCCCGCGACGACGCTCGGTTTTGTCGAGGCCAACATCTATGCGCGCGCCAGCGGCTACGTGGTGAAGCGCCATGTCGATATCGGTGATCGCGTTAAGGCAGGGCAGCTCCTCGCCGAGATCACCGCGCCCGAAGTCGATGCGCAGGTGGCCCAATTTCAGAACAGTCTGCAGCAGTCTCGAGCGACGATACGCCAAAACGAAGCTCAGCGCGCGTCGACAGAGCTCACGAGCCGGCGTATTTCCATCCTAGCTAATGATGGGTGGGCGACGAAAGAGCAAGGCGACACCGATTGGTATACGTTTCAGGCTCAGACTCATGCGACCGCGGCCGCTCAGTACAACACCGCAGCGACCGAGCAACAGCTGAAATACTACAATCAGCAAAAGATCTATCAGCAAGTCGTGGCTCCCTTCGATGGCGTCATCACGCAGCGCAACATCGACGTCGGCAGCCTCATTACCGCGGACACCACCGGCGGCACGGCGATGTTTGCGATGACCCATAGTGAGGTGATCCGGGTTTGGGTCTATGTGCCGCAGAATGACGCGTTTGGCGTCAAGCCAGGCCTCGAGGCCGTCATTCGCGTGCCGGCGATGCCCAACCTCACCTTTCATGGTAATGTGACACGGATCGCCGACGCGTTGCAGCCGGGGACGCGAACTCTGCTGACCGAGGTCGACGTCCCCAACCCGGGCGGTGCGCTGCAGCCGGGGGTCTATTGCACTGTCGAACTGAAGATCCCGCGCAAAGCTCCGGCACTGATCGTGCCCGCCTCGGCGATCATCTTCAATCAGAACGGCATGCAGGTCGCCGTGGTCGAAGACGGCATCGTACATCTGAACAAGATTACAATCACCGCCGATTACGGCACCGAGGTCGAGGTCAACGCAGGCGTCAAAAACGGCGATCAGGTCATCCTGCAGCCGCCGGTCAACCTAGAGGACGGCGACAAGGTGCACAGTCTTCCGCTCAAAAGCGGCGGGCCAGGAGCAAGTCACTGAAATCCCGATCGGATCTACTGGGTATTGTCAAACCGGAACGCCAAGCCGGTCAAATTCGACCGCGGCGGCGTGACCAGATAATCGCGGACGAGTCTCGAAGTCGTGCCGGTCGGATGATGCCCAATTGTGTGTGGTGGCAAAAGCAACGAGCCGATCGAGCCGATCGTCGGCGACATCCTCGTTCCAGTGCAGCGAGATCACGCGCTTCGCGCCGAAATCTCGGATTCGGACTTTCTTCACATTGGGCGCATTGAACATTGCGGGCATCAGCGCAACACCCAGGCCGGCTCCTACCAATGCGAGAGCACGATCGTCTTGATCCGTCCGATAGACGACCGGCGAGCGTATTCCGCGTTCTGCCAGAAGCTTCCTCGTGCTGTCGAAGCCTTCACAATGAGTTCGCACGATGAAGGGCTCTCCATTCAGATCGGATAACTCAATGCTTTCGTAAAACGCAAAGCGATGGTTGAGGCTGGCCACCAATCCGTAGTCTTCCCTTAGTAGCTCGACAGAACGCTGCCCCGGCTCGCTCTCCGTTTTTGCAGAGATGCATGCGAGCAGCTTTCGGCCTGCGAGCCGAGCATGCAGGTCTTCTTGTGGCCCATCAACAAGCTCGATCCGTGTGTCCGGCAGCTCGCGTTGCAGGGTTTCAATTAGCCGCGCGATATGCGCGGACGGCAACGTGCGTAGGACGCCAATGCGGAGTGGTCGGTCGGCGACGCTTGCTTGAAGCTCGGCCTTCACTTTGTTGCAGGCGCGCAGAACCTCCTGCGCGGTCGCATGAAATCGACGACCCTCCGGTGCTTGGTCGGATCGATGATGCCGGCCTTGACCATGTTGACATATTCGCCGGTCTGCGCATCGAACCCGCGGTTGAGGTCGTTAGCGTCGAGCAATTTGCCGACCACGACCGACCCGTCGTCCCCCGCGTTTTCGGCAACTTGCCGAACCGGCGACTGCAATACGCGCTTGACGATGTCGATGCCGACCTTCTGGTCGTTGTTCTCCGGTGTCAGCCCGTCAAGAGCCTTGGCGGCATAGAGCAGCGCGACACCGCCTCCCGGAACAATGCCTTCCTCGACCGCTGCCCG
>Ga0306922_10001816_pt1 | contig 19461 bp, 16 predicted proteins | sample sta12Cox44000082_FD_203758 | JGI IMG/M metagenome (GOLD analysis project Ga0306922, IMG submission 203758) | Lab enrichment of tropical soil microbial communities from Luquillo Experimental Forest, Puerto Rico - statoxic.12C.oxic.44.000.082 (v2)... | ecosystem: Environmental > Terrestrial >... | reverse complement strand
GGCAACTGGAGAACTGTAGCCTCCTGACCTTCTCTCAGAGATGTCAGGAGCACGATGCGGCCGTCCGGAAACTCCAGCGCGTCGTGATGAGTGGCAGCTCTTTCTTTGTTGAGTTGCCGAAAGATCGCTGTTCTATGATTTATCACTCTGTCTCGCCAAACCAGCAGTCCGGTGGATAGGCACCTAACGTCGTCGACGAAGGACAACTCTGTTCCTGGTAACACGCAGACAGCGACGTTCGCATTTTCGGAAGCAGCGAACCCTCGCGTACCCGTGCCAAAATCGCGCGTTGTTAGTTTGTCGCCGACTTTAGCAGGCCGTGATTTGACGCTGTGAAGGCTGTAGTCACACATCTCGGAACTCTCCCGTTGGAAAGCCCCTCAGCCAGCTCAATCTTATCTTCTTTCGCTTCCTAACGCATCAAAGTGAGTCGACGCGCGCGCCGCGAGACCTCGCAGAAATCAATTTTTCTATGGATACAATAATCACAGCGCGAGCAATCCTTGCCATTGCTCGTTCCGCCTCTCCAACCAGTATCCGCGCCCAAGCGCTACGTGGTCATGCCGGCGTTTGTCCAGCCACTCGATAGAAATCGAGAGGTGGTGTCCATGAACTTTTGTCCATTGGACATCAGCAGACGCGCGTCTTCAGCGCGCGCACCCATCTCATCGTTCACCCATTCCTGATAAGCCGCAACGGCGTCAGGAACTGAATGAGCGTCTGTTAATTTTTTTCGACAGTTTGAGACTGAGTTCGACTTCAGCCGGAAATCGCCGGTCGGATAGATGTCGGCGTGGGCCAAGGCGGTCAAGGCAGCCATAAGCAATAGGTGTGACCGTATACACCGTCGACCGCGACGCGAAATTCGACGTAATAGGGATACTTGTTAGCCTCGGTATGCTGCGTTTGCGCGCCGGCACCTATCGATGCGACATCATGTCGGCGACATTACGTGGAGTGGCAGCAAAAGTTAGGTTGAGTGCTGCGCACAGCGAGTATGGGTCGCAACGAAGCGGTTTCAATCCTCAATTGCAGACATGGTTGTTGCAGTGCCGCAAAACCGACCAATGAAAGCCAACGTTTCGACCTTACGAGCTGCGGATTGATGTAGATCAATTCGACAACTGAACAAAGACGATAATTTCTCAATTAGGCATACGTTCAGAGGCTCGATTTGTTGCACCGAGATCCTGAGTGTGTGCGCCATCCTTGCCGCTGACGTATGCCATCGAATTCTCATTCGATGGAGGTCATCATGACCGGCATTCGCATCTTCAGCGTCCATTATCTCTGGGAGGATTGTGTCAGCATGGTGCTGGGTGTCCTAATTGCGCTGACCTCGTGGATGGTCGGCGACGCGGGCAGCCAAGCAGTTGCGGCCAATGCTGCCATAGTCGGCATCCTGGTCCTGGCGCTCGGCGCGTCCGAGTTCTTGGATTTGCGTCGCTGGGAAGAAGGGCTTGAAACCGCGTGCGGTTTGTGGCTGATCGCGTCACCGTTTGTTTTTGGTTACGCTGATGCTGGCACGCTCCGGTATTGGCACTTTATCCTTGGCGGTGCCGTCGTGCTGCTAGCGGTGCTGGAGCTTCGGCAGGACTGGAATCTGAGCAGAGCAGAACTCAGCCATCACAGCGAACAATAACATCCGACGCCGCGTGCGACCGTAACCTATTTCGTATTCTGGAATGCGCCGGCGATGGCGCGGATCCAAAGTACAGAACTCTTGATGTGATGGAAGTGCGTGTCATGACCATCGCGGTGACGCTTGAGCAACACCTTAGCAGAAACGGTATCGCCTACAATGTGCTGTCGCACGCTTCGACAACGTCGTCGCTACGCACCGTTGAGGCATCGCACGTCCCGGCTGACGCACTGGCAAAAACCGTCGTACTTAAAGGAGACCGAGGCTATCTTCTCGTAGTGCTGCCGGCGTCGCGACAACTGGAATGGAAAGCGCTTCGAAGGTGCTTCAATGATACCCTTGCGTTGGCTACGGAAGACGAAATCGCGTGGCTCTTCCCCGACTGCAAGCTCGGCGCTGTGCCACCCATTGGTGAAGCATATGGGATTGAGACCATTGTTGACGACAGCATCGCTGAGCAGGGCGATATTTACTTTGAAGGCGGTGACCATGCCACCCTCGTCCACCTGGCGGGTCCTGCATTCTGCAAGCTGATGGTGCACGCTAAGCACGGACGCTTCAGCACGCATCATTGAACCGGCGGTCCGCATTTTGGCGGGCTTAAGCCGCGATCTCGCGATAATGGTAACGGAGGCACGGAATTCAAACGCGAGAACATGTTTGATGGCTGGGATGCGCCCCGCAAAGGGGGAAGCCCCGCCGGGAAGGACCCAGCCTGGGCCATGCGCTTTAAACATTCACCGTGGTCCGGTTTTGTTCAGAAAGTTGACCCTTATTACGTTGGACCCATTGTCAGCCCCTTCCGCAGGCTGACTTGAGCGGCCGCCAGTTCTCGTACAAGTCATTTACAAACGACAGCGTGTATTTGCTAAAATTTGTAGGGGCAGCTCGCACAGCGCGGGCCCGCTCGATTAATTTGTCTGCAGCCCAATGCATTCGGCGATGATCACTCCCGCTTATGCCGTACCCCTCCGGCAGGCCAATTCCAAACACGTAATCAATGTCCCAGGCATAAGCATGTTCCTCCGAGAGGTCTTTACACACATATTTTGCAATTTCGCCAAGTATCGCCAATACGGCATGCCTAACTACATCTATCGCTTGCTCATCGCAGTTGCCGTATAGATCGCGCAAAAGACATTCGACGTCGTCGACGAACAAGGATAGGGATGTGTAATCCTGCATACCTTTTTTCTCACGCCTCAGCTGACCGTTGAATTTGTGCTGGAGCGACAGCGCGACATCAAGCGTATTTAGGTGAGAGGCCTCGATAGCCTTGTACAGCGTCCGCGAAATTGAATGCCTTTCTTTGGGGGCAGGTTGGTAAGTCTCCCCATTGGGTAGCATAGCCACTGGATTACGGTTGACGATCAAGTTTTTAACCAAATCCGCGAGACAGCTCCAAAGTAACCGTTCGCGCAGGTGGTTGTCATTTTCTGGATCTCCCATATGACAGTAGCCTTTGCCATTGTTTGACGGGTTTAGGCGATCAATGACGTGGCGATCATCCGTAAGAGAAAAGCGTTGATTTGTGGTCATGACTTTCTCCTTTCCGATTGAGTTCTAAATTGCATTCTTCGGCATGGTTATGGTGCAGCCCGGCGCGCCCATGCGGGATTTCTTTTGCGTGCTTTCCAAGCGGCCTCTTTGATGCTGTCGCGCTCTGCGGCCGCGGCTATAGCGGCCGCGCGCCAACGCTGCCTCGCCTCCAGTCGCCTTGCAGCGCGGTCTAGCGCCAAGCGCTTCGGCACGATGATGTTTGGCGCAATTCGGTTTGCCTTTTTCGATGTTCTCATCGTCTTTTCCTTTTTGTTTTGCTCCATAGCTTCGCCCTTTCCCTCCCAGACATGGGGCCCGGGCCGCTGGCGAGGCGGGCGCGCCACTGACTGAGGCCCGCAGGTACTGGTTGCCCTTCCCTGTGCTCTCTCGCACAAGGCAGCGCGTTGTCCCCGCGCCGTCTCTAATGGCGACCCTTTTTCGGCGGTCGCCGCGAATGCGCGTCGGTTTGGGTTGCCATCCCACTGACGCCGCGCACCGCCCTTTGAACCGTTCTCGGGGTTGCCGAGCGTCTGGTCGCAGGTCGCAATGGGCACAGCGTTGCCTGCGCTATTTTTTGGTTCCACCACGGCGCGGCGGCAGACGCTGGCGGCTCATTTGCTCGGCACGGGAAGGCGGGCTATATGTGCCTTGCGATTCGCGGGGCCAGTCGCCAAACCGACCCGCTTTCGTTGTTACACGCTCAGTCAACACCATCGTGGTGTTGGGCGTGGCCTTCCGGGGACCGACCGAACGTCGAATCCCTGTTTCCTCCCTGAACGACCTTTTCCCCGCGCCGGTCCTCCATTGCTGGCGCGGGATTTTCTTTGGTGATGGGGATCGCGCACACGGCTTGGTGCTGCGATGAAAATTTGCCGATCAAAGTGTCATCGAAATTGAAGGCGAACCACGCGCCGTCGCGCGGAACGATATGCCCCGCCAGGGCGGTGCCATCGGTGACGCTCAGCACGTTGTGGCTGTGCGGATTTGGCGCGGCGGCCGCGCTTTGTAAATTCGCGCTAACGCTTTGATGCGCAACAGGCCGATGAAGCGTCACTTTGTAAAAAAGGCTAAGCGAAACAAGCTAGGAGCGCGGACTCTGACTCCGTTAATCTAGGTTCGAATCCTAGTTCCCCAGCCAGCGCCAAGTGATTGCAGCTGCGGGATAAAACGACAAGGCTCCGTCGCCACCGGAGTCTTTTTTGTGTCGCGTGTGTTGCAAAAAATTCCCGTTTGTTCTCAACGGTTCTCGTTTGCTATCGGCCGCTCCACGCAACATGAACGCGACACAAAACGGCTCGACCAATCGCGCGCTTTGGATTTATTTACGCGCCCATGTCGTTGCGTGAGCGTACCCGCCCCGGGCCGGCGGTTATTGTGGCCAGAAATTTAGCCCGCAAGCCGCCGATTAGCGGAGCACAACTTCGTGCCGCTCGTGCGTTGCTGAAATTGTCATTCCGCGAATTGTCAGACCGATGCGGCATTTCGCAATCAGCAATCGCGCGCAGCGAGCAGGTCGACGGCACGCCTCCCATGCGACTGGGGATTGTCGAACCGTGTCTGCCGTCGCCCGTCAAGGCACCGCCTTCGGGGCCGGGCTAGATCCATGAAATCAAGCATGACGGCTTCCGCATTCTGGCGCGGAATGATGCCACCGACATGCGGCTAATTACGCGCGCCGGAAACGATTTCTCGTCTCGCTTTCCGTTTATCGCGATGGCGGTGAGCGAGCTGCCGGTTCGCTCATGCTTAATCGACGGCGAAGCGATTGTTTGCAACGACAACGGCCTTGCGGTCTTTGAGCTAATCCGCCGCCACGGCGTTGGCGAGCACGCCGTGCTTTCCGCGTTCGATTTGCTTGAGCTTGACGAGGAGGATTTGAGGCGCAAGGCAATCGAGACGCGCAAAGCGTTGCTCGCGAAGGAGGACGGTGCGATTACGAAGATGAGCCGGGGCGACGTTCGTCGGCCAAGTTGCTCACCAAAGATGAGGCGCGGCGGATCGCGGCGAATATCGCCAAGCTGCCGAAGCTGGTGCGTCAGGCTTAGGGGCGGCCCGCCCGGCGATGCCGGTTGCGTTTTGATCTTTGATCTACATCAGTGTCTGCGTATTTCAGATAGATCATTTTACACCCAGCGGCTGAGGGGATTTGTCATGACACCCTTAGCTTCAGAGCCTCGACGTTCGGTCGAGGCTCTTTCCTTTTCACGATCGCCAAGCTGCCTAAGCTATCGCGCAGAGCGGAACGCGGGCTAGTTCTGATGTCCGCTTTTGGGGGTAAAGCGGACATCGCAATTTCAGGGCGTGACGTCTGCTTTTGACCCAAGGCGGACATGAGCATTGGCTTTTGCGCAACGAATAGCTCAGCAGTCGTGTGCCTTCGATTTAAACCCATCGCTGGAGACCTAGCAGAGCCTAGCTTGATCCGACCGGCTTCTGAGCTAGGCACGAGATGACAGGAAAAATTTTCATTAATTATCGTCGTGGTGACGACGCAGGGCATACTGGTCGGCTCTTCGATCGGTTGCAGGATGTTTTTCCGCCCGAACAGTTGTTCTTGGACGTCGACAATATTGCTCCCGGTCTAGACTTTGTTCGCGTCCTCAACGAGCGCGTGGCCGACTGCGATATCGTACTCGCTGTCATCGGTAAAGGTTGGCTGGACTCGCGCGACGCCGCGGGGAATCGTCGGCTCGAGGATCCGGACGATTTTGTCCGCATAGAGATCACATCTGCCCTCAATCAGGGAAAACGCGTCATTCCAGTGCTTGTCGGCGAGGCGCAGATGCCGCGTCCGGAAGATCTACCGGAGGCATTACAACCCCTGACGCGCCGCAACGCCGTGCGGCTGACTCACGAAAGATTTCGAGCCGACACCCAGGGCTTGATCAAAGCGATCCAACAAGGGCTCGTGGAAATAGATGCCCGGCATAAAGCGGAGGCGGAAACTGCGCGTCGCGCGCAAGAAGAAGAACAGCGCCAACGTCAGCAGGCGGAGGCCGCACGGCGGGCCGAGGCGTGCCGCCTCGCTTTAGCGAGCGACGATACAGGCGTCCTTCATTCGTTTATCACAGGCTTCGCGATCTCACGCCAAGAAAGCCTTGGCAGCTGGTTCGGCGGGCGATGATTGCTGCTGGGCTGATCATTGCCCTCAGCGCCGGGACAGCGATCTGGTGGGTCGAATTGGGACCATCGTCCGTCGTTACGCCCAAGTTGGCATCGACGGTCGCGACCGCACCGGCCACGGCCTCTGCGGCCTTGCCTCAGAACACGCCCGGGTCAGCGCCGCCGACTGGTGCAGCCATAACTGCCGCGCGCGTTTGCTTGCACCAATCCGAGATAGATTGAGGACAGCGCGATATTGAAGTTCACGGGCTTCCGGGTGTTGTTCGAGGCCCAGAAGTGCAGCGTCGCAGGCGCCCAGATTCGGCTGCAGCCACATTTCGAGGACCCATCGATGAGAGGTGGTCTTGAGGAAAACGTTGCAGCCCTAGGCGCCCGACTTGATCGTGAGGAGGCGTATGTCGGCGACGCCGCACAGCATTCGACCCGATTGAAAAAGGCGGCCCAGCATTACGAGGCCGTTTACAAACGGAGTACGAGTACCTTTCCGGGAATAAATGCCGCTGTTCTGCATGAGCTAAGTGGCGACTCTGTCCGCGCCCGTGAACTGGCCGGGGATGTGGTGAGGGAGTCGTCCAAAGTGAACCCGAAATCCAAAGAAGATGCATATCAGCTCGCAGCCGATCGCGCTGCTGCGAACCTCCTGCTCGGCGATTTGGATCATGCCCAGACGGCAATCGAGCATGCCGCTGCGTTTGCCGGTAACGCGATGGCGATTGCTTCGACGCGAAGGCAACTCATCCAAATCTGTGATTACAAGGGCATTGATAACACTATTGTTTCAGCACTTAGAAATCGCAACGTAATTCACTACACCGGGCACATGATTGCTGCTGAAGGAATGTCCGGCCGCTTTCCTGCTCAAGCGGAAGCGCAGGTTCGCGAAGAGATTCGACAGAAGTTGGCAAGCAACAATGTCGGCTACGGTTATGGTTCATTGGCCTGTGGTGCAGACACGCTGATTGTCGAAGAACTGCTCGACCGCGATGGCGAGGTGACTGCCGTTATACCGTTTGAGGCTGACAGTTTTCTGCGAGAATCTGTCGCCAACGGAGGTTCGAAGTGGTTGGAGCGGTTTGATAATTGCCTCAAGCGAGTCGAGGTCATTCATGCCACTGACGGTGAGTACGTTGGGGATCCCGAGGTATTCACTTACGCTTCGCGGCTAGCCATGGGTCTCGCTATTGTTCGCGCACAGCAGCTTTGCGCAGAAGTTATCCAGCTGGCCGTTTGGGACGGGCAAGAAAGCCGGGAAAGGGCCGGGACCTTTGCTGATATCCGGCTTTGGCGGGATCACAACCTAAAAACTGTGGCGATCAGCAGTGAGGGTAATCTTCCTGCGGATTTGCCGAGCATCGAACGGCGACGGCAGGCGGTTCGCTCGCTGCCGCCTCGAAAAGTGCGCGCAATCATGTTTGGCGACTTTCATGGCTTCAGTCGATTGAACGATCGGCAAATGCTTACCTTTTACGATCACGTAATGGATCGGGTAACCTCGGTGCTCGACAAATATGCGAGTGAAATCGTCACCAGAAATACATGGGGCGATGGACTGTTTCTGGTGTTCAGTGATCTTAGCTTGGCGGCGCGCTGTGCCTTGGAGTTACAATCTGAACTGGCCTATCTGGATTTCCGTTCACTCGGATTACCTGCAAGCCTCGGCTTGCGACTGGGATTGGATGCCGGCGCCGTATTTGAGATTAGAGATCCGATTCTCAAGTCCGCGGCATTTACGGGGAGTCACATCAACCGTACAGCTAGACTTGAACCTAACACTCCACCCGGAGAGGTTTACGTGACCGAGGCTTTCGCCGCGCTTGTTACGTTACTCGAGCAGCGCGATTTCATGTGCGAGTATGTTGGCGTTATGAAAACGCCAAAAAACTATGGCCGCCTGCGAACCTACCTACTAAGGCATCGCGCAAATGGAGAGTTAGCCAGACATATGGGGATTGCTCGCGGATAGGCGCATAACGTTGCGTCTTTTCCGCGATGCATCAAGTCCGCTATTGGCACAAAGCCGACATCACGACGGTGCTCAGCAATGTCCGCTTTTGGGGGAATAGCGGACATCGCAAATTCGCGCCGTCATGTCCGCAGAGCCAAAACGGACATCGCAGGGCATTTGCGGAGCGGGCGCTGTGAACATCGGGAGACACTCATTCCGGCTTGATGCCAGCGACGTTGATGACTTTTGCCCACTTCTCGGTTTGATCCGCGATGAGTTTTCCGAATTCAGCGGGCGTCATCGACATGGGCGGAACTCCTAAGCCGACAAGCTGCGCTCTCGTCTTGGGGTCGGCGACGACGGCATTGATCTGTTCGTTAAGCTTGCCGATGACCTCGGCGCGTGCGGCTTTGGGAGCCGCAATTCCGAACCAGCCCTCTGCCTCGTATCCTGGCACAAATTCTCCTACCGAGGGAACGTCTGGTAAGGCATCCACCCTCGTTGTGCTGGTCACGGCGAGTGCCCGCAACCTGCCGTCCCTGACGTACTCGATCGCCTGTGCCACGGTTGAAAACGCGCCTTGCACCTGTCCGCCAATCAAATCGGGCAAATAGCTAGCCCGATAAGGCACGTGAACTAATTCGAGACCCGTCATCATTTTAAACAACTCGTAGCAAAGATGGGTCATGCTGCCGATACCAGCAGATGCCATGTTGATCTTGTGGGGATTAGCCTTGGCATAGGCGACGAATTCAGGAATTGTTCTCGCCGGAACAGCTAGGCTGACAACCATGACAAAGGGCGTGCGGTTGATGGTCGCGATCGGCGCGACATCGTGGATGAAGTTGAAATTTAGGTTTGGGTAAAGGGTCGCATTGACCGCATTCGCTGTAGTAGCCATGAGCAATGTGTAACCATCGGCGGACGCATTCACGACGGTTTGAGTGGCTATCGATCCGCCGGCCCCCGGACGATCCTCTACGATAAATTGCTGGCCCAAGCGCTGCGACAGCTGCTGACCCACGAGGCGCGCGACGATGTCAGGACCGCTGGCGGGCGGAAATCCCACGATGATATGCACCGGCCGCACCGGATAATCGAGCGCCGACGCGATGCGCGAAACGGACGGCAAGGCGGCAGCACCCGCGGCCAGATGCAAAAACCGTCTGCGGGGAATTTTCATGGTGATGCCCCGCGAACTTCAGCAGCTACGGGGTACCAACCATATCCAACTGCCGACCCTATGTCTGCCACTTGCTATCAACGAATGTCCGCTTTTGGGGGTAAAGCGGACATCACAATTTCAGGGCGCCTTGTCTGCTTTTGACCCAAAGCGGACGTCCAAATAAGGCCCCTGTTCGCTTGCCAACAGTTTACTGAGGCCGGAATACTGGGCGAGTTGATTACTACACCGCTCTCCGAGAACAGCATTGGCGGTGCATCAGGGCAAGGTACCAGCAAGCTGCGACCAAAATATCCCTGTTCGCTCGCTTTCGAATGAGGAACTGCGGATACTCGAGTTTGGGAGGACGCAATGGAAATCAGTCTTTCGCGACGGGCTGCTATTGTCACTGGCGGCAGCAAAGGGATCGGCCTTGCGGTGGCGGCGCGGTTCGCGACCTCGGGCGCCGATGTCGCCATAGTCGCACGCACTGCGGAGCCGCTTAAAGAAGCGGTTGCGGCTATTCGCAAGTCGACCCAGTCTCGCGTCATTGGGGTTCAGGCCGATGTCAGCAAGGCGGCCGACGTCCAGAGTGCGTACGACGAGGTTATGGAGGCGTTCGACAAAGTCGACATCGTCGTCAACAATGCGGGAACGTCACAGGCGATGCCGTTCGATAAGGTCACCGACGAGATCCTCTACGATGACCTGGAATTGAAGCTGTTCGCAGCAGTGCGGTTGATCCGGCTGGTCACGCCCCAGATGAAGGAGCGGCGTTGGGGCCGCATCATCAACGTACTCAACATCGGAGCCAAAGCGCCCCGGCCCAACAGCATGCCGACTTCGATATCGCGCGGGGCAGGCATGGCGATGACCAAGGCGCTGTCGCACGAGTTGGCGCCGCACAACGTGCTAGTGAATGCCATGCTCGTCGGCATCATTCGCGCCGACCAGCATGTGCAGCGAGCGAAACGGACCAACGTGGTGCTCGAGGAATACTACAAGGCGCACGGCAAGGAGATTCCTCTCGGTCGCGCCGGCGAGGCGGAGGAATTTGCCAATCTCGCCTGCTTGCTGGCGTCGGAGCAAGGCAGCTACATCACCGGCACAGCGATCAACGTCGACGGTGGGCGTTCCCCCGTCGTGTGATGATCCGCGTGCGTGAGAGTCTTTTCGCTGCACCGCACTTTGGACGTTCGGGCGGTACTCGGCGATGTCAGCTTTCTGGGGTGAAGCGAACATCGGATGAAGGCGGCTTTTGACCCAAAGGCGACGTCGGCCGACACGATCAACTTTCCCCAGGCGGGGGCAAGCATGAAGCGGCGGGCGTTTCTTTGGATAATCGGTTGGGCAGCGCCGCATAACATGACAATGCCCACAACCATAATTGGACAGGCCACGATCGCCGCTCTATCCATTCGGCGAACCTATTGAGCGATTAACACGAGCCCAACATGACTGACACACCTGCATACACGCCGCCGGAAGTCTGGGTCTGGGAGAAGGATGACAGTCCCAAGTGGCGCTGTAGCAATATCAATCGGCCTGTCGCGGGCGCGACGCATGAGAAGGAGTTGGCGCGCGGAAAGCATCCGCTTCAGCTCTATTCATTGGGGACGCCTAACGGCGTCAAGGTTACGATTATGCTGGAGGAATTGCTGGCCGCCGGTCAGAGCGGAGCGGAATATGACGCTTGGCTGATCCGGATCGGTGAGGGCAACCAGTTTGGTAGTGGATTTGTCGGGGTGAACCCGAATTCCAAAATCCCGGCGCTCATGGACTATAGCGGGCAGATGCCGCGACGCGTGTTCGAATCTGGCGCGATCCTGCTCTACCTGGCGGATAAATTCAGCGCCTTCTTACCAAACGATCGCGGTAAGCGCACTGAGGCGCTGAACTGGCTATTTTGGCAGATGGGTTCAACGCCCTATCTCGGCGGTGGCTTTGGGCATTTCTATGCCTATGCTCCGGTGAAGATCAAATACGCCATCGACCGTTTTTCAATGGAGGTGAAACGCCAGCTCGACGTGCTCGACCGGCGGCTTGCGGACAATCAATTCATCGCCGGCGACGAATATACGATCGCCGATATGGCGATCTGGCCGTGGTACGGCAACGGCATGTTGAACGGCGCCTCCTACAACGACCCGCGCACATTCCTGCAGACGCACGAATATAAAAATCTGACACGCTGGACGAAAGAAATCGGTGAGCGCCCGGCCGTCAAGCGCGGGCGAATGGTCAACCGCACCAGCGGGCCGCCTGAAGAACAATTGCACGAGCGCCATGACGCCAGCGATTTCGAGACCAAAACCCAGGACAAGATCGGCGCGCAAAACCGATGATGCCAACCTCACTTCTGTTGCGTGCTGACGAAGTAATCGAATAACCGCGATGTCCGCTTTTGACCCAAAGCCGCATCCGACCTCGGTCGGGCTGTGCGATTGGTTCACGTTGACCTTGTTGGTGGAATCGAAGCGACGCAAAATGGACCCCGGACATGCGCACAATGGCCGGGAAGCTACCTCAGTTCGAATCTTTTGCCCGAGTTTTTCCCATTCTCGGATGGCTCCCTGGCTATGAGCCCGAATGGCTTCGCGCCGACGTCATCGCTGGATTGACGCTTTGGGGAATTCTCGTTCCTGAAGCGATTGCCTACGCCGCTATGGCAGGAGCCCCGCCTGAAGCCGGCCTCTACACGCTTTTGGGCTCTCTTGTTGTCTATGCCATTTTGGGAACGACTCGTCAGGCGGCCTCGGCCCCAACATCCGGGTCCTCCATCATGATGGCCGCAGTGGTCGCGCCATTTCTGGTCACCGACCCCAAGGAATTAGCTGAATTGCTCGTCTTACTTGTTCTGCTGGTGGGCATCATTTTGCTGTTGTGCGGTCTATTGCGTTTGGGTTTTGTCACCGCGTTCATTTCTCATTCCGTTATGACCGGCTTCATTTTCGGCTTGGCGATCCATATCGCGGTGAACCAGACTCCGAAGCTTTTTGGATTGCCCAGAGGACACGGCCAGACGATCTATCAGCTATGGGATCTGATCGGGCAATTAGGCAGCACCAATTGGGTAACCTTCATCGTCGGAGTCGTTGCCCTGGCCTTGCTGTATGGGCTTGAGGCACACAAGCGCCGTGCTCCCGGACCCCTCTTGATCATGGTGGCCGGAATCCTCGTAGTTTCGATATTCCAGCTTTCCGACCATTACGGCGTGCGAATTGTCGGCGCCTTGCAGACCGGATTACCAGCGTTGAGTTTGTCTAAGGTCAATTTTGACGATGTGTTGGATCTGCTACCGGGAGCCTTTGCGATCGTCCTGTTCGTAGTCTCCGAGACTCTCGGTGTGGGACATACTCTTGGTAGACAATACGGATATGATATCGACCCAAACCAAGAACTCATCGCATTGGGCGCCGCTAACGTTACTTCGGCCTGCCTTGGGGGGCTGGTGAGTGGCTGCAGCATGTCGTCTACCGCGGTCAACGACCGGGCGGGTGCCAAAAGTCAGCTCTCGTCGCTGGCAGCGGCGGGGATGGTGTTGATCACGCTGGTCGCACTCATGCCTCTTTTCCACAATCTGCCCGAGGCTGTCCTCGGCGCGATCGTCATCTACGCAGTGACACGGATGATGAAGGTCAATGAACTTAAGCGCTTTTATCAGTTTCACGTGGATGAGTTCGCTCAAGCCATGTTGGCGTTGTTTGGTGTTATTCTTGTCGGGATACTGCCCGGCTTGGCTATTGCAATAGTGCTCTCTCTGCTTCGATTCATTTGGGGCGCCAGTTACCTTTCCGTCACTCGCTTGCGTCCAGTGCCGGGCAAGGAACATACTTATGGCAACATCGAGCACCCGGAGGAAAGTAGCCCCATTCAGGGTCTTGAGATTTTGCGGCTGAATGGACCGTTGTTCTTTGCCAACGCGCTTCGGTTCCGCAACGAAGTTCGGTCTCTGCTGTCCAGGAGCAACCCGCTCAAGGCGATTCTGATCAATCTTCACGCGAACTTCGGAATTGATCTTTCGTCAACGGATATGCTGTTGGGATTGGTCGCGGAGGCTAAAAAGACAAACACTGAGGTTCTGTTTGCTGAGCTTCAGGACCCGGTACGCCAAATGTTCGGGCGGTCTGGACTATTGGATCGCGTCGGAGAGGATCGACTTTTCTCGACTGTTGAGGACGGCGTGCAAGACTATCTCAGGCGACACCCCGTGGCTCGTCACGCTAGCGTTTAGGGGGTTTCCAGCGATCTTATTAGTGAGAAGGTGCCACGCTTTCATAGTCCCCGGTATCGCTTTCCTTCCACGGCCTTTCCAATTCCTCACTGATCGCCTCGATACGGCTTGTGATCTCCTTAAGCTTGCTCCTTTGGACCCAGTCCCGACCGTTCAACATTGCGCCAATGCCCCGAAGTTCTTCGGCAAGAGTCTCAAGGCGAAGTTTTCTGTCAGTGATATCCAAACCCACCCTCAGAACTTCGCGCACGTTTCCTTGGTCATCCGAAATACCCTTGTTGGCCCAGAACGTCTGAACCCTCCTGCCGTCACGAAGCATGTTTGTATTAACGCTGAACGCATAACGATTTGGATGGTGCACGACGCCGGCCATAAATGTCGTCAAATCTCGACCCTGAAATCCGGTAAGGGGAGTCAACGTGCCTAGCATCGGCTTACCGAGAATTTCTTCGCTGGAGTATCCGAAGAAGCGTTGTCCGTAACGATTTAGAAAAGTGATTTCGCCTTCGGTGTTCAAGCTCAAAATGGTGGCGTTAACGTTCTCCATCAGGAATTTGCAACGGTCTTGGTCTGTTTGTTTTTTCTCCTCGCTTGGAGTTGATGGGCCGTTTGTTAATGCTCCAATAGGTTCTGAGACGGCCGCTAAAACCAGGATGGCTATGAAACCAGCAAAAGTTGCATCGACTACCGATCGCAGGATTCTTCCTCTCATGGGCAATCTCCTCTCAGTCTCATGTCGTATGATCTTATTTCGATGGCGGACGCCGCAAAATCGGCGAATGAACGTCGGGCCATCTTGGCGCACGTTTAGTTGGGTTTCGGCCTTTGGCGCATGTCCGCTTTCGGCACAAAGCAGACATTGCCACCGTGCTGATGTCTGCTTTTGGGGGTAAAGCGGACGTCAACGAGCGCCAAGCCGACGTCTGCTTTTGACCCAAAGCGGACATGAGGGGCTTAGGATTGCCGCCGCGCAAAGTGAGCGTTGAACCCTTTCGTTAGCCGCAAATCCCTGGTGTAATCTGGAAGTATCGACGTGCTCCTGAGCCTTGGGGGCGGCAATGCGACGGCGCTCCAGAGCAAGCAGCAAAGTGGCTACAGCGCGAAGCAGCAAGGCGAAAATCCTAAAGGCTGCGCGCCATAGCAGTTCCTCCGCTTCCGGCCAGGAGACCGTGGTCGCGCGGCTTCGGCGCGAGCTGAGCGAGGCATTGGAGCAGCAGGCGGCTGCGAGCGAAGTGTTGCGCGTCATCGGCGGATCGCCGGGCGAACTGGAGCCAGTCTTCAACGCGATGCTCGAAAAGGCCGTACACGTTTGCGAGGCCAAGTTTGGGATTTTGTTCCGTCATGAAGGCGGAATGGTTCACCCAGCAGCAATGCTTAATGTCCCGCCCGCTTATGCGGAGTTTCTCATACGGCAAGGCGCTTTTGCTCCTCAGCCCGGCCAGCTGTTTGGCCGCATTTGTGAGACAAAAAGGATAATCCATATTGTGGACCGGGCGACCGAACGACAGCAACATCCTTCGGTCAGATATGGCGGTTCGCGATCTTGCATTGCGGTCCCGATGCTCAAAGCGAACGAGTTAATCGGCGCTTTCTTCATCTATCGCACCGAGGTGCGGCCATTCACCGACAGGCAGATTGAGTTGGTGAAGAACTTTGCCGCACAGGCCGTGATCGCCATCGAGAACACGCGGCTGCTGAACGAATTGCGCGAGTCGCTAGACCGGCAGACGGCAACATCAGAGGTGTTAAGCGTCATTAGCTCGTCGCCCGGCGAGCTGGAGCCGGTATTCCAGGCCATGCTAGAGAATGCGGTGCGCATCTGCGAGGCCAAGTTTGGCGCCCTGTACCGTATCGACGGCGAAAAGTTTCACTTCGCGGCGGAAGTCGGTACGCCGCTAGAATTTGTCGAACACCAAAGGCGGCGTGGGCCGTTTCAACCGTCACCGGGCAGTCAACTCGCGCGCGTTCTGCGGACAAAGCAGGTGAGCCACACCGACGACGCGACCGTTGAATTCGCCTCCAGACCGTTAGCTACACTCGCTGGCGCGCGATCCACGGTGGCCGTGCCGATGCTCAAGGACGATGTGTTGATCGGCGCCATTTTTATCTACCGCACCGAAGTCCGGCCGTTCACCGACAAACAGATCGCGCTGGTGCGGAACTTCGCCGCTCAGGCCGTCATCGCCATCGAGAACGCGCGACTGCTCAATGAATTGCGGCAATCGTTGGAACAGCAGACGGCAACTGCCGATGTGCTGCGCGTTATCAGCAGTTCGCCAGGTGAACTGCAGCCGGTGTTTGAAGCCATGCTGCAGAACGCTGTGCGCATTTGCGACGCCCAATTCGGCAACCTTGCGCTGTTTGAAAATGATGGCTTTCGGTTTGTTGCACAGTATGGAGCGCCACCAAAGTATCGCAATGCCCGCCAACGCGAACCATTCATTCGCGGAAAAGCCGGGGGCAATCTAGACCGCGTGATAAAGACGAAGCGGATCGATCACGTCGCGGACATGGCTGCTGAGGAGCCAGACAGTGGCATTGCAAGCCTTGGAGGCGCCCGTACTTTGGTCACTGTGCCGATGCTTAAAGACAACGAATTGGTCGGCATGATAGCAATCTATCGTCAGGAGGTTCGCCCGTTCAGCGAGAAGCAAATTGAACTGTTGCAGAACTTCGCCGCTCAGGCCGTTATCGCTATCGAGAACGCGCGGCTTCTCAACGAATTGCGCCAGCGCACGGACGATCTCACGGAATCGCTGGAGCAGCAGACGGCGACCTCGAAGGTGCTCGAAGTCATCAGCTCTTCGCCCGCAGATTTGAAACCTGTCTTCGAGGCAATCTTGGAGAATGCCGTTCGCCTCTGCGGGGCTAAGTTCGGCAATCTTTATTTGCGCGAAGGCGACGGCCTCCGCGCTGCGGCGATGCACAATGCACCACGCGCCTATGCTGAGCAGCGCGCAGTCCAAATTCTACCTCTTACCGGGCGGCACAAACGAAGCAGCCGGCGCAGATCGCCGATATCACAAAATTGCAAGCTTACGCAGAGGGCGATCCATGGCTGATCTCGGCTGTCTCACTGGGAGGCTACCGGGGTGCGCTGACCGTGCCGTTGCTGCACGACGATGAGGTGATTGGAGGCATTACCATTTTTCGGCAAGAGGCGGGCGCATTCGCGGACAAGCAAATCGAGCTGCTCACGAACTTTGCCAAACAAGCGGTTATCGCCATCGAGAACACGCGGCTGCTCAACGAATTGCGCGAGTCGCTGGAGCGACAGACCGCTACTTCGGAAGTGTTGAGCGTTATTTCAAAGTCGCCAGGCGAATTGGAGCCAGTGTTCCAGGCGATGCTCGAGAAGGCAACGCGTATTTGCGAAGCTAATTTTGGTCAGCTGCAATTTTATGAAGATGGTGCATTTCGCGTCGGCGCAACGCACAACATACCCTCTGCCCTTGCCGAGCTGCGGCAACGCGAACCGTTATTCCATCCCGGCCCGCTGGGACCCCTGGCGCGCATGGTCGCCACAAAGCAGTTGGTGCATGTTCCCGATTACGCCGACCATCTGGCTTATCAGCAACGCGATCCTGGGGCCGTTAATTTTGTCGAAGTTGCCGGTGTACGCACCCTCGTTGTGGTGCCAATGCTGAAGGAAGACGAGCTGATCGGCACTATCCAGATTTACCGGCAAGAGGTTCGCCCATTCACCGACAAGCAGATTGCGCTAGTGCAAAACTTTGCCGCGCAAGCCGTCATCGCCATCGAGAATGTGCGATTGCTCAATGAACTCAAACAATCGCTGGAACAGCAGACCGCTACTTCCGACGTGTTGAAAGTCATTAGCGGCTCGCCGGGAGAATTGCAGCCGGTCTTTGATGCCATGCTGGCGAATGCAACAAGAATTTGCGAGGCCGCGCTTGGCACAATGGTGCTTTATGAGAACAGGGGATTTCGCCATGTCGCGTTGCACGGGGTGCCGGCGGGTTATGCTCAGTTCCGTGAGCGCGAGCCGATTGTCGTCCCGGCTCCAGCGCAAGGCCTGGGTCGCTTAATCCGCACTAAGAAAATCGTTCACATCAGAGACATTTTGGCGGAGCCACCGGAGGCCCGCGGCCGACTGGCTGATCTCGCCGGCGCACGCACGCTGTTGATCGTGCCCATGCTCAAAGAGCAGGAATTGATCGGCGCGATAGGAATATACCGGCAGGAAGTGCGGCCATTCACCGACAAGCAAATTGCGCTGGTGCAGAATTTTGCCGCCCAAGCCGTGATCGCAATCGAGAACGCGCGACTACTCGATGAATTGAGACAATCGTTGCAGCAGCAGACCGCAACCGCCGATGTGCTCAAGGTCATCAGCCGTTCGACGTTCGATTTGCAAACAGTGTTGAACACACTGACCGATTCGGCGGCACGTCTGTGCGAAGCGGACGTGGCGGCGATGCATCGTCAACAGGGCACGAAATATCAGGCCGTCGCCACTTACGGCAGCACGCCGGAGCATAGGGAATTTATCTTGAGCAGGATACCATTCGAGGCAGGGCGAGGCACCGTTCTCGGCCGCACGGTTCTTGAGCGGAAACCTGTACAAGTCGCTGATGTTTTGTCTGATCCCGATTATTCGCTTCAGGAAGTGCAAAGAAGATTTGGATTCCGCACTGTCCTCGCCGTTCCGCTGCTGCGCGAAGGCAATCCGGTCGGTGCCATCGTGCTGATGCGGCTCACGGTGCGGCCGTTCACGGACAAGCAGATCGAACTCGCAACAACATTCGCGGACCAGGCGGGCATCGCGATTGAGAACGTGCGGCTGTTCGACGAAATCCAAGACAAGAGCCGGCAGCTCGAAGAGGCCAGCCAGCACAAGTCGCAGTTCCTCGCCAATATGAGCCACGAACTGCGCACGCCGCTCAACGCCATCCTGGGTTATACCGAATTGATGGCGGATGGCGCTTACGGCGAGCCGTCTGACGAGACGCTGGGCGTGCTCAAGCGACTTGAGGCCAATGGCAAACACCTGCTCGGACTCATCAATGACGTGCTTGATCTGTCCAAGATCGAGGCCGGCCAACTGGTGCTCGAACTATCGGATTACTGCATTCAGGACATTGCCCAGACTGTACGCAGCACGCTCGAGCCGCTCGCCTCTGACAAAAAGCTCGCATTCAAAGTCGAGATGGCCTCCGAACTACCGCCAGGCCACGGCGATGGCCGCCGCTTGACCCAAGTCCTGATCAATCTCGTCGGCAATGCCATCAAGTTCACCGATGCCGGCGAAGTCGCCATCAAGGCGGAAGCGAGCAACGGGTCGTTTCATGTGTCAGTGCGGGACACCGGGCCGGGCATCTCATCTGCGGACCAAATCAGGCTGTTTCAAGAGTTTCAGCAGGCCGACAATGCCATCACCAAGAAGAAGGGTGGCACCGGGTTAGGACTCGCTATATCGAAGCGCATCATTGAGATGCACGGGGGCCGGATTTGGGTCGAGTCTCAGCCTGGCCAAGGTTCGACTTTTACTTTCACGCTCCCGGTCATCGTCGAGCGGCAAGTCGAGGCCGCATGAGCAAGCGCATTCTAGTGGTCGAGTATCAGCCGGCTAGCGCGCGACAGGCCCTTTAGTTCCGCACCCGCCTGTGAAGCCCACGGCCGAGTAACGTCGTAGTAGGAGTTTCGCGATGTTCGCGCCGACCAGCCGACGCCGAGGCTTATTTGTAAAAAGAGACGGCGCAGCCCTGCTTACCGACGCGAGTCTCAAGAGACTGCTTGACGGCGGGCTTACCCGCTTTCGGGAAATTAAAGTCCATCGCAACGATGCTTCCTTC
>Ga0306922_10001812_pt1 | contig 19488 bp, 23 predicted proteins | sample sta12Cox44000082_FD_203758 | JGI IMG/M metagenome (GOLD analysis project Ga0306922, IMG submission 203758) | Lab enrichment of tropical soil microbial communities from Luquillo Experimental Forest, Puerto Rico - statoxic.12C.oxic.44.000.082 (v2)... | ecosystem: Environmental > Terrestrial >... | reverse complement strand
ATGTTTGGCTCCATAGGTCCGCAACAGTGGCTGTCTGAACGAGGCTCCGGGAGCCGTTATCGTCGGGCTGGTCCGAAACCGTGATGCGAACCCTATGCCCCACCGCCTTGCGACGAGGTTAATACCTGTCGCGAAACAGCCCGCCGTCAAACGAAAAAATAATGTAGTTAATTTGCGGTTGCGCAATCTACACCTGGTGATCAGACAATTGTTTTGAGGATTATTATTTGAGCTAATTCCAGCCAAGTTGTATTTGCATTTTGCATGCGGTGACGACCGCTGCTGGCGACAACGCCTTGCGGAACGTCAGTTTTGTTTGTTCGTACGGCGACGAGAGGCTGTGTCCAAACCACGGACGCAGGGCCCGCTTGCGGATGCCGCGCCGGTTGCGGGCGGGCGCCGAGCCAGCGCCCCGCCGTGCTGGCAGCTGCTTCATGCATGGCCTGCATGCAGCGCGCGAGCTTGCGTAAGGCCCGAGCCAGACAAATTGCATCGTGCGCCTTCACTGCATCTTAACCGTCTCGCTCGATACCGACCCAAGGCGGTCATGCTCACGAGGGTCATTACGGCTCATGCTCGAAGAATGCGCAGCGGTCATCCACAGTATCGGCATCACCCTGCTCAAGATCGTTCCGGTATCGGTTGCGCTCGGCGCCGCTTTCACCGTGCTGTCCTTATTCTGCTCCTGCAATCCCGGCCGGCCGTGGTGGCGCAAGCGCGAGCTGCTTACCGACCTGTGCTACTGGTTCGTCATTCCGCTCTTTGCCCGCTATCTGCGCATCGGGTTGCTGGTGCTGGGAGCCGCAATCCTCTTCGGAATTACCAGCGCCGAGGGTCTGGTTGCGTTCTATGACGATGGGCATGGGCCGCTCTCGCAACTGCCGCTCTGGCTGCAGGCGGTCATCTTCCTGGTCGGGTCAGATCTGATGATGTACTGGATCCACCGCGCCTTTCATCGCGTTCCGCTGTGGAGATATCACGCGGTGCATCATTCCTCCAAGGAGCTCGACTGGATCTCGGCGGCGCGCTTTCATCCGGTCAACATTTTTCTCGGTAGTGTCGCTACCGACGTGGTGCTGCTGCTGGCCGGCATTTCTCCCAATGTGCTGGTGTTCCTGGGTCCGTTCACGATCGCGCATTCTGCCTTCGTGCACGCCAATCTCAATTGGACCCTGGGGCCATTCAAATACGCGATCGCAGGTCCGGTCTTTCACCGTTGGCACCACACTGCCGCCGAACGCGGGGGGGAGAAAAATTTTGCGTCGACCTTCCCGCTGATCGATCTCGCATTTGGCACGTTCTACATGCCGGTCAACGAGCTGCCGGACGCCTACGGAATCGCCGACCGCGACTTTCCGCCGGGCTTTGCCGGACAGATGCTCTACCCATTCAGGCAATAGGGCCGCGGTTCACGCATTCGCGTTTGCAGTTCTTTCACCAGTTTGCGATCAAATTCGCCTTTGACCTGCCCTATTCGGCGGCGTGTGCTGCTCGCCGATGCGTATGAGCGCGGGAGAGTGCCATGGCGTTGACGTCGCGCGGATACAGCGGGCCGCAACTCGGCTCCCTTCGCGCGCTGGCTTTCGCACTCGGCCTGCTGGCGCTGATGACGGTGCGCCCGCTGTCCGCTGCCGACGTGACCGTGATCATGGATCAGGCCAGGCTGCTCAGGCTGCCTGATCGGGTTGCCACCATCGTGATCGGCAATCCGATGATCGGGATGCCTCACTGCAGCCCGGCGGAATGCTGGTGCTTACCGGCAAAGGCTACGGCGTAACCAACCTTGTTGTGCTCGATCGCGCCGGCAACGTGCTCATGGAGAGGTCGGTCGAGGTGAAGGGGCCGCGTACCGACGTGGTGGTGATGTATCGCGGGATCGAGCGCGAAACCTACAGCTGCGCCCCGATGTGCCAGCGTCAGATCGTGATCGGCGACAGCGCGGTCTTTTTCGATACCGGCATCCAGCAGGCCACCGGACGCAACGGCATCGCGACCGGGGCTCCGCCTCCGGCTGCCAAGTGATTGCGACAGGACGCTTTCGATCCCGTTGCGCGGGCGCCCCCGGCGCCGGGCTTCTGCGTAAAGCCTGTCTGTCTTCGATTGCACTAGCAGTTCGGTAACTCCTGTTTGTTATTGCCGCTGAGGAGTGACCCATGCCCGTGTCCGGGAGCGGCATATGATTTGGTCCATGATCGATATCGCCAGTGGCCTCGCCTGTCGGGTGCTGCGCAACCTGGCAGGCACTGCGGCTCGGCTGGCGCGTTGCGGCGAGGGACACGCGATGGTCGAGTTCGGCCTGGTTGCGGCGCCGTTCGTCGCGCTGCTGTTCGCAATTATCGAAACAGCAATCATCTTCTTTGCCGGCCAGACGCTGGAGACTGCAACGGCGGAAGCCGCGCGCTTGATCCTGACCGGTCAGGCGCAGAGCCAGGCCTTCGATGCAACCAAGTTCAAGAATGCGGTATGCGCAAACATATACGCCATATTCGATTGCCAGAACGGCATCTATATCGACGTGAGGACCTTTTCATCCTTTTCCAGCGTCACCATGCCGAATCCCGTCGACGGGCAGGGCAATTTCCAGAACAGTAGCTTCACTTATCAGCCCGGTGGGCCGGGCGACATTGTGGTGACGCGAGTGTTTTATCAGTATCCGGTCTACGTATCGCTGCTTGGGTTCAATCTGGCCAATGTCAGCGGCGGCAAGCGGCTGCTGACCGCGACCGCGGCATTCCGCAACGAGCCGTATTCCAACTGAGAGGCTCCTATGATCCCGATCTCTCCGACGCTGCGATGGCAAATCGCTCGCCTGCGGTGCGATCAGTGCGGCGTCTCCGCGGTCGAGTTCGCCATGCTGCTGCCGCTGATGCTCGCACTTTATCTTGGCACCGTGGAGATTTCGCAGGGCATCGGCATTAATCGCAAGGTGACGTTGACATCACGCACCGTTGCCGACCTCGCTACGCAATCATCGTCGCTGAGCAGCTCGGACATGAGCAACATCCTCGGCGCCGCGTCGTCGGTCATCGCTCCTTACGATCCCACGCTCTTGAAGGTGACCGTGTCCGAGGTGTCCATTGATGCCAACGGCAAAGCCACCATCGCCTGGAGCTGCACGCAGGGTGGCACGGCCCATGCCGTAGGCTCGTCGGTCACGCTGCCGGGGGCGCTCGATGTGCCCAGTACGTCGTTGATCTGGGGCGAGGCGTCCTATGCCTACAAGCCGACCATCGGCTATGTCGTGACCGGGACGCTCAACCTATCAGACCATATCTACATGGCCCCGCGCCTGACGGCCAACGTCAGCGCATCCTGCTGAGATCGTCCCCCCGCCATTTGCTTCAGGGGATCGGCAGGGCCGTGGTGGCCTTGATCTTCTGCATCGCAAAGCGGGAGGTCACGTTTTGCAGCGGCACGGTCGCGATGAGCCGCTTGTAGAACGCGTCGTAGCCGTGAATGTCCGGCACGACCACGCGCAGCATATAGTCCACATCGCCCGCCATCCGGTAGAATTCCATGACCTCCGGCATGGCGCGAACCTCGCGCGCAAAGCGATCGAGCCATTCCGGCGAATGGTCCTTGGTCTCGATGGAGACGAACACCGTGACCCCGAGTCCAATCTTGTCCTGGTCGATCAGGGCCACACGCTTCTGAATGATGCCGTCGGCTTCGAGCCGTTGCATCCGCTTCCAGCATGGCGTTGACGACAAGCCTACTCGCTTGCCGATCTCGGCGACGGAAAGCGAGGCATTATCCTGCAGCAGGCTGAGAATCTTGCGATCGATCGCGTCCATGGAAGCCGCGCCTGCGGAACGGGATAGAACAGATTCACCGCAGCTTTCGGGGATTTCAGCTGTACATAGAAAAGTTTTCCCCGGCAACCATCAGCTCGACCGCGGCCCTACCGGTATTATTATGAAGGAAAATCGACCGTCCTTTCCACCCACGCGCGGATGATGTGGTGAGCGATCGCCACTTCGGGCGGGGTCGTCAATCCGTCGCAATGGCTTTGTTGCAGCATGGTCGCGACCTCGTCGCGCTCGAACCAGCGGGCATCATCGAGCTCGGTGCGATCGATGATGATCTCGCGCGAGAGTGCCTCGGCATGGCAGCCGATCATCAGCGAGGAGGGAAACGGCCACGGCTGCGAGGCGAAGTAGCGCACCCGCCCGCATCTGATCCCGGCCTCCTCCCGCGTCTCCCGCCGCACCGCCTCCTCGATCGCTTCCCCCGGTTCCATGAAACCGGCAAGGCACGACCACATTCCGCGTTGGAAACGATACGAGCGCCCGAGCACGCACGATTCGCCGGATACGGGCAGCATAATCACGACCGGATCGGTGCGGGGAAAATGTTGCGTGTTGCACGAAGCGCAGTCACGCCGCCACCCGCCGTCAACAACTTGCGTGCGGGCTCCGCAGCTCGGGCAGAACCGGTGTCGTCCATGCCATCCCAGCAGCGCCTTTGCAGCCGCCAGCGGCGGCAGGTGCTCGCTATTGACGAGGCCCTTGACCGCGATGGAGCGCAGATCCGTAACCAGGAGCTCGTTGCGTGCCTTGAGCGCTTCCGTTGCAGCAGGCTCGAGCGCAAGCGCAAATCTCGGGGCCTCTCGCAACAGTCCGATGAAGACGGTCTCTGCCGTGCCGCCGAGAGCGTCCAGCTCGCCCAGCTCGAACAGCGGGTCGTGGCCGTGCTCCGCCCTGCGCAGTGCGACCATCTCTCCGCCAATGAGATAGGCACGGGCATCCGGACGATCGCGCAGAGCGGCAAGCGCAGCCGGATCGGCGCGCTTCTCCGCTGCGCGCTCGACGAGACTTTCGGTGTAGCCCAGGCGCGGCTTGGGGCCGAGATGGAAGCGGGCGGACATCGAATCTGCTCCTCCGCAATCGACCGTTGCATGCCTGTGCCAGCGAAGCAATTCGCGAGCCAGCGGCATTATGGATGGGACGAGGAGGCGCTGCCGGCGCGCGGCTTGCTTTCCGTGAAGCCGCAGCAGATATAAGGGCCGGGAGGTTGGCGGTGGACGAGCCACTCGCCAACCGGGTCAGGTCCGGAAGGAAGCAGCCCTAACGAGCGCGGTTCGGGTCGCTCGTCAGCCTCCCGCCATCCCCCATCCGCGCATCGAGCTTCCCGTGTCGGAGCGGCCGAGCGAACAGAGCGACATGAGCACGAGCGAGGCGCTGAGCCAATCCGAGCCGGGTATTGCCCCGGGCGGCGCGGTGCCGGGCGAGGGCTCCTATCGCGTGCTCGCCCGAAAATACCGCCCCGCAACTTTTACCGACTTGATTGGCCAGGACGCCATGGTGCGCACGATCTCCAATGCGTTTGAGACGGCGCGCATCCCGCAAGCGTGGATACTCACCGGCGTGCGCGGCGTGGGCAAGACGACCACGGCCCGTATCCTCGCCCGCGCGCTGAACTTTGAGCTTCCGGATGGCTCAGTGACCGCTCCGACCGTCAGCATGCCCGAGATGGGCATCCATTGTCGCGCCATCATGGAAAGCAGGCACATCGACGTGATCGAGATGGATGCCGCCTCGCATAACGGCGTCGACGATGTGCGGCAAATCAACGATGCCATCCGCTATGCACCGGTCAGCGCCCGCTACAAGGTCTACATCCTCGACGAAGTCCACATGCTCTCGACGGCGGCGTTCAACGCCCTGCTCAAGACCCTGGAGGAGCCACCGCCGCACGCAAAATTCATATTTGCCACCACCGAGATCCGAAAGGTTCCGGTCACCATCCTCTCCCGCTGCCAGCGCTTCGACCTGCGCCGGGTGGACGCGGGGGTGCTGGTGAAACACCTCGCAGCGGTCGCCGCGCAGGAAAGGATAGAGGCCGAGCCCGAGGCGCTGGCGCTGATCGCGCGCGCGGCAGAAGGCTCGGTTCGCGATTGCCTGTCGCTGCTTGACCAGGGCATCGCCCATGCAGCCGGTCCGCTGCGCGCGCAGCACGTCCGCGAGATGCTTGGGCTTGCCGACCGCGCGCGCGTCATCGACCTGTTTGAGGCGACGATGCGCGGCGATATGGCAGCAGCGCTTGCTGAGCTGCGCGCCCAGTATGAGACCGGTGCCGATCCAGCCGTGGTTCTAGCCGATCTCGCCGAGCTCACGCATTTCGTCACGCGTGTGAAAATCGTTCCCGCTGTCGCCGAGGATCCAGCCCTGATCGAGATCGAGCGCGCGCGCGGACGCGCGCTTGCCGAGAAGCTGTCAATGCGCGTGCTGGCGCGTGCCTGGCAGATGCTGCTTAAAGGCATTGCCGAGGTCACGAGCGCCGCCCGGCCGCTGGCGGCAGCCGAGATGGTGCTGGTGCGCATTGCCTATGCCGCCGATCTGCCTACGCCCGACGAGGTGATCCGCGCGCTCGATGGTCAGGACACGGAGGCTCGCCGGGCGGGCAATGCGGGGAGCGTTACCCCCACGGCAGCTACGGCGCGCAGCAGCGTGCAGCCAGCGCCGCGCCCGGTTGCGATGCCGTCTGTCAGCTCTGCACAGCTGCAGGCGCGCGAAGCACCAGCCGTGCACGCCGCTGTCGAGCGCACGGCCGAGGTTCCGCCGATCACGGATTTTGCGGAGCTGATTGCGCTTGCAGCAGCCCGGCGTGATGTGGGCATGAAGCTCGCCCTTGAGCGCGACGTACGGCTGGTACGCTGCGAGGATGGACGTCTCGAGGTGCGCCTGGAGCCGACCGCCGCCAGGACGCTGGTCAATGATCTCGCGCGCAAGCTGTCGCAGTGGAGCGGCCGCCCCTGGGTGGTCGTGGTTTCGAGTGAGGAAGGACTGCCGACGCTGAAGGCGCAGGGGGATGCGCGCAAGGCCGAGCTCAAGGCCGGCGTGCGCGGCGATCCGCTGGTGCAGGCGGTGCTTGCCCGCTTTCCCGGTGCAGAGATCGTGGAAGTGCGCAAGGGCGAGTCAGCGGGCGAGCCGCCACCGCCGGTGGATGAAACGCCGGAGCCTTTCGTTCAGGAGTTCGATGTCGACGCCCGATCTGCGCACATTGCGCTTCCTGGGCAAGACGATGATTGAAAGAGAGGCGCTATGACGGATTTCCTCGGTCTGATGAAGCAGGCAGCTGAGCTCAAGTCGAAAATGGAGGCGATGCAGGCAGAGCTCGATCAGGTCGAGGTCGAGGGCAGCTCGGGTGCCGGCCTGGTTATGGTGCGGCTCTCGGGCAAGGGTGAGATGAAAGCGGTGACGATCGATGCATCCCTGATCAAACCGGACGAGAAAGAGATACTGGAGGACCTGATCGTTGCCGCTCACGCCGATGCACGGCGTAAGGCCGAGGCGCTCTTGCAGGAAAAAATGAAGAATGTTGCAGGCGGCCTTCCGCTGCCACCAGGCCTGAAGCTGTTCTGACTTCTCTGCTGGTTTGATCCTGCCGCTTATTCATGCCTGCGACCAGTGCCGGACCCGAGATCGACCGTCTGATCCAGCTGCTTGCCCGGCTTCCCGGGTTGGGACCGCGCTCGGCGCGGCGCGCAGCCCTGTTTCTCATCAAGAAGCGTGAGCAGATCATGGCCCCGTTGACCGCGGCAATGCAGACGGCGCTCGACAAGGTCGAGGTCTGCAGGCTGTGCGGCAACATCGACACTCGCAATCCTTGCGTCATCTGCACGGATGCAAGGCGCGACCCCGGGATCATCATCGTGGTGGCGGATGTCGCCGATGTCTGGGCGCTCGAGCGCGCGCATGCGCTCAATGGGCGTTACCACGTGCTCGGCGGCACGCTGTCGCCGCTCGATGGCATTGGCCCGCAGGATCTTTCAATCGACGCGCTGATCTCGCGTGCGCAGGATGCGTCGGTCAAGGAGATCGTACTGGCGTTGAACGCCACGGTCGACGGGCAGACCACGGCCCATTACATCACCGACCTCCTGCAGGGCGGTCACGTCCAGGTGACGCGGCTTGCGCATGGCGTCCCGGTGGGCGGCGAGCTCGACTATCTGGATGAGGGAACACTGGCAGCTGCAATCCGGCAAAGAACCCCTTTCTGATCATGGCCGAGCGAAGCGCGCCGCCGCCTTGACCTGGCGATCCCTGCTCAAAGCCGCTGCCGCAATTTGAAGCGCTGAATCTTTCCCGACTCGGTCTTTGGCAGGCTGTCGATTACCTCGATCTCGCGCGGGTAAGCGTGATCGCCGACTAGTCGGCGCGCGATGTCCTGCACCTCCTGCGCGAGCTGCGCGCGCGGCTGCTGCCCCGGACGAAGCGTGACATAGGCCTTGACGATCGCTCCCTTCAGCGCGTCGGGTTTGCCGACCACGGCGGCTTCGGCGATCGCCGGATGATGGAGGATTGCGCTTTCGACCTCGAATGGTCCGATGCGGTATGCGGAGCTCTTGATGACGTCGTCGGCGCGGCCCTCGAACCAGAAATACCCGGACTGGTCGCGGCGCGCTAGATCGCCGGCGGTTATCCAGCCATGGCGAAAGAGCTGGCGTGTGCGCTCGGCGTCCTTCCAGTAGCCGAGCGCGTAATAGCCCTCCTTGCTCTCCCGTTGCGCCAGATGTCCCACTTCGCCCGCCGCCAGCTCGCTCCCGTCCTCGCCGATGATGCCGAGCTCGAAGCCCGGCATCGGCAATCCCATGGATCCGGGCTTCACCGCGACCTCGAGCGCGTTGAAGTTGCCAAGCGGAAGCCCGTTCTCGCTCGATCCGAAATGGTCGCGCGGTGTGAGCTTGAGCCGCTCCTGGAAGAACCGGATGACCTCGGAATTGAGCGGCTCGCCGCAACTGCTGATGCAGCGCAGATTGAGATCGTATTGTTCAACCTTGTGCGCTCCGAGCGCCATCACGCCGCGCAGCAGAGTCGGCACCGTGGCGAGGCTGGTCACCCGATGCTCCTGCAGAAGCTCGAGCAAGCTCTCCGGCGTCGGTGCCGCCTCGCAGCTTAGGACCGGAACTCCCATCGCGATTGCGACGTGGTAGCAGACGAGACCGTAGCCCCAGCCGGGATCGCCGGTTGGCCACAACATGTCCTCCGGCGCAAGATCGACGCCGAAGCGCATATAGGGACTGATGGCGGCGACGAAATTGTTGGCAATGAGGACGCCTTTCGGCTCTCCGGTGGAGCCGGACGTGTACAGGATGATAGCGGGATCGCTGCGGCTGCACGGCTCCGGGGTGAAGCGCTCGCTCTGCTCCCCGATCGCCTGCCGAAAATCCACGTCGCCCTCGCACAGTTCGTCGGGGTCATCCGCAATCGTCACCACGGCCGCTTCGCTGCGCTCCGGGACGCGCTGGCGGTGCTCGTGGTGCACAAAGACGACCTTGGCCTCGCAGTTGCGCAAGCGGAATCCGACCGCGTCCGTGCCGAACCCTGTGAAGACAGGGACGTAGATGCCGCCCGCCTTCCAGACGGCGATCATGACCGCGACGGTTTCCAGCACGCGCGGCAGGATGCCGGCAACGCGATCGCCTTTGCGCACCCCGAGCGAGCGCAGCAGGTTGGCGATCTTGTTGCTCAGCGCACGCAAGTCGCGGTAGGTCAGCCTCGCGCGCGAGCAGTCCTTTCCGACCCAGTAAAGTGCGACGCCATCGTGGGTCGCGTGCCGGTCGACAATCGTATGGCCGAGGTTGATAGGTGTGCAGTCTTGCCACTCGAGCTCGTGCAACACCGAGCTCCAGCTGAAATCGCGCACCGCCTCGGCGTAGGTTGGCTTGGGCACGTTCAGGCATCCTGAGCTGCGGCGGTGCTGGACCGGCAATGGATTGCATAGGTGTGGCCGCCTTCAAGAACGATTTCGTCCCGCTGGTTCAATAGCCGCACCTTCAGATAGAGCTTGCCCCACGGCCGGCCCGGCTGATGCTCGGTCCCTTCGACCTCGAACTGGGGTCGCAGCGTATCGCCCTTGAAAACCGGTTTTTGAAACGAGGCCTGCTGCTCGATCAATGCGACCATGGAGCGCTTGAGCTGCTCGGAGAGCGAAGCGGCGCCCAGTGCGGTAAGCGCCATGAGATGAAGTCCGTGCACGATGGGGCGGCCAAAGCGCGTGCTCCTGGCATATTCCTCATCGTAATGGATGGGGTGGCTGTCGCCGGTGAGCGCAGCGAACGAAGCGATATCCGCTCCAGTAATCTCTCGCGGGCAGCCTTGGAAAATCTGGCCCCTGCTGAAATCTTCAAGGAAGAGCTGCGGCGCCTCTTCCGTCATCTGCCTGGCTTCAGACCCTGATTGAGCCAAGCCCGTCGAAATGTCGGCGCCGCTGCAGCCAGGTGAGCAGGCACAAGCTTGGAATGGCGGCGAGCGCACAGAGCACGAAGAACCATCCCCAGCCCACCCCTTTGGCGATGTAGCCGGCGCCCGAGGAGATGTAGGTACGGCCGAACGCCGCAAGCGCCGTGAGCAGGGCGTATTGCGTCGCGGTGTGCAGCGGATTGGCGCATAGCGCCGAGAGATAGGCGACAAAGATGACGGTACCGATGGCGCTGGTGAAATTCTCGGTCACGATGGCGACGGTGAGCATCGCGAGGTCGTGGCCAACAGCGGCTTGAACCGAGAATGTCAGGTTGGCGATCGCCTGCAGAATGCCACCGATCCACAGACTGGTCGTGAGCGAGTAGGCGCGCGCAACAAAACCGCCTGCAAACCCGCCGATCAGGGTTGCGGCAAGCCCTACACCCTTGATGATTGCCGCATACTCGTTGCGCGAAAATCCGAGATCGATGGCGAACGGACCGGTCATGGTGCCGGCCAGCGCGTCGGTGAGCTTGAACAGAATGACGAAAGCAAGAACCACGAATGCCGCATCACGGGTAACAAAATCGGCAAACGCTCCATAGGCGGCAACCGCCACGCGGCGCAGTGGGCTTTCGGTCGCATGTGCCGCATGCTCCGAGGCGGCGAGCGTGGACTTTGCGGGCTCGGTTGCGATCAGCGCGGTCGCCATGCCGATCACGATCAGGGCGGCCATTGCAACATAGCCCGCCGTCCATGCAGCGCCTTTGCCAAGCCCCCAGCCTTCGAATCCGCTCACCAGGAACAGCGCGCCCGCGGTCGAGGCAAGCATGCCGATGCGGTAGGCCGCGACATAGGCCGCCATGCCGGCGGCCTGCTCGCTCTCCGGCAGGCTTTCAATGCGAAAGGCGTCGATCACAATATCCTGGGTGGCCGACGCGGTGGCGACCAGCAGCGCAGCCGCGAATAAAATATATCCGGAAACCCGCGCCGGATCGCAAAAAGCGAGCAGCACGATGGAAACGATCAGCAGGAGCTGGGAGAATACGAGCCATCCGCGACGGCGCCCGAACAGGGTCGAGAGCACCGGCACATCCAGCGCATCTACAATCGGCGCCCACAGGAACTTGATCGTGTACGGGGTGCCGACCAGCGCGAAGAGACCGATCGTTCCGAGATCGACGCCCGCCTCCCGCATCCAGACCAGCAGCGTAGAGCCGGAGAGCGCCAGCGGCAGCCCGGCCGAGAAGCCGAGGAACAGCACGATCAGCACGCGCGGCTTCAAATAGATGCCGAGCGGCTGGAGATAGCCTGCGAGCTTACTCGCAAGGCTCGGGCGAACGGGTTCTGTCGTGGTCAGTAATGTGGTCTCGTGCGTCGCGGTCATGGAGTCCGTCCCGCATTTGTAGGGGCGAGGCTTGCCTCGCCCCTACCGTTCATGGGTCTGATTGCTCTTGGCACGGACTCGCATGGCGCGACGCGCGCGCGCGTAAACGCCAGCCCCCGCACCCGCCGATAGAAGCTTGAAATTGCGGCTAAATGTGACCGGCATCGTGGCTTAACGCCGCAAACCCTACCGACTGCTTCTACTCTCCCGCCTGCAGGCGGCGCGGCAGCGGGGCGGGGATCACGTTACCGGCGGGTGCTTCCTCGCCATCGAACTCGACCTCCCGGATGCGCGTGGCGCGTTTCTCCACCTTCTCAGCCGAAACGAGGATCTGGCGCAGGTCCTCGTTCGCCTGGCCGAAATGGCGCTGCAGATGCGCTACCCGATCGTGCATCCGCGAGAGATCGTCCATGAGATGGCCGACCTCGGCGTGGATCTTGTCCGCCGCCTCGCGCATGCGCGCGTCGCGCTGGATCTGCTGAACGACATGAATGGCGAGCATGAGCAGCGAGGGGGAGACGATGACCACGTTGGCGCGAAACGCCTTCTGCACAACGTCCTCGAATCGCTCGTGCAGCTCCATGTAGACCGACTCGGAGGGCACGAACATCAGCGCCAGGTCCTGCGTCTCGCCCGCGATCAGGTATTTTTCCGAGATGTCGCCGACATGGCGGGCAAAGTCGGCGCGCAGGCGCGCGCCGGCCTGCTTGCGCTCGTCGTCGGTCGTGGCGTTGCGTAATGCGCTGATCGCTTCGAGCGGGAACTTGGCATCCACCACCAGCGGGCGCCCATCCGGCAGGAACACGGCGCAATCGGGACGGCTTCGGTTGGAGAGTGTGTGTTGAAATTCGTAGCAGCCCTTCGGCAACCCGTCCCGCACAATGATCTCCAGCCGGCCTTGTCCGAAGGCGCCGCGCTGCTGCTTGTTGGCGAGCACGCTGTGCAGCGACGTCATCTGCGAGGCGAGATCGGTGATGTTCTTCTGCGCGTGATCGATGACGGCGAGCCGCTCGCTTAGCTTCTGCAGGCTTTCGACCGTGTGCTGGCGACTTGTCGTCATCGACTGATTGAGGTGATGGGAGACCGAGTCAAGCCGCTCATTGACGGCGCGACTGAGCTCGGCCTGGCGACCCGCCAACAGGTCGCGCATCGCCTCGATGCGCACTGAGGTTTCCGCCTGCGCGCGCGCAAGCTCGATCAGGTGATCATCGGCCGCCTTGCGGTCGCGTCGGCGCAGCAGCTGGATGATGCCGACGGCGGCAATGCTTGCGAGAGCGCCTGTGGCCATCGCCAGCAGGAGGAGCGCGCCGGAAAGGGGAGGAAAGGCTTCGATCATTGGCCCGCATTTTAGGTGATTCGGGCATTAGAACAAAAAGGGAACCAAAAAGCAATCGGGCTTGCACGCCGTCCCCAGCCGGCACGATCGTGCTGCATTGACCGGTTTTCTGCGACCGCTTACATCGCCGGCATGGCGCTGCGCCCCATTCTCATTCTGCCGGACAAGCGGCTGCGGAAGGTCTCCGAGCCGGTGAAGAAGATCGACGCCGGGATCCGCAAGCTGGTCGAGGACATGTTCGAGACCATGTACGATGCGCCCGGCATCGGGCTTGCCGCGGTCCAGGTCGGCGTCGCCAAGCGCGTCGTGACCATGGATCTCGCGAAGAAGGAGGAGCCGAAGAACCCGCAGGTCTTCGTCAATCCGGAGATTGTCTGGTCGTCCGACGAGACGGCAACCTACGAGGAGGGCTGTCTCTCAATTCCGGAGACCTACAGCGACGTCGAGCGGCCGGCACGGGTCAAGGTGCGGTATCTTGATCTCGAAGGAGGACCGCGCGAGATCGAGGCCAACGGTCTGCTCTCCACCTGCCTGCAGCACGAGGTCGATCACCTCAACGGCATCCTGTTCATCGATCACCTCTCCAAGCTCAAGCGCGACATGATCGTCAAAAGGTTCACCAAGGCCGCCAAGCGCGCGGGGTGAATGGCTCGCTGACCTTGCAATTCCTGGGTAATCTGATATCTTTGATATCAGATTTAGGAGTAATAATGCCGGACCTTTTAATTCGCAATATCGACGATCACTTGAAACGAAAGCTTGAGGCAAGCGCGCGCAGCCACCGCCGCAGCTTGTCGGAGGAAGCAAGGATGCTGCTTAAGAAAGCGTTGCAGCAATCGCCCGAGAAGCGCCGAATGGGAGACGCATTATTGGAGCTGATCCCACCGAAATACCGCGGCGACGACCTTGTTTTTGAAATTCAGGAGGAGGTGAGCAAGCCGCCGGATTTTGAATGATTGTGATCGATACGAACGTTGTTTCCGAGGCGATGAAGCCTGCGCCCGACGATGCGGTGATTGCCTGGTTCAACAGTCAGGCATGGGATTCGCTCTTCCTGTGCACGCCTGTCCTTGCGGAGCTGCATCAGGGAGTCGAACAGCTTGCCGCCGGCCGGCGGAAGAGAACTTTGACCGAGGCGTTGGATAGGATCGAGAATGAGCTATATCGGGGTAGAATCCTTTCGTTCGATCAATCTGCCGCTGCGGCCTACGGCCGGCTGACCGCACTGGCAAACCGGCAAGGAAGGCGAATGGGGCAAATGGATGCACTCATCGCCGCGACCGCGCTGACGCACGGGGCAGCCATTGCGACCCGCGATACAGATGGTTTCGCGGGAATTGGAATTGAGCTGGTTAATCCGTTCCATTCGCGCTGAATTGCGCTCGGTGGCTGAACAGGCCCATGTCGCTGCGCATCGCCTTCATGGGGACACCGGAGTTTGCGGTGCCGACCCTGGTCGAGATCGTCGGCCGCGGGCACGAGCTCGTGGCGGTCTATACCAGGGCTCCGAAACCGTCCGGGCGGCGCGGGCTCGATCTCACACCCAGCCCGGTTGAGCGCCACGCCCGGCAGTTCGGCTTGCCGGTCCTCACTCCCGCAACGCTGCGGACCGCGGAGGCGCAGGCGATCATGCGCGAGCACGCCGCCGCCGCCGCCGTTGTGGTCGCCTACGGGTTCATCCTGCCAACGGCCATTCTCGAAGTCTTCCCGCTCGGCGCTTTCAACCTGCATGCCTCGCTGCTGCCACGCTGGCGCGGGGCGGCTCCCATTCACCGCGCCATCATGGCCGGAGACCGCGAGACCGGCGTGATGGTCATGAAGATGGACGAAGGCCTCGACACGGGTGCCGTTGCCATGGCCGAGCGCGTGCCGATCGAGCCTGATTCAACCGCCGGCGATCTTCACGATCGGCTCGCTCGTCTCGGCGCCGATCTCATGGTGCGCGCGCTCGGCGCGCTCGAGCGGTCCTCGCTCACGCTGACGCCACAGCCGCAGGCCGGTGGCAGCTATGCCGGCAAGATCGAGAAGAGTGAGACGCGCATTCTCTGGGCGCGGCCCTGGCACCAGGTGCACAATCACATCCGTGGGCTCTCGCCTTTTCCCGGCGCCTGGTTCGAGCTGCAAGGGGAGGGGGGAGCGGCGCGCATCAAGGTGCTGCGCTCGACCAAGGGCGAGGGGTCGGGCTTGCCCGGTACCGTCATCGACAATCACCTCACGGTCGCCTGCGCCGAGGGCGCCGTCCGGCTAGTCGAATTGCAGCGGGCCGGCCGCCAGGCGATGAAGGCAGAGGAGTTTCTGCGCGGCACTGCGCTTCCGCCGGGGTCGTGCTTGGGCTAGCTGTGGCCCATGCCGCGATACAAGCTCACCGTGGAATATGACGGCCGGCCTTTTGTGGGATGGCAGATCCAGGACAACGGGCCGAGCGTGCAGGGATTGCTGATGGAGGCGGCGGCGCGCTTCTGCGGCAGAAACGTGAGCATACAGGGCGCCGGGCGCACCGACGCGGGCGTCCACGCACTCGGCCAGGTCTGCCATCTCGACCTGGCGCGGGACTGGGACGAGGACACCGTGCGCGATGCGATCAACGCGCATCTTCGTCCGCATCCCATTGCCGTGATCGCCGCCGAGCGCGTCGATCCCTCGTTCGACGCGCGGTTCTCCGCCATCAAGCGGCATTATCTCTATCGCATCATCAATCGCCGTGCCGACCTGACTATCGAGCGCGCACGCGCCTGGCGCATTCCCAAGCCGCTCAACAGCGCGGCCATGCATGCGGCGGCGCAGCGTTTTATCGGTCGGCATGACTTCACCACCTTCCGCCACGCCGAATGCCAGGCCAAGTCGCCGGTCAAGACGCTCGACCGGCTCGATGTCAGCCGCCTGCGGGACGATATCCATGTGACCGCATCGGCGCGCTCCTTCCTGCACAGTCAGGTGCGCTCCATGGTGGGCGCGCTGGTGCTGGTGGGCGAGGGCAAATGGAGCGCGGACGATATCTCTCTGGCGCTCTACCGCCGCGATCGGGCCGCCTGTGCGCCGGTTGCGCCTCCAGACGGGCTCTATCTGCTCAAGGTCGACTATCCGGCTGAGTGAAATAGCGCTCGAGGACCTCGCGGTAAACCGCGGTCAGCGTGTCGAGATCGGCAACCGGCGTGCGCTCGTCGACCTGATGCACGGTCTGCCCGACCAGGCCGAACTCCAGCACGGGGCAGTAATTCTTGATGAAACGGGCATCCGACGTGCCGCCGGTGGTGGAAAGCCCTGGCACGCGCCCTGTCACCTCTTTGACCGCGCCGGTCACCACATCGACGAACGGCCCTCCTTCGAGCAGGAAGGAGTCGGCGTTCGAGGGCTCCCACACGATGCGCCACTGCACGCGCTGGCCGGCAGCGGAAGTTGCGAGCCGCTCGATCAGCGTCCGCAGCGAGACCTGGCTGTGGCAATCGTTGAAGCGGATGTTGAAGCGCGCGCGCGCCTCGCCTGGAATGAGATTGACGACCTGATTGCCTACGTCGACGGAGGTGAACTCCAGGTTTGACGGGCCGAAATGCGCGCTGCCGTGATCGAGGGGCGTCCCCTGCAAGGCACTCATGATGGTGAGGAGACCGCGCACCGGGTTGTCCGCGCGCTCCGGATAGGCGACATGCCCCTGCTTGCCCGTGATGACCAGGACCCCATTGAGCGAGCCGCGCCGGCCGATCTTGATGGTGTCGCCGATCGCATCGGCGTTGCTCGGCTCGCCGAGGATGCAATGATCGAAGCGCTCTCCGCGCTCGCGCGCCCATTCCAGGAGCTTCACCGTTCCGTTCACGGCCACGCTCTCCTCATCGCCGGTGATGAGGAAGGAGATCGAGCCTGCGGGCTTTCCGTCCCGCGCGGCCAGGTGATCGAGGGTCGCGGAGATGGCGCAGGCGATCGCGCCCTTCATGTCGACCGCGCCGCGGCCGTAAAGCATGTCCGCTGCAATCTCGCCGGCAAATGGTGGATGGGTCCATTTGGCATCCTCGCCCGCGGGCACGACGTCGGTGTGACCGGCGAACACGAGATGCGGACCCTTGCTGCCGATACGGGCGTAGAGGTTCTCGACCGGCAGCGTTCCTGGCTCTGCAAACGTGACACGATGCACCTCGAAACCAGCGCGCTTGAGCACGCCTTCAATCAGCGCAAGCGCGCCGGCTTCCCGCGGTGTCACCGAAGGACAGCACACGAGATCGCGGGCGAGCGTGGCGGGATCCATGTTCTGTATGATGGCGTTGCCGCCCTATGCGCCGAGCTGAAGCGCCAGCATATTGTTCTGGTTTCTCACCCACCCCGGGATCAGGAATGCGTCCACCAGCACCCAGAAAATGGTGATGACCATGCCGATGACGGTGATGGTGAGAATCAGCTGCGCCACGGCCACGCCGATGCGCCCGAGATAGAAATTGTGGCCTCCCAGCAGCCCCAGGAAGAACCACAGGATGTATGCGACCAAGGCCGTCTTCTTGTTGGCCTCGAACAGCATCATCGCGCGGGCGTCACGCGACAAAGCTCCTTGCGGCTCGTTGGCCTGCTTGGAGGCTGCGGGAACCGACTCTGACATGAGCCTCTCCTTGAATGATGCTGCGCGGGGCGGGCCGGTTTAGTCCCGAAGCAGCTCGTTGATCGAGGTCTTTGACCGCGTCTTCTGGTCGACGCGCTTGACGATCACGGCGCAATAAAGGCTGGGCGAGGGGGCCGCATTGGCACCCGCCGCGCGCGGTTTGTCCGGCAGCGAGCCCGGCACCACGACCGAATAGGCCGGCACCTCGCCCTGAAAAATCTCCCCGCTCTGGCGGTCGACGATGCGGGTCGAGGCGCCGATGAAGACGCCCATGGAGAGCACGGAGCCTTCGCGCACGACAACGCCCTCGGCGACCTCTGAGCGGGCGCCGATGAAGCAGTTGTCCTCGATGATGACCGGGCCGGCCTGCAGTGGCTCGAGCACCCCGCCAATGCCGGCACCACCCGAGATGTGGCAGCTCTTGCCGATCTGCGCGCAGGAGCCCACCGTCGCCCAGGTGTCGATCATGGTCCCGCTATCGACGTAGGCGCCGAGATTGACGAAGCTCGGCATCAGCACCACGCCCGGCGCGATATACGCCGAATAGCGCACGATGCAGTTGGGCACCGCACGGAATCCCGCCGAGCGGAAGCGCGCATCATCCCAGCCCGAAAATTTGGAATCGACCTTGTCCCACCACGCGGCTTGGCCGGGCCCGCCTGCGATCATGCTCATGTCGCGCAGCCGAAACGAGAGCAGCACCGCCTTCTTGAGCCACTGGTTCACCTGCCAGGTGCCGCTCGGGTCCCGCTTTGCGACCCGCGCCTCGCCACCATCGAGCATGGCAAGTGCCGCATCGACGGCCTCGCGCAGCGGGCCCTTCGTGCGGGAATCAACACTGTCGCGCTTCTCGAACCCCTCATCGATGATCTTGGCCAGCTCGGCATGCGACATTGACAAACATTCCACATCTGGTGCTGCGGTCTTGTCGAGAATAGGCGGTGGGAAGTCAAGCTTTCGCCGGGCCTGGCGCGTGCCATCTGCCGCCGAGCGCGCGCAAGAACGCGACCAGATCGTCGGTGACATGATCGACATGCGGCGCGTCGCGCCCTTCCAGCTCCCAGCCCTCGCGAAAGACCTCGCGCGAATGCTCGGGGACCACCAACACGGTGATCATGCCGAGCGCGTGCGGCACCGTCAGGTTGCGGGCCAGATCCTCGAACATCGCGGCTTTGCCGGCATCGACATTGAGCGTGCGCAGGAAACGGTCGTAGGTCGCGGGCGAAGGCTTCGGCTCGAGCTCCGCCGCTATGATGTCGAACACGTCATCGAAATGGCGGTCGAGCCCCAGCCGCGCGAGCACGGCATCGGCATGGCGGCGCGTGCCGTTGGTCAGGATCAGCTTGCGGCCGGGGAGCTGCTCGATGGCGTCGCCGAGCGCCGGATTGGGCTCGAGCGGCGAATGATCGATCTGGTGCACGTATTCGAGAAAATCATCCGGCGCCATGCCGTGCACGGTCATCAAGCCGCGCATCGAAGTGCCGTAGCGCCGGTAATAATCTTTCTGGAGCCGGAACGCCTCCTCGCGGGTGACCTTAAGGAAGTCCGCGATGTAGTCGCGGATGCGTTCGTCCACCTGCTGCCAGAGATTGACGTGATGCGGATAGAGCGTGTTGTCGAGGTCGAAGACCCAGGTCTCGACGCGTCCGAAGGCGCTCGCCGCATGCGGCGTGGCGAGGCTCATCGCGCGGCTGCCTCATCCCGGATCGCGCCGCGCAACGGCCGGTCGAAAGCCAGAATGATGGCGCCGGCAACCGTGGCGATGCCGGCCATCATGAGAAAGAACGTGATCTTGTCCATTCCACTCCAGAAGCTGCCGAGCCAACCTGCCAGGACGTTGCCGACAAAGCTCGTGGCCAGCCACACCCCCATCAGCATCGAGACCATGTGTGCCGGCGCAAGCTTAGAGACCAGCGAGAGGCCGATCGGCGAGATGTAGAGCTCACCGATGGTGATGACGACAAAGTAGCCGAGCAGCCACAGCCAGCTCGCCTCGTCG
>Ga0306922_10001809_pt1 | contig 19505 bp, 18 predicted proteins | sample sta12Cox44000082_FD_203758 | JGI IMG/M metagenome (GOLD analysis project Ga0306922, IMG submission 203758) | Lab enrichment of tropical soil microbial communities from Luquillo Experimental Forest, Puerto Rico - statoxic.12C.oxic.44.000.082 (v2)... | ecosystem: Environmental > Terrestrial >... | reverse complement strand
CGGTCTCACCAAGCAGCGGATGGAAGCCGAGCTGCGGCGCACGCGCCTCGAGCTCGGCGCCCTCACCCTGGTGACGCTCCTGGTCGGCAGCGTGGGTGCCGCGCTGGTGGCCCGTCGTATCGCGCGGCCGGTCCAGCAGCTGGCCGAAGGGGCCGCCGCCATCTCGCGCGGCGATCTCAACCAGCGGATCGAGCCCTCGACCCAGGACGAGATCGGGCGGCTCGCGGCGGCGTTCAATCACATGGCCGCGCAGCTCCTCCAGCAGCGGACCGCGCTGGAGGAGGCGCACGCCGGCCTGCGGCGGCAGTTCGAGGAGGTCGCCGACCTCAAGAGCTACACCGACAACATCCTCGGGTCGCTCACCAGCGGTATCGTCACGATCGATCTCGACGGTCGCGTGGTCACGCTCAACCCGGCGGCCGAGCTCCTCACGGGATTCTTCCGCGGCGAGGCCGTGGGCCGGTACTGCACGGAGCTCTTCGCCCACACTCCCGAGATCAGCGATCTGCTGACCGAGACTCTGGCGAGCCACGCGCCGATCACGAGCGTGCCGCTCACGCTCCGGCGCCGCAACGGCTCCGCCCTCCCGACCGAGTTCAGCACGGCGCCGCTCAAGGGCGGCGAGGGCAAGGATCTGGGCGTCATCGGGGTCATCCGTGACGTCACCCTGGTGCGCCAGCTCGAGAGCGACCTGCGGCGGTCGGATCGGCTGGCCGCGCTCGGCACGCTCGCCGCCGGGCTCGCGCACGAGATCAAGAACCCGCTGACCTCGCTGCTCACGTTCAGCCGCCATCTGGACCGCAAGGTCGACGACCCGGTCTTCCGCGAGCGCTTCAGCAACGTCGTGCCCCGCGAGCTCGAGCGGATCAACGGCATCGTCGAGCGTCTGCTCGAGCTCGCGCGGCCGGCCCGCCTGAGCTTCGCCCTCCTGCGGCTCCCGGAGCTCCTGGAGCGGGCGCTCGAGCTGTACGTCGTGCAGCTCGACGAGCGCCACATCGCGGTGACACGCGAGTATGCCCGGGACGTACCGCCGATCCACGCGGACAAGGACGCGCTGTACCGCGTGTTCGTCAATCTGATCGCCAACGCGCTCGACGCGATGCCGCGCGGCGGGCGGCTGACAGTGCGCGCCGGCTGGGCCGGCACCGGCGACACGATGCGCACGCCCCGGCGGCGGCCGGCGAGCCGGGTGAAGGTGGAGATCGAGGACACCGGCGTCGGGATCCAGCCGTCGGATACCGATCGTGTCTTCAATCCCTTCTACACGACGCGCGACAGCGGGACCGGCCTCGGCCTGGCGCTCGCGCACAAGATCATCGAGGATCACAGCGGGACGATCACCTTTCAGAGCGTGCCGGGCGTCGGCACGACGTTCACGATCATCCTCTCGCTGATGCCGGACCCGCCGAGCGCCCACGACGACGAGGATCCGCGATGAGCGAGCGCGGCGCGGTGTCGGCGCGCGACCAGTCGGCGCGGCTCGAGGAGGCGCTGGCCGACAACGCGACCCTCCGCCGCCACGCCAGCAGCGTGGCCCACGACTTCAACAACCTGCTCGCGGTCATCACCGGCTACACCGAGATGATGCTGAAGCGGCTCCGCGCCGACGACCCCCTGCGCCGGAACGCGGAGGCGATCAAGCGCGCGACCGAGTGGGGCACGGCGCTGGCGCAGCAGGTCCTCGCGGGAAGCCGCCGTGCGGTCCCGGCCCCGGTGCCGGTCGACCTCAACCAGCTCGTGGGCAACGTGACCCGCGTGCTGCAGCCCCTGCTCGGCGACTCGATCGAGCTCGTGACGCGGCTCAGCCCGAGCCTGGCGAGGGTCAGCGCGAACCCGCACCGGATCGGCCAGGTCATCATGAACCTCGTCGTCAACGCCCGCGACGCGATGCCGAATGGGGGGCGGCTCACCATCGAGACCAGCAACGTCGGTCAGACCGTGATGCTGGCGGTCGGTGACACCGGGTGCGGCATGGACGACGAGACCCGCGCGCGCCTGTTCGAGCCCTATTTCACGACGAAGGAGCCGGGGCGCGGCAGCGGCCTCGGCCTCGCGACGGTCTACGACGTCGTCACGCAGTGCGGTGGTCAGATCAGCGTCACGAGCGACGCCGGCGCCGGCTCGACGTTCAAGATCTATCTGCCGCGGGTCGCCGAGATCGAGACGCCGGCAGAGCCGACGCCGGCCCCGCCCGTCCCGGCGCCGGCGATGACCGAGGGCAAGACCGTGCTGGTCGTCGAGAACGAGCGTGAGGTACGCGATCTGATCCGCGAGATCCTCCAGCTCCAGAATTACGTCGTCCTCGAGGCGGGGGATCGCGACGAGGCGCTGGCGCTCAGCGAGCAGCACGCCAGCCGGATCGACCTCATGGTGGTGGACGTCGGCATCCCGCCGTCGTTCGCCGACGAGTGGGTCGTGCGCGTGCGCACGTCGCGGCCGGCCGTCAAGGTACTCTATGTCTCGGGGTATCTGAGCGACAGCGCGTCGGTCGATGCGCCCAAGCTGGGTCCGCTGCTCCAGAAGCCGTTCACCGTGGGGGCGTTCACGAAGGCGATCGGGTTGGTACTCGGCCGGGCGAAATAGGCGATGGAGTACCTGATCGTGAAGTTCCCCGAGACGCGGGAGGTGCGGGTCGACGGCGTCCCGCACGGCCGGACGAACATCGTCTTGCAATTCGAGGCGGGGATCCACGACGTGACGCTCGGGCCGCCCTGGAACTTCGCCCCGCTCGAGCAGAAGGTGCTGCTCCTGAACACCGCGGCGCTGGCGCCCTACCAGGTCGAGTTTCGTGTCCTGCCGCCCGCCTCGATTCCGATCTCGCCCGGAAGCCCGCCGTGATGGTGCGGGCGCGGCTCGGCGCCCTGGTGGTCCTGTTCTCCCTCGTGGCCGTCGGCTGCGCCCACTACCCACTCAACGCGCCGCTCGCGACGGCCGGCGACGGCCGGACGGGCTATCGATTCCCGGCGATGGTCGTCGAGCGGCCCGACCCGGCCGACGAGATCTTCGTGTGTCTCTCGTTCTCGGGCGGCGGCACCCGCGCGGCGGCCTTCTCCTACGGCGCGCTGCTCCGGCTGAGGAACATCGACATCGGTCGGACCGGCAGGCCGCGGAGCCTGCTGGACGAGGTGGATTGCATCGCCGGGATCTCGGGCGGGGCGTTCACGGCGGCGTACTACGGCCTGTTCGGCGCCGCGACCTTCGATCGCTTCTACGATCGATTCCTGGCCCGGGACATCCAGGGCGAGCTGGCGCTGAGCGCGCTCAATCCGGTCAACCTCGCGCGCCTGGCCTCGCCGTACTTCAGCCGGATCGACCTGGCAGCCGAGCTCTACGACACGACGGTCTTCGGTGGCGCCACCTATGCGGCTCTGGCGAAGCGCCCGCGACCGTTCGTCATCCTGCACGCGACCAGCATGGCGAACGGAGCGCCCTTCGAATTCACGCAGGACGACTTCGATTTCCTCGGATCCGACCTCGGATCGTTTCACGTCGGCCGCGCGGCCGCGGCGTCGTCCGCCTTTCCGTTCCTGCTGAGCCCGGTGAGCCTCCGGAGCTATCCGCCTGCCGCAGGCTTCGTGATCCCGCGCGACGTCTCGCGGGCGCTCGAGACCCGGGAGCTCAACCCGTCCCGCTACGCGTGGGCGCGCCAGCGCCTCGATCTCATGGCCGGCCAGGAAGAGAAGTGGCTCCATCTCCTCGACGGCGGCCTCGCGGACAACATCGGGCTGCGCTCGGTCCTGCGCGCGTACGACCGCTCGGGCGGGTTCATCGCCCAGCGCATCAACGCGGGCCACATCAAGCGGCTGATCGTCATCGCGGTGAACGCGCGTACCGACCCGCCCGAGCAGCTCAGCCGGCAGGCTCGATCGCCCGGCCTCGCCGACGTCTTCATGAAGACCGCGACGGTCAGCATGGAGTCGCTGAGCGCCGATACCATCGACTACGCGATCAACCGCCAGAGCGAGCGCGAGCAGGCGCAGACGAACGTGCGGCTCTGCAACCAGCGGCTAGCGGGCTGCGGGGCCGAGCCGTTCCCGACGTTTGCCCAGGAAATCCGTACCTGCTTCGTGGAGATCTCGTTCGAGGGCCTCCCGTCGCCCGCGCGCGAACAGTTCCTCAGCCTGCCGACGACGTTCGCCCTGCCCGAGGAGAGCGTCAAGCGCTTGATCGAGGTGGCCGGGACCCTGCTCGACTCCTCGCCGAGCTTACAGAAGCTGCTGCGGGCGTTGCGCGGCGAGCCCACCCCGGGCGCCGGAGTCGGCGAGAGCGGCAACTGCTCGTGACGGCGGCGGGTCAGCGGAACTGCGGCATGACCTCGCGGGCGAAGAGCTCCATCGAGCGGCGCACGCGATCCTGAGGTAGACCGCCGAAGTTCATCCAGCAGAGCATCTCGCCGACGCCGAGCCGGCGGAACTCCTCGATCCGCGCCGCCACCGTGTCAGGCGAGCCGAAGGCGACGCTCTCGGCCACCAGCTCCTCGTACGACACGTGCGCGAAGCGTTCCTCGAGCGCCCGGAAGCCCGGCTGCAGCATCGGATGGACGCGATCGATCCGCTCGGGAATGAGGAAGCGTCGCAGCGACTCCTGGTACCACATCTCCGCGTCCTTGGCCTCGGCGAGCGCCTGCGCGTCGGTCGGCGCCACGTAGACGTGTCGCGACACGCCCCAGCGCGCCAGCAGGCCGGCGACCTCGGCGGCGTTGCGGCCCGCCTTCTCGCACGCCTTGACGTAGGTGTCGCGGCTCCGGGCGAGCTGCTCGGGCCCGCCGCGCAGGAGCGAGTTCAGCATCGGCGCGCCGCGCAGCGCCGTCGCCTCGATCGTGTCGGGGCTCGTACACACGACGTACACCGGCGGGTGCGGCCGCTGCAGCGGCTTGGGGATCACGCGAACCTCGGGAATCGTGAAGTGCCGTCCCTCGAACGCGAATCGCTCGTGGGTCCACGCCTTGAGCATGATGGCCAGGCACTCCTCGAAGCGCTCGCGATTCTCGATCTGGGGCACGCGATAGCCCTCGAACTCGACGGGGCGGTTGCCGCGGCCGACACCGACGTCGAGACGTCCCTCGCTCAGGATGTCCACGATCGCGAGCTCCTCGGCGAGCCGCACCGGGTCGTGGAACGGAAGGATCGCGGCGGCCAGGCCGATGCGCACGCGCCGCGTCCGCATCGCCGCGGCCGCGGCCAGGACGGCCGGCGAGACGGACAGGCCGTAATCGATGAAGTGGTGCTCGGTGAGCCAGATGCTGTCGAAGCCGAGCTCCTCGGTCCACACCATCTGCTCGATCTCGTGCCGGATCACGTCCGGATGCGTGATCGTGGGCGGAGCCTGCAGGAAGTAGTACGTTCCGAAGCGCATGGGCCGCCTACCCCATCGAGCTCTGGAGGTCGACGAGCAGCGCCGCGTGGTCGCTGAGGCGGCGGCCCGGACGACCCACCGGCCGGCCCCAGTCGTAGCGCACGTCGCGAAGTCGCGGCCGTAGCTCGTGATTCACGAAGGCCTGATCGAGGCGAAATCCATTGCCGCCGTTCGGCGAGTACCAGGTGTAGGCGCGCGCCATCCCCCGGAGCAGGCGAAACGCATCGTGCCATCCCGATTGCTCGAGACCGGATAGCCACGCGTCCTCGCGCGGCCCGAACACCGGCGTCTCTTCGTCGAGGCCCGGGCGGCCGGAGTTCGTGTCACCGAGCAAGACCGTCGGGCCGCGCCGCCATCGGTCGAGCACCGTGAGCACCGCCGCGTAGAAGAGATCCTTGCGGCCGGTGACTCGATTCGGCACGTGCATCGCGCCCAGGATGAGGGGGTCCGGCGCCTCGACCGAGGCCAGGAGCAGGAGCCGGCCGGGGTCCCCGGGCCCGAGCCGCAGGCGGAGCCGGCGCATCGGGAATCGCGTCGCGATGAACAGACGATTGGCGTGCGGATCGGCCGCGTCGGCCGTGGTGCACTGATTTGCGAGTCCGAGCGCGGCGAGCGAGCGGGCGAGCTCGAGGCTGGGCGGGCTCGCGCGGAATTCGCAGAGGGCCACCGCATCCGGGGTCCACCGCGCGAGCTGGGTGGCGATCCGGCCGACGCGCACCCCTCCGCCGGCTCGGATGTTCCAGAAGACGATCCGCATCGACCGTGCGCCTATCGCTTGCCGAGCGAGGTCTCCAGGAGCTCGAGCGCACGCTTCGCGAACGCCCACATGTTCTTCTCGCGGTCCCCGTGGCCCGTCTCGAGCGTGATCGCGCGCTCGACCGGGCCCGCCACCGCGATGCACGCGTGCCCGGCCGCGTCGCCGTAGCGATTGCCGGTCGGCCCGGTGGCGCCCGTCTCGGCGAGCCCCCACGTGGCGCCGAGGAGCTCCCGGATCGTCTGGGCCTTGAGCAGCGCGTACGGCTCGCTGCTCGAGCGGATGCCCTTCACGGCGTCGTCCGGGACCCGCAGGAGCCCGCGGCGCGCCGCCTGGGTGTAGATGACCCCGCCGCCCAGGAAATAGGCCGATGCGCCGGCCACCGAGAGGAGCGCCGCGGAGATGAGCCCGCCGGCGGAAGACTCGGCGACGGCGATGGTCTCTTTACGGTCCTTCAGGATGGTCGCGATCGAGCGGGCGAGGGTATCGAGATCGTTCATGGCGCTGCGACCTTAGGGGGGGCGCCCCGGGGTTGTCAAGTCGCAGCCGTGATCGGACCGGCTGGAGCGGTCGGACCTCAGGAGAGCCGGCGCGCGGGTGCCGTCAGCTCGCACTCGGCGATCTTGTTGAGCAGCGTCTTGTAGCTCACTTTGAGGATGCGGGACGCTTCGGCGCGGTTCCAGCGTACGCGCTCCAGCACCTCGGCGAGCGCGTGGCGCTCCGCCTCGCGCGCGCCGCGCCTGGCGATCTCCCGCAGGCTCTCGGTAACCGATTGCTTGGGCGACGCCGCCACGGAGCGCACGGGCCGCAGGCGCGCCACCTGGGCCTCGAAGTCCCGCTCGCCGTCGGCGAGCACGACCATGCGCCGGATGATGTTCTCGAGCTCGCGGACGTTGCCCGACCACGGCTGCTCCGTGAGCAGGGCGAGCGTCTCGGGCGAAAGCGACTTCTGCCGCCCGTACTGGGCGTTGAACTTGTGCAGGAAGTAGGTCACGAGCGCCGGGATCTCTTCGCGCCGCTCCCGCAGGGGCGGCACCTGGATCTCGACGACGTTGAGGCGGTAGTAGAGGTCTTCGCGGAACTCGCCCCGCGCCATCGCCTCCTCGAGGCTCCGGTTCGTGGCGGCGATCACTCGGGCGTCCACGTCGATCGGCGCGTGGCCGCCGACTCGCGAGAACTGGAAGTCCTGCAGCACGTGCAGAAGCTTGGCCTGTAGAGCGAGCGGCAGCTCGCCGATCTCGTCGAGATAGATCGTCCCCTGGTTCGCGAACTCGAACTGGCCGGGCTTGCGACGGTACGCCCCCGTGAACGCGCCCTTCTCGTGGCCGAACAACTCCGACTCGAGCAACTCCTGGGGGATCGCGGCGCAGTTGACCTTGACGAACGGCCCCTTCCCCCGGGCCGACGAGAAATGGACCGCGCGGGCGATCAGATCTTTGCCGACCCCGCTCTCACCGCGGATCAGGACGGTGGTGTCGGTGTCTGCGATGCTCTCGATGATCGAACGGATAGCGCGCATCCGGGGGTGACCGTCAAGAAGTGGAGGCTCGGACACCGGTACAGTCTCGACCACGTCAGTTCTCACTTGTTCCCCTCCCGGATGGAGTTGAAACCGGGGGAAACATTATGCAAAGAAGGTGCTAGCATGGCGCTCCGCAATTTCCAGTAGTTAGACCAAGTTTGCCAAGCCAGATTTTCGCCGCTGGTAAGAAATTGATTAATCAACCGGCTCGTTCTTTACCGCTCGCTCGTTCCTCACCGCTCGATCGTAGACAGGGCATGTGACACCCTGAACACGAAGCAGTGAAGACTCGACAACAAGCGCCCAAACGAGCGCTACGTACGGGGCAGGAGCACCGTGAAGCGGCTGCCCTTTCCCTCCCGGGACTCGACCGTGATACGCCCGCCGTGGGCTTCGGTGATCCCGCGCACGATGGCCAACCCGAGGCCCGTGCCGCCGCGCTCCCGGTGCGCCTGACGGTAGGCGTCGAAGATGTGTGGCAGCGCGTCGGCCGGGATGCCGACCCCCGTATCCTCGATCTGCAGCTCGAACTCCGGGCCCGCGTCGATCACGCGGGCGACGACGCGGCCGCCGGGCGGGGTGAAGCGGATCGCGTTGGCGCCGAGGTTCACGACGACTTGATGCAGACGCTCGAGGTCGCCGGAGTACGCGAAGCTCGTTCCGATGCGCTCGCACTCGAGCGTCACGGTGGCCTCCGAGGCCAGCGGGTGAAGCTCCTCGACGGCCCGATCGACCAACTCGGCGAGATCGAGCGAGCTCCGTTCGAGCTCGACCAGCCCGGCTTGCAGGCGCGACATCTCGAGGATCTGATTCACGAGCCGGAGCAGTCGCCCGGAGCTGACCGAGACGATGTCGGTGAGCCGCCGCTGCTTGTCGGTGAGCGGGCCCGGGACGCCTTCGCGCAGCAGCTCGGCCGCGCCACGGATCGAGGTGAGCGGCGACCGGAGCTCGTGCGAGACGGTTGCGAAGAAGTCCCGGCGGGTCTCCTCGACCTGGCGCAGCTGGCCGACCATCGAGTTGAACGAGCGCGCCAGCGATCCGATCTCGTCGCGGCTCTTGACCACGATCGGCTCACGGAACTTCCCGGACGCGACATCGGCCGCCGCCGACGACAGGGCGTCGAGTGACCGCGTGAGCCGGTGCGCGAGGAACGCGGCGCCGAGCAGCGCCAGGCCGACCGCGGCGCCGAGCGAAATCAGCACCCACGTCCACATACGCCCCTCGACGCGCGCGGCGTCCGCCTCGACCGAGAGCACGCGCGTGTGGGTCGCCGAGATCAGCGCACCGAGCCGCTCGTCGACCCGCTCGGCCAGCACGCGCGCCTCGACGTCGGTGAGACGCAAGGCGGCTCGCTGATCGCCCATCTGCAAGAGCGCGCGCTCCCGCGCCACGACCTTGCGGTACGACTCGAATGCGGCGCTCGCCTCGCGCAGGTACAGCTTCTCCGAGCCGCTCTGCGCGTAATCAGCCAGGTGCTCGAGATCGTCGGCGACCTGCGCGGCACGCTCGGTCCACGCCGTCGCGTACTGCGGATCGTCGTGGATCACCGCGTGCGCCTCGAGGCGCATCAGCGGCTCGATCGATTCGCGGGCCGCCGCGGTCAAGCGAAGCGCAGGAACGGTGCGCGTGACGATGTCCCGGTTGGCAGAAACGAGGCGGTCGATCGCCCGCAGGCTCAGGGCTGCTACGCCAGCGAGCACGATGATCACGAGTGCCGAGGTAAGGAAGATCTTCGACGCCAGCCGCATGCGTTGTCTCCCCGACCACCGAACCGCGGGTGATCGCCGGAGCGATCGCGCGCGGAGCGGCGGCTCAGTCGATGATTGCGCGAGATCGTTTGCGGGATCCCGCGTGTTTCGGGGCGCCTACCGGAACGAGCGAAAAACTAGAGGGAGCGCTGGCGGTCGGTCAGAAAACGCCGCGACCAAGGAGACGGAATGCCGGAGGAATGCTGGTCAGGTATTCCACGAGTCGGCAGCATATAAAACCGGCTCGCGCGTGTCAACTCTCGCGTTACAGGTACACGCGCTCGGCGCGTCGGAGCGCTCGATAGCGCTCGAAGGACCGGCGCTCGTCCTCGAGGCCCAGGACCGACCGGAGTGTGGTCCCTCGGAATGTATGCCACAACATCTTGAGACCGTTGCGCAGCGCGAACAGGGGCGTGTGCACCAGCGCCACCGGCAGATGCTTGAGCTTGATCCAGCGCTCGGCCTGCCAGCGCAGGAACTCGATCTCGTCCGACTCGAGGTGCGCGGTCCGCACCACCGCGGTGGTGCCGTCGTACTCCTCGAGCCGCTCGTTGATGATGAGACCCTGGTCGCGAAAGGCCTTCGTCATCGGGGTTCTCGGATACGGCGTCGGATGCTGGATGTACGGCACGTCGATGTAGCGGCGGACGAAGTCCAGATTGGCCTCGATCGACTCGCGGGTATCTTGAGGATTGCCGACGATCAGCCCGCCGACGACGTACATCTTGTTCTGGTGCAGGGACTCGATGGCGGTCACCGCGGCGTTGCCGCCGCTCGCCCCTTCGCCCCGTCGACGGTTCTTGGCCTCGGCCCGGAGGAACTCCAGATCTTCCTCGAGAATGTTCTCGATCCCCAGGAAGACGTACCGGAAGCCAGCCTGCCGCATGAGCGGCGCCAGGGTCCGACCGTGGTTGGCGATGGCCGACGTCATCGCCTGCACGGTGAACTCGAGGTCGTTGAGCCCGGCCCCGATGATCGCGCGACAGAGCCCTTCGAATCGCCGCACGTTCAGGGTGATGTTGTCGTCGACCAGGAAGATCGCGCGGGCGCCGTGCGCCCGCGCGTCGCGGATGTCGGCGAGGACGCGGTCGAAGTTGTAGGTGTGGAAATTGCGACCACGCATCTCGATGATCGAGCAGAAGCTGCAGTCGAACGTGCAGCCGCGGGACGTCTCGACGACGTCGACCTGCCGCCCGACCATCGTGTAGCCCTTGAGGACCCGCGCGTCGCGATTGGGCAGCCGCACGGCGTCGTCCGCGAGGCCGCTGACCGGGCGATCGGGATTGTGCGTGAAGCTGGCGCCGGACTTGAACGAGAGCCCCGCCACATGCGCGAGATCGTCCCCGCGCTCGATCGCGCGCACGAGCTCGCGAAACGTCAGCTCGCCCTCGCCGCGCACGATGAAGTCGACACCCGCAGCCGGATCCGTGTAGGCGTCCGGCGCCAGACTCGCGTCGTAGCCGCCGACCACCACGCGCGCGGCGGGTCGCAGGCGCCGGATCAGCTCGATGATCCGCAACGCAGTGCGCCGCTGGAAGGTCATGACCGAGAGCCCGACCAGGTCTGGCTCGATCTCCCGCACGAGGCGCTCGATCGTCTCGCGAACCCGGCGCTGGACCAGGATCAGGTCGGCGACCGCGATCCGATGGTGCGGATCGACGTTACCGGCCAGCGAGGTCAAGGCCCCGTTGGGCATGCGGATCGCGACCGTCGGCATGTGCTCGAACGAATCCGGCATCGCGAGCAACAGGATATTCATCAGGTGCTTGTCCTACACGCGGCCCTCGAGCCCGATCGCGCGCGCCACCGTCTCCAGGTGAAGCTGTGCGTCGCCGAAGTCGAGGCTCGCCGCCTGGATGCGTTTGTGCAGCAGGTGCAGCGGATGCTCCTCGCAGTAGCTGATGGCTCCGAAGATCTGATGGCCGCGGCGCGCCACCGTCAGGCACGCGTCGGCCGCGTACGCCTTGGCGAGCGCCACGTCCGCCTCCGCGTCGCGCCCCTCGGCCTCCTTCCAGGCCGCGGCGTGGAGCAGCGCGCGCGCGGCGTCGACGTCGCGGACGAGGTCGGCGCAGGCGTGCTGGATCGCCTGATAGCCGCCGATGGGGCGCCCGCCCTGGACGCGCGTCTTCGCGTGCTCGACCGCCAGCTCGAGCACGCGCTGCGCGGCACCGACCATCTCGGCCGTGCGCGCCAGCGCCCCGGCCCGCAGCGCCGGAGCGAGGAGCGCTTCGCCGTCGCCGACCGCGCCGAGCAGGTCGTCCGGGTGAAGCTCCACGCGGTCGAAGGCCACCTCGAACAGCTTCTCGCCGCTGATCGCGTCGAGCGGCAGCCGCGCGACGCCCGGCCGATCCGTCGGGACGACCGCGAGGCTCAGGGTACCGCCGACCCGCACGGCGACGACGAGGTCGTCGGCGACGTGCGCGTCCTTGACGAAGAGCTTGCGGCCGCTGAGCCGCCCGGGCACGGCGCACTCGAGCGCGACCGCGTCGGGATCGAACGAGCCACTTTCTTCCACCAGAGCCAGCGACGCGATGCGCTCGCCGGCGGCCAGCGCCGGAAGCAGGCGCTTCTGCTGCGCCGGGCTCGCTGCCGCGAGTACGAGCGACGTCGCCACCACCGCGCTCGCGACGAACGGGCCGGGCAGGCCGACCTTGCCCATCTCCTCGACCAGCACGATGACGTCGAGTAGCGAGCCGTCGCTGCCGCCCAGATCGGCCGGGATCAGGAGACCGGGCCAGCCCAGCTCGGCCATGCGGCGCCAGAGCGCCTCGTCGAAGCCGCGCTCGTCGAGGGCCAGGCGCTGGGCGAGCTCGGGTGGACAGTGCTGGCGAAGGAAGGCGCGGGCCGTCGTGGTCAGGATCTGCTGGGACGGTGACAGGCGAAAGTCCATCTCAGCGCGCCCCCGCCTGGACCGCCGTCTTCGGCTCCGCCGTGAGGCCGAGCCCGCGCACCGCGACGGTGGTGCGCAGGATCTCGGCAGTTCCCCCCGCGATCGTGTGACCGAGGGTCGTCTGATAGAGGTGCGAGACGTGGCCGCCCAGCTTCGCCCAGCGCGAGCCCTCGCGCAGCGGCCCCCAGAGACCGAGCAGGTCCATGCCGAGTCGCGCCAGCTTCTGGCCCGTCTCGTCGGCGTAGACCTTGGCCATCGCGGTCTCGTAGGTCAAGGGCGCGCCGTCGCGGATGAGGCAGCCGGCGCGATAGAAGACGAGGCGCAGCGCCGCGATGTCGGCGGCGATCGCGGCGAGCCGGCGCCGGACGAAGGGATCGCGCGCGAGGGGCGCCCCGCCGACGACGGTCGTGTTGGCGTAGTCGACAAGCTGGCGGAGCACGCGCGTGAGCGCGGGAGCTTTGTAGAAGCGGCCCCAGAAGCGGTCGGCGTCGAGCCCGTTGAGGAGCGCCTGGAAGCCTTCGCCCGGAGACCCGAGCATGAGGTCGGCCGGCACGCGCACGTCGTCGAGGAAGACCTCGTGGTGATAGACCTCACCCGTCATGCTCCGGATGGGCCGGATGTCCATGCCGGGCGTGTCGTTGGTGACCACGAACATGCTGAACCCGCGGCTGCGCCGCGCCTCGCGGCTGGTCCGCGCGAACACGAGGCCGTGCGTGGCGATGCCGGCGTGGCTCGACCAGATCTTGTGGCCGTGGATCACCCAGTGATCGCCGTCGCGCCGAGCCTCGGTCTTGAGCGCGAGAAGATCGGAGCCGGCGTCGGGCTCGCTATAGCCCTGCCAGAACGTCGCCTCGCCGCGCGCGATCGCGGGCAAGACTTCGTGCCGCAAGCGCTCGGTTCCGATCTCGATGATCGCGTCGGCGGTCTGCCAGACGCCGGCGAGCGGTCCGAACGGCGCCCCGGCGAGGGCCAGCTCTTCCATGAGGACCAGCTTCATGAACATCGGCTGCTCGCGGCCGCCGAAGGCCTTCGGCCAGCACATGCTGAGCCAGCCCTGCGCCCCGAGCGCCCGCATGAAGGCCCGCGAGTTGGCGCCCGAGCCGTAGCCCGCGTCCATGCCGTCGATGGGGAACGTGTCCGGCGGGTTCGCGCGGATGAATCGGCGAACCTCCTCCGCGAACGCCTGCTCGGCCTCGGTGAAATCGAAGTTCATCGCACGCGGCGGTCAGGATAACGCGTCCGACGAGCGATCACCAGCGAGCCTCGATGATGTATGGTGTGGGCCATGCGCTACGGCTTCTATCTTCCCACTCGCGGTCAAACGGCCGCGCCGGAGGCGCTGGAGACGCTCGTCCAGCGCGGCGAGAGCCTCGGCTTCGCCTCCGTCATGATCGCCGACCACCTGGTGTTCCCGGTCACGATCAAGTCTCGGTATCCCTACACCGTCTCGGGCGACTTCCCGGGCCAGGGCGACGTGCTCGATCAGCTCTCGCTGATGGCGTTCGTCGCCGCCAAGACGAGGCGCCTGCGCCTGGTCACGAGCGTGATGATCGTGCCGTATCGCAATCCGGTGCTGACGGCGAAGGCGCTCGGGACGATCGACGTGCTCTCGAAGGGGCGGGTGACGCTCGGGGTCGGCGTCGGATGGATGCGCGAGGAGTTCGAGGCGCTCGGCGCGCCGGAGTTCGATCGGCGCGGCGCGGTGACCGACGAGTACATCCGGATCTTCAAGACGCTCTGGACCCAGAGCCCGGCGTCGTTCTCCGGGCGCTTCTACCGGTTCGACGCGCTCCACAGCCGGCCGCAGCCGGTGCAGAAGCCGCATCCGCCGATCTGGGTGGGCGGTCACAGCAAGGCGGCGCTGCGACGGGCGGCGCGCCTGGGCGACGGCTGGCATCCCGTCGGCGCCAACGCCGCGGTGCCGCTGCCGCCGTCGGAGCTGCGGCTCCTCCTCGAGGAGCTCTACCGGCTCACCGAGGCCGAGGGGCGCGATCCCAAGTCGCTCACGATCTCCTACAAGGCGCCCGTGTACGACGTCGGCCAGCAGCGGCTCCCGAGCGGAGAGCGCCGGCCGTTCACCGGCGGCCCGGCGCAGGTCGCGGAGGACATCGCGGCGTTCGCGGCACTGGGCGTGAGCGAGATCGTCTTCGATTTCCGCAGCGAGAGCCTCGCCGAGAGTCTCGAGCGGATGGAGAGCTTCGCGCCGGTGATCCGCCGCGGCTAGGCCGGCGGCTTCACGCGCCCTCGATACTGTAGATAGCGGGCGACCAGCCAGCAGAGGAGCGCCCAGGCCAGGCCCGCCGACCAGCCGGCCAGCACGTCGGTCGGGTAGTGGACGCCGAGGTACACGCGACTGAGCCCGACGAGCAGCGCCAGCACCAGCGAAACCGCGATGCAGTACGTCCGGCTTCGCCGGCGCGGGACGAACCGCGCGAGCAGCGCGCCCAGGGTGAGATAGGTCACGAGCGCCAGCATCGAGTGTCCGCTCGGGAAGCTCGCGCTCCCGACGTTGACCAGATGCGGGACGATCTCCGGCCGCTTCCGCGCGAACCACCACTTCATGCCCTCGCCCAGGAGGCCGCCACCGGCGGTTGCGATCACGACGAGCACGATCGCGTCGTAGCGGCCCTCGAGCGCCAGGTAGCCCACCACGATGACCAGGAACAGCGCGAGAACCGTCGTGCCGCCGAGCGCGGTCACGTCGATCGCGGCCTGAACGAGCCACGTCGGGCCGATCGGCACGCGCGGGTCGTCCGCGGAGCGAACCGTGCGGAGCACGCTCTCGTCGAAGTCGCGCAGGTCGCCTTCCAGCACTTCACCGGCGGTCTTCCCGAAGACGGTGAGCGACAGCACGATGCCCAGCGCGGCCAGGAGCACGACGGCCTCCTGGCCGGTGACCCAGCGGATCGCGAGCCGCATCGCCCTCGTGGACGCGTGAACCATTGTTCGCGGCAGCCTCTCTCTCCCATCGTACGTCCGCCTGCCAGGAGACCGGCCGATGCCGCGCATCTGTGGTACGCTCTCGGCCGAATGAGGACGGCGTGACCGGGGATCGCGCGCAGATCGCCATCGTCGGCGATTTCAACCCGGCGAACTCCACTCACCAGCTCACCAACGCGGCGCTCGATCACGTCGGGCTCGAGTCCACGTGGATCCCGACGGACGCGCCCGGCGACTGGAACGAGTGTCTGGCCGCCTACGACGGCGTCTGGATCGCGCCGGCGAGCCCCTACCGGAGCATGGACGGGGCGCTCGCCGCCGTCCGCTACGCGCGCGAGCGCGGAGTCCCGCTGGTCGGCACCTGAGGCGGCTTCCAGCACGCGATCGTCGAATTCGCGCGCAACGTCCTCGGGTACCGAGACGCCGACCACGCTGAGACGAGCCCCGACGCCACGCGGCTCGTCATCACGCCGCTGGCGTGCTCACTCGTCGGGCAGGAGCAGCGCGTCGTCCTGGTTCCCCGCACGCGCGCCGCGCGGCTCTACGGCGTGGCCGAAGCCGTCGAGCCCTACTCCTGCAACTACGGCGTGAATCCCGACTACCGGCTGCGGTTCGAGGCGTGCGGGCTGCGGGTGAGCGGCGTCGGCTCGGAGGGCGAGATCAGGATCGTCGAGCTACCGGAGCATCCATTCTTCGTCGCCACCTTGTTCCTCCCGCAAGCCCGCTCGACGGCCGCGACCCCCCATCCGCTCCTCGTGGGCTACGCCGCCGCCGTCACGACCCGCCGCGAAGCCCGCGCCCGCCTCTCCCTCGCCAAGCCTTAGGCCTGCGCTCGCTGCGGCCGCCCTCCTGTTTGGGGGGCAGGGTCTTTACCGGCAGGCGGCTAGGAGTTCAGACGGCGGCGTAGAAAGCCCAGCAGCCCCTGCGGCAGGAAGATGATCATGATGATGAAGATGATGCCGACGGGGATGAGGTAGTACTCGGGCATGAAGCGCGAGAGGCCCTCGCGGAGCAGCAGGAAGAACGCAGCGCCGGCGAACGGTCCCACCAGGGTGCCCATCCCGCCCATCACGTTGAAGATGACCACCTCGCCCGAGACGACGAAGAAGACGAAGTCCGGCGCGGCGAACTTGTTCTGCATGGCGTAGAGCACCCCGGCCAGCCCGGCGAAAAGCCCCGAGAGCATCACCGCCACGATCTTGTAGCGCTCCACGTGATAGCCGATCGCGCGCGTGCGCGGTTCGTTCTCGCGAATGGACTGGAGCACCATGCCGAACGGCGACTGCGTGATCCGCCGGACGAGCAGGTAAGAGAGGACGACGACCGTCAGCACGAACCAGTGGAAGGTCGTCGGCGTGAAGGCATCGCTCCACAGCCCCGGGATCGACAGGCGCGGCTGCCGGAACGTGAGACCGTTCTCGCCGCCCGTCACGTCGGTCCAGGTGAAGATGATCACGTAGAAGATCTGCGAGAAGACGAGGGTCGAGATCGCGAAGTAGATGTCGCGCAGCCGTGTGGCGAAGAACGCCACGAAGACGGCCACGCCGCCGGCGGCGACCAGGCCGTAGAGCAGCGCGAGCCACAAGCTCGGCGGCTTCACCGTGAGGAGCGCGGCCGCCGCGCCGTACATCCCGAGACCGAAGAACGCCGAGTGCCCGAACGAGACCATGCCGGTGTAACCGATGAGGATGTCGGACGACATCGCCAGCAGTCCCCAGATCAGGATCTCCGTGACGAAGCGCTGCCAGAACGGCGGCAGGACGAGCGGCGCCACCAGGAGGACCGCCACCACGATCGCGAACGCGGTCCAGTAGCCCGCGGCGCGCGTCCTCGTCTGCACGGCGGACATGGCGGCCGTGCTCATTTGGGCGTCGGCACGAAGAGGCCGGTGGGACGGAAGAGCATCGTCAGCACCAGCACCACGAACGAGACGATCACCGCCTGGGCCGGGCTCACCAGGATCGCCGCGTAGCTCTCGAGCAGGCTGACGAAGATCGAGGCGAGGATCGAGCCGCCGAGGTTGCCCATGCCGCCGACCACCACCACGATGAACGCCCGCAGGGTGAAATCGAACCCCATCGTCTGCGTCACACCGGCGAACGGCCCGAAGAGGACCCCACTCGCCGCCGCCATTGCCGAGCCGATCGCGAACACGGCGGTGTAGACCAGCGGCACCGGAATGCCCATCGCCTGGGCCATCACCCGGTCCTGGGTCGTCGCGCGGATCCAGATGCCGTACTTGCCGTACTTCAGGAACAGCCACAGCGCGGTGATGATCAAGCCGGCCAGCAGCGCCGTCACGATCCGGTACCAGGGATACTGCAGGTAGAACAGGTTGAAGTCGCCGCCGACCGGTACGCTGATCTGCCGCACCGACGGACCCCACTGCCAGAGCGCGTATTTCTGGACGACCAGCGAGACGCCGAACGTCGCGAGGATCGTCGTCAGCGGGTCGCGGCCGATCAGCGGTCGCAAGGTCGTGATCTGGAGCAGGGCGCCGAGGATTGCGATGACGATCGCCGCGACGATGAGTGCGAGCCAGTAGCTCCCGGTCATGCCCAGCACGGTGGCGCCGACGAACGCGCCGAGCATCAAGAGATCGCCGTGGGCGAAGTTGACGATGTCCATGATGCCGAAGATCAGCGTGAGGCCCGAGGCCACCATCGCCAAGACCATGCCGTTCACGAGGCCGTGGAGGGTTTGAATGATGATCTGGTCCATCTCAGACCCCCAGGTACTCGTGAATGACGCGTTGGTCGGCGCGCAGCTCGGCGGCCGAGGCGTGATGACGCACGGTGCCCTTCTCCATGATGTAGACGCGCCCGGCGGCGTCGAGCGTCAGCGGGACGTTCTGCTCGACCAGCAGGATGGTCACGCCGTCGCGATGGAGCGCGTGGACGATCTCCTGGATCTGCGCGACCATGCGGGGCATCAGCCCCTCGGTCGGCTCGTCGAGCAGGATGATCTTCGGCTCGAGCACCATCGCGCGGGCGATGGCGAGCATCTGCTGCTCGCCGCCCGACAGCGTGCCGCCGGCCTGATTGCGGCGCTCTTTCAGGATGGGGAAGTAGGCGTAGACCTTGTCGAGCAGCGCCTCCCGGCGGGCCGGCGTCATGCCGCGACGGTCGAGCCCGGTTCTCAGATTCTCGAGCACCGTGAGCAGGCGGAAGATCCGGCGCTCCTCGGGCACCCAGGCGATCCCGAGCGTCGCGAGCCCGTGCGGCGGCACGCCCTGCAGATCGCGTCCCTCGAACGTGATGCGGCCGCCGGTGCGGCGCGCCATGCCCATGATCGCCTTGAGGGTCGTGGTCTTGCCCACGCCGTTGCGCCCGAGCAGGCCGACGACCTCGCCGGCGCGGACTTCGATCGACACGCCGTGCAGCACGTGGGATTTGCCGTAATGGGCGTCGACGTTGTCGAGGACGAGCATCAGGTCTTGAGGTACACCTCTTGCACTCTCGGATTGGCCTGGATGTCGGCCGGGCGGCCCTCCGCCAGTACCTCGCCGTAGTTCAGCACGGTGATCGTGTGGGCGAGGCCCATGACGACCTCCATGTCGTGCTCGACGATCAGGATGGTCAGGTCGCGCGCGATGCGACGGATCAGATCGACCGTGGCGCGCGTCTCGGTCACGCTCATCCCTGCCGTCGGCTCGTCCAGGCAGAGGAGCTTCGGCTCCGTCGCGAGCGCGATGCCGATCTCGAGGTTCCGCTGCTCGCCGTGCGAGAGATTCGACGCGAGCTCGTCTTCCTTGCCGCCGAGCCCCACGTCGGCGAGCACTGCGCGCGCGCGGGCGATCACGTCGCCGTACGAGCGGTGATGGCGCAGCATGCTCCAGCTGTGGTGGCGCGACTGGCTCGCGATGCGGACGTTCTCGAGGACGGTGGCGCCCGGCAGGATGTTGGTGATCTGGTACGAGCGGGCGATTGCCTTGCGCGAGATGGCGTGCGGCGGCAATCCCGCGATGTCCTCGCCGTTGAACACGATCCGCCCGCTGGTGGGACGGATCACGCCGGTCAGCGAGTTGAAGAACGTCGACTTGCCGGCGCCGTTCGGGCCGATGATCCCGCGGATCTCGCCACGAGGCACAGAAAGGCTGACGTTGTTGACGGCCGCCAGACCGCCGAACCGCACGGTCAGGGCTTCCGTCGTCAGGAGCGGAGTGGAGTCGGTCAGGGCGGACACGCTCTGGAGAATGACCCGGAACGTCCCAATACGCTGGAACGCTCCGGGTCCCCGATGCCTCTACGCGAACTTGCAGGCCGGCGGGACGAGCGTCTTCTCCCTGGCGATGGT
>Ga0306922_10001807_pt1 | contig 19508 bp, 20 predicted proteins | sample sta12Cox44000082_FD_203758 | JGI IMG/M metagenome (GOLD analysis project Ga0306922, IMG submission 203758) | Lab enrichment of tropical soil microbial communities from Luquillo Experimental Forest, Puerto Rico - statoxic.12C.oxic.44.000.082 (v2)... | ecosystem: Environmental > Terrestrial >... | reverse complement strand
GCATAGCCGCTGCCGCTTGCCCGCTGACAGTCGCGGCAATGACAATTAAACATCGCTACGGGAGTGGCGTCGGTCTCATATCGGATCGCGCCGCAGGCGCAGCCGCCCACAATGGTCTGGCTCATGATTTTACCCCTGCATGCACAGTCTTGTTTGCGGCTCTTGCAAAACGCTACATTAGTTGATTATCGGGCGCTATTTGGCCCCCCAGTTTTGCAGCGCATATGTCTGCTTTTGACCCAAGGCGGACCCCGTCACTCTGGCAATCCCAATTTCACTAAGCTCCGCTTTGATCAATTTACCAATTTGCTCACGCAGTTTCGGGGCTATCTTTATGGCCATGCACGCTACGGCGTGTTGAACAGCGGCATCGATTAGCTCTTTTTGGGCATCAACCGCAATTAATTTCACTCGGGTATTCACGGCAGTCGATGTAAATCCTTGCCATAACACTTGCTCCGATCGAACATCTTAGATGCCCATACTATCAGGTAGCTCATTCGCTTGTAGATACCGCTTGTGGCCCTAGCGGATATGTCAGAAATACTCGCTGAAGTACGCTTTGTTTTGAATATGGGGTGAGGTGTGAAGCCTCCTTCGCTATCGATTCAGTCGGTCGTTCAGTGGCTAGTCCACGGTGCGCGCAACGCGCCGCTGTCGCAAGAGGTACTAACTGAACTCTGCGAGCGGCTGAGCGCAGCCGGATTGCCGCTATGGCGCGTCACTGTGTTCGTGCGCACACTGCATCCCGAGATCGTCGGACGCCGGTTCGTTTGGCATCCGGAGACCGGCACGGTGGTCACCGATGGCAGCTTCGAATTGCTCGAGCGCCGGTCTTTTCTCGACAGTCCGATGGCGCATGTGAGCAATACCGGCGAGGCCTTTCGGCGGCGGCTCGCCGATCCGGACTGCATGATGGACTACCCGGTCCTGCACGATCTGCGCGACGAAGGCGTCACCGATTATGTCGTGGCACCGCTGCATTTTTCCGGCGGCGAGGTGCATTTCTCGTCATGGGCGACACGGCAGCCCCGCGGTTTTACCGATGCCGAGATCGAGGCCATCCAGTCGCTAGTTGCGCCGTTGGCGCGGGTCGCCGAAATCCGCGCCTGGTATCGCGTTGCCGGCAATCTCTTGACCACTTATGTCGGCAAGAATGCCGGCGAGCGAGTGCTCGCGGGACATATTCGCCGCGGCGATACCGAGGCGATCCACGCCGCGATCTGGCTGTCCGACATGCGCGGATTCACCACGTTGGCAGACACGCTGCCGCCGCAGAATCTAGTCGATCTACTTAATCGCTATTTCGACTGCCAGGTGCCGGCGATAGTCGAGCATGGCGGCGAAGTGCTCAAATATATGGGTGACGGACTGTTGGCAATCTTTCCGATTGGCGCCGAGCGCGATTTCTCGAAAATCTGCTCCGCCGCACTGGAAGCCGGCAAAGAGGCGCGCGGTCAGATTGACGCGCTGGGTGCGAGCGAAGGCGATTGCAGCGGCCTGCGCTTTGGTTTGGCACTACATGTCGGCGACGTGCTGTTCGGCAATATCGGCAGCAGCAACCGGCTGGATTTCACTTGCATCGGTCCGGCGGTAAACTTGGCGGCGCGGCTTGAGAAACTTGCCGGCCGCTTGGGCCGAACCATCCTCGCTTCGGAGGATTTCGTCGATCGCTGCAGCGACGACTACTTGCAACCGATCGGCCGCTTTGCCGTCGCTGGATTTGCCGCCGAGCAAGTGGTGTATGGCCTCGCCGACGAAGGAAAGGACGCCCCATGAACGGAACGAGCGTGGCGGGGATCGCGGCCGGCTTAATCTGATCCCCCTTTCTTCGGGCTCGCATCTCGCCGGCCCGGTCACCCATGAATGGACGATGGAGCATGTCCGTTTCTGGCCTTAGCGGACGTAGCCTTTCTGCGCTGCACATGGATCCTACGCGGACAATAGGACCGGCAACGCTTCCAATCTCGGTGCTTGAGCCTGTAATGTGGCTAGTCGGAAGCGTCGTCTTTCGTAAGAGTTTTCACGAAAGCCATCAGCGGGAGATTAAGGTCTGAGGTTTCGCTACGGCAATTTGGGGGTTGCTTATGCAACGAGAGCAGTATCAGCAGATAGCGATTGGCGCCGGTCTTTTGGCTGTGGTCGCTGCAATTGCCACAGGGCGACTACCCCGTTGGCTTAGAGCCACGCTTGTTGTCGCACTTGCCGCGTTGGCGGGAGGTGCGGGTCTTTTCGCATACCGATACGCCACGGCCCCCACTACGCTCACCGTTGTCGCTGGCTCATTGGATGCCGATATGCCCCGGTTCATGGCGGCTCTTGCGGGCCATATGTCGTCCAAGGATTCCGGCGTTCGTCTTAAGGTCATTGATAAGGGAACGGCATGGGAGGCTGCAAAGGCGTTTTCAGCGGGCGAAGCCGATCTGGCGATCGTCAGAGCCGATGCAAATGATTTGTCGGCAGCGCAGAGCGTCGTTGTTTTCGCGCGCGCCGTCGTGCTGATCGTTGTGCCTCCCGGAGGCGCTATCTCAGGTATGGACGATCTCAAGGGAAAGACGATTGGCGTCGTTGGCGGCCCCGTGAATTATCAGGTCGTCGAAGCCTTGAAACAGGAATACGACCTTGAGCGAGCGAAGGTACAGTTCAAGGACCTCAACCTTAGAGACATCCCGCAGGCGCTGAAGTCCAAACAGGTGAATGCCCTGCTTGTCGTCATGCCGATTTCAGAAAAATATCTGACGATGTTGCGAAATCTTTTTCCGCGAAACGGCAAATCAAATCCCACCTTGATAGAAATAGAGTCGGCTGGGGCAATTGCATCTGTCACAAAATACTATGAAAGCTACGATCTACCGAAGGGCACAATACAAGGCTCGCCGGCTATTCCAGACGACGATCTGACCACCCTTAGGGTGCCGTTCTACCTCGTGGCTAAAAAAACACTCTCCGACGACGTCGTCGCTTCGCTGACACAATCAATCATGGAAACGCGACGGGATCTGATTGGAGAATTTCCAGTGCTGAAGCAGATCAGCGCACCGAACACGGATAAGGACGACGATAAGGATACATTTATTCCGATACATCCCGGCGCTGCCGCCTATTTCGATGGCACGCAGAAGTCATTTCTCGATAAATATGGCGACCAGTTTATGTATGGATCGATGGTTCTTGGTTCACTCGCGTCCATTTTTGCGGCGGCATGGAAATTCATGACGAAAAAAGAAGACGGGCCCGAGTCTCTACCACTCATGCGCCTCTATGCGTTCAAGGATCAACTGAGCAAGGCCGGCAGCGAGGCTGAATTAGCTGAAGCCGAGCAGCGCGTAGACGAGATTTTCAAGAGCGAATTAGAGAAGCATGCCAGGGGTGACGCCGAAGCTACCGATACGGGAGCTTTGGGGTTGGCGATGCAGCAACTGACAAACGCAATAGCCCAGCGGCGAGTGGCCCTTGCTAACGGCGATAGGCCTGTTCCTTAAGCGTAAGACTGGCGCTGTATTTTAACCTACGGATGTCCGCTATTGGCGCAAAGCGGACATGGCTTTGTGCACCGCACATGTCCGCTTTCGTGGGTAAAGCGGACATCACTGTCACACTGATCTTATCCGCCCAGGCGATGTGGTATCATTCGAGGTGGGCTCAGACCGGCGGCCGAACCCGCACCATCAATGTCGAGCAGGTAGATGTTTAAACGGGGCAGCCCACGTGGCACGTTGCAGGCCTGGCGCAGGCGACGTAGCGAGTCACGGGCTTTGCGCGGCCAACATAGCACGTTGCAGGCTTGGCGCGGCGGATTGCTTGGCACGTTGGTGCTGTTGCTGCTCGTGGTGGTGGTGGCCTTGCTTTTCCGATGAAACGAATACACAAGGCATTCAGTAACAAAACGAAATTCGTGACAACGTCACACGGACGCAACCTGGGGGTAGGCAGACCGATTTTTAAGAAATCGGGCAGCGAAGGGTTGGAAACATGTGCGTTATCCATCTTTTCCGCCGTAGCCACAGGGGCCTCATCCTCGGGTTGCTCGCGGCAGCACTGGTGAAAGGTTCTGCCGACGCGCAAACCTCCGTCAAATTCACACTTGATTGGAAATTCGAAGGACCGGCCGCACCCTTTCTGGTCGCGGTAGACCGTGGCTATTTCACCGCGGAAAGACTTGACGTGACGATCGAGCCTGGAAACGGTTCGCTTGAACCGATCAATCGCGTCGCCTCTGGCACCTATGACATAGGCTTCGGCGATATCAACACGCTCATCAAATTCCGTGACCGAAATCCAGGTGCCCGACTCAAGGCGGTATTCATGGTCTACAACAAGCCCCCCGGCGCCATCGTCGCGCGCAAGAGCCGTGGCATAACGACGCCGAAAGACCTGGAAGGAAAAAAGCTCGGCGCGCCGGCCAGGGATGCCGCTTTTGCCGTATGGCCCATCTTCGTTCAGACGACCGGCATCGACGCTAGAAAGGTGACGGTCCTCGACGTCGGATTTGCGGCGCGCGAGCCGATCCTTGCCGATGGCCAAGTGGATGCCATCACCGGATTTTCGTTCTCCTCCTACTTTACGCTTAAAGATCGCGGCGTACCGGCGGACGACATCGTTGTCATGTTGATGGGCGATCATGGCCTCAAACTCTACAGCAATGCGATCATCGTGAATGCGAAGTTTGCGGCGGAAAATGCTGAGGCCGTGAGAGGTTTCCTGCGTGCCTTTCTCAAGGGGCTGAAGGACACGGTCGCAAGTCCCTCGCGCGCGATCGAATCGGTTCTCCGACGCAATGAGGAAGCCAAAAAGGATGTGGAGCTCGAACGATTGCGTATGGCCATTAGAGACAACATTCTCACGCCGGAAGTGCGAACGAATGGCTACGGCGGTGTGGATATTCGGCGTTTCGAGCAGGCGATCGACCAAATTGGGCTAGCATACAAATTCAAGGCAAAACCAAGCGTGGCGGATATCTTCGATTCATCGTTTCTTCCTCCTGCTGACAAACGACGGACCGAATAGACGGGCCATTTCCGCTTTTGACCCAAAGCGGACACGCATAACTTCTTTGTAAATTTTGAAAATCGTTGGACTTACGTCCAACTCGATTTAGGGAGCAACAATAGGAATGTTTCGTAACGAACGCCGATAAGTCCTTCATGACCATAGGTTGAGCGATCGGTGTCGGATGAGACGGCGTAGGTTCGTCGCATTTCTAGGTGTCTCAGCGGTGGCGTGGCCGTTTGCGGTTCGCGCGCAGCAATCGACAACGCCGGCAACGTCAAAAGAGAAACGTGCCTCAAACAGGAGCACACCAATGCCCGAGAGCGGCCTGGTATCATTTCAAAGCCGGTCTGCCGCGGCCGAGACAATTGACAGACTGCTATCCGCGCTAGCCGAGCGAAAGCTCACCGTTTTTGCTCGCGTCGATCATGCCGCCGGTGCGGCCTCTGTCGGACTACAATTGCGTCCGACCGAACTTGTGATTTTTGGCAATCCGCGGGGCGGCACCGCGTTAATGCAGGACCAACAGTCCGCCGGCATTGATCTGCCCCTCAAAGCGCTGGTCTGGGAGGATTCGGATGGGAAGACATGGCTCAGCTATAACGATCCAAACTGGATCGCGCGGCGCCACTCTCTCGGCACAATCAGCGCGCCAGCGGTAAAAGCGATGGCGGGACTTCTCAGCTCAATTGCGCAGGAGGCGACAAGCGGCTCTTAGATTTAAAGTCGCTGATGCAAGGATGGCGGTCGTCCAATAAGTTCGAGTGAAACAACTCGGACGCTGTCTGCGGTTGATGTTGTCATATTGCGATACTCCTACGCGGAGGCTCCGAATGAAAGGCCGAGAGTACAGTAACTCCTTGCATTTCAACATCGCGAACGGCTTCCGGTCGGAGGTCGGTAGGAGTGTCCGCTATTGGCCCAAAGCGGACATGCGCTAGCGCACCGCAAATGTTCGCTCTTGGGGGTAAACCGGACATGGGCTGGTGCAGTGCAAATGTCCGCTTTTGACCCAAAGCGGACATTGGGCCATCTCTTACCGAACCTCTTTTAAGCCGCTACGATGCCTTGTCCTAAGCCTCGGGGAGGCAATGAGACGGCGCGAGCTCATCACGCTTCTTTGCGGCGCAGCGGTGTGGCCGCTCGCCGCCCGAGCGCAGCAGCCCGAACGTATGCGGCGCATCGGCGTGCTGATGGGCTATGCCGACTCGATTTAGTAAGCCGTGGACCAAATATTTTGCCCTGGGTGGCGCCGGTGCATCAGAGATCGGGCCATGCATATGACGGAGGCCTCGACTTCTTTCACTCCGGCCAAATTTGGCATTATTTGCCGCGCAGCCTTGTCATTGCTGTTTTTTCACGGATTAGGTCTCGCCCGCGACCTCGATGGAAAGTATGCAAACTCGCCGCTCAAGCAATGGTTCGACAACCTCGCAAGCCGGAGAGGGCCTTGCTGCTCAGTGGCTGATGGCCAGACCGTCGAGGATGTGGATTGGGATACGAAAGATGGAAAATATCGGGTGCGACTTTACGGCCAATGGATCGAGGTACCGGCCGACGCGCTGGTGACTGGACCAAACAAGTTCGGGCTGGCCGTCGTGTGGCCCTACAAGGACTATGAAGGCCGGACACAGATCAGGTGCTTTATTCCTGGAGCGGGCGGGTAGCAAGTCTCTCCTCGTGGAGCTAACTCGCCGATTGAGTTTTAAAATTCCGCTTTTGACCCAAAGCGGACATCCTTGGGGCCCTCCCCGGTACAGGCCTTCGTCGCTGCTTAGCCGCGCCGACGAAATAATCGAGTAGGCTCCTGGCATGTCCGCTTTCGGCCCAAAGCAGACATGAGTTGCGCACCACACATGTGTGCTTTCACGGACGTGCACTAAGACGAACTCAGTTTGGCTGAACGAGGACGTATCCGCGATTTTCGATCTTATCAAACGTGCGCATGCCATTCACGAGCGTTTTGGCCGGCATCCAAACCCAATCTGCATTGGCCGGGTTGACATCCAATACGAGAAACGAGTCAGATTCGGCGTCGTATGCACCAACCGGGGAAATATGCGGGCCGCCCCGTTCGCCTACTGCTTCGCGCAGGAAAGCGACGATTACGTAGTCACCTCGACGTTTGAGGTTTTCAACCAGCTCTGACCGAATGTCCTGCTCGGCCTTGCTGTCGTCAACTATAGTGAGCTTCGTGTCTACCCCATTGGCTCTCAACATTTCATCAAGTTGACGGATCTCATAACCGTAGTCGCTGACCTGTTTTCCATTAATCGTCAAAGGCTCTCCGAGAACCTGCGCCCGCGTCTTTTGTCCCTTCGTTATTACGTTGTCTTGTGTGAAGCGCGGTATGGTTGGATCGTAGTTCTTGGGAACATATCGAAGGTCTTCCTCGCGCAGGCGGCTGCGGTCACGCGGTAAGTCCGCGCTCCGACCGCGTATCGCGTTTAGGACGATTGCCGCTGATGTAGGACCACAGAACGCAGGGTTGGACTGCGCCTCGAACTGATTGGCGAGCGCGGGAAAGTCAACTTTCGCCGTTGCACGCGCCAGACGGATAAGTCCCTCATCTGACGAAAACGGAATAAGCTCCTGAGGCATCTTCGCCGCAGGAGCATCCTCGGCGGAAGTCGCCGAAAATTGCACAGTCGTCAGTAAGAGCGCGAGAGCGAAACGGGTGCCAAATTGCATTGGTGGCTCCGAGTTTCTGCATCATCGAAAGCAATCCTACAGAATTCATGTCATGTCCGCTATTGGCCCTTGGCGGACACCTGCATTTGTCGGCTAATGTCTGCTTTCGGGAGTAAAGCCGACATGTAGCTTGAGATCGGTTTGCGAGGTTCACTGTCCCTACACACGGCTGCGCGAAAAATGTTTGAACTACCTGCCTTACCGTAAAGCTGGCCGTGCGTCTGAACGATTCTTAAAGGATTTGCATTAAAGTGCTTGCCGTGCGTCCGTAAGAGGGTCGAAAAATGGCGGCGGGGGACCAGCACCGAATAAAAGCAGCCGAATTGCATGCTCGGGCGCAGTCCGAGGCGAAGCCTCAGATGCGGGTCCAATATGAGAACTTGGCAAAAGCCCACTTGCGTCTAGCCGCGCAAGCCGATCTGAGTGAGCGCTTTGAGGTAGTTGACGGCTTATGCCGGGAATTGGGGGGCATTGGTGCCAGATCCAAAAGAGTACCCTACGAACCGCCCCGGCCACGCTCAAGATTGGCGATGCAGACCGAACGAAATAGCTCTGGAAAAAGGACTGCCAAGCTGGGAAATGTTCTTTATTGGCTCGGCCGTATTATCGCCGCGCTGATCGTCGGCGTGGCTATCGCACTTTATGTCAACGAGGGCTCCGCGCGGAGCGACGATCTACCCAAGGTGGGTTTTCTTATCTTAATAGCCGCGATTGTTTGGGCGATCGGCCATGCTTGCCGGTTCGTCCTTGCTAAAACTTAGGTTGCTTTAGTTTCCCCGACCGGCTGATTGGATCATCCGAATAGGATCGATGCAGCCGGCCGGGGGAAGTACGCCCGACGCCCCCTTAAACCGAACAAACTATTAGCGTGAGTGATTGAATAAACCATTTAGCGGATGGGCATTGGTCCCGACCGGCAAAGCGCTTTTGCGACGGAGGGCTTCGCCGGCCGGGTTGGGTTGCGCGTCCGAGGCCAGGACGGGCGCCGCCGTTATGCGGCTGGAGCGGTTAAAAAATCGTCAGTCTGCCGTTATGGTGGCGCAACCCTTTTTGCGTGATTATTCGTGAGTGAGGCCGGAAATCACCCGTTGGCATCCTTGATGATGGAGGGGTGCAGTGGAAATTGTATTTTGGCTGATCGTCGCAATTGTCGTGCTTGCGGTCGCCTGTGCTTTGGGCTTTAGGGAACGCAAAAAGACGCCCAATACAAAAGAGCGCTCGGTCGATTTGCAGGCGCGAAGAAAAACCTATGACGATGTTACCTAAGCGGGTCTTACTCGGCGGGCGCACGAACCCATTGGACTTGGGAAGTCCGGCGTAGATCAGAACCGCTCGATGTTCAATTTGTCGGTGCTCGATATATGACACCGCAGGCAATTGCATAATCTCAGTCGAGGTTAAGGGCTGATTGCTTAATCCTGTATCGCAATGGTGGGGAGGGGCAAATGGGGGTAAACTCTGCGACGCAAATGTGAGCTGGAATCAACGCTCCTGGACATAGCAGCCAAACTCGATCTCCTCGATCAAGGGACGTGCCTTCGGTTGCCAGTCGAGCTCAGCGCGCGCGCGTTTGGCGCGCACGCGGCTGTTGGAGCCCATGGTATCGTTAGCCGGCCCTTCGCCCCATTCGATGACCGCCTCCTCCACAGTCATGCTTTCCGTGCGGCCGCCTTGTCCGAGCATGCGGCTAATCGCTTCGCACACCTCGCGCATGGAATTCTCGCCGTTCTCCGCGAAATAAAAAGCACCAGCGGGTGCCTTCTCGATCGCCAGCAGGTATAATCCCATCAAGTCGTCGATGTGCACGTTGGCCCAGCGGTTCTCGCCCGCGCCCATGTGCTTCGCCACAGCAAATTTTTTCGCCACCTTGATCAGCCAGGGCACCTGGATGCTATGCGGATTGAGGCCGTGCCCCAGCCCGTAGATCAGACTAGGCGCAATCACGATCGAACGCACGCCGTTGTGCGCCGCATCCCGCACCATCTTGTCAATTTCCGTTCGTGCCGCCCGCTGCGGCGTCGGCGTGAAAGGCGTCTCCTCATCGAAGACTTTCTCGACCAGCTTCCCGCGCGAGCGCGTGCCGACGATGCTGGAACCGTCAGTATGCAGGAAGATTTTGCCAGTGCCTGCGAGCGCCTTGAGTATGCCAGCGGCTGCGACGCGGTGGTCGGCATTAGCGGCGTTGATCGTGACGTCCGCGTCGCGCGCGGCCTCGGCCAGGACTCCGATATCCTCGAGGGTGCCGCGTACCGGCCTGATGCCGAGGTTCGTCAGTGCTGCGGCACTCTCGTCCGAGCGCGCCAGACCGCTGACTTGATGGCCTACTGCCATCAGCGCGGCGGCAACGGACCCACCGATGTAGCCGCTCGCACCCGTAATGAAGACTTTCAATTACGCCGCTCCGCTCATAACGACGCAACTGTAACAACAGCTGCTGGCAAAAAATTAAATTTTGTTCATCTCAGCCGGCAACCCGCAGATGTGTACAGGTCAGGTCTGTTGACCCATTTAACCCCAGTTCTATCGAGATCGCTCGCGGCCACTCCGCTGCTCGCTCAAGTTCAAGCGCGAACAACTTTAAACGGTCCACTGGCCCAGAGCGCTTATCGCGCGCTATCGTAGCGGTCCAAAAAGATAATCAGTGAATGTTGGGAGGAAGCAATTGAGCGCCAAAAAACTTCTACGCGTTACGAGACGCCGATTCTTACAGAATACGGGTCTGATGCTTGCCGCCGCCAGTGCTACGCCGGTTTTCACTGCGCCGTTTGTGTCGCGTGCATTGGCCGACAACAAATCACTTTCGATCGTGCAATGGAGTCACTTCGTTCCGGAGTACGACGCCTGGTTCGACAAGTTCGCCAAGGACTGGGGCGAGAAGAACAAGGTCGCTGTTACCGTCGATCACATCCCGGTACAGAATGTTCCGGCGCGCGCGGCTGCCGAAGCTTCAGCGCAGTCTGGGCATGATCTTTTCGGGTTTAACGGTGCCGGCGGCGCGCATCTCTATCGCAAGTTTTTCCTCAACGTCGCCGACCTCGTGAACGAGACGGAAAAGAAGTACGGCAAGGTATCCACAATCGGCAAGCAGCTCGGTTACAACGCCGACGATGGCACATGGTCGGCCTTCCCTGACTTCTACATCAACTTCCCCGGCATGTATCAAAAGAGCTTGTGGGGTGAAATCGGTGTGGTGCCGGATACGTGGGACAACCTGCGCATCGGCGGTGCCAAATTGAAGGCGAAAGGTCATCCCGTTGGCATCTCGCTGGGGCACAGCAACGATCCGAGTACGACATGGCGCGGCTTGTTGTGGAGCTACGGCGCCTCCGAACAGGACGAGGCCGGCAAGAAGATCATTCTCGACAGTAAGGAGGCGGTAGAAGCGACCAAGTACGTCGCCGCGCTCTACAAGGAAGCGATGACGCCTGAAGTGCTGTCGTGGAACGATTCGAGCAACAACCAGTACATCGCCTCTGGCGTCGGTTCGTACATCATTAACCCGATTTCGGCGTACCGGACGGTCCAGAAGTCCAACAAAAAACTGGCCGATGACATCTTCGTCATCGAGCCGCCGAAAGGCCCTGCAAAGCGGTTTATGGGCGCCGCCTCCGAGTTCTACGGCATCTGGAAGTTCGCCAAGAACCAGGAAGCAGCGAAGGAGTTCCTGCGATACTACGCATCAAACTGGCCGGAAGCCTTCAAGGCAAGCGAGGGCTATAACAATCCGTGTTTTGCCGGTCTCGTGCCCAAGCCTATGCCAATTTTGTCCAACGATCCGACATCGACCCCATCTGACAAGCTCAAAATTCTCGAGGACTCGGACCAGTGGTCCGCTATCCCGGGCTATCCTGGACCGGCAACCCCTGCAATGGACGAGATCTATTACGCCTTCATCATCAACGACATGATGGCGAAGGCCGCGACGGGGCAACTGAGCGCCGAGGATGCGGTCAAGTGGGGCACACAGCAGTGCGAGATCATCATGAAGAAATGGGCCGGCAAGGCCTGACAGTATAAGCCGGACTGCACAGTCGCGCTGCAGTCCGGCTCATGCCGGCGCGATCAAATGTCGGCAAAGGGGGGAAATCTGCTGAGATGGCGCCACGCCATTGTGGGAATGGCCGAGCGAATGCCACTACGTTGATTCTGGGAGGTTCAATGGCTGCGGTATCGACCAAGAGCATAATCAAAAAATTCGGCGAAGTTCCCGCCGTCAACGGCATCACCTTGGACGTGCCGAACGGGGAATTCATGGTTCTGCTCGGCCCGTCCGGTTGCGGCAAAACGACGTTCCTGCGGATCATTTGCGGATTGGAGCGGCAGACGAGCGGCGATCTTTTGATTGGCGGTGATCTCGTCAATGAATTGCCGCCCCGCGCGCGCGGCGTCGCGATGATGTTCCAGAGCTACGGCCTCTATCCGCATTTTTCGGTGCGCCACAACATCGCCTTTCCGCTCAAGACGCAGGGTGTGCCGCGCGCCGAAATCGATAGGAAGGTCGAGTGGGCCTCGCAACTCCTCGGCATAGACCGTCTGCTCGACCGGCGGCCGCGCCAGCTTTCCGGTGGCGAACGCCAGCGCGTCGCGTTGGCGCGCGCGCTCGTCCGTGAACCGACTGTGCTACTCCTCGACGAGCCGCTATCGAACCTAGATGCCAAGCTGCGCGCCTCGGCGCGCCTTGAAATCAAGCAGTTCCAGCAGCGGGTCGGCGTTACCACCATTTATGTGACACACGATCAGGTCGAAGCAATGGGCATGGGCGACCGCATTGCCGTCATCGACGGGGGGCTCGTTCGCCAAGTCGGAACGCCGACGGAAATATATGACGATCCGGCCGATCGATTCGTCGCAACATTTGTCGGGACGCCACCGATGAACATCGTTGGGCGCACCGACGGCTTTCTCGGATTCCGGCCAGAGAATTTCCTGCCCAAACAAATGGTCACCGACGAAGCTTCCACGGAATTCAAATTCCGTGTCGACCGTTCTGAGTATCTCGGTTCGGAACGCATCGTTTACGGCGCTATCGAGGGATTCGACCCGAAGCAAGTCGTCACTGCAAAGCTGCCGCCGGCACACGTTGCTGAGGAATGGATCCGGCCCGGCAAATGGCATCCTTTCGCCGTCCGCGATCGGGCGATGCGCTACTTCGACAACAACGGCAAACGAATGAGCCGGCACTAGGGGCATACCGATGGTCGCGATCGCTGAATCCGTCCCTAAGCCGGACTCTCATTTCCGCTTCATTCTCGACCGGCGGGACGTGCTCGGCTCACTGTTCGTTGCTCCTGCGATCCTCTACGTGCTGCTACTGGTCGGCGTCCCGTTCTTGATGGCGGTGTATTACTCGCTCAGCGCCTACACAATCTACGATCCCTCGTGGAGCTTCGTCGGCCTGTCGAATTTCGTCGACATCCTTGAGAATCCGGTATTCATGCAGACGCTGAAAAACACCTTCATCTTTACCTTCGGATCGCAAGCACTCGGTCTAATCCTCGGCAAGTTCGGTGCATTGGTGCTGCTCCGGCCGTTCCCCGGCCGAAAGATTGTAAGGGCGTTGGTCATCCTACCGTGGGCGGTGCCGATCGCGCTGGCGACAGTCGCCTGGCAGTGGATGTTCGATTCGCTCTACAGCGTGATCAACTGGACGTTTATCGCGTTGGGCTTCGTCACCCGCGAGGAGGCGCCGAATTGGCTCGGGAGTCCGAACCTGGCGTTGCTGTCGGTGACCATCGTCAATGCCTGGCGTTTCTTCCCGTTTGCGATTGTTATTTTCCTCGCAGGCATCACCGCGATTCCGCAGGACGTGCTCGACGCGGCGACGGTCGATGGCGCTGGTTTCTGGCGGCGTAATTACCAGATCATCTTGCCGATGCTCTTGCCGATCATGACCATTGGACTCGTGTTCGGCGTTGTGTTCACGTTCACGGATTTGTCGATAGTTTTCCTGATGACCATGGGCGGGCCGGTTGGCGCAACCTCCGTCCTGGGTTTCGCGGGTTTTCAGACGGGCATTACGTCGGGCGACGTGTCTCACGGAGCGGCGATCTCGCTCTTCATGCTACCGGTGCTCCTCATCGTGGTCGTAACGATGCTGCGGTTCATCCGGCGGCGGGAGATCTGACATGGCACGCGTCACTGTCGGAAAAGCGCTGCAGGAGACTTCGTTTTATGGCGCGGTCGCATTTTTCTTTGTGCTTGCGGCCTTCCCCTTCTACTGGATGGTGATCACTTCCTTCAAAACAAACGGCGACCTTTACAACGTCACCAACATCCCCTTCTGGTTCACCGATCCGCCAACTCTCGAACATTTCCGCTATCTGTTTGGGAAGACCCTGTTTACGACCTGGCTCCTAAACTCCTTAATCATCGGCCTGTGCGTCACGGCAATTACTCTCGTCACTGCGCTACCGGCCGCCTACAGTCTCGCGCGCATGACCGGCCGCAACGGCGAAGCCCTCGGGATCGGTATTTTTCTCACTTACCTTGTGCCGCCGACACTCCTCTTCCTTCCGCTGTCGCGCGTAATCACTCTTCTTGGATTGCAGAATTCAATGTGGTCGCTGGTTGTGGTGTATCCCACCTTCACCATCCCTTTCTGCACGTGGCTGCTCATGGGATTCTTCAAGACGCTGCCGGTCGAGATCGAGGAGGCGGCGATCGTCGACGGCTGTAGCCTGTTTGGCGCCTTCATTAAGATGGCCCTCCCGCTGTCGTTGCCGGGCATCCTGACGACGGTGATTTTCACCTTCACTCTTACTCTGCAGGAATTCGTCTACGCACTGACTTTCGTGTCGGCCTCCGACCAGAAGCCGATCACCCTTGGCGTGGCGACCGATCTCATCCGTGGCGACGTGTTCTACTGGGGCGAGATCATGGCTGGTGCACTGATCGCAAGCATCCCGGTGGCGATCGCCTATAATTTGTTCCTCGACCGCTTCATTGCCGGTATCACCGGTGGGGCGGTAAAATAGGAAAAGCGTGGACATCATCCGGGCTTGGAGGTTGGCATGCACGACATCGCTATCCGTGGAGGCACGATCGTCGACGGGACCGGCAAGGCCGCGTTCAACGGGGACGTTGCTATCGCAGGCGGCCGCATCGCGGCGGTCGGTGGCAAGCAAGGACCTGCGCGCCGCGATATCGACGCCAGCGGTCTGCTAGTTACGCCCGGTTGGGTTGACTTGCATACCCACTACGACGGGCAGGCGATGTGGGACCCGTTGCTCGCTCCGTCATGTTGGCACGGTGTGACAACTGTTGTCTTTGGAAATTGCGGCGTGGGCTTTGCGCCGGTGAAGAAGCATCATCGCCAAGCCCTAATGGATTTGATGGAAGGGGTCGAGGAAATTCCGAATCCCGTGCTGGCCGCTGGGCTGACCTGGGAATGGGAAAGCTTTCCCGATTTCATGGACGCGCTGGAGCGTCGCGAGCGCGCAATCGACATTGCGGCGCAGGCAGCGCATTTGCCAATCCGAGTCTACGTGATGGGCGACCGGGCAATCCGCCGGGAACCTGCTACGACGGAGGACATTGCGGAGATGCGGCAGCTGACCATCGAGGCGTTGCGGGCTGGCGCTTTTGGCTTCACCACCTCGCGCACAGATTCGCACAAGACGCCCGACGGCGAACTTGTGCCCTCCCGCGATGCAGACGACTTGGAACTGTTGGGCATCGGTTCGGCCCTGGGTGAAACCGGCACGGGCGCCTTCGGCATGAACAGTGATTTCGACGACGAGGAGTATGAGCTGCGTTGGATGCGGAAGCTCGCCAGGGAAACGCGCCGGCCGGTCTGGTTCCTTCTTACTGATCGTTACGAAGATCCGGAACGTTGGCGCCGTTTGATGAAAGCGGTGCACGCGGCACGGTCCGAGGGGCTGCCACTGACCGCACAGATTGCTGGCCGTCCTATCGGTGTGATGATGGGCATCGGCACTGCGCTCAATCCGTTTTCGGTGCGGCCGAGTTACAACGCGCTCGAAAACCTTCCCATTGCGGAGCAGCGTCAACGGCTGCGCGACCCCGAGCTAAGGCGGAAAATCCTCGCCGAGCAGCCGTCCGAAGTCGCGGTGGCGAAGCTTGCCCAATTCAGGCAGCTGGTCACAAAGCGCTGGGACAAATTCTTCACGATGGGCGATCCGCCGGACTACGAACCGGATCCGGAAAAGAGTGTTGCTGTGATCGCAATGCGCACGGGACGCACTCCCGATGAGGTGGCCTACGACTACATCATCGAGGAGAACCAGTACCTGTACTTCCCGGTGGTAAATTATGTGGCGGGCGATCACGAGCCTATCCGCGAAATGCTCGGCGACCCGGCCTGCGTGCTTGGTCTAAGTGATGGCGGCGCGCACTGCACGTCCATCGTCGATTCAGGGACGCCTAGTTTCATGCTGGCGCATTGGGCACGAGACCGCCATCGCGGGCCACGACTGCCATTGGAGCATATGGTCAAGCGGCAAACGAGCGAAACCGCGGACTTTTTCGGTCTGTCTGATCGTGGCCGGCTGAAGCCGGGCCTGCGCGGCGATGTGAATATCATCGACTTTGACCGCCTGCGGCTGCATAAGCCAGAGCTCGTCCACGATATGCCGGCTGGTGGCCGGCGCTTTGTGCAGCGTGTCGATGGATATGAAGCAACACTTGCAGCAGGCATCCCAATCTTCGAGCGCGGTGAGCACACGGGCGCAATGCCGGGGCGGCTCATACGAGCAGGTCACGATGGTTGTCGTGGGGACTAAATTTAAGAGGGAGCTTTCGGCGCGCGGCTATTTGAGAAGGAAAATTCAACGTAGGCCCACCTGAGCCACGTAAGCCCTTCATGACCGCTTTTGGCCCTAAGCGGACATCCGCTACTGCACTGCATGTTCTGCTGATCGCCGACGAGGTGATCGAGTAATGTCCGCTACTGGCCAAAGCGGACGTGCGAGCGAAGTACGGCGTCATCCTGATCGCGCGAGCGGGACATCCGGGCACAGAACGAGTCTGCCATCGAGACTGCCTGCCTCGAGACGGCGGTGCGCATCGGTGACCTCGTCGAACGAGATCCTTTTGGTGACACGGGGATGGATGGTGCCGGCCGCCAGCAGGCCGAACAATTGCGCAAGGTCTTGCTGGAACCAGTTGGGATGTCGCGCCCGCATCAAATTGATCGAAAAGATGCTGACTCGCTTGCCACCAGGCAGCCAACTCAGGAGACGCCTCCATAGATATACGCGCGTAATCCACGTCAGTGTGGCAACCAAGTGGCGCTGCGCCTGTACCCCCGCCGAGTATCCGTAGGCGCAGAGCAGACCACCAGGCTTGAGGGCATCAAAAGAGCGACGGTAGCTGTCCTCGCCAACGCCGTCGAAGACGAAATCGAATCCGCCAGGCAAGACACGCGTGAAGTCTTCGCGCTGGTAGTCGATCGGTATTGCACCGAGCTCACGGACTAACGCAGCGTGCGTGCTGCGTGCGGTGCCCCACACTTCCAGTCCGGCCATTCGGCCAAGCACCAGCAGTGCCTGGCCGAGCGCCCCAGCCGCGCCCTGCACAAGCATACGCTGCCCTCTCTGCACTCGTGCGGTGCGATGAAGGAGCTGGTAGGCGGTCGTCCAGCTCAAAATCAGTGCTGCGGCTTCCGCTGCATCAACGCCTGCCGGCACTCGGGTTAGGTCGCTGGCGCGCAGGGTACGGTAGGCAACGTTCGATCCGACCACCGTCATATCGGCTACCCGGTCGCCAATCTCAAAATCATTCACGCTATCACCGAGCTGATCGATTTCCCCAACGACATCATAGCCGAGAACGAACGGTGGTCGGACGGCCGCCGTTTGCGCGTAGACGTGGCGCCGGATTGTCACGTCCGTGTACTCGACACTCGAAGCGAGCACGCGGACTCGCACCTCGCCTGGGCCCGCCGTCGGCAGGGGTGTGTCAACTACTTCGATGACGTCGGGATCGCCAAATCGGCTGACTTGAACAACCCGATTGCACTGTTTGCTCATGGTCGGGCAGTTAGCCTTTCTGATTTAGCAACTCATCGACCGAAACCGCGTTCGGACAAAACTCGTGAAAATGTTCGGTGGCTGTCCCCTTGGCAAGTTCATGCGCACATCGCTTCTTGTTGTTGCACGTGATGCACAGCCATTTCATCTCCCGCATGACCAGCGGGTCTATTTCGGCAATGATTTTCGGATCTACACGCAGGGCGACTAACATTTTCTTCAGTAGATTTGCGCTGTCGGGTCCCTTGCGGACCAGTTCCTGGAGTTGGCTTGGGGTCACTCCAATATCTTTGGCCATGCGCGCAACTTCGTCCGGCCCACACATGCCAAATTCATCATTGAAGCCGACGGCAATGCGATAATTGGTCACCCAATCAGCGATGGATTTAAGGGCTGCTTCCACCAACGGATGGCTTGGATGGCTTTCGCGGGTGATCATGGCGCTCTCTCCATTGCAGGATTTGGAAGGGAGCTTGCCAGAGTTGCCCATTCAGTCATTGCGTTGGATCAATTTACTGGCGTTGTCGAAGCCGACGACGATAAGACTCCTTCGAATCGCCGAGCAATCGATGCGGCTGCGAAGGGAGGACAAAGAGGTCGAGGAGAAATAATTTTGAAGGAGTCGCCAAAAAGAGGTCCACCATCGTGGGGACCGCAATGCTTTTTCTTTTTTCAGCGGCAAGCAGCCTCACCCGCCGCCACAACGACGGGCCGAATTCCAAATTGGGATCGCCAACCGGCGCGGCTTCTGTCGCTTATTTTTTCTCCGGCTTCATAACGAACCAGCCGGCAGCCAACACAACTAGCACCACCAGTACGTAGAAAGCGAGTGAGAGCATGTCCATTTGCCAGTCCTCCCTAGGAATGGTGTCTCTCAAGCAGCTTTATCGTGTGCCCAAAGCGGCGCGGCCTCCATTCCGGGTTTTTACGTAGGTCGAGCACTGCCACTAAGGGCTATCGCGCGAGGTAGATTTGTCTTTCTAAGGCCTCCAAGGAAATGGGCACCGCGGTGGGCGGATGTCCGCTTTTGGCCCAAAGCGGACATTCCAACCGCGGCGCCAAATGTCTGCTTTCTAGTATTAAGCGGACATCACGTAGTCTTGGAGCGGGTCGGGGCACGCGACTCGGATCGCCGGAGGTCGACCTCCTTTTCGGTTGCCGTGGGTGCTAATGGCGGCGATGCGAGCGCGCCGGTTATCGCCATGATTTGTTGCTGACAAGTAAGTCCGTCGGCCATGATCCGCTCGAACGCTCCGCCAGCCCAATCCTGATACGCCTGGATGAGATCGACGAATGTGTGTGTTTCGCACATGCGCTCTGCGGCTTCACGCGCTTTACGAGTCCCAGTATGGCGCCGTTCGAACCAGGTATTGGCAAGCACCTGCATGCTATCCAAAACCTTGTCCTGGTTTTCCCAAAAACGTTGCGCATTGTCTCGAACCGGGGCCGAAATTGCCGAAGTTGGCAGAAACGTCTTCTGCATCGCGGTCCATTGTTCAGTGAAATCCGTATTCTTCATAGTCTACCTCCATCGAGCAGCGCGTGATCGAATGAAAGCTTCTGGATTGAAGCGGCACCAGCAGTCGGTGCCCGCTCCGTCGCGGGCAGCTGCAGCACGGTGGCGCGCTGACCCTCGCGCAGGTCCGTGACCAAGGCGATCTGCCCATCGGGGAACTCCAGTGCGTCGTGATGCCTGGTAGGTTGCTCTGGATTTACTTGCCGGAAGCGCGCGACCTTCTGTTTGAGACTGCGAGTGCGCATGAATGGGAATGCTGCAGCGCATTCCACGTCTCGTTCAAACGCAACTTCGGTCCCCGGCAGCAGGCAAACGGCCATGTC
>Ga0306922_10001804_pt1 | contig 19526 bp, 33 predicted proteins | sample sta12Cox44000082_FD_203758 | JGI IMG/M metagenome (GOLD analysis project Ga0306922, IMG submission 203758) | Lab enrichment of tropical soil microbial communities from Luquillo Experimental Forest, Puerto Rico - statoxic.12C.oxic.44.000.082 (v2)... | ecosystem: Environmental > Terrestrial >... | reverse complement strand
CTGGGACGCGCCGCCGTTCGACGGGACCAGGGCGACGAGCAGGCTGCCAGCAGGCGGGCTGAACGAGGCCGTGGTCACGGTCAGTGTCGACCCGCTGCCCAGTACCGACACCGCGGCGGGACCGGAGGCATCCTCGGCCAGCGTGCCGGACGTAAGGATCTCAGCCATCGCCAGCGGTCCGCCCGCAGCGGTGCCGCTGAGGGTGATGCCGAGCGTGGTCGCGCCCGGCGTGCCGGTGACACTGGTCGCCTTGTAGGTGACGTACTCCTCGCCGTTAACGCTGTCGTTGATGTTGTCGACAATGGTCGTCGCTGCCGCCCCGCTGTCGGTGCTCTGCGGGGAGTGCGATATGGCCCCGTAGACCCGGCTGCCCGTCTGCGTGGTCGTGATGCTGGCCGTGAAGTTTGTGGTAGTCGTGGCGAAGTTAGTGCTGTTGACACCCCCGGTCTGAGAGGCGACCGGCTTGGCCCCGGTCAGCACGAAAACACGTAGCGCCATGCCCTGGGACGCGCCGAGACCGCCCTGCGTGGCGGTGACGGTGAGGGTTGTCATGGGCTAGCCCCGCCCTCGGCGGCTAGCCGATCAGCTCAGCGAACAGCTCGGTGACCGTGACCGACGGCGTGCCGGTCACCGACGACAGGGTGACGCCGACGTCGATCTGGTTGGACTGCTCAGTGTTGACCGTCGCCGCCGTGGTCCGCGCGGCGAGGGTGACCGGGTAGGGCGCGGTCGTCCACGCGGTCAGCGACGTGGAGTACAGCAGTTCCCCGGTGCCGTGCGCGGTGACGGCGGTGCCGAGGGACCGGAACGTGCCCTTCCACCGCATCGTGATCGGCCACGACGCCGCCGACGCGGAGATGGCCTGCGCGGACGTGACCGCCAGGACGGTGGCTGAGCCGATCGCGCCGCCGACCGCGCCGATGTAGAACCCGAGGATCACTGTGGGCGTGGCCGAGGTGGACGTGATTTCCAGTTCGGCCTGCAACCGCAGTTTCATGCCCGGCACCGCCAGCGGCGGGCAGATCGGCGGCGGGACCGGGGTGCCTGCTGTCAGCGCCGCCGCTGTGACCGCCGTGCCCGCAGCGGCGGGCAGGCCCGCCTGCGCAGCCGGGTAGGTCCACAGAACCGGCAAGCTATGCCTCCACGGTGGCGGTCAGGGTGAACAGGTGCGACGACGGCAGGGCGTTGCCGATGTTCACGAACGCGATCCCGTTCGCGGTGCCCTGGTCCACGATCAGGTCTTCGATGTAGTCGAACGGCACATCCCACGACGTCTGCGTGTTGAACGTCAGCTTGTGCATGACGACCGCGCCGAGGGTCGGCCCGGCCGTGCCCGCTGTCGCTGCCGTGGTCGAGTCCAGCCCGGACGTCGGGTCCACCTGGCCGCGCTGGTCAAGGTTCTGGCCGACCGTGTTCGCCACGCCCGTGCCCGACGCGCGCACAGACTGCCGGAACACCGCGACCGAATGCTGGTCGGAGGTGACCGACCCGGCCGGGCCGCGTACGCCCAGCTCCAGCCGGCGCAGCTTGAAGTTGGCCGCAGCAGCAGCAACCCACGCGGCGAAGTACCCGTTGAACGTGGTTGTCACGGGGTTGCCGGCGGGCTGCGCGGACTGCGACTCCATGGAGGTAACGAAACGGCCCATCTCTGGCTGTCCTCTCGGGGGCGTGTCCGGCTACTGCCGGGCTAGTTCCTGGTCGAGCAGGCGCTCGGCGTGGTCGGGCAGGTGGCTGTCCAGTGTCCGGGTCTTGTAGGCGGCCATCAGCCGGCTGGCGTACTCGGCGCGGGAGTCTTCCTGGCTGGGCATGACCTCGATCACCGACACGAGGTTGGTGAGCTGGCTTTCGATGTTGTCCAGCCTCGGGTCGTGGTGCGGGTGGTCGTAGGCTTCGCGCAGCACGTCGATGGCGGCCTTGAGATGGTCGGCGGCCTGGGCTGCGGCGTCGTCGTGTGCCTGGCTCATGCGGTTCTCCTGGTGGTGTCGTGCAGCAGCCGGGCCTTCCCGGCACCGGTGATCTTGAACATGGGGCCTTTGGTCACCGAATCGCGGCGTTCGGCGTCGCCGAACCCGGCCAGCGCCGTGCCGCAGCGCCAGTATTCGGCGTCGCTCATGTCAGCGGGGATCAGTGTCTTGCCGCGCAGGAACCCGGCCGAATGCCAGGTGTCATAGTGGGCCAGGGCAGCCAGGACGGTTAGCTGGCGCTCTCGCGTCGCGGTACCGGCCATGAGTGCCCCAGGATGCGCGGGCGGCCGGCGTGTACCAGGCTATCAGCCCTTGCCTGGCCTGGCGGGTCCGCGCGGGCCGGTAACACGCGCCTTCGGCGCCTCGGCCCCGGGCTCGGGCCCGGGCTCGGCGCGGGTCTCGGTGGCCGGGTCAGGCGCGGCGGGCCGGGCCTCGGCCTTGCGCTCTTCGGCGGCGACGGGAACGGCGATGCCCTGCGCGGCCAGGGCCGCGCCTTCGGCGTCGCCCACCTCGAACTCGGCGCCAGGCCCTGGCCAGGGCTGCCGGTCGGCGCGCAGCCCGGACATCTGCTGAACCATGCGGATCTTCATAGCTGAGCCTCCCGGTAGGATAGATTCCGCGCGCAAGCGCCTACCGCTGGTCTAGCGGAACGTGATGCCTGCGGAGGTGGCATAAGACCAGGGCAAGCCCTGGCAGCGGCCAGTGAAACAGGAAGACCCAGCACGGCCTCAGCAACTGTGCGGGAGACAATCGTGCGAGGGGCGGCGATACCCCGAAAACCAAGGGGTGCCGCCCCTCGGCTATGCTCAGAGATGCTGAGGCCGTGCGCGGGCGTGAGCCCTGGGAATCCCTGTCCTTCAGGGCGGGGAGTAGTCAAAGCAGTCCTTCGAACGCGGCGGCCCACTTGTGCCAGTTGCCCTCGATCGTATGCTGGGCGGCCAGTTCCCGCGCGGCCTGGCCCATGCTCTCGCGCAGGTCGGCGTCGGCGACCAGGTTACGGATCGCTTCCCGCCACTGTTTGCGGGTGCGGACCAGGAACCCTGTCTCGCCGTGGCGGACGAAACCCTGGTAGGGCAGGAAGTCGGAGGCGACGACGGGGATGCCCAGGGCGGCGTATTCGAGGCATTTCAGGTTCGACTTGCACAGGTTGAACGTTGAGCTTTCGATGGGGGCGAGGCCGATGTCAAAGTCGATGTGCTGGTAGAAGTCACGCGGCTCGGGTTCCCACGGCGTGTACCGGGCGAAGTTCAGCACCCCGAACGTGGGCCGGAAGTCGCAGCCGATGATGTGCAGCCGCAGCCTGGTGTCCTTCGACAGGATGTACCGCACCTCGTGGGCGATCATGGCCAGGTCCTTGCCGTGGGAGCTGCCGCCCGCCCAGCCGAGCGTGACCTGGTCGCGGCGCGGCCGGTCCATTTTCAGCAGCCGTTCTTCGACGTAGTTCGGGATGACCGCCACGTTCGGGTTGCCGGTGCGGCGGCGGATCACCTCGGCCAGCGGCTCGGTGGTCACGGTGACCAGGTCGGAGAACCCGGCGCAGGTGGCGACCGCGTCCTGGATCGAATGCTGGCTGAACACCCGGTACGCCTGGAGGTTGACCGGGTCGATGTTCCAGATGTCGTCGTCGATTTCGTAGGCCAGCCGGTGCCGGGCGCGCAGCCGCCGCCATTCGCCGAGCACTTCGGGGAACATCAGCCGCTCCCCGACGATGATCTTCGCGGGCTGGGACTGGGGCGGCATCCGCCCGGCCGCGTACCCGGCGTCCCAGCCGTGGGCTTTGAGCTGATCGAAAGGCAAGCATATTCTGAAATATCCACACCCGGACGGGCCGTGGTCAGTGTCCGACCGGATGTCGTGAATGCCCCATATCTTGCCTGGCATCACTCACGGTCCAGGTAGTTGTCCACCGTCACCACCGGCACGTACGCCCAGCCGATCCCCGCGCCCATCCACCGTTCGACCAGGTCCCATTCGATCGTCTCCTGGCCCTCATCCCGCCAGGTCGCTATCTCCAGTATCTCTTTGCGGTTCACGATCGACGACGTGTCAATATGCGAATACTGCGGCGGTTCGGCGCCCACCGGGTAATCGTTGCCCGGCCTGTTGAACATCGACGTCGAATAGGCGAACCCGGCCCCGGTTTCCAGCAGCCTGCCCACGACCAGGTCCAGGTGCGCCGGCCGCCACGCGTTGTCGTCGTCCAGCCACGCCAGGATGCTGCCCCTGGCCATGCCGATGCCCAGCATCCGGCACCGGTGCCCCCACCGCCAGCGCGGGTCGTGGTCTTCCAGTTCGGCGAACCGCACGTCCGGGTTCGCGTCGATCAGGGCCTTGAACTCCGCGCCGCCAGGGCCGTCGCTGATCACGATGTGCTCGGCCGGCTTGTACGACTGGTCACGCACCGACTGGATCGCCCGCTGCACGGCTTTCGGCCGGCACCAGGTCGGCGTGATCACCGATACCAGAGGGTTGCCAGCCAATGCCGGTACCATTCCACGGTTTCGGTGACCATGTACGGCCACGGGTTCGGGCACACGGGCATGTCAGCGACCACCCGCGCGCCCTCAGGCTCACCCGCCCGGGTGACGGTGACGCTGGTGAACGGGTACGCTGCTCCCGCCGCTGCCGCGATGTCCTTAGCCGCCTGCGCGACGCTCAGTTCCTTCCCCGTCCCGGCCTCGGTCACCTCGCCGTACGGGCCGCTGATCGCGGCGGCCAGCACCGCTGCCACGTCATCGACGTACACCGGGTCGATGAGCTGCTGGCCGCCGTTGCACAACTCCAGCGGCAGCCCGGCCAGCGCCTGGCACGCCAGGGTGGGGAAGAACTTGCGCACGCTGGACGGCCCCCACGGCGGCGGGGGTTTCTGGCCGGGGCCGTACACGTGGTAGGCGCGGACCACGGCGATTTCCTGGCCCAGCCACCGGGCACGGGCCAGCGCCAGATCCTCCGCGCACCCTTTCGTGATCGCGTACGGGTTGGGCTGGCCCTTATGCCCGGTGCCGATCTGCACCACCGGGATGCCCAGCGCCGCCGCCCAGTCGTAGACCCTGACCGCGCCGAGGATGTTCACCTCAGCGGCCTGGTATTCCGCGCCCAGCAGTTCCTCGGTGCCGAGCTGCCCGGCCAGGTTGATCACGGCGGCCACGTCGCCGAACGCGTCCAGGCACGACTGGTCGCGTATGTCGAACGGCCGGTCAAACTCCACGGGGTCGTGGCCTGCGATCAGCAGCTCGTCGCACACCCGGCTGCCGATGAACCCCCGCGACCCGGTGACCAGCACCTTCACGGCTTGATCACCGCCAGCGTGTCCACGACGTAGCCGGGGCCGCCCGCGACGAGGCGGTTGACCGCGAACATGACGTCCGGGCAGCAGCAGTGCTCCAGGAAGTCGTGCACCGCGATCGTCCCGTCCGGTTCCAGCATTCCCAGGGCGTTGCCGATGTCGGCTATCGCCCCGTCGAGGCGGTGGTCGCCGTCGATGAGGATGAACCCGAACCGGGCCTCGTCCGCGCGCAGCTCCGGGAGGACGGCCATGCTGTTGCCCTGCCGGATGGAGACCTTGTCGCGGACCTGGTATTTGCGCAGGTTGGCTTGCATCACCCCGAGCGTGTCCCCGAGCCAGGTCGTCCCGGAATGGTCGTCCACGGCCACGATGTGCTCCGCGCCCGCCAGGGCCATCACTACCGCCGAGTAGCCGTGCGCGGAACCGATCTCCAGGACCCGCCGGCCGGCGGCCAGCTTGCGCAGCTCAGCGGATTCGCCCGGCGTGACGGACGTCAGGATCGGCTCTCCGGGCAGGTCGGTGCTGGGATGCCACTCCAGGTGCATGCGCCGATGCTACTCCTGCGCGTCTTCAGACGCCGTCTTCGCTGCCTTCGGCGCGGCTGCGGGCAGGCCGTGGACCGGTCCCCGGTGGTACTCGCCGACGAACCCCGACGAGATCGCCCTGAACTTGGTCAGCACCCTGGTCAGCTCGGCGACCAGCTTGCGCTCGTCGTCCTCGCTGCCCGAGTGGCCGTGGGCGTTGAGGGTCCACATGGTCAGGCTTGTACCCACTTGCCCGTGCTGGACACCCCTTGCCGTTCGGCCGCCGCGAAATGGTCACCGGTCGGCCGGCCGGTGTTGATGTCAGCGGCCCCCGCGTTGGCTTCCAGCTTGCGCCACGGCGCGGTGTTGTCGCTGGTCACGCTGTAGGGCTGGCCGGGCACCCCGGGGGTCGAGGTGACCGGGGCAGGTACGGGCTGTGGCATCGTGGCCTCCTAAACCTGGTGCCAGTGGGTGCCGCCGCCCTCGGCGTGGAACCCGTCTCCGGTCAGCTTCCCGGTTTCCAGGCTCACCGGTCCCGACGGGCGTTTGGAGTAGACGCTCATGTCGGCGTTGCTGCGGGGGTCATAGTAGCTGGTCTGCCACACGTCGGACTGGACGTGGTCGGGGAACGGCACGGTGCCGAACGGCGGCTTGTCCGGGTTGGTCGGGTTCGGGAAGGGGCTGGTCACCTTCCCGGACACGTTCCCGGAGAACGGCAGCCCGACGTGACCCCAGTTGGCCATCTGCGGAGGATCGACGGACTTCATGGCGTCTGAACCCAGCCCTCCCCGCCCGGCCAGTTCACCCGCCAGGCGACTGTCGTACCATCCGGTCCCGGCCGCTGCGCCCGGCCCGGGTTGCCCTTGATCCCCGCGAACGGCAGCGGGATGTGCTCGTCGCTGTTCGACGGGATCTCCACGACCTGGTCAGCGGTGGGCGACGGCGGCACAATCGACACCGACCCCCGGGCCGTGTGCTCGATCTCCGGGGTCCGCTCGTTCTTCTGCGTGTTACCTGCGCTCATCGACGACGGGCACAGGGGGGTGCCGTACCTGCCGGTCAGATCCTGCAAGGCGGCCTCCTACGTGCCAGGCCCCGAGAACCCGGGGTGCCGGTTCGTGGCGGGACGGCGGCCGTTGAGGAAACCGCCGTACATGATGTGACCCGAACTGCCGGCCGGGGTGGCGTCGGTCTGGAACCGGTCCTGGTCCCCGGGGGCGGGCGTGTTCCCCGCCACGCCCGGCATCTGGAGCCGGTCGTCGGCCTGGTAGCCCGCCATGTTGGCCTGCGTCCAGTCGCCCTTGCCGTTGACGTTGCCCTGCGCGGTGTCCTGGGCGTAACCCATCTTCCCGGACGGGTCGTCGTAGGACCCTTCGTCGCGCTGCCCCTTGTACAGGGTGGGGAGCTGGTAGGTGACCGAGTCCTTGCCGCCCGTGCCGTCATACGGCGCGCCCGCCGACCCGGGGGCGCCAGTCCCGGCTGCGCCGCCGAGGCTGTACGGCACCCCGGTGAAGTCGTCGCGGGCCGGGTACTGGCCGGGCAGGTTCGTGCTGCCCTGGTCTTCGGCCGTGGACGGCGGCGACGTGCCCGCCGCGCCCGAGCCGAAGTTCTGCTGGGGCAGGCCGAACTCGTCCCAGGCCATCGTCGGGTACTGGCCCGGCTGGTTGACCTTGTTGCTGTTGTACGTCGCCATGCAGCCCTCCCGGCGCTAGCTCACGCCCAGCTTGATCGCCCCGGTCGTGTCGATCAGGGTGCCGTCACCACGGATCAGCGCCCGGAACGCGACCAGGTCCGACCCGAACAGGTAGTCATCGGACCGCTCGAACCGGACCGGGCCGACGATGCGGACGAAGAACTGGCTGAAGTCCCCGAACGCGATGCACTTGTTCCCCGTCGGCGCCTGCGCCGGCATGAACGGGTCAGCCACGATCGGCTTGCCCAGCAGCAGGTCAGGCGACCCCAGGACCATCGACGGCTCCCAGATCGGCCGGCCCGTCGAGTCGGTGATCAGCCGGAAGTTCCCGACCGTGTGGTCAGCAGCCAGCCAGTAACACGACCGTGACTGACGGTACGGGGCGATCACCGAGTATTCGAGGTTCACCAGGCCCGTGTACTCCGCCGACGTCGGCGTCGCGCCCAGCCCGGTCACGCCGGTCGTCGCGACCGCGAGCAGCCCGTTCGGCTGCAGGGACGCGCCGGTGCCGGTGACCAGGTCGGAGCCGAACTTGTTGCCCAGCGCCCGGCCGGACTGCATGGCCAGGTAGCCGACCAGGTCCACCCCGGAGTCGTCGAGCAGCTCACGCGCGACCTGCAGCAAGATCCCGTACTTGTACGCCGACAGGGTGGTCAGCGCGAACGTCGGGTCGGACTCGTTGATCGCGCCGCCCTGCGCAGCCGACGCAGCGGTCGAGTGGACCGTGGTACGCGGGATCTGCAGCGTCTCGCCGCCAGCAGTGTTGAGCACGGTCGGGCCGGTCTGCAGAATGCCGCTGACCTCGATCAAATGTGCGATGAGCTGGTCGTAGAAGTCGGTCGGGACCAGGTTGCCGCCGACGCCGCCAGCGGAAGTGGACAGGGTACGCCACTCAGTCTCGGCCTTGCGGACCTCGGGCAGGTTGACCGGCCCGTAGTTCCAGTTGATCCGCGACGCCTCAGGCTTGGTGAACTCCAGGAACTTGCGGGCGTGCTCGCCGCGCAGGAACGTGCGCAGTTCCTCGTTCAGCTTCGCGTACTCAGGCTGCTTGGCGATCTTCTTGCCCTCAGCGTCGGCGTGCAGCCGGGAGAACGCCAGGTCAGCCTCAGCGGACCGCTGCTCGGCGTCCAGCGCAGCCTTGATGCGCTTGTCGAGGGTGTCCATTTCCTCGTTGAGAACTTCCCACTTCCCCTGCTCTTCGGCAGAGAAGTTCCGGTTCTCGGTGGCCGCCACGTCGGCGATGGCCTTGCACTCTTCCCAGACGTTCAGACGCCGGTCACGCAGCCGCTTGGTAACTTCGCTGGGCATTCCTGGCCTCCTGGTCAGCCCGCGTAGGGATAGGAATCCCTGGCGGGCTCCAGCCAGGTGACCGGCTCAGCGGTCCTGCGGCCCTCAGACGGCCTGGCCTACGCCGTCCTGAAGCGAACTATACCCTTAACTCCGCCATCTCCGAATCCCACTGGTCACGGCGACGCACCAGGATCTGCGCCATCGCCGCCGGGCCGAACAGGCCCTGCCGTGGCCCGGCCGCCGGGAGCGTGGGCTTGTCGGACCGGACGAAGAACTTGCGCAGCTCGTCGTTCTGCGCGTACGACCGCACCTCTTCCACCTCGGCCTGCACGAAGTCAGCGATCGAGAACAGCGCCGCGTCGAACGCTCTCATCATCGCCGTGGTGTCCATGTAACCGGGGGCCAGCACCGGGCTCACGTCGATGCAGTCCGCCGAGTGCAGGGTGCGCCGGGCCAGGCCGTCGCGCCATTCCCATTCGTCGCCGCCTTCGTGGACGCGGAACCCGAACGAGCTGTAACGGATGTCGCGGCGCTGCACCAGCTCGACGATGTCGGCGCGGGCCTCGGGCGGGTTGACGACGTAATCGACGCCGACCCGGTCGGTGCCCAGGCGCAGCGTGTCCGCTTCCTGCGTGCCCAGGATCATGTTCGAGTCGTGGTTGAACCGGCACACCGGGTGGGTACCGTCGGTGTTGCGCCAGCCCTGCGCGGAGACCACGTGGAACAGCTCGGGGCTGACGCGCTCGGTGAACCCGCCGAGGTTGCGGGACTCGCGGGGGATGAACACGGTGGCGTAGCCGCCGATCCACTTGCGCCCGTCGCCCTGGTCGCGGAACTCGATCGGCTTGTCGAAGTCGCGGTACTGGCTGGTGATCCGCAGCTCGCGGCGCTCGAAGTTGTACTGGGGGCTGTTCTCGCCGACGTGCACGCCGAACCGCTTCGCGGCGGCCTTGATCTTCCCCATCGCCTTCTCCCCGAACGGGGACGAACTGGCACGGGCCAGGGCATTCCGCACATGAGCGGCGTCGTGGACAGGGAAATGGCGCAGCGACCGGGGAACCGTCTTGCCCTCTTTGTCCTTCGTCCCGCCGTCCTCGATATGGGCGAAAGCACTGTCCGGCAAGTCGTTTTCAGTCTGAGCGGTGAGTTCGGCCACCCTAATGCCCCTTGCCGTTAGTGGCGGCCAGCGCCGCCTCGTCGTTCATCGCCCTGCCGTGCAGCAAGGCCATCGCGGCCGGGCCGAACAGGAGCGGGGGCTCCTGGCTACGGTCCTCTTCCGGTGCGCGCGAGGCGGCCATCTCAATCACCGGCAAATCTGCGAACAGCTTAGCAAGGTCGCCCAGGGTAACGGCCTCGCCAGCAGCAGCAGACCGCATGTCAGCCTCGGCCTGGCGCAGCCGCCCCGCCGCGCCGTGGTCGGCCAGCATCCGCCGGGCCAGGTTCCGTTCCCGGTCCCCCACCCGCATGCCTGCTGACCGCGCGGCGCCGGGCAGCCGGTCGTCCTGGAGCTTGGCCAGGTACTTCCACTCGGCCGGGTAGTTGTCGCGGACGTGCTTGGCCAGTTTCACCGCGTGTTCCAGCGACGCGTCCAGGTGCGTGTGCAGGTGCTCCATGTCGAACCCGGCTTCAGCCGCCGAACGGTCACCCGACGCCGATTCGGCGTGCCGCTGCGAATGGGCGATGTTGTGCGCGACGCTGTCCAGCAGGTGAGCGAACGTCGCCATCTTCTGCTGGCCGTTCAGCGCCTTGCCCCGCAGCGTCGCCGACTTCTGCACCGCCGCCAGTTCCTTCGCCTCGCCGTCGTACTCGCCGGGCAGCGCCCGGGACAGGTCGTTGCATTCGGACTTGGCGTCGTCCAGTGCCCTGATCACGTGCCCGAGGTGGTAGCGGCGCAGGGTGTTGTCGCCGCAGACCTTGCTGGCCTCGGCGGCCCGCTGCTTGGCGTGCTGCAGCGTGTTGTTCATGTTGTCAATACGGTGCGCGATGATCATGTGGTGGGCGGTGGGCTGCTCAGGCAGCGGGAACGCCGGCGTCACCCCGCCCGCCGAGCGGACCTGCGTCATCAGCCGGCCCAGGTAAGTCTCCGGGGTTAGCTGCAACGGCGGGTTGCCCACGGACTGCGGGTTGACCAGCTCGGGATGCTCGGTCTCCAGTTCCTCGATCGTCTGCGCGATGTGGTCGGCCTCGAAGTCGATCAGCGGCACGATGGTCTTCGGGATCGTCCGCGTCGTGGACGCCATGCGCTCCAGCACCGGCAGCGGCAGCGGGTCGTCACCGATCGCGCCCAGCGACGGCCGGTCGTCGAACTCCCTGGCCTCGTTCGCGGTCAGCGTGCCGATGTTCCGCTGGATCTGGTACACCGTGTTACGGGTATGCGGGTCCATGCGCAGCAGCGCGTCGGTGTCGAACTTCACGTACTGCGTCGAGGGCAGCAGGCTGGTCAGGAAGTTCTCCCACCGGGTCAGCCACGGGTGCAGCGTGGACTGCAGCTCCTCAAGCTGGTCCTGCGTCACGTTCGAATACGACAGGCCCTCCGCCCTGGTACCGCCCACGCGGACCGGGTTCACCCCGTAGATCGCGGCGATCTGCGTCGCGTTGAGCTGCATCCCCTGAATGAAGATCGCCTCGTTCGGGGGGACGCTCAGCGCCTTGAACTCCCAGTCCCGGCCGAACACCAGCGGCATGTGCAGCCGGATCGTGTCGGTCAGCCGGGTGCGGATCTGCCGGGCCTGCTGCTCGTCGATTTCCTCGTTGATGTTCTGGAACGTGCCGGTCGGGAAACCGCCCCCGGTGAACCACGAATGCGAATAGTCCAAAGCCTCCAGGCCCTGCGCGATCAGCGTCGCGAACGCCATGATCGGCGAGATCCCCGCCGTCCGCCCGGGAACGCTGAACGCCTTCAGCTTCACCAGCTCCGAATGATCCATCAGCCGGCCGTTGTAGTAGATCCGGGCACGGCGCGGGTCCTCGGGGACCATCTCGTCGTCCTGCACGTCCATGCGCTCGGGCGGCAGCCACGCGATCCCCGTCGGCAAGCCCAGCCCGTCCGGGCCGGGGATCCCCGACCGGTTGGTCACCAGGCCCCAGGACGTGCCGTGCAGCATCGCCGCCGCCGTCCCCGCGAACATCCAGTCATACCGCGACTCGCCGGGGACCTGGGGGCCACCGCCCGCCACGTCGTTCCCCAGGAGCGGCGATGAGTAGACGCGGCGGGCGGTGCCGTCCGGGCGCTGCGCGTACACCTTGATCGGCATCGACGCGACCTGGTCGGAGATGTATCGGACGCAGCCGTAAACCGCGCTGAGGCCCAGGACCGATTCCTGGCCCTGGATCTCACGAGAAGGGTGGACCTAAAACAGGGCCTCCGATATTGAACTAGTAAGAAGCGCCAGTACGGGTTGCGGGCTTAATCGCCAGGGCTGCCAGGGGAGTCAAATCCATAAAACTCCCCCGATAGTCCGGTACTCAGCGGCAATCCGGTCAACGAGGCTCATGGTGGGCACCACCCCCTTCCCGCACTTATGGACTGGCTACCAGCCCTGTCGTAAGACTAGGACACTCGCTGGAGTTCGGCCCGCAGCATCGCGTTTTCCCGCATGACGTCGTCGAGTGACGGCTGGTTCAGCGGCTCGCCCCGCGCCTGCCGCCAGCCCATCTTCGCCGCGCTGAAACACCACGCCGCCGACAGCCACAGCACCGCGAACGTCTTCGCGATCACGAAGCCGGTCGCGTACAGGAAGCCGCCGATCAGCCAGAGCACCGCCCGGCCCGGTTCGGCCTTGCGCGCGTCAGCGGTGATCTCGTCGATGGGGACGCGGTCCTGGAGCCGCTTGGCGGGAGCGGGTGCGGTTGCGGTGGTCATCGCATCACCTCATGCCATTCGCCCGAGCCGGGGTCGTGGTCGTCGTCGTCGCCTTCGGGGGCGGGGGCGGGCAGGCCCTTGATGCGCGCCGGGCCGGCTGACAGGGGGCGGCCGGCTGGCATGTCGCTCACGCTGACGCCGGCGGGGGCACCTGGTGTCAGCGGCAAGGGCCTGCCCTCGGGGTGGCCTGCCCAGCGTGCTCTAGGCAATCAGATCACCGACTTCAGCACGTCGTAACCTCCGCCGAATTTCCTGGCTGCCCACGCGGCCATCGTAACACTGCACAAAGGGGATATATCGGCCTCGGTGTCTTTCCTGGCCCACGCGTGCTGGCCGTCGCCCACATCCCGCTGCACCGCGCACGCCACCGCCCGGTTCAGGTCCGGCTGCCCCGCGTGCACGATCGTCCGGTCCTCCACCCCGCGCAGGAACTGGGCGTGCGCCTCCGCCACGTCCCGCAGCTTGACCACCTCCAGCAGCACCTCCAGGCGGTGATCTTTCTGGCAGTCCGACACCAGCTCGACGCCAGGCCCGGCCGGGTCGATGACCAGGCGGCACACCCGGTTGCGCGCCGCCAGGGCCTTGAGCCGGGGCAGCAGCCACGCCGTGCCCGCCCGGTGGTCGTCGAAGCGGCCGTCGGAGCCGATCTCCACGGCACACAGCCGGATCCTGGCCACGTCGCCGGTCACCGCGTCGCGTACCTCCCGGACCTGGCGCAAAAGGCCGCCGATCGCGATCGTGGACGCCGACTGGTCCGGGGTGATGTCCACCGAGATGGCGATCCGGTCAGGACGCGGCATCTCGCTCATCCGGCTTCCCACTGGCAGGCGTTCCACTTGTGCTCGGGGATCACCGACCACGACTCGCTGTCGAGCGGCCACTGGCCGATGCCCAGCCGCTCCCGGTCGAACCCGGCCTCGGGCATCGAGTCCAGTTCCCAGGCGATGTGCTCGGCGGAGATGCGGATGTTCATCCCGGGGTTGGCGCGAGCCCAGCTCCGGGGGTCGTCGCGGCGGTCGTGGCCGTTGGGACAGCGGGGCTGCCTGGCGTACGGGCACAGCTCGGGGCAGTATTCGCACGACCATTCCAGGAAGGCCAGCGACCGGTCACCGCCCTTGATGCCGCGCCTGCGGACCGCGCCGAGCTGGATCGAGTCGGGCATGCCCGCTGAGCCGGTGTACCAGACCTGCGGGTTGGGGACGGCGGACATGGTGGGCAGCGACGCGGACACCTGCTCGTCGGAAAGGATCATGGCTTCGTCGTAGTAGACGACTTCGGCGGTGAACGACCGGCCTGATCCCCGCGACCTGGCCATGAACCGCAGCCGGGGGGCGACGGACCGGCGGACCATCCGGCCGCCTGGGCCGAACACCAGGGTGGGGGTGGCGCGCAGTTCGATGGCCTCTTCGCCGTGGCTGGTGCGGATGCCGTTCGGCTTGACCCGTTTGAGCAGCGACGGGTTGCCCCTGATCAGGGCCTGCATTTTCAGGAAGTGCTCGGAGCTGGCCTTGAACTCGTGGGCGGTGTGGATCTGGAGTTCTTCGCCGATGACGTACAGGCCGGCGAGCTGGCGGGCGCGGATGGCCTCGTTCTTGCCGTTCTGGCGGGGGATGATCCACGCCACTTCGCGGGCGGCCCACCGGCCGCCGCGTTTGGTGCCCATCGATTGTTCCAGCGACCAGGACTGCCAGTCGTCCAGCTCGACGCCGTTGGACCCGGCGAATTCGGCGGCGTCGGCCCCGGCTGCGTGCGAGTAGGCGCCGGGCAGGGAAGACAGCCGTGGCCGCTGGCACCCGGTGACGGGTGCTTCAGCGGCCACGATGGTCATACGGGCAGGCTAGCTCACCACCAGCGCCACCGTTTCCAGTCGATGAGCGCGGCGGTCAGGCCCCCGAGCGAGAACCATCCGATTGTTTCGAGCAGGATCAGCGTGATGTCCCGTACTTGACGCGGAAGGTCTTGATGTGCGCGGCGATGTCGTCGAGCTGGTCGCCGGTCAGGCCGGTCAGGTCGTCGCGGATCATGACTTCGAGGATGTTGATGCAGGTCTTGCAGGTGACCGGGCGCTTGGTAGGGTACCAGACCCGGCATGTCTCGCCGTCGAGGACCCGGACGGGACGGACTTGCTTGCAGAGGGATGCCTGGCCGTCGGCGGCCTCGTAGTGGATCTTGCTGCCTGAGCCCTCACGGTGGTCGTACGAGGGGTTGGCGAGATGGCGCAGTGGGTCCATGTCAGGGTTCTCCTACTAGAGTGCGTCTGTGCTACCCAATGCTACCAGACGTTCTTAGGGGAGCCATCCCCTGCTGATGATCCACTCATCCCAGTCCGCAGGCTGATCAGTCCGCGCATTCCCCGGGGGCCGCTTCAGCCCCGCCTCGTCATAGGCGTAACACGCCAGCGACGAGCACACCACATGACCGGGCACCTGGCCCTTCCCCCACGACGGCGACCAGTCGAACCCGAGATCATCAGCCGCGTCAGCGGCGATGGCATCCCAGTCATAACCAGTCTCCAGCAGGCTCACCATCTGCTCGCACACCTTCACCCGCTGCCCGGGTGTCTTCGGCTGCGCGAAGTTGGTCAGCGCGTACGGGCTGGCCAGGTAGCCGTCCGCCTGCGCCCAGCCCACCCCGCCCGGACGGCCCTCGATGCACCAGCCCGTCCCGTGCGGGTCCCGGTGGTGGAACACCGCCACGTGGTTGGACAGGTCCGGCTTGCCCGCGAGGGCGGCGCCGAGCCTGATCCACCACCCCGCCCGGCCAGGCGTGCGCAGCGCTAGCACGTCACCCGGCTCGGCCAGGACCGGTTCCCCGGTCATACCGGGTCGGACTCCAGCGCCGCCCATGTCTTGCCCCCGCAGACGCCGTCCTGGGCCAGCCCCCGGCTGCCCTGGAACTGCTTGAGCCGGGTCGTCGTCGCCGGGCCGAACGACCCGTCCACGGTCAGCACCGTCGCCCCGCCCCCGATCGTGTGCACGTTCAGGTCCGCCTGCATCTTCTGCACGTAGAAAGGGGACGGCCCGGGAGCGGCCTGGCTGATGGTGGGCAGGTTCATGGTGGTGGTTACCTCCGTCCACTGGACCGGCGGCGGTGCCGAGAAACCGTACATCGCCTCAAGCTGCGCTACGCCCATGCCGTCCGCGCTGTTGATGTCGCTCGGCCCGAACGGCGGGGTGCTGAAGTTGTCGGCGAACTGGTGGGCGTACTTCCCCGGGTACGACGGGTTCGAGCCGTAGGCGGCGACGATGAGCCTGGCCCCGGACGGCTTGGAAGGCCACAGCGCGTTCAGGTCGGAGACGTTGCCGTAGCCGACGACGCGGCGGGGGTCTCCCAGCCACGCGGCCAGCTCTTCGAACTCGGCGTTGATCTGCGCGGACTGGTTGCCGCCGATCGCGCCGCCCGCGCTTTCCACGTCGATCATGGCGACCAGGCGCGAGTCCGGGGTGCCGACACGGGCCTTCAGCACCGCAGCGCCGTTGACCCCCGGCCGGTAGAAGTAGTAGACCATGAAACCCCAGAGCCGGCCCGACGCGCGGGCGCCGTGGCACCATGCCATGTTCTCGGCGAACCGGTGGTCGAGATAGTTCCCGTCGTTGGACCGGAACGCCAGGAACCCGTACGGGTATGAGTTGCTGACGGCTACCTGGAACTCGCTCACATCCGACCAGAGCGTGTCCGTCACGGCGCGGCCTCCTAGCTGGGATCGGTGCCGGTCATCCTGCTCTCGCGCCGCCTGGACAGCTCGTCGGCCTTGTCGTCCTTGCTCTTCTCGGGAGCCAGCTCGTGCAGGGCCATGTACGTGAGCCGCATCTCGCGGGCGATGGCAGCAGCATCTCTCGCCGGCGGCCGGTAGTCCAGTTCCCGCGCCAGCAGGAGATAGGTTTTCGCCAGCCCGGAGTCCCCGTGCGCGGTCAGCGCCCGCACGTCACGGCGGGCGGCGGCCTCAACTGAGAGGGGGCGCTGTGCCATCGGGCCGCACCGTCCCGTCCGCGTTGCGCGGGTGCCCCGGCGAGAGCAGGTCAGCCAGCGCGGCGGTGCCTTCCTCGCGTTCGAAACGGGGCGGGCTGCCGTCTTCGGGGCCGTGGCCGTGGCTGATGGTCGCGGGCGCGGTCAGCGGCGGGAGCATGCCCTCGGCCCTGGTGCGGGCGTCGGCGGCCTGGACGGCCCTGGCGAACTGGCCGGGAGCTGACTGCGAAGACTGGACCACCCTGGAGCCTCCCTCGCTGAGAGCCGGCCCGTTTGTTTCATGAGCAACTCCCAAAGGTGCCGTGACGGGATCTCCCCGCCCACCATGCCAGGCCGGCTACAGCAGCAGCATAATACGAAGGCCCCGCTACTGTGCGCTACTATAGGTGCATGCCTCTCAGTGACCAGGAAGAACAGCAACTGAACGCCGGGATCGAGCAGCAGGCCCTCATCAGCGAGCGGTCCGCCCGCGCCCGCGCCGCAGGCTATCCCGGCGACAGCCCCGACGAGTACCGCGAGCGGCCCGCCCGCGCCAGTCTCCACTACGACCGCGTGTACCTGCCCACCGGTCATTCCCTGTGCGACGGCAAGGCCCACCTGAAACCCGCCTCCTACTACGGGGTGCTGTGCAAGCGCGGCTATTACGCGTGCTGCGTCGCCGACGCCGGCTGCTGCTGCTCGCTGAAGCTCAGGGATGCCCCGTACGACATGATCGACCGGGCGCTGGAATCGGGGGCCTGCGCCTGCGCGCACGAACTGAGCCCGGACGAGTGGATGGGCACCGGCAGCCAGGACGAGCGCGACCTGGCTGCGATGCTGGACCTGTGCACCGGTTGCTTCGCCGCCCGCGAGCGCGAACTACCCGACCCCCGGCTCGGCCGGGGCCACGACCAGGAGATGACATGATCCGCCGGACGCGCGCCGAGAACCGGATTCTCGCCCTCACCGTGACCGCCCTGGCCCTGATCGCCGTCCTGGCCCTGGCCACCGCCCGCCCCGCCCCGCCCGGCCACCCGGCCCCCCTCCGGGCCAGGCTGGCCGCCTGCACCTGGCATTACGGCTACCACCTGAACGGAACCGGCTACGGCGACTATTTCCGGGTGTGGCTGTACGGGTCTACCTGCGGGTCGTGGCCGCACTGGCGGGCCAGGCTGTACTGCATCTCCCCCCGGCTGGCCGCGCAGACCATCTACGGGTCGTGGCGGGCCGAGCCGGGCAGCTCGTCCGGCAACTACAGCCAGGCCCAGTGCGGCACGTCGTGGTACCCCGACATCGGGTATGAGAACGTCCAGTATTCCAACGGCAGCACGCAGACGTTCGAGGACTGGCACCGTTGATCCACGTCACCGCCGATGACGCCGCCGAGTACGCCGAGATCGCGCGGCGGCACGACTTCGCGCCGCTGTTCGGGTCCAGCTACCAGGTCCGCATCAAAGACGGCACCCTGCCCGCGTTCGGCGCGAGCCGCAGCGTCACGGTGGCGTTCACCGTGACCAACGGCAAGCCCCGCTGGGCCGGCGGCGGTGGCAAGCGGTGAGCAGGGGCAGGCACCGCAAGGCGCGGTGTGACGGCTGGGGCGAGATCGGCGGCATATTCATGATGGTCGTGATGGGCGGGCTCGCGATCGGGGCGATACTGTCGGGCCAGCCGGTGAGGGCTGTGGTCGCGCTGGCTGGCTGGGGCCTGGCCCTGACGTGGGCACTCGTGTCTCTAAGGCGTCAGGACGCTCCTGTGCGCTACGCGAAGCGCCGTCGTAAGCACTGACCTGCACCGGGCGCCGCCAGGCACCCCGCTGTCCAGGTGACCTGGACAGCGGGGTCAACACGAACGGGAGCAGCCGGTGACCGGCCTGGAGCAGCCTGGCGCGGACAAGAAATGGCAGGCCGTGCACGAAGCGTTGCGCAGGCTCCAGCGAGAACTGGAAGGCAAGTGGCCCGAGCCCAAGCCCAAGCGCAAGGGCAGGCAAGTGCGCGGCTATTCACGCGAGCGGGGACGCAGGCCGGTGTGAAACCCGGTTGCGGTCCGGCAAGCTGCCGGCGGGCGCGGCGTAGCATAGAGCTGGCCGCTGAGGGAGGAACCGATGGACCGCATCCCGCCCGTCTCCGCGCCTGGCCAGGTCGCCGCAGGGTTCCGCCCGCCGGGTGAGGTGCGGCGGCAGGCCGCGCCCGCGATCCACGCCGCCCCGCAGACCGCCAAGCCGTCCACCGGCCAGCACGACCACGCCGGGAACGCGGGCGGCGACTCGATGGGGACGCATGACCATCCCGACATCATCCGCGCGGTCCAGCAGCATGACGGCACGATCGACCGGCACGGCGACCGGCTGGCCGACCTGGAACGCAAGGTCGCCATCTTGATGCATCCCAAGCGCCGGCCACGGTGACGCCTGATCCCGGGGCGCGGTCGTCGTTGTGGTGGCCGCTGATCGACGCGGTCCTGATCGCGGTCCTGATCGTGGTCCTGGTCGTGCGGTAGCGTAAGGGCTGCACGGCGGCGGCCGGGGTGCAATAGACCAGGGTGGCCCGGCCGCTGCCGCCAGGCCGGTAGCTGGCGCAAATAACCGGTTGTAGCGTCGCGTAGACTGAACACATGTCAACGCTGAAGGTGCAGGGCCTGGCCGCCATCGCCCGCGACGGGCCTGCCGGCGCTCGCAGCACAACCGCCAGCCTGCACCAGTACATGACCGGCCCCGGCGAGTACCTGATCGGCGGCTACCGCATCAGGCGCACCTCCCGCCGCTGGATCGCTGACCGGCCCGACGGCAGCAGGCTCGGCTGCCGGCCCACCCTCACCGAATGCGCCGAGCTGGCCTGGAAAGACGCTGGTCAGCGCGGTCAGCTACGCCCTGGCCAGGCACGGCTATGAAGTGACGCACCTGTCCGCCCAGGGCGGGATCGCGGCGACGGGCTTCATGCAGATCATGGTCTGCTGCAAGCGCGGC
>Ga0306922_10001800_pt1 | contig 19549 bp, 18 predicted proteins | sample sta12Cox44000082_FD_203758 | JGI IMG/M metagenome (GOLD analysis project Ga0306922, IMG submission 203758) | Lab enrichment of tropical soil microbial communities from Luquillo Experimental Forest, Puerto Rico - statoxic.12C.oxic.44.000.082 (v2)... | ecosystem: Environmental > Terrestrial >... | reverse complement strand
CCGGCGGACGTCCGCAGCAGTGTCCGGTCGAGCTTGGGGAGCAACGGGTCCGGCCGGACGTCCGCGAGCCCGCGCCCGCCGGGCCTTCCCGCGGGGGCCCGAGCTGAGGCAAAATGGCGTGCTTATTGCTGCACGCCCCCGCAACTTGCGGCGCGGTGACCCGCCGCGCCGCTGACAGGAGATTGCCTTGCCCCGCCTCACCAGCCCCGCCCCAGCCCTCTCCCTGTTGTCACTGACCTTCGCCGGCTGCTCGATCCTGTTCCCGAGCGAGCAGACGAACAGCAACGCCGATGGTGGCACGGCGCCGATGCCCACCGCGCTGACCGGCTGTGCGGCCGCGAGCCCGCACATCGCGCCCGGCGGCTACTACACCAACGGCAACACCGTCTGCACCGCTGACGGCAAAACCCACTTCTTCCACGGCGTCGATCGGCCGTCGCTCGAGTGGTCGAGCAAGGGCCAGAACCTCTCCGCGGACGACTTCCTGCTGATGGCGACGTGGAAGGCGAACGTCGTCCGGGTCGCGCTCAACCAGGACTTCTGGCTCGCCGACTCGCCGTTCGCCGACGCCGGCTACCCCGCCCGCGTCGACAGCGTGATCGGATGGGCCGAGGCGGCGGGGATGGACGTGATCCTCGATCTGCACTGGTCCGACCAGGGGACGCTCGGCTCCTGCGATCCGGGCAACGGCGGCTGCCAGCAGCTGATGGCCGACGCCAACTCCAAGACCTTCTGGTCGGAGGTCGCCGCCCGCTACAAGGGCGATGGCCGCGTGCTGTTCGAGCTCTACAACGAGCCGCACGACGTCCCCTGGCCCACCTGGCAGAACGGCGGCGGAACCAGCCAGGGCTGGACGGCGGTCGGGATGCAGCAGCTCTACGACGCCGTCCGCGCGGCGGGCGCCGACAACATCGTGATCGCCGGCGGGCTCGGGTGGGCGTTCGATCTCTCCCAGGTCCCGACCTACCGGATCAACGGGTACAACGTCATGTACGCGACCCACCCGTACGACACGCCCGACCGGCCCGAGCAGCGCTGGTGGCCCGCGTTCGGCTTCCTGACCGCCACCGACCCGGTGATCATCACCGAGTTCGGTGACGGAGGCGGCACCTGCGCGACCCAGTACAGCGCCGATCTGATCGCTTACGCCGATCTGCACGCCGCCAGCTGGACCGCCTGGGCCTGGTTCCCGGGCGGGTGCGGCTTCCCGTCGCTCATCGCGGACTGGACCGGGACGCCAGCGCCGGTGGGCGCGGTGGTGAGGGCGGCGCTGCTCGGCTACGCCGGCATCTCGGCGGACGCCGGCACGGGGATCGACGCCAGCCCCCACGCCGACGGCGGCGCTGGAAGCGACGCCGTCGAGGGCGACGGCGGCGGGTCCGACGGCGCGCCGGCCGGTGATGCCGGCGGTCAATAGCTTCGGCCTCTAGCTGCGCAGAACGGCCGCGAGCGCGACGTCGAGCGCGGTGGGCGCGAGGCCGAACGTCTTCTCGGTCACCGACGAATCGAGGACGAACGGCGAGGCGAACTGGTAGTGCGTGGCCCGCAGCTCGCGCACGAGCGGGACGAACAGACCGGTCGCCCACATGACCGGGTACGGGATCGCGGACAGCTTGGGCGCCGGAGCTCCCGACACCTTCGCGAACCGGGCCGCGAGCGCGCGCACGGTGAGGGGCGGGTTCGTCGGCACGAGCCAGGCCTTCCCCCACGCGCGCGCGTCGGTGGCGACGGCGACCAGCGTGCGCGCGGCGTCGCTGATGGCCGTCCAGCTGTGCGGCACGTCGAGCGCGCCGGGGACGAAGGCGCGCTTGCCGGCGAGGATCGGCTTGGCGAGCACGACGGTCATGATCGAGTTGGCCTCGATGTAGTCGCTCGAGCGGATCTCCGTGACGCGGATCCGGCCCGCCTCGTGGCGGGCGAGCGCCTCGCGCCACATGTCCGCGCGCAGCCGCAGCTTCGGGTGCGTCGCCGCCAGCGGCGTCGCGTCGGTGATCGGCCCGCTGACCGGCCCATAGCCGTAGAGGTTGCTGGCCACGGCCAGCACCGCGCCGCTCCGCTCGGCGGCGGCCAGCAGCGACGCCGCGAGCGGCGGCCAGTCGGTGAACCAGCGGTGGTAGAGCGGGCTGGCGCAGTTGTAGAGAGCGGCCGCGCCCGTGGCGAGCTCGGCGAGGCGATCCGCCTGCGTCGCGTCCGCGGCCACCCGCTCGACGGCGGCGTGCTCGGGGCCGGCGCCGCGCCGACTCACGATCCGGACGCGCTCGCCGCGCTCGGCGAGCAGCTTGGCGACGCCTGTCCCCACCGGCCCGGCGCCGACGATCACGTGCAGCGACATCGTTGTCCTCCCGATCGGTCTGCCGGGAGTTGAGCGCGCGGGCCGCCGTCACGCAAGCGCGCGCGTCGTGTGACGTTCCTGAAACGCAGCACCCCCTCCGCGCGTCTGTACGTGGGCGCCCTCACGCGCCGAGAGCGCGTCGCACTTTCGGGTGACAGATGCGATCGCCGCCGGTGTTTTCGAATGCAACGGGGACGAGCCTCGGCGGGTCCCATTCGACAAAGAGGAGCATTGCACATGCGGACGAATCTCTTCGTGGTGATGGTGGCAGCGACGCTCGGTCTGGGCGCGTGCGGCGGGAACGGCAGCGGCGGCGGACAGACCGCGACCGGCGCCGTGACCTACTGGCAGGACGTCGCGCCGATCTACAACTCGAAGTGCGTGCGCTGCCACCAGGACGGAGGCATCGCCCCCTTCCGGCTCGACGACTACGCCGACGCCAAGGCGAACGCCGACCTCGAGAAGCAGTACACCGCCGCCGGGATGATGCCCCCCTACTTCATGGTCCACGACGGCAGCTGCCAGGCGTTCCAGGACGACGCGACGCTGTCGGCGGGAGAGAAGGCCACCATCGCGACCTGGGTCGACGGCGGCACCGTCGAGGGGACGCCGGCGACGCTCACGCTGACGCCGCAGCCGACGCTCCCGAACGCGGTCGACGTCACGACGCCGTTGTTCGCGCCGATGGCGCAGGGGGGCGCGCTCGCCGAGTTCGACGAGTACCGCTGCTTCCTGTTCGACGCCCCCATCGCCGCGGATTCGTTCCTCACCGGCTACGCCGTCACGCCGGGCGAGCCTTCGATCGTCCACCACGTGCTGGCGTTCATCGTCGATCCGCAGGCCACGGGCCAGGGGGGCGAGACCAACGCCGCGATCATCCAGGCGCTCCACGACGCCTCGCCCGATCGCCTCGGCTGGCCTTGCTTCGGCGGCGCCGGCGACGGCGTGAAGGTCGCGGGCGTCCCCGTGACCTGGGCGCCGGGCCAGGGCGTGGTCGAATACCCGTCGGGCATGGGCGTGCCCCTCAAGACGACGGACAAGCTCGTGATCCAGATCCACTACAACCTCGCGGATCCCGCCTCGGCCGGAAAGACGGACAGCACCGCCGTCCACCTGCAATTCGCCAGCAGCGTGAATCGGCAGATCGCGTTTTCGTTGCCCGACGGTTTCCTGGACACGCTCGGCAACGCCACACCCGACAGCCTGGCGCCGGGGCAAGCCGACGTTTCGTACACCTGGACCCGCACCGGCCACGACATCGGCCTCGACGGCATCCCCTCCGTCGACCTCGTCGGCGTGATGCCGCACATGCACGGGCGCGGCATCCGGCAGACAATGCTCATCGGCCCGGCCGGCAACCTCGCCTGCGCCTCGCACCTCGAGGGGTGGGACTTCCACTGGCAGGAGTTCTACTTCTACAAGACGCCCCCGACGCTCACGCCCGACAGCCAGATCCAGGTCACCTGCGAGTACAACACCAGCGCCGACACCGCACCCGTGCTCCCCGGCTGGGGGACGCGCAACGAGATGTGCTTGACGGTGCTGATGGTGGCCCTGCCGCCGAGCTGAACGTCGACCACGCGGCGGATGTTGCGCCGCCGCCGCTTTCGTGGTGTCGATCCGCGCATGCCCGAGCGCGTGCTCATCCTCGGCGCCACGTCCGCGATCGCGGCGGAGGTGGCGCGCCTCTACGCCGCGCGCGGCGCGCGCCTTCACCTCGTGGGCCGCAACCCGGACAAGCTCGCCGGGCTGGTCGCGGATCTTCCCGCCGGGTCGGCGACGTCGGCGCGGGCGGACTTCGCCGACCTCGGGCGAGCCGAGGCCGTGATCCGCGCGGCGGTCGACGCGCTCGGCGGGATCGACGTCGCGCTCGTCGCCCACGGCGCTCTCGGCGACCAACTGGAGAGCGAGCGTTCCTTCGCCGCCGCCGAAGCCACCATCCTCGCCAACTTCACCAGCGCGGTCGCGCTCCTCGTCCCGCTGGCGAACCAGCTGGAGGCGGCCCGCGGCGGCGCGCTCGGCGTGATCACGTCGGTCGCGGGGGAGCGCGGCCGGCCGCGGAACTACACCTACGGCTCGGCCAAGGCGGCGCTCAACGTTTATCTGCAGGGCCTCCGCTCGCGCCTGGTCCCCGCGGGCGTGAAGGTCACGACGCTCAAGCTCGGCCCCGTCGACACGCCCATGACCCGCACTCACCGCAAGCGCGCGGGATCGTCGCCGCCCTCGACGCCGGCGCCGCCGAGGCCTACCTCCCCCGCTACTGGGCGGCCATCATGACCGCCGTCCGCCTGGTGCCCGAGCGCCTCTTCCAGGCGCTCCCTTTCTTGTCGGGGCGCTAACCCGCGAGCCAGAGCCGCAGGGCGGTGGCCGCGCCCAGCAGCCAGGCCAGCACCGCCGTTCGCTTCGGGTAGGTGAGACGCGCCGGGCGTCGTCGCAGACAGCGGAAGATGACGTCGACCGCGCGGGCGGTGGTGATCATGAACGGCCTGACCGCGGCCTTCGCCATCTTGGTGTCGACGAACCCGAAGCGCAGGTTGGTGACGCAGACCCCGCGCGGCCGGAGCACGAGCGCCAGCCCTTCGAGATAAGAGGAGAGGCCGGCCTTCGAGGCGGCGTAGCTCGGCGCCTGGGTGGAGATGCCGTCACCGATGCTGGAGAGGCCGACGAAATGACCGCGCCCAGCGGCGAGCATCGCCGGCAAGACCGCCGCCGCCGTCTCGGCCGCGCCGAGGAGGTTGACGCGAAACACTTCGGTCTCCGCGTCGAGATCTGCGACGTCGAGCAGCCGCCCGACGCCCGCGCAGTAGACGCAGACGTCGACAGGCCCCTCGGCCGGCAGCAACCCCTCGACCGCGCGGCGATATCCCGGGCTCGCGACGTCGGCGACCACGTGCCGGTAGCCCGGCGCGCCGTCGAGCGGCGACGGCCGCCGCGACAGCCCCGCGACTTGCCAGCCCTCGTCGAGAAGCCGGCGCGTGAGCACGAGGCCGATTCCGTCGCTGTTGCCGATCACGAGGGCGCGCCGCGCGGGAGCCATGCATCGAGTCTGCCTCAGCCGCCGGATCTTGATCTACTCTGGGTGCGTGAACACCTCCGATCCCACCGCCTGCAGCCAATGCCCGGAGCCGCGCGCCGCCCACCTCCCGCTCGCGGTCGGCGACGGCGCCGGTCGCGCACGCTGCGGCACGTGCGGCAAGATCGGGCGCCCCCACGCGCGCCTCGAGGGCGATGCGCGCGGCGTGATCATTTACCTCTGCCCCGACGGCCATCACACCGTCGCCGCCCTCCGCTACGACCGGGCCTGAGCGGCGCGGGCCTGACGGTGCTTCGCGCCCGAGCGGAGGCGCGCACCTCACGGCGCCGCGGCGAAGCCCTGGCGATAGAGACCGGCGGCGAGATCCTTCTCCAGCGCGACCGGGTCGTGGGCCGCGATCACGTGCACGTCGCCGGGGAGCGCGGCGAGCGCCTGCAGCTGCGCCGCGACGGCCGGGCGGTCCTCCTTCATGAGCAGCGTGGCGATGCGCGGGCGGCCGCGCTGGGCGGTGATGTTGTCGTGCGTCCAGGCGATGTCGCCCACGAAGAGGAAGCGCTGGCCGTTGGCGAGCTCGACGTACACCAGCTGCGACCCGGGGCTGTGGCCGGGCGCGTGCTGCAGCACCACGCCCGGCGCCACCGCGTAGAGGCCCTGGTACTCGAGCGGCGCCAGCGACGCGAGCGTGCCGGGCGGGAACTCGCCCTTCTCGAGCTTGGGGCTGTCGAGCTGCTCGCGCGTCATCTTCACCTTGGGCGCGATCGCCGCGAAGTCCGGCGCCGCCGCCACGCCGCCCACATGGTCCTGATGCTCGTGCGTGAACACGATCCCGCTCGCCCGCTTCAGCGCCGCCTCCAGCCGATCGAACGCGCCCGTGTCCAGCTTGCTGCCGGGCATCTTCTGCGCCGCGGCCGGCGCCATCGCCGTATCGATCACGATCGACTTGTCGGGCCAGACCACGCGATGGGCGAGCAGCACCATCTGGTGCATGCGGAACCCCTGGCCGGCGACCACGAACGTCCGCGGAAACGCGAACGAGCCGACCTTCTCCACCTCGATCCGCTGGGGGAGCGGCCCGCCGGCGACCGCCGCCTGGTGCAAGGCCGCGAGGTCGATGGCGTAGGGCGCGCCGGGCCCGACGGCCGTATCGAGCAAGAAGACCTTCGTGGCGTAGAGCAGGACGGCGATGCCCAGGAGGACCCACGGCCAGCGACGGCGACGAACGCGCATGGGGGAACCGTACCACCGCGTAGCGAGAGAATCCCACGCAGATCTGTTATCGTTATCCGATGCGCGCGTTGATTCTCTCCGCCGCGGTCGTCTCTGCTTCGCTCGTCGCCGTCAGCCCGCAGGCTCTGGCAGGCGATCCGGACGGCCCGGGCTTCGAGCTCGGCGTCCGCACCGGCTACGCGTTCTCGGCCGGCGAGACCGGCGCCGTCCCGAATGGCAACGACGCCAACCTCGGCGACTACGTCAGCGGGCAGTGGCCGTTCTGGCTGGACGTCGGCTACCGGTTCGACCCGAGCCTCTACCTCGGCGCCTACTTGCAGTACGGATTCGGCGTCGTCAACGACGATGTCCGTACGGAGTGCCGCAACGCCAACGCGGACTGCTCGGCGTCCGACACCCGGCTCGGAATCATGGGCCGCTACCGGTTCGCGCCGATCTGGAAGCTGGCGCCGTGGGCCGGCCTCGGCATCGGCTACGAATGGGGCTCGTACTCATACCACCTGTCGACGGCGATCACCAACCTCGACGTCGGCTCGAGTTGGTCGGGTTGGGAGTTCGCCAACTTGCAGGCGGGCGCAGACTACCGGCTCGCGCCCCAGTTCTCGATCGCGCCGTTCATCAGCGTCTCGATCGACCAGTTCCAGAGCACCACTACGACGACGGCCGTCGGCAACACCACGAACCCCAACACCCAGGATCTCGCGAAGAAGTCGATCCACGAGTGGATCATGATCGGCGCGCGCGTCTCGTTCTCGCCCTGAGCTACCTACGCGAGCTCGAGCGTAACTTCATCCTCGGCTTCGTCGCCACCGGGTCCGTGGCTGGCAATTATCTCGACGAGTATCTCGAAGAGAGTCTGCCCCTCGCCTCTGCGGGCTGCCGCGAGGTCTTCGGTGACGTAGCCGACGTTCTGCGGATGGCAGGTGTGAATTTTCCTTTCCAGATACCGGACCGTTTCCTCGAAGCCTAGCTGTCGCTTCGAGCGCTCAGCATTCAGCCACCGCAAGACGAACCCGCCGTCGGGAGTACCAAAGCCTCCGCGCAGGATGTCGTTGAACGCGTCGAAGTTCCGCCCCCACTTGGCGCCTGCGATCACCTTTCGCGAAACTTCTTCGTAGAAGCCCGCGAGGTCATCGAAGGCGCCGCCATCGATCTCAACGATGGGCTTTTTGGCGTTCATCGAGATTTCCTCGCGACCGCGCTCACGCCGCCGGCGCGTCGATTAACTTGAGCAGCGTCGTGGTCGTGTTCCAGTTGCGGATGGTCATGCTCTTGTAGACCGGCATCCCGACCAGCTTGCTGAGTCGGCTCTTCGACGCCTTCTCGATGAGCCGCGAGAAGTAGAGAACCCCCTTCCCCGCGTGCGCCTGGTCGACGCCCGGGGCGGTGGGGACGCTCTTCAGCGCCGCCGCCGCCGTCAGCGCCGGCAAGAGATAGATGACGTCGTAGCGGTAGTCGTCGGGCGCCGCGCCGAAGCCCTTGGGCGCCTTGCCCACGATCTCGCGCATCTGCTTTCGCGTGCGCAGGGCTACGCTCGCCTGGCAGCCGAAGGTCTTCGCCAGTGCGGCTTCGATCCGGGCCGCGAGGGCGGCCTCGTCGCCGCCGCTGGCGCTGAACAGCACGTTCCCGCTCTGGATGTAGGTGACCACTTCCGAAAACCCCTGTTTCTCGAAGCAGGCCTTGAGGGCCGGCATCCGGATCAGGTTGTTGCCGCCGACGTTGATCCCGCGCAGGAGCGCGACGTACCGGTCCATACCGTGATCAAGCGCGCCGGCACCGGCGGGGTCAAGCGGCGCGTGCGGCCGGGGTTCCCTCCCGCGTGTTCGGGATTACCTTCACGCCCCGCTAGGAGGGAACCCTATGGTCAAGTTCGCGCTGGTTGTTCGTCTGGTCGCAAAATCCGGAAAGGAGGAGACGCTGCGCGCCTTCCTCGCGGGCGCGGAGCCGCTCGCCAAGTCGGAGCCGTTCACCCCCGCCTGGTTCGCGCTCCGCACGGAGCCGAACGTCTTCTACATCGTCGACGCCTTCGCGACCGACGCCGACCGCGGCAAGCACCTCGCGGGCGAGATCGCCAAGGCGCTGATGGCCAAGGCCCCCGAGCTGCTCGCCGAGCCGCCCAAGATCGAGAAGGCAGACGTGCTCGGCGCCAAGCTCCCGGGCTAGCGCGCCAACATCGTAAGCTGGCGAACCACACCCCGGCCCCGCACCGAAAGTCGTGACGGCGGCCCGGACCCCGAGAAAAAAATAGGGCGCCGCCTGATTGATTTTCAGGGTGCCCCTGTGAGATGCGAATCCGGTTTGGGGGCCGGATCATGGGTCGTCAGGACGAAGGATCGCCGCAGGCGCGGACCGCGAGCGCGGCGTTGTTCGTGCTCTTGGGGTGCTACCTCGGCGCGAGCGCGGACGTCTGGCTGCGGTTCCCCGGCGGGGGCGCGGCGATCCTGTTCCCGTCCTACGCCATCCTGACGGCGGCGCTCTGGCGGTCGGAGCCGCGGTCGTGGTGGAAGTTCCTCCTCGCCGCGGGCATCGGCGACTACCTCGCCCACCGGCTCGCCGGCGCCAGCGTCGGGTTCGTGCTGCTCGCCGAGCTGGTCGACTACCTGCGCGCGGTGCTGGCGGCCGTGGCCCTGCGCCGGTTCGCCGGCCGCACCGGCCGGCTAGACACGCTGCGCGAAATGGTCGCGTTCCTGATCGCCGCCGTCTTCGTCGCGCCCGGGGTAGCGGCGCTCGCCGGCGCAGGGTTAACCCTCTGGCGCGGCGCGGCCCCGACGTTCTGGCTCGCCTGGCAGGAGTGGTGGCTGTCCAACGCCATCACGGCCCTGACCCTGCTCCCGCTCGTCAGCGCCGGCCTGGGCGACCGCGAGGCGCTCGGCCGGGTGCCAGCCCGGCGGACCGCCGAGGCGGCGCTCCTCGGCGCCACGCTGCTCGCCGTCGGCACGGGTGTGTTCGCGCGATCGTACGACCAGTCGCACGTCCACCTGGCGCACCTCTATTGGGCGCTGCCGTTCTCGCTCTGGGCGCTGCGCTTCGGCCCGCGGGGGACGAGCGCCGCCCTGCTCGGCGTCACGGCCCTCTCGATCTGGGGCGCCGTCGACGGGCGCGGCCCGTTCGCGGCGGGATCGGCGACGAAGAACCTGCTCGAGCTGCAGGTTTTCCTGCTGGCCGTCTCCGTCCCGCTGCTGCTGCTCGCCGCGCTGATCGAGCAGCAGCACCGGACCGCGGCGGCGCTGGCGGCCAGCCGGCGCCAGTACCAGTCCGTCATCGAGGATCAGACGGAGATGGTCTGCCGCTTCCGCCCCGAGGAGGGGACCACCTTCGCCAACCGCGCCTACCGAGAGGCCTTCGGCCTCGGCGCCGACGATCTGCTCTCGAGCGGGATGGTCTGGACCGGATTCTTCCCGGGCGTTCACAGCGGCCGCGAGGAGCTCGCCGCGCTCACGCCCGCTTCGCCGATCCTCGAGCGCGAGGTGCAGGTGACGACGGCCGCCGGCGCGCGGCGGTGGCAACACTGGCACGAGCGCGCGCTGTTCGACGATCGCGGTGCGCTCGTCGAGGTCCAGGCGGTCGGCCAGGACATCACCGATCGCAAGCGCGCCGAGGACGAGCGGCGGGAGCTCGAGGCCCGCCGGTCGGTTGAGGCCGCGCTGCGCGAGGCCGATCGACGCAAGGACGAATTCCTGGCCATGCTCGGGCACGAGCTGCGCAACCCGCTGGCGCCGATCGGCATCGCCCTCCAGATTCTGCGCGAGGCGCCGCCCGGCGGCCCCGACGCCTCCTGGGCGCGCGATTCGATCGGGCGCCAGCTGGCGCACATGACCCGGCTGCTCGACGATCTGCTCGACATCTCGCGGATCACGCTGGGGAAGATCCGGCTGCAGCTCGAGGCCGTCGACCTCGGCCGCGTCGTCGTCAACGCCCTCGAGGCGGCGCGACCGACCACCGACGGCTTCGGGCACCGCGTGACGGTGAACGTTCCGGACGAGCCGCTCTACGTCCGCGGCGACGGCGTGCGCCTCACGCAGGTGGTCTCCAACCTCCTCAACAACGCCGCCAAGTACACCGACCGCGGCGGCCGCATCGAGCTCTGCCTGGAACGGGACGCGGCGGGGATCCGGCTCGCGGTGCGCGACGACGGCATCGGCCTCCCCGCCGACGCGCTGGAGACGATCTTCGATCTGTTCTCGCAGGCGCCGAACGGGCGCGAGCGCGGTCCGGGCGGCCTCGGCGTCGGCCTCACGCTGGCCAAGCGGCTGGTGGAGTTGCACGGCGGGACCGTCGAGGCCCGCAGCGATGGGCCACGCCGCGGGAGCGAGTTCGTCGTCCGCCTCCCGGGTCCCGTGGAGCCGCCGGCCATCGCGCCCTCGCCGGCGCTCCCGCCGGTGCACGCCCCGCGCGGCTCGCTCCGCATCCTCGCCGTGGACGACAACGTCCACCTCGCCGACGGCCTGGCGAACCTGCTCGGCATGTGGGGGCACAACGTCCGCACCGCCTACGACGGCGACGCCGCCCTCGAGGTGGCGCGCGCCTTCGCGCCGGAGGTCGTGCTCGTCGACCTGGGCCTCCCCCGGATCGACGGCCTCGAGGTGGCGCGCCGGCTGCGCCAGAAGGTCGAGCGCCCGCCCGCGCTGCTCGTCTCCATGTCCGGCTTCGGGCAGGACCAGACCCGCCGGCGGAGCGACGAGGCCGGCTTCGACCATCACCTGGTCAAGCCCGTCGACCTCGGCTCGCTCCGGTCCTTGCTCGAGGGCTGCCTGCGCGGCAAGTCCGCGGGCCCGCCGAGCTGACGGCGCCCCTGGATCGGCCGCCGCGCGGCCGCACATTCTCCGCGAGGGCTGGAGCCGGGTCAGCGGATGAAGCGCAAGACGTACGAGAAGCACCTACGGAAGCTGCAGTCCGAGCTGTGCGAGCTGCAGGCGTGGGTCAAGGAGGAGGGCCACCGCGCGATCATCGTGTTCGAGGGGCGGGACACGGCCGGCAAGGGGGGGACGATACGGGCGCTCACGGAGCGGGTCAGCCCGCGCGTGTTCCGCATCGCGGCGCTCCCCGCCCCGTCAGACCGCGAGAAGACCGAGATGTACCTACAGCGCTACATCGCCCACTTCCCGGCTGCCGGCGAGATCGTGGTGTTCGATCGGAGCTGGTACAACCGCGCTGGCATCGAGCACGTGATGGGCTTCTGCAGCGGAAAGCAGTACGAGTCGTTCCTCGAGCTCTGCCCGCTCGTCGAGGACATGATCGTTAGGAACGGGATCCAGCTCATCAAGTTGTGGCTGGAGGTCGGGCAGGGGGAACAGACGCGGCGGATGACCGCGCGCATCGACGACCCGCTGCGGCAGTGGAAACTGTCGCCGATGGACCTCGAATCCTGGCCGCGCTGGTACGAGTACTCGCGCGCCCGCGACCGGATGTTCGAGGCCACCGACACCAAGCGCGTCCCCTGGTACATCCTCCGCTCCGACGACAAGCGCCGCGCGCGGTTGAACTGCCTCGCGCACATCCTGCGCCTCGTCCCCTGGAAGAAGCTGCACCACCAGAAGGTGAAGCTGCCGAAGCGGTCGAAGAAGCATCGCTACGACGATCAGGCGAGCCTCAAGGGACGGACGTTCGTCCCGGAACGGTTCTGAGACGACCCTGAGCCTGTAAGACGCTCACCTAATCGCTACCTCCGGCGTTGTGTGAGGTTCCCCCGACCTCAACTTTGACCGCCGAGGGGGCGATGCAGAACGAGTCGTCGGCGACATCTCGGCCCTTTGCGACGACGGCGACGGCGGGTGCGGCGGCGGAGTACCTCGTCGATGCCTGGCAGCGGTCGATCCTGACCTGGGACGTGCTGCGTGAGCGCGGCAACCAATACCTCGAGCACGCGCGCTCGGGCCGGCCCGCGGTGCTCGTCTTCGACTCCGAGACCGTCCTCGACGGCCGCGACCTCCCCAAGCCGGCGAACTACGCGCTCCTGCGCGTCAAGCCTGGGCCGGAGCATCCGCCGACCGATCCGCGCAAGCGTCCGTTCGTGGTCATCGATCCGCGCGCCGGCCACGGCCCCGGCATCGGCGGCTTCAAGATCGACAGCGAGGTCGGCATCGCCCTCAAGGAGGGGCACCCCTGCTACTTCGTGACCTTCCACCCCGAGCCCCTGCCCGGGCAGACGATCGAGTCCGTCTGCGCCGCCGAGATCGCGTTTCTGCGCAAGGTCAACGAGCTGCACCCGCGCGCCGACGGGCGCCCGTTCGCGATCGGCAACTGCCAGGGCGGCTGGGCGCTGATGATGGCCGCGTCGCTCGCGCCGCGGGAGCTGGGCCCGATCCTGCTCGCCGGATCGCCGCTCTCCTACTGGGCGGGCGTGGTCGGCAAGAACCCGATGCGCTACCTCGGCGGGCTCCTCGGCGGCAGCTGGACCGCCTCGCTGGCGAGCGATCTCGGCGACGGCAAGTTCGACGGCGCCTACATCGTCGAGAACTTCGAGGGCCTCGATCCGGCCAACACGTACTGGTCGAAGCTCTACAACCTCTACTCGAAGGTCGACACCGAGCGCGAGCGCTACCTCCAGTTCGAGAAGTGGTGGGGCGGCCACTTCCTCATGAACAAGGCGGAGATGGACTGGATCGTGCAGAACCTGTTCGTCGGCAACAGGCTTACCGCCGGGGAGATCGAGTCGTTCGACCGTAAGCACCGCGTCGATCTGCGCAACGTCCGCTCGCCGATCATCGTGTTCGCCTCCTGGGGCGACAACATCACCCCGCCGCAGCAGGCCCTCGACTGGATCCCAGATCTCTACGACAGCGTCGACGACATCCGGCTCAACGAGCAGACCATCGTCTACTGCCTGCACGAGAAGGCGGGTCACCTCGGGCTGTTCGTGTCGGCGGGCGTCGCCCGGCGAGAGACCGCCGAGCTGGTGAGCGCCCTCGACCTCGTCGAGGCGCTGCCGCCCGGACTCTACGAGGCCATCATCCAGGACACACACCCGGAGATGCCCGGGCTCGAGCACGTCGCCGGCCGCTACCTCATCCAGTTCGCGCCCCGGACCATCGACGACGTGCTCGCCCTCGACGACGGGCGCGACGACGAGCGGGCCTTCGAGGTCGTCGAGCGGGTGTCGGAGATCAACCAGGGGTTCTACGACCGGCTCGGCTCACCGCTGGTCCGGGCGCTGACCAACGAGGCCACCGCCTGGACCCTGCGCATGATGAACCCACTGCGCGTCGCGCACTGGCTCTTGTCCGACCTCAACCCCTTCATGGCGTGGGTCAAGCCGCTGGCCGAGGTCGTCCGCGCCAACCGCCGCCCGGCCGCGCCCGACAACCCCTTCGTCGAGCTCGAGCATCAAGCGTCGAAGCGCACCGAAGAGGCGCTCGACGGCTACCGCGACGTGCGCGACGGGCTCCAGGAGCTCATGTTCCAGACGATCTACGAGTCCCCGTGGCTGGCGCTGGCCGTCGGCGCCGGGACCCCGGATGCGGCTGAGCGCCGGGCGCTCAAGGCGGCCACCTGGGAGCGCGAGGAGCTCGCCGTGCTCAAGCGCGAACAGCTCGAGGCGGCGATCGGGGAGGGGACGGCGGTCGACGCCTGGGCGCGCCTGGTCCTCTATCTGCGGCCGCGGGGCGAAGCCGGCGACGAGCGCCCCTTCAACATGGCCCGCCATTTGATCGAGGAGCTCAAGCCCCCTGCCATCCCCTCGCTGGCCGACCTCAAGGGCGCGCTCAAGCGCCAGGGATTGGTGCTCGCGTTCGACGAGGAGCGGGCGATCGCGGCCCTGCCTCGGCTGGTGCCCGAAAAGCAGCTCCTGCGACGGGGCCTCGACGCCGCCCGGGCGATCCTCGGCGCGCGCGGCGAGCTCAGCGCAGATCAGAAGGAGCGGTTCCGGCAGGTCGCGGCCCTCCTCGGCCTCGACGGCGGCGGAGAAGGTCGATGAGCCACGAGAAGTACAGGCGGCTGATCGACGCCGCCAAGGGGCTCCCGCCGGTGGCGACCGCGGTCGCCCACCCCTGCGACGAGACCTCGCTCGAAGGGGCGATCGACGCGGCGAAACAAGGTCTCATCCGCCCTCTCCTCGTCGGCCCGTCGGCGCGGATCCAGGCGGTCGCGAAGAAGATCCACCTCGACCTCGCCGGGTACGAGCTGGTCGAGGCGCCGCACAGCCACGCCGCCGCAGCGCGCGCCGTCGCCCTCGTCGCCGAGGGACGGGCCGAGGCGCTCATGAAGGGGAGCTTGCACACCGACGAGCTCATGGGGGCGGCCGTCAAGCGCGACGCGGGGCTGCGCACCGCCCGCCGCATCAGCCACTGCTTCGTCGTCGACGTCCCGCACTACGACGACACGCTGATCATCTCGGACGCGGCGGTGAACATCGCCCCCACGCTGGCGGAGAAGGCGGACATCGTCCAGAACGCCATCGATCTCACCAAGGCGCTGCGCTTCCCCGAGGCGCGGGTGGCGATCCTGTCGGCCGTCGAGACGGTGAACCCGAACATCCCTTCGACGGTCGAGGCGGCGGCGCTGTGCAAGATGGCCGACCGCGGCCAGATCACGGGCGGCATCCTCGACGGCCCCCTGGCCCTCGACAACGCCATCAGCCTGGAGGCGGCAGCGATCAAGAAGATCACCTCGCCGGTCGCCGGGCGGGCGAACGTGCTCATCGCCCCCGACCTCGAAGCCGGGAACATGCTGGCCAAGAGCCTTTCGATGCTCGCCCGGGCCGACGCCGCCGGCATCGTGCTCGGCGCGCGGGTCCCGATCATCCTCACCAGCCGCGCCGACTCGGTGATGACCCGCCTCGCCTCCTCGGCGGTGGCCTCGCTCGTCGCCGAGGCGCGGCGCCGGACCGCCGGGAAAGCGCTCGCCTGATGACCGATGCGATGCTCGTCCTCAACGCCGGCTCGTCGAGCATCAAGTTCTCGCTGTACGGAGCTGACGGCGCCGACCTCGCGCTCCTCGCGAGCGGCCAGGTGGGGGGAATCGGCACGGCGCCGGTCGTCGTCGCCAGGGACGCCGGTGGCCAGCCCCTCGTCGAGCGCCGCCTCGAGGACGTCGCCGGCGGGCACGACGGAGCGCTCGCCGCCATCGTCGAGTGGGTGCGGGCGCGGTACGCCGGCGATCACCGGCTCGCGGCGGTCGGTCACCGCGTCGCCCACGGCGGCGCCACCTACGTCGCCCCGGTCCGCCTCGACGCCCGCGTACTCGACGCGCTGACACGGCTCATCCCGCTCGCGCCGCTGCACCTCCCCCACAACCTCGCCCCCATCCGCGCCCTGCTCGCGCGCGCGCCCGAGCTGCCCCAGGTCGCCTGCTTCGACACCGCCATGCACAGCACCTTCCCGCCGCTCGAGCGGATGTTCGCGCTCCCCAAGGAGCTCGACGACGCAGGGGTGCGCCGCTACGGCCTGCATGGGCTCTCCTACGAGTACATCGCCGTCACGCTGCCCGCGTACGATCGCCGCGCCGCCGCGGGCAAGACGGTGGTGCTCCACCTGGGCAGCGGCGCCAGCATGTGCGCCCTCGCCGCCGGCCGCAGCGTCGCCTGCACCATGGGGATGACGGGGCTCGACGGCCTGCCGATGGGGACGCGTTCCGGCGCCGTCGATCCCGGCGCCCTGCTCCACCTCATGCAGGCGCGCGGCATGGACGCGGGCGCGCTCGAGACCCTCCTCTACAGCCGCTCCGGCCTGCTCGGCGTCTCGGGCGTCTCAAACGACATGCGGGCCCTGCTCGCGTCGCGCGAGCCCCGCGCAGCGCTGGCCGTCGATCTCTTCGCCTACCGGATAGGACGCGAGCTCGGCTCGCTGGCCGCCGCGCTCGGCGGGCTGGACGCGATGGTGTTCACGGCCGGCATCGGCGAGAACGTTGCGCCGGTGCGCGAGAAGGTCTGCCGGGCCGCCGCGTGGCTGGGCGTCGAGCTCGACCCTTCCGCCAACGCCGCGCACGGCCCGCGCATCAGCACGGCGGCGAGCCGGACGGCCGCCTGGGTGATCCCCACCAACGAAGAGTTGATGATCGCGCGCCACACGCGCGAGGTGTTGATGGGGTGACGCGATGGAGAGACGCGCCGTCTGCCGATCTTCCGTCGTCGCCGTCGCGGTCGGCGTCTCGGTCGCGGGCGGATGCGCCGTCGGTCCCGACTTCAAGAGACCAGAAGCCCCGGCGCCCACGAGTTGGACCATCTCCAACGATCCCCGCCTCGCCACCCAGGCGGCCACCGACACCGTGTGGTGGAAGTCGTTCAACGACGCGACCCTGGACCGCCTCGTCGACCTCGCGTGCAAGCAGAATCTGCCCCTGCAGGTCGCCGGTCTCCGGATCGTCGAAGCCCGCGCCCAGCTCGGCTACGCCACGGGCAAGCAGCTGCCGCAGGTGCAGCAGGTGATGGGGAGCGCGACGGCGGCGCGGCCCAGCCAGAACACCCCCATCGCGTCGATCCTTCCCCCCCACTACGTCGACTACCAGGTCGGGTTCGACGCCGCCTGGGAGCTGGACTTCTGGGGGAAGTACCGGCGGGGCGTGGAGACGGAGGTGGCCGCGCTCGGCGCCTCGATCGCCGACTACTACGCCGCGCTGGTGGCGCTGACCGCCGAGGTGGCCCGCACCTACGTCACCTTCCGGACCTTCGAGGTGCTCCTCGAGCTGGCGCGCACCAACGCCAAGCTGCAGGAGAAGGCGCTCGAGATCGCCCAGTCCCGGTTCAAGAACGGCGTCACCACCGAGCTCGACCCGACGCAGGCCACGACGTTGCTCGAGACCACGCGCGCCACCATCCCCAAGCTGGAGATCGGCCGGCAGCAGACGCGCAACGCGCTGGGCACGTTGCTGGGGCAGCCGGCAGGGACGGTGGACGCGCTGCTCGTCGGCCCGCCGGAGATCCCCAAGGCGCCCGCCAAGGTCGCCGTCGGCGTCCCGGCGGAGATGCTGCGCCGGCGGCCGGACGTCCGGGGCGCCGAGCTGAGCGCGGCCGCCCAGTGCGCGCGCATCGGCGTGGCCAAGGCCGATCTCTACCCGAGCTTCACGCTGCTCGGCGACATCGGTCTCGAGACCGCCAGCCAGGGCGGCGCGCCGCACAACTTCTTCTCGACGAGCAGCATCTTCTATTCGCTCGGGCCGCGCATCAATTGGCCGTTCTTCAACTACGGCCGCATCGAGAACAAGGCCCGCGTCGAGGACGCCCGGTTCCAGCAGCTGCTGGTCGGCTACCGCAACGTCGTGCTCAAGGCCGCGCAGGAGGTGGAGGACGCGATGGTCGGGTTCGTCAACTCCGAGGATGCCTCGACGTTCGAGGCGAACGCGGTGAGGTCCGCCGAGCGCGCGGTCGAGCTGGCGATGATCCAGTACAACGAAGGGGCCACCGACTACCAGCGGGTCGTCGACGTCCAGCGGTCGCTGCTCGAGCGGCAGAACACGCTGGCTCAAACCAACTCCGAGGTCGTGACGAACCTCGTCGCCCTCTACAAGGCGCTGGGGGGCGGATGGGAGTCGCGCCAGGAGCAGCCGCTCGTGCCGGCGAGCACCGAGCAGGAGATGAGGGACCGAACCCACTGGGGGAACATGCTGGCGCCGGCGGCGCGAGGGACCGGTTCGAGCGTGTCCGTGGGGATGCACTAGGGAGTGGGGCATGAAGAAGCCGAAGCTGAAGAAGCCGTCCAAGCGAACGTGGAAGTGGATCGGCATCGGGGCCGCGGTGGCCATCGTCGCCTTCATCGGCGTCCGCTACCTCGTCAAGCGGCACAACCGGCTGCCCGAGGGGATCGCCTCGGGCAACGGCCGCATCCAGGGGCAGCTCGTCGACGTGTCCGCCAAGGAGCCGCTGCGCGTGAAGCAGATCTTCGTCGACGAGGGGGCGACCGTGAAGCCCGGGCAGGTCCTCGCGCAGATGGACACCTCGACGCTGGACGCGGAGCTGGCAGCGGCGAAGGCGAGCGTGGCCGCCGCCCAGGAGAAGCTGGCCACCGCAGAGGCGGCCATCGTCAAGCAGCGGAGCGAGATCGATCTCGCCGCCACCGAGGCCGACCGCTCGCGGCGGCTGGTCAAGGAAGGGGCAGGCTCGCAACAAGACCTCGACGTGCGCACCACCAAGGTGCAGACGACGAAGGCCACCCTTTCGCAGGCGGAGGCGATGCTGAAGACCGCCACCGAGGAGGTCCGCGTCGCCAAGGAGCAGGCGGGGACCGTGCAGACGCGCATCAACGACGCCACCCTGAGGTCCCCGGTCAACGGCCGCGTGCTCTACCGCCTCGCCGAGCCGGGCGAGGTCCTCGGTCCCGGCGGCAAGGCACTGACCGTCGTGAACCTCGAGGACGTCTACATGGAGATCTTCCTCCCTTCGGAGCAGGCCGCCGCCACGAAGATCGGGGCCGAGGGGCGGATCACCGTCGACTACGACCCGAAGCACGCGGTCGCCGGCTACGTCAGCTTCGTTTCGCCAGAGGCGCAGTTCACCCCCAAGTACGTCGAGACCAAGAGCGAGCGCGAGAAGCTGATGTTCCGGGTGAAGATTCAGGTCCCGAAAGAGATCTCGAGCCAGTACCTCGACCGCATCAAGACCGGCGTCCGCGGCACCGGCTACGTCAAGGTCAAGGACTCGGCGGTCTGGCCCAAGAAGTTGCAGAACCTCATCAACCTCGCGCCGCAGCAAGCCTCCACGGCGTCGCTCGGCGAGTGAGCGCTGGGGAGGCACGCCCGTGTCATCGCTCCCCGCGGCGGCAGCGGCATCCCCGGGCGGATCCGCCCGGCCGCCGGCGGTCTCGATCAAAGCGGTCACCCACCGCTACAAGAAGGTCGTCGCCCTGGACGGCATCTCCCTCGACATCCCGGCCGGCATCATGGTCGGCATCGTCGGCCCCGACGGCGTCGGTAAGTCGACGCTCATGGCTCTCGTCGCCGGATCGAAGAAGCTGCAGCAGGGCGGCATCACCGTCCTCGACGGCGAGATCGGCGACGCCCGGCACCGGCGCGCCGTCGGCCCGCGCATC
>Ga0306922_10001787_pt1 | contig 19589 bp, 20 predicted proteins | sample sta12Cox44000082_FD_203758 | JGI IMG/M metagenome (GOLD analysis project Ga0306922, IMG submission 203758) | Lab enrichment of tropical soil microbial communities from Luquillo Experimental Forest, Puerto Rico - statoxic.12C.oxic.44.000.082 (v2)... | ecosystem: Environmental > Terrestrial >... | reverse complement strand
CTCGCAGACGATTTTCAAGTCGCATCGTCTTCTTTCTTAAATTCTTCTACTTCATGATGTGTGCTCCCGCTCGCGATGAAGGCGAATTTCACGTTCGCCAACGGTCAGCGCTCGCAGACTCTTCCGAGAGGAACTCCCTGATGACGCGTTGTTGATCCTCGTCCTTGATGCGCGTGAACAACTTTGTCCCAAGCTTAATAATTGTTTCTGGTTTTATCGAACGGCAGCTTCTCATACATCTGGCCGCCTTGAAAGTGACAGGGCTGGCAGCTGGACTGGAGTATCGGCCTGACGTCCGAAGCGAAGGTAGGCCTTTCTGCCATTGTCTTGATAGAGGTGAGCGTCGCCGAGAGAACGAACAAAATTACGAGAAAAAGACTCGCAATAAAGCCATGCCTAAGCATCAGCTAAACACTGCGCCAATCTCGAAAACGCGCAACGCAGACTCCGACACAGCACTTAATCCGAGTTCAAGTTGACGAGTTCCCGGCGCGAGTTATCACCGCCAACGTAGTCAGCTACGCGAAGTTTCGCAGCCGCTCACACGATGCCGTGGTTCGTGTTTACGATGGGTTTGGCAACGGGATCGAGACGCCCGAGCACGCGGGAGATTTTAAGAAGCGGTGAAGTTTTACGAAATCGAACTCACCGCAAACTCGTGGGTCGCCCCTGGCACTTCCACAAACGCGGTCAGCTTTTCATCCGCACGCACAACGAAACGTTTCCCGTCGCGATGTGCGTCAACCGCCCAGATTGTTCGCGGCTCGGAATCAATGGCTGAGACAGAGCCCAAACTCCAACCGCGTTTCTTGAGATTGTCAGCGATAATTTCCCAGTAATTTAGCGAAGCAAACCCGCCCCTTTGGGGGGTTGACGGCAGGGCAGTGCCAACGCAGACCTAAAAATGAGAATTACTTTTTTCTCTGAGACTCTATCAGCCGTCCCTGATTACGACAACCCCGTCAAGGTCCGGCCACCACCAGGTCCGGTAGGAGGTTAGCCGCGTTGGGGCTACCCAGGCCCGTGACGGCGTCCCATCCAGGCGAGGCGGAGTAACCCGGGATAGATGTAGTCTGATTCTTACCTTTGGTCACGTCGTAGAAGTCATTGGCGTATTTCACAGGATCGGACGCGATCTTGTAGAGAGCCGGATTGATGTAACCGAGATCGCTTCCTTTCATCTGATCCGCGATGGCAATCAAGCCCGCCCACTGGGGCGCACTGCAACTAGTGCCACCCACGACGTACCAACCGATGCTGCAAGGATTGGCACCGCCGCATCCTGTACCCGAACTAGTATTTGCCGGCTCGCTCATATAAACCAACGTGCCGGTTCGCGCGCTCGCCTGGAAAGCGATATCTGGAACACCACGCATATTGGAATTCGGTCCGGGTGCGCCCACGGAACTGCCGACATAGGTGCTGCCCGCCGGCAGGGTGTCCTGAAAGGCAGGCCGTGAGAATAAGATGCTGTAACCACCACCCGAATCGATCCAGCCGACCTCGCGCTGGCCAGGATTGTTCTGACACGCAGCGGGAGGCGATACGCTATCGACAACCGTGCCGGTCGTCGCATCCATACATAGATAGGTGCCTCCCACTGCGGTGACAAGCGGATCGGAGGCGGGCCATTCAACGCTGGGATAAGGAATAAGCCCGGGATTCTTGGTCGGTTCCTTCAGAACGTTAGTGGTGCCGCCATCACCGGATGACGCAACCACGGTAACGTGGTTCGTCTGTGCGTCGATGAGGGCCTGGCGCAGATTCAGCAACGAAGTCGTGCCCGAAAAGGTTCCCTCTCCCGCTGCCAGGCTCATGCTGACTACATCAGCCAAGTGATGGTCGACCACATACTGCACCGCGTTCATCATCTGCGGGAATCCTTGCACGCCCAGAATTTCGGCCGTGGGCGTGGTGACTAGAATAATGTTGGCCTCAGGCGCGATGGCGTGTGCCCATTCGACGTCCAGTGAAACCTCCAGCGCCCACAGGTTGTGGCTTTCCTGCCCGGTTCCGTTGTTAGGCGGTGGCGGGTTGGGCGGAGGCGATCCCTGGAGCTGCAAGATAGTGAACGTCGGCATGCCCGGCGTGCAGGTCACTCCCGCTTCGCCGCAAAGATGAGGCAGGTCAAACGCGGTGCTGAAAACATGGAGGTCATTGGCGATGGTGGCGCTTCCGAACGAATCGATTACCGCTATTGTCTTCCCCTTGCCCGTGAATCCCTGGGCATAGAGGGGGGGTACGTTGTAGGAATTCTGCATGGCCTGCGGGTTGAAACACCGACGGCCCACCGCATTGCACGCCGCCTCCGTCGGAGGAGTCGTGCTGCTTGTCAGAAACTGCCATTCCGCGACCGCCGGGTGGAAGATCGCCGCGCTCCTGGCTCTTTGCGGCGAGGTGCTCGGGGCCTTGAGCGCGGCCGCCAACGCGAAAATCAGACCAAGACTAAACAGTGTACTTCCAAGAATTTTCCTTGTGATATTCATATGATGTGCGCTTCTTATACTAGATCGTACGCAGTCCGCAAGTCAGGCGCGGTCTAAATTTTATGTAGGTGCTAGCATTACAAGGCACTAATATTTCTCACGCCAGTGCACGGACTCTGAATTTGTCGCCGTGTTCCGAGAGGGGCTAGTTGATTTCTTTGATAAGCGATCTTGCCAGTTGAATCCAAAACGCGAATTTCGCCTGAGCGAAAGCACGCGCGGCAAGTGGCGTAGTCAATTGCCTGCTCTTGATCTAAGAACACCGGCTGAACACCGACGCTCTCATACACTTGCCAGCCGTTTCGGAATGGCCGGATTTCGATGATTGTGATCACTGACATTTTGCGTTTCTCTGCAAACGAGGTTACCTGTTCATGCGAACATGATTCAGCCAAAGCGCGACCAAGACCGCTTCACCGCCGAACGCGTCTTGGGAACGCGGCCAAAGACCTATCGGGCTATTGTCCAGCTACTAGCCGATCCACACGCCGCAGTGATGCATATTGCCAAACGCCACCGCGTCTCAGAGCATACGGTCCGCGCAATCAGAGCACGTGAGGCTCAAGCAATAGCCGACCGAAAACAACGGCTGATGTCGATCTTTGCAAACGTGGCGGAAATCTCTGCCGAGCGCATGGAAGAACTGGCCGGGCAAGCGAGTCTGCGGGACGCAGGAACGACAGCCGGAATCGCTACCGATAAGCTTCTCGCGCTTTCCGGCGATGCCTCCCTAACCATTTGTCACGAGCATCTCTACCGTGTCACCAAAGACGATCTTCTCGCCTTCGCTATCGCGCGATCGCGTGAACCCGACCACCCTAAACTGATCGACGCCGAGATTGTGACGGACACCGCGACTGGCGGAGACGCGGAGACCCATCTGCTCGCGAAGAAAACGCAGCGCAAAAAGAAGGTTAACGACGCTTCCCGCCGGAAAGAATCGGTGAGTTGCCTACGTGACTTTTGAGCCGCAAAGATTTTGAACGTGCGGGAATTTCGGGATGGTCCACAAGTCGTTCAGTGCGCGGGACGGTTTTCGGCTCATCCGCTCCTTCGCACCAATCGGGATTCTGGACTTCGCGGGTAGTCTCCGGCAGAAGCCCTGGCAAGTCACTCTTCGCTCGAAGCGCCGATTGAATTGGCCAGTCTTCGCATTGCGGAGGAACATTAGGCAATTTCGGCTCACGCCGGTTTTGCACTTCCAACCATTCGTCCGGTTCGTGTTCTTCGTCCTGCCCCCGGGCTCGGGTGAAGCATCCTCGCTCCTGTGGAACACCTGATAGCCAAACCACATTTTGGTAATCGGATAGGTCGCGGATCAGCTTCGTGCGCAGCCGGGCAATCCCTGTCAGGTATTTCACCAGCCGAATGGCTTTCTGCACATCGGGGTGATATGCTTGTCGATCGTTCAAGTTCGGTCGTGGTGCTGTTGGCGCGGCATTTCACTACCGAATAGAACGGAAAGCGAGTGAAAAAGAATGTCGGCAGACGACCGTAGCGTCCGTACCCAGCGTCCGCAACGGTTTCGGACAAATTCGGACAGTCGAACTGCGTAATTCTGCGCGATTCGTGCAAACTCGCTGATCTGCATTTTTCCCTCTAAGATTCGTTATCGCGCAAACTTGCGCAGAATCCGCGCAAAGCCGCGAAGTACCTCAAACGGGTCCATGAACCGTGGAACGCAGCGAAGATGTCGCCTTCGTATTCGGCAGGGAATTGGTCGCCTGTGTAAAAACATAAATTAAGCGTGGCGGAGTGCGCCTGCACGAGCACATCGGGAACGATCACTTTATCGGCGAGCTCAGGATGTTTCCCTTTGTGGCGCGGATCAAGGTGATTGCCGATGTAAAACCATGGCCAGCCGTAAAAGCCACCGGGGCGCACGCTGCTAATGTAATCGGGAGGTAAATATTCACCGATTTCGTCGCGTTCATTAGTGCTCATCCAGAGCTCGTCGGTGCCTGGTCGGAACGCAATCCCAACAGCGTTGCGGATTCCCGATGCATAAACTTTTCGATCAGTGCCATCGGGGTTGAACTTGAAAATGCGCGCACGATCACCTTCCGCGGCGTTATCGGAAACATTCGAGCGCGAACCGATGGAGATGTACATGTCTTTTCCGTCAGGCGAAAAGACGATGTCGCGCGTCCAATGCCCGCCGCTGCGCAGGCGCGCCGCGCCACCTGAAAGATGCGCAGCCAGTTGTTCTGCCGGCCCGCGCGCTTTGAGATCGCCCTTGCGATAGGGAAATCGGATTACGCCGTCGGTGTTCGCCACGTACAAAAATTCGGGATCATCACCCGGCGGATAAAACGCAATCCCAAAGGGTTTGTTCAAACCGTGTTCTGCGAAAATTTCATTCACGTCCGGCTTTCCGATGCCTTTGGTGTCGCGCAACGCCTTGATTCGATCGGCCCGGCTCTCCACAACGAAGATGTCGCCATTCGGCGCTGACAGCAGGAATCGCGGGTCGCGAAAACCACTCGCATACAATTCGATGTTAAATCCGGATGGGACTTGAGGCTGAGCGTCCGCCGGCCGTTGCGTTACACGCGGCGGATTGATTGCCAGAACATTTGAACTCGGCGGGGGCAAATCCTCGACGGTCATCCTTCGTCGCACGCCGGGCGCATCGCTTTTCCAATCGCCCATCGCGGCTTTGCCTGTGAGCAGCGTGCCGGTTCCGGCCCCTTGAATTTCAGCGGCGATGACGAGAAGCGCTGCGATCGTCGTCGCGGAGGGCAAAAGCCCACTTAATTCGCGCTGCGCCATTACTTTTTTGAAATCGCGCCTCGGACTCGATTCGCGTGGATCGGCCGAGTTCAACTTTGGAGTGCACGGACACGTCCGCGCCTTTTAAAGCGGCGACAGGCCGCCGCACTCCAAAAAAAGAATCGTGAGACGCGTGCGCTAGCCAAACGTCCGGATCGCACTCAGCGCGGAAGTATCGTCCCGAGCTTTTCCACCAGTGCAGCGCCTTTCTTGCGATCGTTGATCACAAACGTGTTGTTTTCTCCAAGACTGGACCACGGCCCGCGCGGGACTTTACTGAAATCTACAAACCGCCAGTCGGTCACGTCGGTTGGTTTTAACCCGAGGTAATCGCGGACAGCAGGCGAGACGTCGAGACCGGCGCCTTTGTTGAGATTGGGTTTTGGCCGTTCGTTACCAAACACGTATTGCCAGTGATCGCTGCGAAAAGGTCCGGCGTCCTCCCATTGTGCATACGCCACGCGATTGCCTTTGCGAATGGCGACCCAACGCCCTTTGCAAGTCGAGACGGCTGGGCCTTGATAAGCTTCGTTGAACCACGGAACAACTCGAGGCGCTTCCGGGCGGTGGCCCTCCTTCGCTTTGTCGTTGTAAGGAAGCGCGCAGTAAAAGGGATTTAATCGCGGCGTGAATTTAACGGGAATGTAATTGCTGCGATGAGCCGGTTCAGGATCATCAATTCCGCCATAATTTTTTGTCCATTCCTTGTCCCAAGAGCTTGTCCGATTAGGGATCGGATTGTTACCAGCCGGTTTCTCGCCGATCCAAAAGATCGTAGTCACGATGTCTTTTTTCCATGGGAAACGCTGTCCCGGTTCAGGCGCATTTCTGGCCAACTGCCCCGGGGTGAACGCGAATGAGGTAACATCAAACGAACGGTCCTCGCCTGATCTCTGAGATTTTTTACTGAACTTGGTTTTTGCCGGTTCCGCCTTGGAATCTGTGCCGTGGGCGAAGAGAGGCGTGATCGACGAAAGGATGACCGCGATCGTATGAGTAAATTTTCCCGGTTTCATTTGGTGTCACCTCAACGCAACGCGGGTTAGGAAGACTTCGCGTCTTCTCTATTGGTTCATTCCCGATGGCGCAGATGCGCGCCGCCCGCGGCGAATTCAGATGTGCCGTATAAAAAAAGCTGGCCCCAATCTCAGTGCAGATTGGGGCCAGTCAACCACTGAATCGCGGTTAGCACGTGAATGACGTGAGTAGCCGCAAATGCAAAGCGGCGCCAGGTCGCCGCACTCCAAAGCGCTTCGCGCGAAATCTGACTTCTGACGTCTGGACTTATTCGCGTCAATTTGCGTGCTTCGCGGGCGCCTTCTGCTGGCTAGACGAATTTTCCTGGATTCAAAATGTCGTTTGGATCGAGAGCTTGTTTGAGCCGGCGATGCACGTCACGTACTGCCTCGCTGGTCGCCTGCGGCCACCAGCGTTTCTTTGCCAGACCGATCCCGTGTTCGCCAGTAATTACGCCGCCCCACGCCAGCACCTGGACGAAAAGATCATCGAGTGCACGCTCGACTTTTTCGCGCACTGCGGCGTCGCGATTGTACCGGTCCGCCATGATGTTGACGTGAATGTTGCCGTCGCCGGCATGACCAAAGCATGCGATCGGGAATCCGTGCTTTGCCTGTAGCGACTCCGCAAATTCCATAAGATCGACCAAGCGGCTGCGCGGCACGACCACATCCTGGTTTAACTTTGTGAGGCCGCTCGCGCGTAGTGAATCGCTGAACTGGCGGCGCAGTCCCCAGAGCTTTTCGCAATCCGCTTCGCCGATCGCCGTCGCGAGCGCGTTTGGTTTTCTTTTTAAAAGTAATTCACGAATGGCTGTCGACTCGCTGCGGACGCTTTCCTCTTGTCCATCCAGATCGACGAGAAGATGTGCGTTCCCCTCAGGCACGATCATTTTGCCCGAATCGCGTCGGGCCGCTTCCAGTGTGAAACGATCGGCGATCTCCAATGAAGAGGGGAGGAATCCCGCCGCAAAAATTGCCTGCACCGCTTCGGCCGCTTGTGTGACCGTGGTGAACGCAGCGGACAAAGTCGCGCGGGCCGGCGGAAGCGGGAGCAGACGCAACGTGATCTCTGTGACGAGGCCGAGCATTCCCTCCGAGCCGACGAAAAGGCCGATCAAATCGAAGCCGGTTTTATTCTTGTGGACGCGTCCGCCGGAGCGCAACACGTCGCCGTTGGCCAGCACGAGTTCGAGGCCGATCACATAATTGCGCGTCACACCGTATTTCAAACAGCGCGGGCCGCCGGCATTCGTTGCCACATTTCCGCCGATGGTACAGTCCTTCATGCTCGCCGGGTCCGGCGGATAAAATAATTTTTGCGCGCGCGCAGCCGCTTTCAGGTCGGCGGTAAACACGCCGGGCTCAACAATTGCCACCGCATCGGCAAAACTGATTTCCTTGATCCGATTCATTCGCATCAGCGAGAGGGCAATCCCGCCACGCGCGGGGACGCACCCGCCCACATAACCAAATCCGCCGCCGCGCGCTGTGACCGGAATTTTTTCGCGTGACGCGAAGTGAAGCAGCTTGCTCACGTCATCTGTCGATCTAGCGAAAACGACAACTTCCGGTTGATGCGTTGCGAACCATTTATCGCCGCAATGCGCAGCGAGCGTTTCTGAATCGTCGGCGATGATTTCTTCGCCGAGTAATGTCCGCAGCGCTAAAACAAGCTCCATTGGTGTAACGGTCGCGCACGTGAGTTGTAGGGCAACCCCGAAGGCTTTCGGGGGGTTGCCAGGCCCAGCGGACGGCAGGCGATGCGCCTGCCCTACAATTCTTTCGGGATCGCCACGCGATAATGCCGCGCTTGCTCCATTCGCGCGATCAGTCGCTCCGCTTTCGGATAAATCACCGGGTTACGTTCGTCCGCGCCGGCAAATTCCTTTACCGCATCCATGGAATCGAACCGCAGCAAAGTGACGAATTCCACCTCATCGCCATCTTCACGGATGAACAATTCGGCGCCATGATAGCCTTCAATGTTTCGCGCGGCGATGCCGGGAAAAATTTCGTTGCGCAGCATTTCTTCATACGCTTTCGCGTCCCCTCTTTTCGTCCACCCGTGCCAGATCCGGGCAATCATGGGTGGTTAAGATGGTAGGGGGCGACCGCCGGGCGCGCCGTTCCTCTTGTTTCGATTACCAGCAAGAGCATGAGCACGAGTAAGAGTAAGAGGAAGAGTTTGTCACATGCCCATGATCTGATAACCGCCATCGACATAGATGACCTGGCCGGTGATGGCTGCAGCGGCGGCGCTGGCCAGAAAGACTCCAGTGGCGCCAAGTTCGGCGGGATCGCAACTGCGTTTCAACGGCGCGCGCTCCTGATAATGCTTCAACATCGATGTAAATCCGCTGATCCCGCGAGCGGCCAGCGTTTGCACCGGCCCCGCCGAAATACAGTTCACACGGATTTTTTTCGGACCGAGATCGTAGGCGAGATAGCGCGTGCTGGCTTCGAGACTGGCCTTGGCCACGCCCATCACATTGTAATGGGGCACGACCTTTTCCGCCCCGTAATAAGTCATCGCCACGATGCTCCCGCCATTGGTCATTAGCGGCGCTGCTTCACGCGTGAGCGCCACCAGCGAGTACGCGCTGATATCGTGCGCGACACGGAACCCTTCGCGCGTGGTGCTGATAAAATCGCCCTCCAGCGCTTCACGCGGCGCGAACGCCACCGAGTGCAGCATCAAATCGACGCGATCAGTCTCGCTCCGCACGTTTTCAAAAAATGCTTTGATCTCGTCATCGCTCGAGACGTCGCAGGGGAACAACGGCGTTTTATCCCCAAATTCGCCTGCCAATTCTTCAACGTTTTCTTTAAGTCGCTCGCCCTGGTAGTTAAAGATCAGATGTGCACCCGCGGCGGCCCACGCCTTCGCAATCGCCCAGGCAATGCTGCGTTTGTTTGCCACACCGAAAACCAACCCGATTTTTCCGGCCAAAACTTGCTGCGTCATAAGCCCTGCATGATACGCGCATTTCCGACATCGCAAAGCTGCGCGTCTTCGCTACACTCTGCTGCCTGTGACTTCACGATTTTCAATGTCCTGCTGAGGTTTTTCTTGATGCCTGCAATTGGAATCACCGGGGGAATTTGCACTGGCAAAAGCACATTTTGCGAATGCCTGCGTGAAATTCTCCGAGCAGCTAATTTTTTCAATGCCGACGAAGCAGCGCACATTCTCGTTGAGCTTCCTGAGGTGAAACGGGAAATTCGAGGGAAATTCGGCAGCGGGGTCTTTTCAAGCGATGAAGCCTTGAATCGCGCGAAACTTCGAGCGATAATATTTGGCGACGCAACTAAGAAACGCTCGCTTGAGCGGATCCTCCATCCGCGGATTCGCCGCCAATGGAGTGCGGAGGCGAAAAAGCATCGCAATTCTCCCGATTTTTTCTTTGCTGATATTCCACTTCTTTATGAAACCGGCGGTGAAACGTTGTGCGACCGAGTCGTGGTGGTGGGCTGTTCATACGAGGTGCAGGTAAGCCGGTTAATGAAGCGGATGTCGATTGAAGCGTCGGAGGCCAAGCAAATGATCAACTCGCAAATGCCACTGGAGGAAAAAATCAGACGTGGAGATCACGTTGCCTGGAATAACGGTGGTCGTGCGACGCTTGCCGAGCAGGCGCAGTTTCTGGCCGCATTATGGCAAAAGCAGTCATGGACGAAAAAGTAGAGGCACTGGCATCTTCAGAGGACGTTAGTGAACAGCCGGGGTCGGCGACCCCGGCTACAGTTCGCGCGCTTGATCTGAATGAGCTGCAAGAGTTTTCGGAGAAAAAACTAAGAGCATTGGCGCGTGATTTGGATTTGTTTTTACATCCAGCCCGGTCGCGTCATCAGCATATCCTCGATATTGTCCGCGCGACGTTGACCAGCGGCGCAACTGTCACCACCGAGGGTTTTCTTGACCAGGTCAGCGATTCCTTTGCGATGTTGCGCTGGCCCAAATTGAATTTTTTGCCTGCGCCTGAGGACGTTGCTGTTCCGCGCGTCCTCATCGAGCAGCATCACCTGCGCCCGGGCCAAAAAGTTGCCGGGACGGTGCGTTTGCCGGTTCTACGGGAGAAATTTCTCTCGCTCGATAAGGTCACAAACATCGAAGGCCAACCTGCCGAGGAGTGGACGCAGCCGACGCACTTTGACAAGCTAACGCCGCAGTTTCCACAGGGCAGGATTATTCTGGAAAATCCCAAGACGAATTCCATCTGCGCGCGGGCGGTGGATTTGCTAACGCCGCTTGGGCGCGGGCAACGCGGTCTCATCGTCGCGCCGCCGCGAGTGGGCAAGACGATCCTGCTCAAGGAAATCGCGAAAGCGATCCGCGTAAATCATCCGGACATTGTGCTCATCCTGCTTTTGGTGGACGAACGGCCGGAAGAAGTGACGGACTTGGAGCGGGAGGTGGATTGTCAGATTTATCACTCGAACTTCGACGAAAGCGTGCAGCGACACGTGCAAGTCGCGGAGATGGTGCTGGAGCGCGCGAAGCGCCTTGTGGAAATGAAACACGACGTGGTGATCTTGCTCGACAGCCTCACGCGGCTTTCGCGTGGATACAATAATCTGGAACCGGGCAGGGGACGGATTATGTCCGGTGGCGTGGAAGCGAAGGCGCTCATCAAGCCGAAAAAATTTTTTGGCTCGGCGCGTAATTCGGAGGAAGGCGGCAGCCTTACGGTGCTCGCGACCGCGTTGACCGAAACCGGCAGCCGAATGGACGAACTGATTTTCGAAGAATTCAAGGGCACCGGCAACATGGAACTGCATCTCGATCGCGCGTTGCAGGAGAAACGGCTTTACCCGGCAATCCATCCGCTTCTCTCGGCGACGAGGCGCGAGGAGTTGCTTTACCATCCCGACGAATGGGAACGCGTGTTGATGTTGCGCAAAACGATGGCAGCGCTTCCGCCTCTCGAGGCGATGGAAAAACTAATCGACAATCTGCAGGCGACGAAGACCAATGCGGAATTGCTCTTGAGTGGGTTGCGCTGATCGCAGAAGCTCCAAGTCCCAAATTCCAATCTCCAAAGAAACTCCAAGCCCCAATTTTCAAAACAACGGTGGGGATCTTTTGCGATTTGATGCTTGCGATTTGCTTGGAACTTGGAAGTTGGGATTTGGAGCTTAAGAGATCGTGATCCAGCAACCTAAATCACTTTCGGTAATTGCGGGTGCGACAGAGCTCGCAAACTTGATTTCACAAATCGAAACCGTCGATCGCGTTGCAATCGATACAGAAGCAGACAGCCTGCACTCGTACCGCGAGAAACTCTGTCTGCTTCAGATCAGCGTGCCTGCCGCGATCAACGCTCGCGGCTACACCGATTTCATCGTCGATCCGCTGGCTGGTCTGGATCTGGAGCCTCTTCGCCGCGTGCTCGAACCCGGAGAGATTGTCTTGCACGGCGCCGACTACGATCTGCGCATGTTGCGGCGCGGCTTGAATTTCATAGCACACAAAATCTTCGACACGACGATTGCAGCGCGTCTCCTTGGCATTCGCGAATTCAGTCTGGCTGCGCTGGTGAAACGTTACTTTGGCCTGGAACTTCCCAAGGGTTCACAGAAAGCGAACTGGGCAAAGCGCCCTCTGCCGGATCGGATGGCGGAATATGCGATTAATGATGTGCATCATCTGTTACCGCTTGTCGAAAAATTGGAGAACGATTTAGACCGTTGTGAGCGCCGGGATTGGTTGCGGCAATCATGTGAACGCGCGATCGAGCAGGCGACCGTCGCGCGCGTCCGCAACGAGGACGAGCTTTGGCGAGTTCGTGGGTCCGGCGGGCTTCGGGGGCGGGCCGCTGCGGTGCTGCGCGCACTTTGGCAATGGCGCGAAAGAGAAGCGGAGATGGCTGATCGCCCGCCATTTCACATTTTGCAGAATGAGAAACTCTTGAACGCTGCGGTAAGTTTTGATTCAGGCAGCGTGCCCGATTACAAACATTTTTCCCACCGCCGACGTGAGGCATTTCGCGAGGCGGCGCGCACTGCATTGCGGGCGCCTGAATCGCAGTGGCCGGTGTTGCGCCGGCGATTTGGAACCAGACCAACTGCGGAGACGATGCGGCGCGCAGAAGAACTGCGACGCCGACGTGACAGATTAGCCGAAGAGCTCGGCTTGGAGCCATCATTCATCGCGCCGCGCAGTGCGCTCGAAACGATCGCGGCGGACGAAAGCCGAGCAACAGTTTTATTGGTTCCATGGCAACGTGAATTGCTGGGGATTCGTTGAGTGCTCGAAATGAAGCGTCGTTAGGACGCCCGGGGCTGAATTCTTCCACGGCTACAGCGCTTTCATGCGGCTACAATTTCATCTAGCCTGGCCTAAGGAATAACGAGGGTCTCACCGACAGTAAGCTTTTTCGGGTCGCGGATATTTTTTCTGTTCACCTCGAGAATCTCTTTCCAACGCTTCGGCGATTTATAAAATTTTCGTGAAATGGAGAAGAGCGTATCGCCCGACCGCACAACATAGGTTCGATCTGCTTTCTTCGCGGCGGTTTTTTTTGAGCTTGCTTCGTTGGCCTGCGATTTCTCCGGCGCACTGCGCAAAGATCCGGCGCGCGCTTCGAGCTCTTTGCGCAGATTCAGATTTTCGTTCCGCAACTGGGCCGCTTCCGATCGCGGGATAACCGAGTCTCCAGACAGTGCTGTCAGCGCTGCGATTTCGTCATGTTTTATCGACTTTTTGACTTCATTCGCGTGAGGGCCGTTTGGACTTAACACGAGGTAGCGTTTGAAATGGTGCAGCGCGCTGACGGGGTCGTTCAATTTATCGTCATATAGAAGAGCCAGTTTGTAGTGGACCTCAGCACAACGCGGACTGTCATCGAGTGCGGCTTCGTACAAGTTGATCGCCCGCGCAAAATCTCCCCTGGCTGATTTGGCGTCTGCATCCTGCATCAACTGCGCTGAGCGCGAATTCCCCAGCCGATCGCACCCAGCCAGGCCGCAGACGAACAAGACTAACAGCGACGCACACACCGCGGCCGTCGGCCAACGCCATCGAGAAATTGAACGAGATGGGGCAGACCGGAGGTTGTCAGTGCACGACATCGTCGCCAATTTGCTTACTTGTGAAGGTGCGCGCACTTCAATTCTTTTTCTTTGCGGCCATGGCGGTTTTTCCTCTGCTTCTGCGCGGGCCGCTTTTAACTGGAACGACCTACTCTCTTAGTTTTGTCGATATTGATGGCAACAAACTTTCCACCGCTGATGAACACGTCACTGTGTTGGTGGTGGCTACGGCCGCCGATTGGGAAAAGGCGCGAGAGGTTGGCAATCGCGTGTCGGACTGAATGCTAACGCTGAAAGCGCCATTCAACGCCGGCAACCCGTTCGATCGACACACCAAATTGAAACGCGCCTTCAGCGCTGGTTTGCACGCCGGTTCAAATCTGGGGCGATCCCCCAGGTTCCAATGAAACAGGGCCATCGGCGCTAAACGAATACCAAGCTTCAGCCGCGCGGCGTTAATGAAATTTCAATATTTCGGCACGCTGGGATCGATTTCGTCCGACCACGCGTCGATTCCGCCGTCGAGATTGTAAACGTTGGTAAAACCGCGTTGCTGCAACAGGCGCACCGCCTCGGCGCTGCGCTCGCCGCTGTGACAATGGACAACGATCGTCTGCTCGCGTTGCAGTTCGTCCGCCCGCTCGGCGATTTCTCCCAGTGGAATTAACTTCGAGCCATCGATGCGTGCGATTTCGAATTCGAACGGTTCTCGCACATCGATTAATTCGAATGCTTCGCGCGCATCCATCTTCCGCTTCAGCTCACGCGCGGAGACTGCAGGAATCGTATCGTCTCTCCGCACGCTGCAAAACTGTTCGTAGTCGATCGGTGAAAAGATTGTTGGATTTTCGCCGCAAACGGGACAGTGAGCATCGCGCCGCAGGTTCAGCTCTCGAAATTTAACCTTGAGCGCGTCGAAGTGGAGCAAGCGTCCAATCAGGGGCTCGCCGATGCCCACGATCAGCTTGAGTGCCTCAATCGCTTGCAGCAGGCCGATGATCCCCGGCAAAACCCCGAGCACGCCGGCTTGCGCGCAGTTCGGGACTGACTCTGGTGGAGGCGGCTCCGGAAAAAGGCACCGATAACAGGGACCGCCAAGATGAGGCGCGAACACAGTCGTTTGTCCTTCGAACCGGAATACCGAGCCGTACACATTTGGCTTGCGCGCAAAAACGCAGACGTCGTTGGACAGATAGCGCGTAGCGAAATTATCCGAGCCGTCCACGACGATGTCGTATCTGGATACAATTTGGGAGGCGGTTTCGCTCGAGAAACGGCAGTGATGCAATTCGATCTCGATCTCCGGATTGATGTCGCGCAGCCGATCCTGCGCCGATTCCAATTTGCCGCGGCCGATGTCTTTTGTTCCGTGAAGAATTTGACGTTGCAGATTGGAAAGGTCGACGTCATCGAAATCGACGATCCCAATTGTTCCAACACCGGCTGCCGCGAGATAGAGCGCGGCCGGGGACCCGAGTCCGCCGGCGCCGATGCACAAAACCCGCGCCGCCTTTAGCCGCCGCTGTCCTTCGGCTGTGACTTCGGGCATGATGAGATGGCGCGAGTAGCGCTTCAGCTCCTCATTGCTCAAGTGCATCGCGCTGGTGCGTTGATCATCGATGACGCTTCCCTTCATGCCGCTCCCTTATTGTAGCACAAAAGTTCTTGCGAGTGAGGCCAGCTGTAGCGGCGATCTGCGATCGCCGAAAAGTACTAAGGCTTGTACATGGCGTGGCACCCTGAGACGTTGCAAATGAAAACCATTGCAAGGGCGCCGAAAAGAAGGAGCGTGGACCGCAACGTTCGCGATCGAAAGTAGAAGTACGCGTGGCCGAGATAAATCCCGATGCACACCGCAAATACTCCCCAGCCACCGTCATTGCCCCAGCGCGGATTAATGAAAGCAGCAAGGCCGAGGGGAAACATCCAGGCCAAGGCCCAGAGCCCGCCGTTAGGGTTGGTCGCGAAAAGCGCGACTAACCACGCCACAACATAAGAAACAATCTTATATTTTAGGGGGACCGATTTGGTGCGCACAGATTAGCTGACCAAGCTTGAATCAGCCATGAATTTCACTCCGTGACAGTCACCGGTGTTCCTACGGATGCGTTTTCGAAAAACGGTTTTGCCATGCCTTTCGGCAAACGAATGCAACCGTGCGATGCGGCAAAGGGCGGAACGTAGCCCTGGTGCATCGCGTAGCCGCCCCTGAAGAACATCGCGTACGGCATTCGAGCGCCATCGAAATGCGTGCCTCGCGGCTGGGAATCTTTTCGCGCATCAATATTAGACCTCACCACGTTGCCGTAATTATCCACGTAATCGCCGAATATGCTCGAGACGTGGTCTGCATCTTTGGAGAGAACTGTATAGTGACCAGGCGGGGTGGAGAACCCGGGTTTGCCAGTGGAGACCGTGGATTCGCCGACCAAGCGCTTGCCCATGTAAAAGTACGCTTTCTGTTCTCCGATATGCACCACGATCTTAGCCGGGCCGGAGACGCCTTCGTCATTCCACCAACCGGCCGCAGCGGCGCGGGGATAGAGGCCGGGCCTATACGGCGGATACTCCTCGCAACTGCAAATAACGAGTGCCACGAGGCTTGCGCCCGCAATCTGAAACAAACGACGACGGTTCATGGAAGCGGATATTTTGTGCAGTGTCTGGACTGCTTCAACTCAAATATTCTGTCCACTATTCGTAGCGGGTTCGCCCTTCGGATTCTCGCGGTTTGACGCTGTGCGTCGCACCCAATACGCTCTTTGCCATGACCACTGTGCAGCCGCCGATCGATCTAAAGAATTGGATTGAACAGAATCGCGAAAAATTCAAACCGCCAGTAAGCAATCGTTATCTTTATGACGGGCGGGATTTTTTCGTGATGGTCATCAAAGGGCCGAACGCGCGGAATGATTTTCATCTCGTCGATTCCGAGGAGTACTTCTATCAATTAAAAGGCGACATTAAGGTGCGCGTCCGCGAAGACGACCGCATCGTGGACCATATCGTCCGAGAAGGCGAAACGTTCTTCATCCCGCCAAATGTGCCGCATTCGCCGCAGCGGCCGCCAGACACGATCGGCGTTGTGGTCGAACGGCGTCGGCCGCCGGGCGAAAAAGAACACGTCATTTTCTATTGCGAAAATTGCGGGGCGTTGGTGGAAGATATCCACTTCGACTGCGCGGACATCGTCGAACATTTCAGCCAGGCGATGCTCGATTTCTGGAAAGACGACGCGCGCCGCACCTGCAAGAAATGCGGGATGAAAGTCGAGAAACCGCAGCCGATGAAATCAGTGTAGTGTGCGCTGTCCTCAGCGCATAAAGTCCGCTGAGACAGCGGACGCTACAACGCCGTATGAAAATCGACCTGCATACTCACATTCTGCCCCGCGATTGGCCCGATCTAGACGCAAAGTACGGCTACAGCGGATTTGTCCGTCTCGATCACTATAAACCGTGCTGTGCGCGGATGATGATTGCCGATCGCGTGTTTCGCGAGATTACCGACAACGTGTGGGATCCGGAACGGCGTATCGAGGAATGCGACCGTGACGGCGTTTCCATGCAGGCGCTTTCGACCGTGCCGGTGATGTTCAGCTATTGGGCAAAACCGGCCGATGCTCTCGATCTTTCCCGGCGCTTAAACGATCACATCGCCGGGATCGTGCGTGATTTTCCAAAACGCTTCGCGGGACTGGCGACCATTCCAATGCAGGATCCAGATCTTGCAGCGAGCGAACTGGAACGATGCGTCCGCGAACTTGGCTTGCGCGGCGCGCAGATCGGCACACACGTCGATCCAAACCCGCATTCCGGTCGCATCGACACTTTGAATCTCGATAATGCGTCTCTTCAGCCTGTCTGGAGCGCTGCGGAAGAACTGGACGCAGCGATCTTTGTTCATCCCTGGGACATGTTAGGCAAGGAGCGGATGCCGAAATATTGGTTGCCGTGGCTGGTCGGTATGCCGGCCGAAACTTCTCTTGCGATTTGTTCCCTGATTTTCGGCGGCGTTTTCGAGAGATTTCCAAAACTCCGTGTCGCGTTCGCTCACGGCGGCGGCGCATTCCCATTCACCATCGGCCGCATCGAGCGCGGGTTTCATGTGCGGTCGGACCTGGTTGCGACGGAGAATAACACGAACCCACGCAGCTATCTCGCTCATGATGATGCGCCCGCGCGGTTTTATGTGGATTCACTCGTGCACGATGCCGATGCGCTGAGAATGTTGCTCCAGCTCTTCGGCGCTCAACGCATCGCGCTCGGCTCCGATTATCCTTTTCCGCTTGGCGAAACGAAACCGGGCCAGCTCATCGAATCGATGAAACTCTCGACGAAAGAAAAAAGGCAATTGTTTTCCGGTACCGCGCGCGAATTTCTCGGACTCTGATTTCGTCGTTCGACATTCGTGCTTCGTCATTCCGCGGCGCCGGTGCGCCGCGGTCACATTTCATGCCGGACCGCCCAGAGATCGTGAAACACAGGTTTGAATAGCGACTCTTTTAGAAACGGCACACCAGGTGATCCTCCCGTGCCTTTCTTCGCGCCAATTGTGCGCTCCACTAATTTGATGTGCCGATAACGCCACTCCTGCATCCCCTCATCGAAATCGGTCATCAGTTCGAACAGGATCGAGCATTCGGGCGAACTCTTGTAGAGGCGAAGAATTTCCTTCTGCACGCGCTCGTCAGGTGCATTCGGTTGGGTTACGTCGCGATTCTTTAACTCCCCGGGAATCTGTGCACGGCGCGTTTCCAGAAAATCATAGAAGTGATCGACCACGCTGCGTTCCTGAAACAGCTTCTGTAGTCGATCGTAGCCCGGAAAATCCGGCTTCAGATACGCAACTGTCGATGCTCGTTTGTATCCAAGCGCAAATTCAATTTCCCGAAACTGCACGGACTGAAATCCCGAAGCGGTCTCGAGGCGGTCGCGAAAACTCGAAAACGATGAGGGCGTCATGGTTTCGAGAATGTCCAACTGCGCGACGAGTACCTTCATGATGGTGCGCACGCGTTTGAACGTGTGAATCGCGCCGAAAAGATCTCCGGCGGAGAAATCTCTCTTTATCTTTTCGAATTCGTGCAGCAGCTGCTTGAACCACAGTTCGTACGTTTGATGGATGATGATGAACAGCGTCTCATCGTGTTCCGGCGGACTGGAGCGCGGTTTCTGAAGCGAGAGCAGCTTTTCCAGATCAAGATAGCTTGCGTATGTAAGCGAAGCCATAACTTCATGCTCCCTCCAACGCTTTACCGTTTCAACGCTTTAACGCTTCCCCGTTTTAACCAGCAGAGCCATCCGGTCACTGCAGCTGTCGCAAATAATACCGGTCCCATGCGGCGGGAATGCTTTCCCGCGCCGAGTACGGCCCAGGCTCGTACGCGCGCGAAGAGATACCTTGCTGGCTCAATTCGCACACGTGCCAGTCTTGCCCGTTTATCATGTCCCAGAACTCAATGGCGTCTTGCGGCTTGAAATCCTGGCGCTCGAACGCCGCGGGATGAAAAAACCAATCGCAGGAGATCAATGTCCGCTCTTGCGATTGTGGTTGAAGTTGATGCACCATCACATAATCAGGATGCAAACTTAGCAGCATGTTTGGAAAAATAGAGTAATAGAAAACGAACCGAAAATCTTTTTCGCGGAAATTGCCCACTGGCAACGCGCAGGCATTGCCGCTCATGGTCAGGCTCTTGTCGCTGGCAATCCGCATGAATCCACCAAGGAACGGTCCGTTGGTCAGATCATTCTCTGCTGAATCAGACGGCGAAATTTTTGAAAGCTCCGGATGCACGCCCAGACAGTGATAACACTCCGAATAATTATGAAAGATTAACTTCCAATTGGCGCGCACATCGTATTCGATCCGTTTTGCTGAGCGTAGCGCCGGCAAATTCCATCGTGAGAATTTTGCGGCCAATGGCGCAAACCATTCCTTCAACGGCATGTAGCCGCCTCGCTGTGTCGAGGCGTTTTCCGCCGCGTCTGCCAAATTTACAAAAATAAATCCCTCCCATGCAGCCGCGCTTACTGGATGCAACGAATAATCGGCCTTATCAAACTCCGGGACATCATCCATGTGCGGCGCGCCAAGTAATCGTCCATCCAGTCCGTACGTCCATGCGTGATACGGACATTGAATCGCAGCGGACAATTGTCCGTTTGTGTTTTCGATGAGGCGGCTTCCGCGGTGACGGCACACGTTGTAAAACCCGTGTATCTTCCCGCGTTTGTCCCGAATGATGATCAAGCGCTCGCCCGCGACCTCTGCAGTG
>Ga0306922_10001781_pt1 | contig 19634 bp, 26 predicted proteins | sample sta12Cox44000082_FD_203758 | JGI IMG/M metagenome (GOLD analysis project Ga0306922, IMG submission 203758) | Lab enrichment of tropical soil microbial communities from Luquillo Experimental Forest, Puerto Rico - statoxic.12C.oxic.44.000.082 (v2)... | ecosystem: Environmental > Terrestrial >... | reverse complement strand
CCATGGGCACGGCGACGCAGACGGCAATCACCAGCGTCACCGCCATCAGCGACAGAGTCGGCTCGACGCGCTGGGCGATCATCGCGGCGACCGGCAGGTTGGTGAAGATCGAGGTGCCGAGATCGCCATGAAGAATCTGCCAGAACCATTCACCGAACCGGATCAGGAACGGCCGATCGAGGCCAAGGCTCTGGCGAATGCGTTCGACATCCGCCGGCGTCGCTTGGTCGCCGGCGATGACCGCCGCTGGGTCGCCCGGCGCGATGTAGAGCAGGCTGAACACGAACAGCGCAACCACCACCATCACCGGGATGGTGGCTAGGATGCGGCGGATCATGTAGCTCAGCATGCGCCGATGCTAGCAGGTTTCATGCCATTTTGCCGGTGTGTCGGCGATTGGGAACGCATTCAAGCCGCTTTGCTCACGCCCCAGAAGAATGGTAGCGGCCCCTTCACGATCCCGTCGACATTCTTGCGCCAGGCCTGATAGGCCAGGAAGAAGCCGGTCGGCGCGTAGACGACGTCCTCGAGCGCGGCCTTGTTCAGCCGCGCGATGGCGGCCTTTTCTTCGTCGAGGTTTTTTGCCTCGTACCAGGCGGTGATCTCGGCTTCGACCTTCGCACTGGTGGGCCAGCCGAACCACGCCTTGTCGCCGTTGGCGCGGATCGCGGTATAGGACGACGGATCGATACAAACCGCGCCGGCATGCCAGGTATGGAACATCTGCCAGCCGCCCTGTCCCGGGCGCGGGCGCGTTATAGGGCTCTATAGGGCTCTTGTAAACCGCCGATAAGACGGGCACTTTCTGCATTGAGCTCGTTGGTGCTCTATAGGGCTCCACACATGCATATCCCGTGGGTATCCCGTACGGATCGAGTTGCGTACGAGCGTATGGCTGGAAAGGCAACGGCCGAGGAAGCGGCCATTCGCGACGAATTTCCCCGCTTCAACACGACCTACAACAAGCAGCGCCACCCATTCCAAGAAATTCAACGTACGAGAGATTAGCTATGGCTCGCACTGTTAGAGATGCTGCCCTCGAGAGTCGCACTGCCCGCGAACGGTTAGCGCCGCGCGGGGAGCCATACTACAAGGCACTCGAGCCCGGATTACTTCATCTCGGCTACCGCAAGCCAAAGAGTGGGACCGGCAAATGGCTAGCGCGCTGCTACGTCGGTAACCACAGCTATCGCTATCATCCGATCGGCCTCGCCGACGACTTTTCCGATGCCGATGGCAGGGTGATTCTGTCCTACTCGCAGGCGCAGAAGGCCGCTCGCAAGCTCATGGTTGAGCTGGCCGGTGGCGGCATCGGCACGATCGCAGACACGACCGCCGCCTATCTCAAAAGCCTGGAAGCCGAGGGCCGCCCGCCGGCGGCGCTCAGCCGCACGCGCTACAACATCGATGCCCTCATCCTACCGGTACTCAGCGACGTCGAGCTCACCAAGCTCACCTACGAGCAGCTTAAGGCCTGGTTCGATGGTCTCGTCCGCAAGCCGGCGCGGCGTAAGGGCCGGCGGGACCTCGATGAAACCGACGCCGATCGCGCCCGCCGGGCTACCGCCAACCGGATCCGCACCACGCTGGTCGCCGCCCTCAATGTGGCTTTTCGCGCCGGTCACGTGAGCTCTGACCACGCCTGGCGCCGGCTGCGTCCGTTTCGCGGCGTCGATAAGGCGAGGGTGCGCTACCTGTCGGTCGCCGAAGCCAAGCGCCTGATCAACGCCGCGAGCCCCGACTTCCGCCAACTTTTGCAGGGGGCGTTATTGACCGGCGCGAGGTACGGCCAGCTGGCCCAGCTTACGGTGTCGGATCTCAATACCGACGCCGGGACGCTGCGGCTGCGCACCCGCAAGGGCGACGGTAGCGAACGCGCCTACCACGCGCATCTCAGCGACGAGGCGCTAGCGTTCTTCCGCGCCGCGGTCGCGGGACGCCCCGGCAAGGATCTGATCTTCACCCACGCCGACGGGACGCCATGGGAGAAGTCGCACCAGGATATCCCAATCGAGGAGGCCTCGCGGCATGCCGGTATTAGTCCGCCGGTCAATTTTCACGTCACCAGACATACCTTCGCCAGCCACGCCGTGATGAACGGCGCCCCGCTTCTGGTGGTGGCGCAGGCACTCGGACACACCGACACGCGTATGGTCGAGAAGCACTACAGCCACCTTGCGCCGAGTTACGCTGCTGACGCCATCCGCAAGGCGGCGCCGATCTACGGCATCAAGCCGGGGAACGTCCGCCCGCTGCACGGCAAGGCATGAAAGGTTGCGGCTGATGATGCGATGGATTGAAATGAGAGGACCCGGCCGAGTGGTTAATCCTGCCGGGTCCTCGAAAGCATGTTCCCACCGCCAAAGTGGACCCACGCTATGGGCAAAAATAGTCGACGGCGGCGCAGACCGCAACTTCCCCCCTCCGCTTCTAATACCCACCCGTCGCCTAGCAGGCAGCTGCCGAGATCACCCCAAAGCGAGCGAATCTCGTTTGATGAGGGCTTCCAACAACTCCTGTCCGATTACCGACCGCACCCTGCGGCTCGAGAACTCTATAAGGCGTGGCTGGATGGAGACTGTGCCATTTGGTGTGACGGGACGCTGCTTGAGCCTCATTTGTTTCAACTCTCTTTGAGCGTGGATGTCTGGACGGATGACGACGGCTGCGAGCGGCTTAAACTCTGGGCAGCGACAGATATGGTGGGGAACGGCGATCACCAGGCATGCGTCGGGGGGTACGAGCGGGCCCGGGCGATGGAGGCCGACCAGTCGGCTCGTAAGTGGCAGGTCTCGGCCGCCGGGATAACCGCCTTGTTGAAGGAGTCCAACACCGAGCTGATTGCTGAGAAGATCACCGCCGCCATAGCGGGGTTGCCCGCCCCGAAAGACGGGATCGATGTCGAAGCTGTTAAGCAGCTGATCGATGAGAAGTTTGCCGCCGCCGCGAAGACGTCACCACAACAACGGCGTAAACCTGGGCCAAAGAAGCATCAGGGTTGGAAACTGGTGATCGCGTGGCTCGCCTACGACCACAAAAAGAAGCAACGCTAGGGGAGCTTTGCGAGGCAGAAATGGGCTACATGCCGGATCCGAGCGCTATTAACAAATTGCTCCGAGATTTGGCCGACTAAGTCGCCTGAGTCTAATTGTCCTCGATTATCCTCGTCTATTCTTCGTCAAAACCTCAGCGAGTCATATGGTGCCCGATGAACAAGCATCGAGGCCTCGATGGCGCGCCGCAAAACCATCAAGCAGAAAGCAGCGCCTGCACAGACGGCGTTATCTAAGAAGGCAGCCGCTCTCAAAGCCAGGACTGCAGCACCGGCCCTGAGTCCGAAACTCGCCGCAGCCAACACTAAGTATCGGCTCGAAGCCGGTCTTGCTGTTGCGGTTCCTTCTCATGACCACGACTGCGAACATGTCCACGCGGCCCGGGCACCGCCGAGCGCCCGCTTTTCCGACAAAGCCGAGGCGATGGCGAAGCGGCCCGCGCGCACGAAGACGACTCAGCGTGCCCGCTTCAGGGGCCTGCAGTCCGGCGCTTTCACGATTTCAAGTTTCTGTGTCGCTCACGACTTGAGCGAAAGCTTCTACCACAAGCTTAGGAACCGTGGGCTCGGACCGCGCGAGATGCGAATTGGCGCGAGGGTACTGATCTCGCATGAGGCTGCCAGCAATTGGCGCAAGGCGAGAGAAAAAGCCACGTTGCGCGCGAAGCCGTCACCTTCACCGGAGGCGGCGGAATAGGAGGAGGACAGTCGCCCGAGGGGCTCGCTCGGAACAAGCGGCAACAATGAGCGAGAGAGGCGACGCTGTCGAACGCAGCGCCGCCTAGGGAAGTCAAAGCTTAATGTGTGAAATCTGGACACATGGAGGTGCCAGACAATGCTGTATCTAGCGAACGGCGGTCGCTCCGTCAACGCGACCTTTAACCTCCGCGGGCTCGCCCTGCGGCATCTTCCTGAGGAAAAGCGGGTAGCTCTGGCCGTCGATACGCGGCTGGGTTTACTCCAGCCCACAGGCTTTCGCACGAAAGACGTGTGTTCGATGTACGGCGTGTCGGCGAGAGCAGTCAACGTCGGCATCCGCGAGTGGGCCATCGCGAACGGTGGCCAACAGCTGGCTGGCATCACTGCTGATGTCATCAACAGCGAAGGCAACGGCACGGGCAACGGTACGAGCCACGGCTCCACCGACTCTGCGATTCAGTTCGCGGAGGCGTTGAAGACGATGAACCCTGACGAGTTGGCGACCTCGTTCAAGATCGCAGGCTCCGAGGTGATCTGGGCCGCGCTGGTTAGGGCGCTCTAGAGCGTATCGAGCAAAAACGGGCGTCGCGCACGCGCGGCACCCTTTCGGAGGCGACAACACTATCGACCGTCACACAACTTTTTTCAGGAGAAACATCATGCCCATTGACACCTTCAAATACGGAAAGACTGCCGCTGAGGTCGTGATCGAGCACCTCATCGCTGAGATTAAAGCCACTAAGCCGTTCGTCGACGATCTGACGCATGCATTCTGCGAACGCAAGTGTATTGCCGCGTGGGACTTGCTGGAGAACTTGCGCACCGCTGCCGAGAATTTGGCTGAGGAAATTGTTGGTTGCGACCCAACATCGCATTGGGATTGCGACCCACGCCGCGTCCGACAGGAGATCGAACAGACGCTCAACCATTCAGATCGCCTAGGTCAGCACGAGAAAGAATTTTGGAGAGGTCAGCGTTCGAATCTCTGCAGCTGTGAAGTTTGCCGGCGGGAAACACGCGAATTGGAGTCGGTGTCATAGACCTCAACAGCTGGCGCTGTCTTCATCAGCAGGGAGTGAACACATGATTACCACAGCCGAAGCCTCCCGAAAAATCCGCGCCGCGCTCAGAACCGCGTTCCCCGGCACGAAATTCGCGGTCGCTTTGTCTGCAGGCTGCAGCATCACGTGGACCGATGAGGGCCCGTCGGTTGTGCAGGTGGAGGACGCGTTGCTCGCAGCCGGCTGTGGTGAGGCTAAAATCTCCTGGGACGACAAGCGCTACATCAGGATTGATACCGATCGAAGTAACGACACGCTTTATTTCGATCGGTTCAACGCTGCCGAGCGTGCTGCCTATCAGCAGCACCTGGAACGGCGGCGTGAGGAAGAAAGGGCATTCGCGCAACACACGGCGGAAGTCATCAGGGACGCCTACAAGGCAAAGCGCGCCGCAATCGCGCCGCTGAAGGATCACACTCCGCCACCAATCCAGGACGCGACAGTTTTCGAAGCCTTCGAGCGGCTCCGGCAGCGCGCAGAAGCCGAGGTGAGCATCACTGAAGATGCTGAGCGCCGTCCCTCGTGGGCGCCACCGCTGGTCCTTGAAGAAGAACTGGCCAATATTTGCTACGAGCTTGGCTATCTCACGGATGATAACAAATGGATTGCGCGGTTCTGGGCGACGTTCGCGACACCGAAACGCTCAGGTCGGTGGCTGCGAGAGCACGTCAGCAATCTTCCGCTAACAGGTCTTAGCTGCCGCGGCTTCCAGCTTCATGCCGGCGGCACACGGGGATCGACGGGAAATATTCTATTTGAAGCACAACGAGAGGAATCCGGTACTTGGCGATTTGGACCGCGTGAGTATTTCTTCCCTTACTTCAGTCCGAAACAGCGGGAGTGGGAACGTTTAATCGGCGAGCGAGAACGCGCGCCAACAATCTATAACGACCGACAGCTGGGGACACGTCTCGCTGAGATCGCGCGTCAGATCGAGGCGATCGACGCCGAGGATCTGACAAAAGCAAAGGCTCATCGTGACCGACAGCGGCTGCGACAACGCGCGCTCGAACTAGCGCGGGCGCGGGTGCTGGATTTCATCGGTGCCCCTGATGCCCAGATGCAGCTTGCAGCGCGGCTCTGTGGGCATTGCTGTATTTGCTTCAAAGAACTGACCGATCCGATCTCGCTCGAGCACGGCATCGGGCCCGACTGCCACGCCAAACGGATCAAATTCATTCACGCGCGGGCGGCTGACGGTTGGCCGCTCGAGCGCATCGTGATGCTGAGCGGCATGCCGGTGGACTTCGTCACTTCGGTGCTGAGCGAGGAGGTACGTCATGCATGATGACAGCAACGTACGGACGCTCACCACGCGCTATCAGCAGATCCTCGATGCGTACAAACGGATGTGGGAGAGCATTCCGGTCGATGCTGATGGATGCAAACACGCTCCTGTCTGCGATGACGAGATGCCCGACTACCTCAGCCACTTGGTCGGCCGCACCGTCACCGCCGCCGAGTGGCAAGCGGCGCAGCGTTGGGAATGGGAGCAGATTGCCGGCGGCAAGATCGTCGCAGCGTTGCCACGCCCCGCGGAGGTGTCGGTTCAGATCGACGACTATCAGGATGCACTCCAGCGATTGATCAAGCGCCTTGTGCAGTTGCTCGGACATCCCACGATCGCAAACTTGGTGTTCGCCGATTACGAATTTAACGAAGACCAGTATTGGCTACACACGTTGGGCGAATTGGAAGCGGCCGCAAAGCTGATGCTCGAATTTGCGAAGCAAGCGCCAGCAACACTGTACGTTATGCGCGGCAGCCTCGAACGTCTTGTGCTGGCGCCCGACTTGGTGATGAACGAAGCGACGCGGACCGCATACCGCGCCACGATCGAAGCGCTCGACCGCACACAAGCAGCGCTTGGCGTTCCTCTCGCTGAGCGCAGCAGACATTTCGAGGTGAAGCGTATTCACGACGCGCCAGCGCCGCCGCCGCCGCCGGACGCCAATCCGGAACTGCAGCAGATGAGTAGTGACGAGCTACGCGCCGCCCTCACCGATACTCGAATACGTTCAGAAGCGATCGAAACTGAGATCAGTCGGCGGGGAACCGCTGCCGCACGTGCTCTGGCCGTTATGCTCGTCAGCGCGCGCGAGCCGCCCGCTCGCTAACAACCCCAGGAGAAAACCCCATGACCACGATGCCCAAATTCAAAACCGACACACCCACCACCACGACCGACACCGCGTTCATCGGCGGCTGTGCCATTCGCCTCTTCGGCGATTTGCGTTGCCCGCGCTGCCGAGCACAGCTGCGCGCGAGCGCCATGCGCGACATCGGCGACGGCGAATATACTCTGACTTGCCAGCGTTGCCACGCCGACGCGATCACGATCACTGATAGGTGATATCTGTGAAATTCGAGGCGACCGCTGGCAATTTGTCTGCCGCGCTCGGTGCCGCGGCGCTGGCGCTGGACGACAAGTCCAACGTCGCGGCGCTGAGCATGGCGCGTATCGTCGTGCGGGACAGCGTCGTCTTCGTCGTCGATAGCCTCGACCGCCGCATCACGACCAATGTCACGGCAACGATCGTAGAGCCCGGGGAGGTATCGGCGCGTTGCACCGCCCTCGCCGGTGTGCTCGGCGGATTGGACCCCAAACGCACCGTCACGGTCGAGAGCAGCGGTAACGGCATCATCGTTCGTGCCGGGAGGTCGCGCTTTACGATCGCGGGCTTGCCGATCGACATACTGCCGCAATCGAGCGAGCTCGCTGATCCCGCGACTAGTTTCGATCTTGACGCTGACCAGCTGCGGCGGATGCTGGAGGTCTGCGAGCACGCGATCTCGACCGAGGAGATGCGCTATTATCTAAACGGTCTTTACCTTCACACCGCCGACAAGACTTTGCGTGGCGTCGCCACTGATGGGCACCGGCTCTGCTGGTTCGATCTGCCTATGCCTGCAGGTGCCGATGAGATGTCCGGCATCATCGTCCCAGCAAAGATCGTCGCGATCCTCATCAAGCTGCTGAAGAGGAAACCGGCGCCCGAAACAGTTTCGGTGCGACTCTCCGATAGGTTGGTCGAGATTTTACTGCCCGGCCTGGCGCTCACCGCGAAGCTCATCGACGGTACGTTTCCGGACTACGCCCGCATCATTCCTCCGGCATCTGGCAACACCGTCACCGTCGATACCGACAACTTGCGTCAGGCACTCGCCCGTATTGACGCGCTGTTCGACCAAAAAATGAAACACGTGATGCGTACCGCGGGGCTCGCGTGGTCGAATGAGGCGTTGCATGTCTCAATGACTGGCACCGACGAAACCGACGACATTATCGAGGGCGTTGAAATTACCGGCGATGGGCGTTTCGCCGCGCGCGTTTCTTATCTCACCGACGTGCTCGAGGCCTTCGGCGGCAAGAAGGTCACGCTCGATGTCAACGGGCCCTCAAACCCAGCGATCCGCATCACTGATTCGGACGACGCAGCAGCGTTCGCGATCGTGATGCCGATACGAACTGGCAAGTTTCAGTGAGAAGCAAACGTAACCCGTCAACCAACAGGAGGTTTGAGATGACGAGTATCAGCGAACGCTACGGCTCGAGCTTGATGACTGCGCAGGACGTCAAAGCCGGCAACCTGACCCTGCAGATTAGCTACGTGGAGTGGGACGTTCTGATGGGTAAAGAAACGCGCGATCTCGTGCACTTCGTCGGGGAAGATCGTTGCCTAGTTCTTAATCCGACAAATGCACGTGCTCTTGCGCGCTTGCTTGGCGATGACGGTGACAAGTGGCGTGGGAACTGGATCACGCTCTATTACGATCCTGATGTCGAGTATCAGGGCGAAAAAAAGGGCGGCATTCGCGTACGCTGCGCTACTCCACCACCGACGGCTGGCAACGGTCCATTGCCCGAGCCGCCACCACCGCGAAAGCCGCCGGCACGCGCCGTAGACGCGGTGGAAGAGGAAGAAGCTCCGTTTTGAAGAACAACAAGCGTGAGGGTGGCTCGCGCAGCGGGCCCCCTTCTTGTTCGGGTGGAGTGAGTGGTGATGCAGCGTACGAGCGGATATGGGCACGGCCTAGACGAGACTCCCGATGCAGCTTGCGTTGCTCCCGCGCCGTTTGCTGCCTTGCGATTAAATGTTGCCCAGCAAAGCGACGCACTGGTTTTGTTGCGTTTGCTGCCGGACGGCTACGCGCCGCTTGTGTTCTTCGATCCGCAGCATCGCGCGATCATGGACAAGAAGAAGTACGGCAACGAAGGCGAACGCCAGCGCGGGCGCGCCAAGCTGCCGGCGATGAGCGAGGATTATATCGACGCATGCTGCATCGAGAGCGCACGCATCCTTAAGCCGAGCGGCTATTTGATGCGCTGGATGGACAAGTTTTGTCTGTGCGAGGGACATCATCTCCGTATTTCTCAACAACTCCTCGAGCGTGTCGATTTGATCGCTTGGGACAACTTGCGCCCTGGGCAAGGAGACCGTTGTCGTAACCGCGGCGATTATTTGTTGGCCTTGCAGAAGCCGCCGAAGAGGGCGCGCGCGACGTGGCGAGACCGCGGGATTTGGTGCCGTTGGGTCGAGAAGATTGACCTGAAACGCTACCCCCGAAAACTTTACCCGCACACCAAGCCGATCGGACTCATCAAGCGCCTGATCGCCGCAACCACGCAGCCAGACGACGTCATCATCGATCCCTGCGCCGGCTCATTCGTGGTGCTGCACGCCGCCCTCGAGCTCGGACGTAATTTCTTTGGCTGCGACCTGAAATTACCAGATGGTGGCGCACATGGCTGAGCACGAGCTCGCGGTGCCGATCGAGCCGCTCGAATGGTTCACGCCGCAATCCACCTTCGATGGAATTAGGCGCGGCGGCATCGAGGAGTTCGACCTCGACGCGGCGCACCCAGGCCGAAGCAATCCGTATTGCATCGTCCCCGCGCGGAAGATCTACACGATCGCCGATGATGGTCTACGGCAGCCGTGGCACGGCCTGGTTTGGCTCAACCCGCCATTCGGCGGTCGCCGCGGGCAGGTGCCTTGGCTGCGGAAGTTTTTCGCGCACGGCAACGGCATCGCGCTGTGTGCGGCGAGGACCTCGGCCGATTGGTTTCACGAGGTTGTCGTGCCTAACGCGCAATTGTTGCTCTTTCCCAGCGGCAAGACAAAGTTCATCCGCCCCGACGGCTCGATCGGCAAAGAACCTGGGACCGGAGTCGTACTCATCGGCGCCGGTCGCGTCGCCTGTGAGGCGCTGCTGCAAAGTGGCCTCGGAGCCTGCATGACCATCGTCACGCGGTCCGTAAGCGCCTGCGAACGGCGGCCGGCCGCTTGGGGAAATGAAATCGACCATTTTGGAGGCGGCGCATGAGCGACATCGAGCTCGTGCCCGATTTGTTGTCGCCCGCAACACCGGCCGTGCCGCTGGTGCTGCGTCCCTATCAGGTCGACGATCTGGCGCGGCTGCGCGCACAATTCCGCAGCGGTGTTCGGCGTGTGTGTTATCAGGGTCCGTGCGGTTGCGGCAAAACCGTAATCTTCAGCGAGGTCGTCGCTGGTGCTGTCCGGCGCGGCAATCGTGTCTGCATTCTCGGCCACCGTGACGAAATCATACAGCAGATCACGCGGGCACTCGATGCCCTCGGAGTGGCGCATGCGCTGGTCGTCGCCGGCTGCGATCTGGCGGCGCTCGAGCATCCGGTACAAGTTGCGAGCGTGCAGACCCTGGTGCGGCGGCTCAAACATCTTATGCCGCCCGATCTTTTCGTCATCGATGAGAGTCATCATGCGGCTGCTAACACGTGGCGGCGTATCCTCGCCGCCTTCCCGCAAGCGAAAGTCCTGGGTGTCACCGCCACCCCACAGCGCCTCGACGGCAAGGGGCTTGACGACATCTTCGACGCGCTGGCGATCGGTCCGAGCGTGAGCGAGCTCATCGCCGCCGGCTATCTGTCGCTGTTCGCCACCTTCGCGCCTGCGCGCAGCCCCGACCTCTCCGGCATCCGTACTCGTGCTGGTGATTACGCCACCGACGAGCTCGCCGCGCGGATGTCGAAGGGTGTCATCATCAGCACCGCGGTCGACGAATATACCCGGCTCTGCGCCGGCCGGGCGGCGATCGTGTATTGCGTCGACATCCAACATAGCGAGCTAGTGACCGAGGCCTTTCGTGCTCGCGGCTACCGCGCCGCACATCTCGATGGCAACACGCCGACCGAGCTCCGCCGTAGCATCATCGCCGCGCTCGGCAGCGGCGAACTACAAATAGTCAGCAACTGCGGGATCATCTCCGAGGGCCTCGACGTGCCGGGAGTGGTGGCGGTGATCCTGCTGCGGCCGACGAAGAGCCTTGCGCTTCATTTGCAGCAGATTGGGCGAGCCCTCCGCCCAGCACCGGGCAAAGCCAAGGCGTTCATCCTCGATCACGCGAGCAACACGTTCCGTTTCGGCCCCGCCGACGCGCCGCAGAACTGGACGCTCAAGGGGCGCGAGAAAGGCGAACAACCGTTGCCGCTGCAACGCTGCGACCACTGCGGTGCACTCGTTCCGCTCGCCTGTCTCGAGTGCCCCGAATGCGGCGCCGTACTGCGCGAGCCCCCCGGTCCCCGCACCCACGTCGAGCGTCGCGGCGAAGCGCTCGTGCTCGCCGATCGGCTCAGCACCATGAGCTACTGGCAGTGTTTGCGTTGGGCCGGACATGACAAGGACCGGTTGCGTCTGGTTGCCACCGCGCGCGGCTATAAGCCGGGGTGGGTCTGGCATCGCTTGCAGGAATTACAGGAGGGCGAGCAATGATGCTGCTCGAACCCAACCGTGACCAGATTGAAATTTTTGTTCAGGCGCTGTTCCGCTATGTCGGCAAGGATGGCTTCATCAGTATGCGCGCGTTTTATGAGAACGACGATTCGGACAAGCCGGTGCGGATCACACCGACGAGCCTGGCCGGTGGGTTAGGTTTTGTCATTGACGTCGCCGAAGACGATGCGCGGCGCGCAGCCAATCAACCTCGAGCGACAGTCTTCTGTCCGCCGGTGGCGGTCTTCAACAACAAGGACCATGCCCGCGAGGTGGATCTTCTGATCGGCCCAGCGTTAGTGGTTGAATGCGATGAAGATCCGCAACAGGCGCGCGTCAAGCTCGAGCAATTGCTCGGCACCGCAACTCTCGTCGTACGCAGTGGCGGGCAATGGACCAATCCGACGACCGAACAGGTCTACGACAGAGTGCATTTGTATTGGCGCCTCGCTCAGGGTGCCAAAGGCGACAACCTTGAGAAGCTCAAACGCGCGCGCAAGCTCGCGACTTATCTCGTCGGTGGCGACACCACGAATGTCCCAATTTGTCACCCGATCCGTTGGCCCGGCTCGTGGCATTGCAAGAACGCGCCGCGGCTATGTGAGATCGTCGAACTGCATCCCGACTGCGAGATCGATCTCGATCGGGCGCTGGTCGTACTCACGACAGCAGCGCCGAACGTGTCGACAACGAAGTCGGGTGACCCAGGGCGCGATGACGGCGAGGCGCTCGATTGGAGCAAATCTTTCGGCGAGATCATCACTGGCGAGCATTTTCACCCCACGCTCGTGCCGCTAGCAGCGAGCTTCGCCGCACACGGACTGCCTGAATTGGCGGCGCGGGGCGTGCTGCGGGCGCTGCTCGACAGCACCCAAACGAAAGATCCTGAGCGCCTTCGTCGCCGCGATACCGAGCTCGGCAAGCTCAGAGACACGGTGCATTCTGGCTATAAGAAATTTGCTGCCGCTGTTCCTACCGACACGTTGCTCGATCCCTGGGCGCAAGCTCAGCTGCCGGACTTCCCCCTCGCCACGCTGCCGGTGATCGTCGGGCGCTTCGTCGAGCGACAGAGCCTGATCATCGGCGGCTGTCCGAGCGCGATGGCGCTCTCCGTGCTCTGCGCCCTGTCCGGCGCCATCGATCACCGGTTCAAAGTCAAGATGATGCGCCACGGGGACTGGGAGGCACGGCCGCGGCTGTGGGGTTTGCTCGTCGGCGATCCATCGAAGAAAAAGACTCCGATCATAAATGCCGCCGCTCGGCCGCTGGAGCGCTGGCAACGCAGACTCTGGCGTGAGTATCAGGCTCAATTGCGCGACCACATCGCCGCCGGCGGCAAAGCGGATGACGAAGACGCTCCGCAGGAACCGCTACACTACGTCGTTTACGACACAACGATCGAGGCGCTCGGTGACGCTTTGGCAAAGTCCTCTCGCGGCGTCTTGGTCAAGCGTGACGAGCTCGCCGGTTGGATCGCGAGCATGGAGAGGTACGGTGGAGCAGCGCGCGGAGGGAGTGATCGTGGGTTCTGGTTGCAGGTCTATGATGGCGAGGGCTACGGGTTTCTTCGCATCAAGCGCGGCAACATTCCTATTTCGGACTTCTCGGTCAGCATCCTCGGCGGCATTCAACCGGCGCGGCTCGCGGAGCTGCAAGGTTTGACCTCAGACGGGCTGCTACAGCGTTTCCTCGTAGCGATGATATCGATGGCCAACCGCGGCCAAGATATCGAGAGCAACGCGACGGAATATGGTCTGCTCGTCGAGAGGCTGCTGTCTACACCTCGCCAGCGGCTCGAATTGACCGAGGACGCGCTCGCGTGCCTCAACGGGCTGCTCGACTACCTGTACAGCCTCGAGCAGATGGGCGACGGGTGCGCGGACGGGTTCCAGTCCTTCGTCGGCAAGCTGGCCGGTTATGCTGGCAGTCTCGCCACCATCCTTCACGTGGCCGAAGAGCACGGTCCGACGCTGCCGAACTTCATCGGCTCGACCATCATCAAGCGGGTAGACCAGATTATCCGCGAGTTCGTCATCCCGCATGGTCACGAGTTCTATCGCCTAGGCGGCGCCGCCGAGCAACTGAAGCAGCTTGCGAGCTTCATCCTCACGTCCGATCTGGAGCGCTTCCGCGCCGCCGATCTCGCCTCCAATGTCCGGGACCTGAAGGGCCAGTCCCTCGTCACGATCAACGAGCGGCTCTCGCCCCTGATCGCCGGCGGCTGGCTGGATCCTGCCGACCGGACGCAGGTCTGCCGGGTTTGGACACTCAACCCGAGCGTGAGGGTTCGGTTCGCCGATCGTCGCCGGACCGAGGTGATACGCAAAAAAGCGGTCACCACCATGCTGCGCGAAAGGCGTGCATCGTGACCAAAAACGGCAACTGGAGATAGAAAAATCGGACACTGTCGGACGGATCGGACCGCGCACGTAAGTGAACAGAAAATTGCACCAACGCGGCCCCTCTCTTTTAAAAAGTTCCCTCTCGCACCTAAGGCCTCACGTCCGACCGTCCGATCTGTCCGACGCTGAGACCACAACCGGCGGTAGGCTGAATCCGTCAGGAAAGAGGATGCGAGCCATGCGAACCGTGACGGCCGCCAGGAGGGGCAGGCAGGTCGAGCCCCATCCCGTCCCGCTCACCCGCGCCTGGGTCGAGGATTATCGGCGGTACTTCGACGAGCAGCTACGAGCGCCGGCGGTCTTAGCAGAGGTGTGCGAGCTCTCCGCCCTGTGCGGCCTCGCTTCCGGGCTGGTCGGGCGGTTGAAAGCCGTCGATCGCGGCAGCTGTCACTGCGGCAGGCCTGGTGCCTTCATCGAGCAAAGGGCGAATGGTTGGGTCTGGTACTGCCTAGATCACCGCCCCGACTTCCGCGCCTGTCACATCTGCGGTCAGCCAGGTATTGCGTTCGAGTATGCCGGCGAGCGCTGGCTTTGGTATTGTCGGGCGCACGTAACTGGGTAGCGTAGAATTCCCGAGGCCTTCGATGCGCCAAATGCACCCTCTCCAACGCGCCTACCGCTTGGGTTTTCTCTGCGCCCAGATGCGGGCTCGCAAGCAGTTCCGCGCCGCGAGTGGGAGGCGGAGCTCGCACTTCTGCAGGCCGATCTCGCTAATATCGCGGTCGGCTACCGTCAACACTTGGATGTTGAGATGGCTGTCATCGAGCGCGCGGCGGATCCGGACGCGCTGTTGCATTGAGTTCGTGCCGGATACTCACGGTCCGGCGCTCACGGTATGCAAACAGTCGCCGCAAGGGGGAATTCGATGCGCCTTTATGGAACCGAGCGTTGGCGACGGATAGCCAAGCATCAACTGAGGGTCGAGCCGCTGTGCCGGACGTGCTTGGCCGAAGGCAAAGTGACTGCTGCTCACGTAGCGGACCACATTGAGCCGTGGCGCGGTGACGTCAACAAGTTCTGGCTCGGGAAATTGCAGAGCTTGTGCGAGCGCTGTCACAACTCCAGCAAAAAGGACGTGGAACGGCTCGGCTACGACCGACGCGTGGGGGTGGATGGCCTGCCTCTCGATCCAAATCATCCCGTCTATCGGATGTAACCCACCTGTCAAAACCAGGGGCCAGGGGGGAATGGAATGCGAATTCAACTATGCTCGCGCCCGACCGCGGGGGAGCTCGAAATAATGCAAACTCACGAAAATTTTCCGCCAGCAAATTTTTCCCAAAAAACGATGGACGTTCATCATCTGTGCCAAGCTTGCATGAGGGTCAAAAAAGGCGCCTGATGAGTCGCGTTCTCCTCGCGTTCGCCTCGCGGAAATGCCATGCCTCGTCGCAGCACCAAAGTAGATCCCGTCGGCACCGAGCTCATTCCGCGGACGATCAAACTGCTGCCCTGCTTGGCCTGCAGCAGGGGCGAGCGGGCGGTCGAGGAGATTGCCCGGACCTTTCTGGCTTGCATGCATTCTGAGCCGCCGCCCAGACCGGATCATCAGCGGACGTTCAGATTCCTGCCCCGGAGTTGTTGCAAGCAGGTCCGGGTGATCGATCCGGAAAGTTTGGTCGCGTGACCGCGAGAGCGCCCTTTAGAGTGATTGGCCTTGCCCTCGACCGGTTCTCGCTGTGTGCAATTTGTGGCCAAGGTGGCGCTGACGTGTAAATTCTGCACCGCTCTCCTCTAGAGCTGGTTGAGCGCCGACGGCGTGGCCGGGCCATTCGCGAGTTGCAAGAGGAAAGCCCGGCAGTGGGCTTTGCAGATTCTCCCCGCCGCAGCTGGCGTAGGGCCCGGATCTCCTTGCCGGTGAGCGGGTGCGTGCCATCGACACCGTTCTTGGTTCGTCGCACATGGATGCGGCCGCTATCAAGCTCGATCATATTCCAGGTCAATTCACAAAGTTCGCTTGCGCGTAGCTCGTGGCGATAGGCGATCAGGATTGCGGGCGCGTCGCGGTGACCGTATCGGGAATGCTTGAGGGCAACATTCTGCAAATCGGCGTTGGGCGCCGGACAATCTCATGCGCGGGAGAAAAGCCCTGCGGCGATTCCAATCAGGGCCCGACCTCTCAAACCTCTCAGCTCGTGCAAGCGATGGCCGGCTTTGGCGGTGGCAGCGGCGCGGCCGAGAACTTGAACGCTGCTCGCCTCAGTACCGACACGTCACAGCAGATGTTGCTGAGCACGCCGCAGCATGCATGAGGCTGGGCGTGTACTCATTAATGCGCGCAGATCGCGCCTACTCTGCGGTGACGCAATGGCTTCGTATTTTTACGCCTAGTTTACGCCGTCCAAAAAACAGCAATTGACATGGTTGTCCTGAAACCCACGCTCGTGGTGGCCGCGGCGGTTCGTCGAGAGGGGAGCAATCATGAAATTGAAGACGCAGCGCTACTCAGCACGGCCGCAGCATGGGGCGCTTTCGCTTGTATGGCCCTCCTTGTCACGCCAGCGACTGCCGAATGCACGGCTAAATGAGTGTGCCATGAGACGAAAAATTGCATGTGCAATAATCGCCCTGACGATGGTTGGCATCGCTGTCCAAGCGTCGATGGCCGCCAGTTTCGATGTAGTTACTGATTTCAACAACACCGGCGTTCAACCTGCACCCGGTGACCCACATAGCTTCCCATTTACCTACGGCACCGAAACGGCTTTGAATGTCGGCTTCACGCTCCTCCCCTTTTTCGGGAATACGAACTGCTCAGTCGCGTCCGGTCAGTGCACGAATGACGGGACGGTCGATAATTACTACTTCGTCCAACCTGAACAATGGTCTGGGCCTGCCATCGGCAAGGTCGCCAGCGGGGGTACCTTGACCTTCCCAGGTATTCCCGGCGGCTGGCACGTTCCAGACAACGTGCTCGTCATGATGCCGGGTGGTTCGTCGTTCCCTTCTCCTGATCTTGTGGTGACACGGTTCACTGCTCCGAACGCCGGCACGTTCAACATCACTGGTTCCTTGACCGATCTAGAAAGCGCCGGTATCCGTTTCACGATACTCGTCGATGGAGCGTCGGTATTCAGCGCGTCCTTTGCAGGCTTGTCCCTGCTTCAGGGGACAATTCCGTTCACGATTGACGATGTCCGTCTCCAGCCCACATCGACCGTTGACTTTGTTGTCGACAGCTTGGGTGCACAGGGCAATGACGTAGTTGGGTTGATGGCTACGATTTCCCCTTCGGTGTCTGTGCCCGGTCCCATCGCGGGCGCGGGACTTCCTGGCCTGATCTTTGCTGGCGGTGGCCTTCTCGGCTGGTGGCGACGGCGGCGGAGGACTGCTTGAGCACGACGATCTGGAGCGGTGGTGCGGCGGCTGGACTCTACCTTGGCACCGGGCTGATCTTGGCTTTTTTGGTGCACACGCACTACCCCGGTGTGCTCGGGTTGCGCGAATGGATTCGTGTGGTCCTCTCTTGGCCACTCATTTTCTTCTTGAGAAGCAAGTAGAGGTTATCGCCATTGCTCTTTGGCATCGCGATCCCGATTCGCGCGGAAAGAAAGGGGCGTTCTTCCGCAAGAACATTGCTGATCGTCTTAGGCCCGCTCACCGAAGGCGGGGCTTTTCTTGGACGACGGGGCCTGAATCGACCATTTCGTGATGGCCATCACATCACTCGAAGCCATCATCCGGCATACCATTCCCGATCAGACGGCTTGAGCTACCGCATGCGGCTGAGGTGATAGTGGCCTCGTCTGGAGCGGCCATTATGAAGCGCATCATCAATGGCTTTGAGGTTGATTGGGCAAGCGAGCGCGTGTTCGCGGAGCAGCAGACCGCGCCGAACTATGGATATTTGTTTGAGGTGTCAGCCGATCGGAAAAGGATTGTAAGGTGTGCTCACATTTCAGCAATTGGCAGAGACTCCGACAATCCCAATAGGGACGCGGAGCGCCTTGAAAAAGACGCAAGGCAAGCTGTTGAGGAGTTCCTAGGGTGCGAGCGCGAGAGCGGCGGCCTTCTCGGCTGGTGGCGACGGCGGCAGAAGATTGCCTGAACACTCCTGAGGACTACCGCCACTTCTCCCGGCCCCAATCTTCCTCGGCCTCGCGTTTAACCGCTGGGGCAGCTGGATTCTTGCTCTTGATCCAGTGCCGTGAGCGGCCGGAGCGGTAGGGCGAGTACCCCATCATTTTTTGGACAAGCGGCGAAGTGTGAAGTGGCTCACACGTCTCTCCCGATTCCCCTCTAAAGTCCGACATAGCGACATCTATCTGGAGCCAGGAGGGGACACATGGCACCGGAACCAAAACCAAAAATAGCTAGATTGGTATTTGCCGTCGGGATGGCGTTGACCATCCTAGCGGCCATGACGTGGGCGATGGCTGAGGCAATTTATCCGATTTACCAGCCTCAACTTCCGCTTTTGTACTAAGGGCACCCGCATGCGCGAGCGTGTGCTCCTATTCTGTCTGTTGGGTCTGGTGCTCATAGCCACGATCATACTGGTGACCGCACCGGGAGCCGTGACTTGGACGCTGGCCCTCATCGACTGAGCTGCCCCCTGGGACGGCCGTTCGAACATCCTCAGATGGGGGTGATGACAACGGGACGTAGCGCTGACATTTCTCGGTCGGTCTACTGGCGAGGTGCCGGGTGGAACTTGGAAACGGTTTGTAAGACGACGGCCAGCAATTCAGCCGCTGCTTGATTGCCAGGATGCCGGGTTCTATTGGCTGCGATTGCCTGCTTCAGTAGTCGTTCGGCATCGGATTTCGGTAAGATCCCATTCCTCACGAGAACGCCAAAGGCGATGTCGGCAAGCTGAAAACCAGCGATAGCATGGGCTGCTGCTGTGTGCACCTCGTTTGCTTCATCGGGATGGATCATATTGATCATCCTCCTCTTACTGAGGCCGCCCGATGATGTGCCGAGCGGCTTTCAAAGAAAGGCCCCGCGTCGGGGGCGGGGCTTCAAGGTGGACAGAGTGAGACACTTGAAGGCTCCTGTCTCACCTTCACCCCCAATACCATAGCAGTGCATGCGGTTCCAACGGCGAGGCGAGGCTGCGCCGTCCGCCAAAACGAGAGCCCCGCCCAACAGGAGAAAGGGCGGGGCTCGGGGGAACCCTCAGGGTTCTCGGCCAGGTATCTTAGATCCATTGGCTTACACGGACCTGACAGCATTCAACTCGCCAGTGTAGCTGTCGTCTCTCATTAAGCAGATCGCGGCAGGTTATGCGCTTACGTCGTGGTTACGCTACGGCTTAGGTATTTTTTTAGCGTCTACTCTTATGGTTTTCCAATACCAGTATCGTCGCTAGCGGAGTGCGCCCGCACTCAGAGTCGAAGGCAGCGCTCCCTCCATGCGCGCGCGATCATTATGGAACATCATGGCGGGTTGTTTGACAAAGACGAAGCGAAGCATAGCCTGGCTGTGACACTCAACTGTCATCAGTAACGGCGATTATCTTCCACAGGCGACGGAGGAAGATACAACACTCCAATCACTCACCCCCCCTTAAAAGGCACGGACTGGAATCGCCGCGCGTCATTCACTGAGGCGGGAGGTCTGATGTCCTACGGACCAAACTTGCCTGACCTGTTTCGGCGCGCCGCGGACATTGCCGACAAAATATTGCGCGGGACGAAGCCTCGAGACATTCCGGTTGAGCAAC
>Ga0306922_10001780_pt1 | contig 19643 bp, 18 predicted proteins | sample sta12Cox44000082_FD_203758 | JGI IMG/M metagenome (GOLD analysis project Ga0306922, IMG submission 203758) | Lab enrichment of tropical soil microbial communities from Luquillo Experimental Forest, Puerto Rico - statoxic.12C.oxic.44.000.082 (v2)... | ecosystem: Environmental > Terrestrial >... | reverse complement strand
CTTTGTATAGAAACGACTGACCGCCAGATTTGTCCAAGGCATTGTTACTTCGTCTCAAACAGCGGCCGTCTCACCTCGTCTTCGTTCGCTGATTGCGGATGCTCGGCCTTCCAGCGCATGGCAGCAGTGATGCGGGTGCGCCCGCTGGGATGGTCATAGAAGACGAACTCCTCAATCCGTCCGGGATCAAGCTTACGATATTCGCCCAGCAGCATGTCGACATTCGCTTCGCCGTCGGGTTGTCCGGCTGCATTCAGGCCGTACAAGTCGGCCTCGTACTCCATGACGCGCGAGATGCTGTTGGTAACGGGCGTCACCAGCAGTATGTAGAGCGAAAACACGATCACCGCCCACGGCAGCACGGCGACATCGGTGATGCCGCGGACGCCCCACTGCTCACCCCAGTGCGCGAGACCGTAATTGATGCCCCAGTTGAGGAAGGCGAAGCCGACCACGATCACTACGCCGAACATCACCAACCCCTTGTAAGCGTGATTAAGGACGTAGTGCCCCATTTCGTGACCCATGGTGGTTTCGATTTCCGGCAGCGTGCAACGCTTCAGCAGATTGTCGTTCAGGGAAATTCGCTGCGTGCCGGCGAAGCCGCTCACGTTGGCGCTCACGCGGTTCGACTGCCGCGATGCGTCGAACTCGTAGACGTCATCCGCCGGGATTCCGTTGGCGCGCGCCATGCTGAGAATCGGGTCCTTGATGCTCGCGTCTTTCAGCGGCGTGTACTTGTTGAAGAGCGGGAAGATGTATACCGGTGCGACGAGGATCACGAACGCAGAGAATACCACCATCAGCACCGCGCCCCATACCCACCAACGCTTTCCTAGTTTTCTCACCAGCCCAAACAACGGCACGATGAGGATGGCTCCGAGCACAACGACGACTCCGAGGCTGACTAGTTGATCGCGCATCCAGGGCCCGAAGGTCTGGTTCAGCAGGCCGTACTTGTGCTCGCGGAGGTAGCCCTCGTACAAACTGAGCGGAAAGGTGAGAACGGAAACAACCACGATGAACTGGATCCAATAGATCGACGTCTGGAGCGGGCGGAATCGGGTGAGGCGTTCGGCCAAATCCCGCATTTTTGCGGACCACCGCATCCGCAGCAACAGCAGCATCACGATGGCGGAGTAAAGCAAGTCCCAGAGCAGCAGCCAATAGCCGCCTTCGAAGTAGGCGTTGGATTGAGCCCGTCGCTCCGGCGGCATCTTGGCGAGATAGGCTTCGACGGCGGCGTTGACATCGAATGCTGGAGCTGCTTGGCGGGCAGCGGGCGGTGGGGACGGCGCCGCAGGGGAGCCCGTCTGAGCGGATACAAAAACACCGCCGAGCAGAACCGTAAGGACGACAAGAATCAGGTCCTTCTTCATTACGCCTCCGTGGAATTTCGGAATGAGTATACGCGGCTGGAAGCCACGGGCATCTTGGCGGGACGACGCAATCGGCTAACTCATCCCTATCAGGTTAGAAAGAAAGCAGTCCTCTCCGCTGCGGCAAATGAAGGGTTCAGTAGATAACCATATCGCCGCCATTCCCGTAAGGGTACAGTGAGCCGGCAAGAGCGATTAACTGGCCGTTCTGAAAATCAAATCCGAGAATTCGGAAGGTTCCGAGGCAGTCAAAGGTGTTGCAATTTCGCATGCCATAGACGAAAGAGCCTGTCGTTAGGATACGACCCGTGCCGCTTCCGGCTGGGTCTGGTTAGAGCGCTTCCAGAAAAACTAAAGACCGCAACGCCGCCATTGCAAACATGTTGGGAACCCCCGACGCCGACCAGCACGTATGTCCCTGATTGGTCCCATGCCAAGTCGTTGACAATGGCAGAATCCGTTCGCGCCGGAGCCAAGCGTTACGGTAAAGAACTGAGGCAGGTGTAAGGGTGCCATCGCTAGTGATCATTTAGATCTGAACGTCGCTCGCAACTGCTGTGGCCACGGACCACCTTGCCATTACGTCGACACAGTTGTTCGCGATGGGCACGGTGTATGTGGCACCGAGGCATTACCCAAATTAGAAATGGCAATGGTACCCAACGCTTGCAGCGAGCCATGGCCAGGGAAGATGGGGACACCCAACGTGCCGTTGTTGTCGATGGGGGCAAGATAGTACAAACTTGATCCGATTGGATCAAGTTCATCTTGCGCCTCACCTACATAGGCAAACTAACAAGTTAGCGCGGAGGTAGCAAATAAGCAGTGTGACAGTTTCTGGAGTGTCACCAGGTCCCTTAGCCTACCCGCTTCAAGGGGACGGCGGATCACGGTAGGACAATAGGGAACGGCGCACGGAATTTCGACGTATCATCTGACAGAGGTCTTTATGTTCACCTTCCTCGTTTGGCTTGTGCTGCTGTTCTTCTGCTGGCCGTTGGCGTTACTGGCGTTGATCCTCTACCCATTCATCTGGTTATTGCTGCTGCCGTTTCGTATCGTGGGGATCGCTGTCGAGGGCGTCTTCGAGTTGCTGAAGGCGATCATCCTGCTGCCAGCGCGGTTGCTGGGCGGACCGAAACGGGCATACTGACTTACTGCTCAGTAAAAGGTGTCGAAACGCAGAATACAGCCCGCCGCTACCCTATCCCAGCCTCGGGTAATTGCTAGCGTGACCGCGTGGCTGTGATGTGTCAACAGTTGCCAGGATTTTCGAGCCGTTTTTTGCGACCGAAGCGGAATAAAGAACCGGGCTAGGCTGTGGGTCCGGGATTCACAGCACTCAGTCGATGGGCAGGAGCGGGACTGTCTTCTCAATCCTGTGGCCATCGACTGCTGCGACGCGCTCAGGAGAAATCACTCCCTCCTCAGTCACGATTCCGTGACACGCCAGAGACCTCCCGAGGTAAGCTCAACCGCCTTCGGTGCGCAACCACCGGATTTACCACCAGCAGTCTTGATGGATATGGGCTTCGTGGTTTCTGCCCACTCGCCCGTCGCCGTAGGCCTCATCATCCGGTTCTTGTTCATCGGCTAGCTCTCTTTTTGCTCCATGCTGCTTTCAGACCCCAGCCTCACGACGACGTCCTTGCGCTTCTCTATCACTTCACCGTCATCAGGTCGTGAAGAGGACGTTCACCTCCAAGCCGTTGCCATGCCAAACACAGTAAAATAGAGCTTTTAGCGATTGGCGCCGGCTTCGTCCCGCGGTGCCCGCTGATCTAAGGAAACCAGAACCCATGACTAGTACTGACCGCGAGATGGAGTCGACAGCCAAGGCTCGTTCCGATGCGCCTAAAGCCTCGAATTTTATTCGCGAAATCATCGTTGCCGACCTGCAGTCGAACAAGTTCGGCGGACGGGTGCAGACGCGGTTCCCTCCCGAGCCCAACGGCTACTTGCACCTAGGCCACGCTAAATCGACATACCTGAATTTTGGTCTGGCGTCTGAGTTCGGCGGCCATACCAACGTGCGTTTCGACGACACCAATCCCGAGAAGGAAGAGCAGGAGTATGTCGACTCCATTATTCGCGACGTGGAGTGGCTGGGATGGAAGTGGGAGGGCCTGCACTATGCCTCGGATTACTTCGACCAACTCTACGAGTGGGCCATTCAGCTCATTAAGGCCGGCATGGCCTACATCGACGATCTGAGCGCGGAAGAGGTGCGCCAATATCGCGGCTCACTTACTGAGCTCGGCAAAGAAAGCCCGTATCGCAACCGCTCGGTGGAAGAGAACCTCGACCTGTTTGGGCGCATGCGGGCAGGCGAATTTCCCGACGGCTCGCGCACGCTGCGCGCCAAGATCGACATGGCGTCGCCGAACTTGAACATGCGCGATCCGGTGATGTACCGCATTTTGCGTGCAACGCACCATCGCACGGGCGACAAATGGTGCATCTATCCCATGTACGACTACGCGCACGGGCAGTCGGATTCGATTGAGCACATCACGCATTCGATCTGCACGCTGGAGTTCGAGGACCACCGAACGCTCTACAACTGGTTCATCGAGCAGTTGGGGATTTTTCCTTCGCAGCAGATTGAGTTCGACCGGCTAAATGTAACCTACACGCTATTGAGCAAGCGCAAGCTGCTGCAACTGGTCCAGGAAGGACACGTGGGAGGCTGGGACGATCCGCGCATGCCGACGATTTCGGGCATACGGCGGCGCGGCTACACACCCGAAGCGCTGCGCAACTTCTGCGCCGCGATCGGCGCGTCGAAGACCAACGGCATTATCGAGCTGGCGATGCTGGAGCACTACGTCCGCGAAGACCTGAACCGAAAAGCGCAGCGTGCGATGGCCGTGCTGCGGCCGCTGCGGGTGGTTATCGACAACTATCCCGAGGGACAGGTCGAGCACTTGCAGGTCGTCAATAATCCCGAGGATCCGAGTGCGGGCTCGCGCGATGTGGTGTTTTCGCGTGAGCTGTACATCGAGCAGGATGACTTTCGCGAAGACCCACCAAAGAAGTTCTTCCGCCTGTCGCCGGGACGCGAGGTGCGGCTGCGCGGTGGATACTTCATCAAGTGCGCGCACGTAGTGAAGAATGCAACCGGCGCGATCACCGAAGTGCACTGCACGTATGATCCGGAGACACGCAGCGGTAACGCTCCCGACGGACGTAAGGTAAAAGCTACGATCCACTTTGTGTCGGCCGATCACGCCGTCGATGCGGAAGTACGGCTGTACGAGAACCTGTTCCTCAAGGAAGACCCGAACGCTGCCGAGGAGGGCAAGACTTTTCTCGACAACCTAAACCCCAATTCGCTGGAAGTGCTGACCAACTGCAAGCTGGAGCGTTCACTGGCGAGGGCAGAGGCGGGCGATCGCTTCCAGTTCGAGCGGGTGGGGTATTTTTGCGTCGATCCCGATACGACGAGCGAGCGGCTGGTGTTTAATCGCACGGTTCCGCTTCGCGATACGTGGGCGAAGATCGAGAGCCGGGACAAGGCGAACGGCAATTAACCACCTCGCAAATTCTAAGCTAGGCCGTTACAGGTTGAATGCTTTCGCCGCCACGAGCATCATCACCAAATTGACTAGCTAGTGCAATCAACAGTTCGCCGATGGCCCCGACGGCAAACGCACGCAGACCTTGCGCCTTGAGCTCGCGGATGTTGGTGCGCAGGCCAACTCCGGCGAACGTCAACCGGAATGCCCAGTGCGACAAGTCGCCAGGCTGCCGGGTTGCTCTTTTTGTTGAAGACGGCGCTGGGGGCGAGGATCGAGATCAGCAGAAACCCGAGAACGAATTTGGGAAATTTCTGCCGGAGAAACGCGGCTTTGTTGCCGACGGCTTGCCCAATGGAGAGCATAGCCGAGCACGACGAAGCCGATCATAGCGTTACGCATGGTCTTCGCCAGCACCGCGATCTTGGCCGCAGCGTCGGAATAGAGCGCGCCTGCAGCGGTGGCTTCAGCGGTGTAGGGACGTGGCCATTACTGTGCACGTCCAAGAGGTGAGTGAAAGTCTGTGGACTGGGTGGTCAATGTTTGCGTTGCCTGCTGCGCGACTGTGGAAGTTGAATCGCGTTGGGGTCTTGCTACTTCGCCAATGATCAGCAATGACGGTGATTTGATCCGTGGCGCAGATCGCAAGCTATCGAGGTTAGTCCAATACATCTCCTGATTTGGACAGCTCGCGTTCAACACGATGAGGCAAGGGGTCCAGCGCGAAAGACCCGCCGTGATCGCCTCGTTTGCGATCGCTGCGTACTGGCCATTCGGCATGTAGATCGCTAATGTCGTGCGTTTGGAGGCGAATTGCGCCAGGTCCGTCAATTTCTTGCCGTTCTTGTGCTGGGCAGTCAGGAAGACTACTGCTCCCGCCTTGTCGCGATCGGTCAGCGAAATCTTGCCCTGTGCCGCTGAAGCCACCGCAGCCGTAATTCCTGGAACAACTTCGAATTCAATGCCTGCCATACGCAATGCTTCCATCTCTTCTGCCGCCCGCCCGAAGACGAGTGGGTCTCCTCCCTTGAGCCGTACGACGGTCGCGACTGTGGTAGCGAATTGCACCATCATGCGATTGATGTCTTGCTGCGAAATACGCCTGTCGCCGGCTCGTTTGCCAACGTCCACCAGCAGGGCGTGGGGACGAGCCAGGTCAAGGACAGCGTCCGCCACGAGCGCGTCATGCAATACCACGTCGGCGTTCTGAATCAGCCGTGCCGCTTTGAGTGTCAGTAGCTCTGGATCGCCGGGACCCGCCCCGATGAGGTAGACCTTGCCCATTACGCTGCCTCTCTCAACGCGCGCGTGCCGAAATTGCCGCTGCGCCATCGCTCAAAGGAATCGCGCCGCGCAAGGTACGCGAGGAGACGCTTGCGGGTCGCAAAGTCAAGCTTGCGTTGCATAAGTGCCTCGCGCACGGTACCAAGCCAGGTAAGCCACGTCTCGTACTCGGGGCCAAATTCTTTCTCGAATTCCGCGCGCAATCTCGCCGCCAGTGACGGACTGAGCCCGGCGGTCGAAATGGCAATCTGTAGCGCTCCACGCCGCACCACTGCAGGAAAGTAGAAGTTGCAGCGCGGCGGCTGATCGACTGCATTACACAGAATTCCGCGGCGCTCGGCTTCGCGAAAGACGAGCTCGTTCACGATGTCGTCAGAGGTTGCAGCGATCACAAGGAACACACCGTTCACGTCGCAAGGCTGGAAGCGGCGCGGGATCCAGGCGAGCCGTCCTTCTAACTGCAGCTCATCAAGGCGCGAGTTGAGCTTGGGCGAAACGACAGTTACGTTGGCACCGGCGTGCAGCAGGCTTTCGACCTTCGACGCCGCGACGGAGCCTCCACCCACGACCACGCAACTGCGGCCAGCAAGCTTCACAAACATCGGGAACAAGGCAGGGACGGTGCTCATCCTTCGACTCCATGAGGCACGCGACCGGGCGATAGATCGCGCGCTTCCGCGGGGATCAGCCCTCCGGCGAGGAATCCGCGAATCTCCTCCCTCGAATGGCGCGCGAAGAATTGCCGCAGGTTTTCGCCCGGTTCGCGCAAGAGCTGGTAGTTGCTGAGCAGGCGTTCGATCGCTTCCGGGACCTCGCTCGCCGCGCAGCGGTATCCCACGGGCCGGGCAATCGCCTGGTGCTTGCCGACGGCGCCGCCGACGCAGAAGTAATACGCGTCGACCAGGTTGCCGTCCTGCTTGATCTTCTTGCCTTCAAGACCGAGGTCGGCGATCCAGTGCTGTCCGCAACTGTTAGGGCATCCGGTGATATGCAGCTTCAGATGCTGCTCGAAGCCCGGCAAGCGCTCATCCAGCTCTTCAGCGAGCCAGCGCGCGAACGACTTGGTCTCAGTGATGGCGATCTTGCAGAACTCGCTGCCGGTGCAGGCGATGATGCCGCGGCGAAATGGCGAGCCTTCGACCGCCAGCCCTGCCAGCGTCAGGCCGTCAGCGACATGGGCAACATGCTGCCGTGGAACGTTGACGATCAGCAAGTTCTGCATGTTGGTGGTGCGGAGCTCACCTCCGGCGTAGCGTTCGGCAAGGTCGGCGGCGGCGTGTAGTTGATCGGAAGTAATGCGACCGCGCAATACAGATGCGCCAACGTAGTAATAACTGGCCTGCTTCTGGGCGTATACACCGACGTGATCTCGGTATACGTCGGCGGGAATGTCCTCGCGCACGGCGGGAGCGAGTTCGAAACCAATGCGCTGATTCAGCTCGTCGAGGAAACGCTCGGGCGTCCAACCGTGCTTGAGGAACAGGAACTTCAGCCGGGCGCGCTCGCGGTTTTCACGCAGCACGTCGCTATCGCGAAAGATCGTCGCGATGCCTTTGAGCACCGGCAAAACCTGGTTCGGCAGCACAAACGCGTTCAGCCGCTGCCCTAGATGCGGATCGCTGGACAGTCCGCCTGCTACGCGCAATGAAAAGCCAAGCTCGCCGTCGCTGCGGCGCGCCGCAGTCAAGCCAACGTCGTTGATCTCGGGATAGGAGCACCAAACGCTGCATCCCGTAATGCAGATTTTGAATTTGCGCGGGAGATTGTAGAACTCGGCGTTGCCGACGAATTGGCGATTGGCCTCGGCGACCAGGTGCGACGCGTCGTAGATCTCGTCGCCATCAACACCGGCGAGTGGGCATCCGACGATGTTGCGCACGTCGTCGCCGCAAGAACCCATGGTGGTGAGACCCGCGCGCCACAGGTTCTCCAGAACGTCAGGCAAGTCTTCGATCGTCACCCAGTGAAGCTGAATGTTCTGGCGAACGGTGATGTCGGCTTTGTCACGTGCGTACTTGCGTGCGACATCAGCGATGGTGCGCACTTGGTGCGAGAGCAGCAGTCCGTTGGGAATGCGAATGCGCACCATGAAGTACGGGACGGCTTTGCCTTCGCCGCCAGCGCCCCCAATGGCGCCGATTCCGTCGCCTTGCGTGTAGACACCCCAGAAGCGAAAGTACGTGCCCAACCACTCTGGAGGAATCGACGCATGGCCTTGACCGGCATAGGAGCGGATCTCGCCGAGGCATTCCCAGGCGTTCTTCTCACGCTTGAGCCGCTCGATTCTCTGTGTCTTCGTTTCTTTGACTTCGGTGCTCATCGTTCGCCTCTCGCCGCAAAAAGAAAAACCCACGTGTCAGATAAGCGTCTGACGCGTGGGTTGGGGATAAACCTGTTATAGAACTGCTAGGTTGTGATCCTCTTCCTCTCGGCGCCAGAACATGCGGGCCCGCAACAACAGCAGGTCGTTCGACAACACACGTTCTGACGTCCGCACAACATGATGCAGTGACTTTACGGGATTGGATGGAGAAGGTCAATCCCGGGACTCAAACAAATTACACGCCGGAACGAATTTCCGTCCCTGCCGGAACGCAGGATACCCCACGAAATGGCGGGTTTGTTACTTCCCAATGAATGAGCCTGCGATGAGTGTCTCGCTTCGTACGTAAATGCGAAAAGGCGGCGGCTCATGAGGATGTGTGATAGCCCCCTGGTATGCACGCATACTCCCTGACGTGTTAGTTGTGCTTCAGAAACTCGGCGTTCGTATTGTTGGTCAACGAATTGTAGAGCGTTTCGATAAACAGGTCCGGCGTGATGGATCCCTTGCCGTAATTCGTATCCCACTGCGCCAGGATCTTTTCTTTCTTCATCTGCTCGACGGACTTGCCTTGCTTGATCGCGGCCTGCATGGCGGCGCTGGTTTCTTTCAGCATGGCGGAGTACTCACGCACTTCGGCCAGGGTAGCGAGCTGGCCATGGCCGGGAATGACCTTGACGTCGTCGGGCAACTGGGCAGCAACCTTGTCGCATGCGGCGATGACCCCCTGTACGCTTCCTCCGGAGATGACGTCAATGAAGGGATATCCATAAGTTACGAAGTCATCACCCATGTGCACGACGTTGGCTTTGGGGAAGAAGACGATGGCGTCGCCGTCGGTGTGTCCGGCGGGAAAGTGCAATGCGCGGATATCTTCGCCGTTGAGGTGAACGGTCACGTCGTGATCGAAGGTGATGATAGGCAGCCCGGCTTTGGGAGCAGCAGGCTGATCTCTTTCCATGGCCTTCGGAATTCCTGCTTTGCCGCCGGTTTCAAGCCTTTTGCGTACGTTATCTTGCGCGATGACAGTCGAGCCGCCGGAAGCGAAGGGCGCATTTCCGCCGGTGTGATCGCCATGGTAATGCGTGTTGATGACGAAGCGCACCGGCTTGTCGGTGACGCCAATGCCCTTCAGCGCGGCGGCGATTTTGTCGGCCAGCGGGGCGTATTGGTCATCCACGATAACGATGCCGTCCTCGCCTACCGATGCTGCAATGTTGCCGCCTGAACCTTGCAACATGTAGACGTTGCCGGAGACTTTGGTGACCTTGATCTGCACCTTGCTGAAGTCCTGGTCTTGCGCCATTACCAGTGCGGTGAAGCCGAGCACTGCGATCAACGATGCTCTACGCATGGGCACCCCTCCAAAAAAGCGTGCGGATTATAGCATTCAGTAGCCAGTCGCCGGCTGCCAGTAACCAGTCGAACCAGTCGAGAACCAAGAGCAAAGGCAGTTGCGGGTCTTGGCGGTGTGAACGGCCGGAGGGATTGCTGACATTTTAGACCGGGCACATCCCTGACACTGCTGCTCATCCTGTCGAAGCCCCGGTTGTCTGGCAAGGGCACAATGCGCAACTGGGCACCGTCGAACTGGGCCAGCGGCAGTTGCGCGAAGTAAATCGTGAACCGGCGATCATTGCGCCGTAACAAGCCGATGCGCTCGCCCCACAACACCTCGGTCAAGAACCATCCTGCTTTTTCCAGCCAAACTGCCCCTTGCTGTGCACCGCAGTACACCGACGTGCTCGGCGGATACTCCGGGCATCCGCGCCGGAAACTCGCGCGGCGACGGCTCATACGCGCTGGCCGGCGTCTGCATCCCCAGCGCATCGTGCGGTTGCACCTGCTTATACGCTGGCAAAAACGGTTCAGCTCGCGCTGCTGTTGGCGCCGATCTTATGCCGCCCCTACCTCCTGAACTATGATGCAGCCGTTCGTGCCGCCCGCTCTACTCCGGATGTCCGGCCTCGACCCGCTCCAGCTGGGAAGAAGAGGAGTCTCCGCCCTTGGTAGACGCCCAGCCGCGACCGATCAAACTCGTCGCCGGCGACGACCAGCACTTTGCCATCAGGACTCACAGCGTAGGTGTTGATCCCGCCGAACTCGAAGGGCAGGGCTGCGACAGGCTTGGAATATACGGTGATCCCGTCGATCACCTAGCATTCTTTGGCGAGACCAACGTGCGGAACAAAGTACGGACTATCGTGCAGCGGCGGCTGCGACCTTACCTTATGGCCGCGCCGTAGTTTTGCGGCCTTCACGGTATTGCTCATCAACATCGCGATGGTGAGGGGGCCGACACCACCGGGGACGGGAGTGATTGCGCCCGCGACTTCGGCCACATTGGGATCGACATCGCCGATCAGCGTCGAGCCATTCCTGGCAAATGCCGCCTGGCGTTTGGCGTCGCCGGCAAAGAACTTCGCAAACTCGGTAGGATCGGTGATTTTGTTCATGCCGACATCGATCACGGTTGCGCCGGGCTTCACGTAGTCGGGAGTGATCATGCCTGCACGTCCGATGGCGGCGACTAGAATGTCGGCACGGCAGCAAACAGCGGGCAGGTCGCGCGTCTTCGAGTGACACATAGTGACCGTTGCGTTGCCATTGAGCAGCAGCATCGCGACTGGCTTGCCGACGATGTCACTGCGTCCGACGACGACGGCTTCGGCTCCTGCGATGGGGATATTGCTGCGCTTGAGGATCTCGATAACGCCCGCCGGCGTGCATGGCACAAGTCCGGGGCGTTGTGTAGAGAGATAACCGACGTTCATCGGATGGAAGCCGTCGACGTCTTTCTCGGGCGAGACCGCGAGCAATACCTTCTTGGAGTCGACCTGCGCCGGCAGGGGAAGCTGCACCAGGATGCCGTCGATGTCGTCGCGGCGGTTGAGGTCGTCGATCACCGCGAGCAACTCGTCAGTCGTGACCGATTCGGGTGGGGTGTGCTTCTCGCTCTGGATGCCCAGCTCTTCGGATGCCTTGATCTTGCCGCGGACATAGATCTCGGAAGCCGGATTGTGTCCGACCAGCACGACTGCAAGTCCGGGGCGCACGCCTTCGGCGGAAAGGTGCTTGACCTCCTCGCCGACCTCGGCGCGAATCTGGGCGGCGATCTTGGTTCCGTCGAGTATGACTGCTGACATGGGGCCTCCGGAGGATGCGTGCAAAATTCTAGTTTAGCGCGGGGGCCGGGAGCGATCAGCTATCAGCCGTTAGCTCTCAGCCCTTAGCTCTTAGCCGTTGGCTGTTAGCCCAAAACGCCAAAAGGCCCGAAGCTAATGGCTAAAGGTCCAGAACTGACAACTGACGGCTGAGAGGTACCCGCCTCTGGCTTCCCTGCTAAAATTCCCTTCGTATGATCCCTCCTGACCTGCTGGAAGTCCTGGTATGCCCGGTGTGCCGGAAGCCGCTGGTGCTGCGCGGCGAGGAAAACCTGAAGTGCAACGAGTGCAAGCGGGTCTACCCAATTCGGAACGGGATTCCCATTTTGCTGGAGCACGAGGCCACAATCGAAACACTCTAGATCAGCGTGCTTGCGGCCCGCGTGATTTTCAGCTATTTGGCGCGGGAAATTCCGACCCATCCTGCTCAGACCGGAAGCTTATATCCCACCGAGGTTGTAGTCTACGGTTCGTCGTCCGTAAGCCTAGGGTTTTTCGAGGTTCGGCGGCATTTCAGCTCGCCCGGCACGCCTGACCATGTTTTGACAACTCCCGGCAGCAACTAAGCCGTGGCGCGGGTGTTCGATTCAACAAAAGTTGTCGAAGTGCCAATAAAGACGGACATTGGCACTTGGATTGCTGCAACTTTATTGTTCGATCGTCCGTCTAAAGAAGCAAAGCCCCGCAAGGGTCGGAGGTGAGCTCGATGGCAGAGAAGTTTTCAGTACCGGAGTTGGCGGCGCTGAGGAGCGAACTGCTGCTGGGGTTTGACTCCAAGGATGCCGCCGAGTTAGTCCAACTCTTTTTAGCCGGACACGGTTATGGTGTTTCGGCTGAGGCCGCCCGGCACGCCGTGAGCCGGGTCGGCATGATGGGTAGCACGCTGGAAGTCTTCCAGCGGGAACTGGAGAGCATTGCCCTGGTGATGTAAGGGCCGGGTCCCCAGAAACGGCGCCGTAAACCCGGCGCACGGTGACAAAGGATTCGCTGAGCCACTTTGTTGTGAAGGCCGCGCAGAACGCCAGAAACCGGACGCGGTGGTGCGGCTCCCAGCGAACTGAATAAGCCCGAGCAAAACTGCTCGGGCTTGTTGTTTTATGGAGGGAGATTTCGAATTACGTAGTGAGAATCCTCGCAGCTCTAAGCCAGCATCGCAGGGCCTAAGGGCCAGTGCATTCTTCAAACACGCTGCGGTATGACTGAAGTCATGGCCTGATGCGAACCGATCGTGGAAACGAGCACTTTTGGCAAACAGCAAAGGGGTGCCTTTTCAAGAATCGATCCCGAACCATCCTTGAGCCAATTTGTAGTCTGGCAGAGCCCATTGCTTAGCTCCATTTCCTAACAGCGACTCCGCCCCGAATTCGCTCCTGCAGAACGCCCGTAAAGAACATATAGGGATGCGCGGGATCAAGGGCGCTTGCTTCATCCAGCTTTGACCGTAAATCGGCTGGAATCTCGAGGCTGAGCGCGGCGAGATTGTCTTCGAGCTGAGCAAGTTTCGTAGCGCCGATGATCGTGGACGTCACGCCCGGCTGGGTCGCTACCCAGCTCAACGCGACTTGGGCCGGCGGACGGTTTAGCTTCTTTGCGACGTCGAGGAGCTCGTCCAGAATCTTCCAATTGCGTTCGGTGAACTTCGCGAACGCCGGATTGTTGGCATTTTTCAGCACGTGCAGACGGCTGCCCTGGCTACTGTCGGCGCCCTTGTCGCGGGTGTACTTTCCGGCGAGGAATCCGCTGGCCAGCGGGCTCCAGGGGCAGATGCCCATACCCAGTTCCAAGGCGGCGGGAAGGTGCTCGTGTTCGATGGTGCGCTCGACGAGCGAGTATTCGAGTTGCAGCGCAATGGCGGGCTCGCGGCCGGAGCATTCGGCGAGCGTCTGTGCTCGCGCCGCGTACCAGGCAGGTACGTCGGAGAATCCGTAATAGCGAATCTTGCCCTCGTGCACCAGCGTGTCCAGGGTGTCGATGACTTCTTCGACGGGCGTGACTGTGTCCCACACGTGCATCCAGTAGAGATCGACGTAGTTCAGGTTGAGACGAGTCAGCGATGACTCGATGGCGCGATAGATGTTTTTGCGGCCGTTGCCGCCGGAGTTGGGATTGCCTTCCTGCGGATTGAAGGTGAACTTGGTGGCAACCACCATCTTGTCGCGCACGCCCGCGTCGGCCACGAAGCGGCCGAGCAGCTCTTCCGATTTGCCGCCGGAATACACGTCAGCACAGTCGAGCACGTTTCCGCCGGTCTCGACATAGCGGTCGAAGATGCGACGAGCTTCGGCATCGTCCGAACCCCAGCGATCGTTGCCAAAGGTCATGGTGCCAAGTGTCAGCCGACTAACACGCAGGCCCGAGCGGCCTAGAGTTACGTACTCGTTTAGTTGCATGGTGCTTTGATTCTCCTGACGGACGTTTCAGTTTCGCTGGTTTCGAGTTTCGGCGCGAAGTCGACAGCAGGCCCTTCGACTCGGTCGCGCTCCGTTCGCCGGGACCTCGCTCGGATGACGCCGAGAAGGAGTCTTCGTCCCGCCCTACCGCCAATGGAAGGTGAAAGGTCCTTCGGCTCGTCGCTTCTCTTCTCGCTCAGGATTTCGCCAGCTGGCTCCCGGTCGCCGCAGCGACCTCACGCCAGCTAACGGCTCAAGATGGGGCACCACCTTTTTTTATCGTTCTCGATCATTACGCCGAGGCTACTCCCAGCGCAGGCTTTCGACAGGATCGAGGCGGGCGGCGCGGGCGGCGGGCATGGTGCCGAACATCACTCCGATGAGCGATGACACCATCACCGCGATCACGATCGACCAGCCGGAGATAGGGATGCGGTAGTTGGTCAGCACGCGAACGGAAATGGGCAGCGCCATGCCGATGGCGATACCGACGAGTCCACCGATGAGCGAGATCAGCACTGCCTCGGTGAGGAATTGCGCCAGGATCTCGGCCTTGGTGGCGCCCACGGCCTTGCGTATGCCAATTTCGCGGATGCGCGCGTTGACCGTCGCCAGCATGATGTTCATGATGCCAACACCGCTGACGAGGAGCGTCAGCACGGCGATGAGCAGCAGGATGGTCGTCAACGCATTGGCGATTTTGCCCGCGACGGTGAGCAGTTGCTGGAGGTTGTCGACCTTGTAGACCGACTCCGGACGATGGCGCGATTGCAAGACTTGCTGAATCTTTTCGGTAGCACCGGGAATGTCTGATTGGTCGGCCACGGAAAAGAAAAGTTGTTTCACCGTGTCGGTCGGGGTGAAAAAGCGAGCGACGGTGTAAGGAATGAGGATGGTGTCGTCGGAGATCTCCGATTGACCGAAGGTGTCGACGCGCTCGCGAAACGTGCCGATCACCACGAAAGGCAACCCGCTAAGCTTGATGGTTTGGCCCACGGCGGCGTCGGTCGAGCCGAACATGGTATTGGCGAGATTTTGGGTAATGGCCGCGACTTTGCCGCGTGATTGCGTGTCGCTCTCTTCCAGAAAGCGGCCAGTCAGCACCTGCAGATTGCGAACCCAGTAGTATTCCGCTGCGACGCCGAGCACCAGCACGTCGCGCTCGTTGCCGCCGGGCACGGTGATCTTGTCGTGAATTTCGATCATCGGCGAAGACGCCGTAATGTTGGGAACCTGCTGGCGTATGGCATTCAGGTCTTCGACCGTCATCCAGTCATTAGCGGCTTCGGCGCTATAAATTGCACCGCCCTCGTACTCGGCGAAGATCATATTCGCGCCGATCGACTGGATCTGTTGCAGAACGTACTGCTTGCCGGTGAGGCCAATGGTTACGACCAGGATGAGCGACGCTGTGCCGATGACCATGCCGAGTGCGGTGAGCGTAAACCGGACTTTGTTGCTGCGGAAGGTTTCGAGGGCGACATTGACCGTCTCTCCCAGAACCAGCCGGGGATAGTGCCGAACGTCTTTGCCATTGTTTGCCATACACCCGCTGGTTAGATTAATCCTAAGGCGTTAAGGCTTCAACGAAGGGTGAGGGTACCGGGAAGCCTGACGCAAAACCGTCGCGAAAAGAGTTTTTCAGTAGCCTGTGGAGTCGGCGCTGATACGATTCAGTCGCCCAAGCGAGTTTTCAGCCCGCCGCGGCGAGTAAAGGTCATGTCCTGATGCGAAGCTGCCGCAAAGCGACTTTTTCAGCATTCTGTTCAACGAAGGAGGCGCGCACATATTCGTTCACGGGCGTATCATCGTTTTTATACCCCCAATGCCCAAGGCGCTGCCAGCTCAAATCATGAGACTCGTCGGTTTTCCGGCGTTTTTGCGAGCTGTCGTCGTTGCGACATTTTTCGCCGGCGCGGCGTTGTCATCGCATGCGCAGCAGAATGTCGGCGAGTTGTATGCGTCCGATGCGAGCGTCAAAGGTGCCATTGTGTTGGCAGATTCGGGGACCAAGGTGATCAGCGGATCGTCGATCGCCGCGGGTGAACAGGCAGCAACGTTGAAGCTGGAGCGCGGGGGCAGCATGCTCATCTGCCCGGGAACCAGCCTGGCGGTAACGACTTCGCAGAACGGGCGCCAGCTCATGTTCAGTATGAACACGGGCAACATTGAGATGGACTACCCGATCGGCGCGGCCGCCGATAACCTGCTCACGCCTGATTTTCGGCTGCTGCTGCCTGGCCCCGGACAATTGCATCTGGCAGTGCGCGCCGGCGCAAAGGGCGATACGTGCGTGCAATCGTTGGGATCGAACACATCGGCAGTGGTCGTCTCCGAGGGCATGGGCGACGCGTCATATCAGGTGAAGCCCAACGAGGCGGTGATGTTCCAAGGCGGGAATATCGCCGGCGCGACGCCGACAGGGGAGAGTTGCGGGTGCCCTGCCCCTCCACGGACACAGGTTGCGAAGGTTGCTCCGCCGCCACCTCCGCCACAGCCAAAGGCTGATTCCCCAAAGTCTGATCCGCCTCCGCCGGAAACTCACATGGTGGTGGATGCTCCATTTATTTATCGTGCGAGCGATCCGGTTGATCTCACCGAGAACGTCGCGCACCTACACATGGAGACGGAGCCAGTGAATCTCGATCCGGTAGTCCTACCTCCGCCGACGACATCAGCGAAGAAGGCCAAACCTGCGACCACACCGGTCTCATCCAGCGGCCAACAGACGCAGGAGAAGCACGGCTTCTTCGCCAAGGTCAGCGCGTTCTTTGCGGCGATATTTCATTGAGCTGTCAGCCGTCAGGCTGTGACCCAAGCTGAGACCAAGTTTGCGAGCTACTAACTGTGAGCTGACAGCTGAAGGCTAACTCGGTGTTACACTAACCCTCTCGTATGTCCGAACCGCCACGCTCGCGCGCGTTTCTCTGGGTGGTGCTTGGCGGCGGAGCGTTCTTCCTCTTCCTTCTTGCGGTGTTCGCGCTAGTTTATTTCACTGTACGTTCCGAGCAGAAGAGTTCCTCGTTCCGCAGCTTCGGAGACAAGATTGCGGTGGTTGACCTGGAAGGCGTGATCCTCTCGCCCAAGGATCTGGTCGAACAGTTGCGCAAGTATGGTGACGACAGCTCGATCAAGGCCATCATTATTCATGTGAACTCGCCAGGCGGCGGAGCAGCGGCGTCAGAGGAGATTTATCGCGAGGTTCTGCGCATCCGCGACGTGAAGAAAAAACGCATTGTGGCGTCGATTGAAACTGTGGGCGCGAGCGGCGCGTATTACGTGTCGTCGGCGACGAACAAGATCTTCGCAGACGAGGCTTCGATCGTCGGCTCCATCGGCGTGATTGCTGAGTGGTACAACTATGAAGAATTGATGAAGTGGGCGAAGCTGAAGGCCATCGTACTTAAGGCAGGAGAGTTCAAGGATACCGGTTCGCCGCTGCGCGAGATGACTCCGGCAGAGCGCGCCTACATGCAGGGTCTTATCGACAATATGCATGCGCAGTTTATCGATTCCGTAGCGAAAGGCCGGCGCGTGAAGGTTGAAGAGATCAAACCGCTGGCTGACGGCAAAGTTTGGACCGGTGAGCAAGCTATGCCGCTGAAGTTGATCGACCAAATCGGCGACTTCCGTGCAGCGGTGGAAGATACTGCTAAGTCGGTCGGTATCAAGGGCGAACCGACCATTGTACGTCCCGAGAAGGACCGTAAGAGTGTGCTGGATCTGCTATTCGGCGATGCCTCGGAGTACATTCCCGATCCGGCGAAGCTGATGCAGACAAACGCCCAGTTTTACTACTTGTGGAAATAGGTACGATTTAGTTACGTAGCACCCAAGTGCAACAATAAATTGGACTTGCCAACATTCCGGGAATCTGAGAGTATCCCTGTTGTGCCGATTGCAACGGGGGCACAGGGGCGAACAGCGATGACAAAGGCCGATCTGATCGACGAAGTGTCACGCCTGGCGGAGTTGACTCGCAAGGACAGCGAAGTCATTGTTGAAACGATCTTTGAGAGCGTGGTGCGCTCGCTGCGTGCCGGCGACAAGATTGAGATTCGTGGCTTCGGCAGCTTCCGTACGCGCCAGCGCAAGCCCCGCGTGGGCCGCAATCCTAAGACCGGCGACCGCGTCGAAGTGCCTGCCAAGAAGATCCCCTTCTTCAAGCCCAGCAAGGAGTTGAAGGACCTGGTGAACAACTACATCGAGACGGCTACGCCGCCTTCTGACAAGGGAAACGACAGTCACGGCGACTGAGTTCGGAAAAGTCAGCGGTCAAACCCAGCCTACGGGCTGGGTTTTGGCTTTCCCGCGACAGCTCATTCACCACAAAGAGGTACAGAGACACGGAGAAGAACCAGGCAACCAAGCTAGGGTCGATCTCGCTGATGACCCGGGACTCCATTACTAACACTAACTTAACTAGGCAAAAGGACAAGTCCAGTTTGCCAAGCGACGCGGGGAGCGCAAGATTCAGCGCCAACTCAAATTCCTCTGAGCCTCGGTGTCTCGGTGATGAATTACTCTAGGCGAATGCCGATCACCGACATCATTCTGCCGGTCTTGCCGAACTCGGCACGGTGAGAAAAGAAGCGTCTGGTATCGCACGCGGAGCAACCTTCGACGACGGAGATGTGTCCGGGGTGCAGGCCGGCGTCTTCGAGCTGATGCCGGTTCGCTGCGACCAGGTCGAGGTGGATTTCGGGACCGAGATCGGCATGGCCGGGGGCACGCTGGTTCAGAAACAGTAGAGGGTAGTTGACGTGGATGGCGTTGGACTCGAAGACCTCTTCGAATAGTTCGTTGGCGTAGGCCAATTGCGATTCGAACTCGGCGCGAACTTCAGCGCCGACCGAGTAGCAGCACTTACGAATGCAAGGTCCGAGGGCAGCACGAAGATCGCGCGGCGAGCTGGCGAACTGGCGCCGCATTTCGCCGACACCCTTCTCGACGACCCGTGCGACTGTGCCGCGCCAGCCTGCATGAAACGCGCCGACGACGCGCTGCTTCACGTCTGCGATCAGCACCGGAACGCAATCGGCTGTCTTGATTGCCAGCAGCGCACCGGGGACATTCGTGATCATGCCGTCGCCGGCAGGCGCGGGCTGGATAACGCTGCCTATGCGATGAGTGATGGCGGAATGGATCTGCCGAACCTGCGCCAAAGGCCACACGCCCTTATCCTTGTTTGTCGCACCGACGGCTTCGAGAAACAATGCACGATTGCTTTCGACATTCTGGTGCGCGTCGTGGGAGGTGAATCCAAGATTCAGCGACTTGCCGCCGTAGCTAGTAGAAACGCCGCCTTGCCGTGTGCTGAATCCGTGTATGAGCCAAGCGATATTGTGCAACGAATCCGCGTGCAGGATTTCGATCGATGCAGCTTTGTGCTTCGGAGATTTGCGACCTCGTGTGGCGGCAATTGGCACAGTTCGATTCTAGCGAATTTTGTTTCCGTAAGAGCAGATGGCTCGCGGTCCCACGGTGCGGGCCACGGGGGCAGACAAGTTTCAGGAACTTAGCGGCGCGGCTAAGAGGTGCTGCTGAAAAAGTCGGTCTCGCTCCTGATAAATTCCGCAGGGGTT
>Ga0306922_10001773_pt1 | contig 19663 bp, 13 predicted proteins | sample sta12Cox44000082_FD_203758 | JGI IMG/M metagenome (GOLD analysis project Ga0306922, IMG submission 203758) | Lab enrichment of tropical soil microbial communities from Luquillo Experimental Forest, Puerto Rico - statoxic.12C.oxic.44.000.082 (v2)... | ecosystem: Environmental > Terrestrial >... | reverse complement strand
TACTTCCTCGGAGGAGGGAGCGGGCCAGGTCAATGGCGTCCTCGAAGGCTCGCGAGTTTGCCATGAGAGTGGCCGAACTCACGACCCCCCGCCGGTGCGCTTCGGCGATGGCCCGGTTCACGCCCGAAGTAAGCCCAAAGTCGTCGGCGTTGATGATAAGCCTGCGCACGCAGCCAGTGTAGCAGCGGGAAGTGGCCGTCGAATTCGGAGCTCTGCCCCGGTTGCGTGGCATAGCCTCTCGCAGGGTACGGGCAGGCCATTGGGCCCCAATCGATTTCAATCATTATCGATCACCAGGACTTGCGCATCTTTCGCTGGTTTGTTGCAGCCGAACTGCTTCTCATCACGGTTTCCTGACGACTTGCCTCAGGCATGAAACCATCCTGGAGGCAGTCCGTCTAACCCAGAAAGTATGGCATGCTTTTGGGGGCAGCCTGATGAATTCGCCGCAAAATCCCTTGACCATTTCGTCCACACCAACCCTAGTGCCTTCGACCGCAGGCATCCGGGTCGTTGTGCTTGAGCCTGATGTCGAGGTTCGCGCGAGATTTCGCTTTTGGGTTCACCGTGAATCTACTTTTACCCTTGTGGGAGAGGCGGAAGAGTGGCCGCAATGCGACTATCTGCTGGGAGAGATGGTGCCAGAGCTCCTAATTGCGCACATGGGCAGTATTCCCGACTATTGGTGGCACGCAGTGCAGGCAGAGCCGTTCCCCCTTGTTTTGGCGCTGCTTGATGAGGATAACCCGCGGCCTTTGGATCAGCGGGTGATCCAGACACTGCGGTGGCCATTCGAGGAGTCTCACGTGCTGCCGGCCATGGTGCGGGCGCAGTCAGAAATCTACACCCGCAAAGCTTATGAGCTGTCACTCTTGCTGCGCCAGTACACGTCGAATTCGGCTGCACCATCGCTTTATCTGGCGAGCATCACCGTTGATCACGAAGGTAAGAAGTTCAACCTTGACACCTCGACCATCGTTGCGATCCTTGCCAGCGCCAACTACTGTCGCTTGCAAACGTCAAACGGGACCTTCGAGATCCGTGAAACCATGACCAATCTCTGCTCCAAACTGGACCCAACCCAGTTTCTACGGATTCATCGTTCAGTCATCGTCAACATCGCTCAGGTCCGCGATATGGCCGTCAGTTCTAACGGAGCCACCGCCGTGGTGCTCCAGGACGGCACTCAGCTGCCCGTTGGCCCGAACTTCCGTCATCTCATCAGCGATCTACCCGTGCGCAAACGCGCATAGTCAATCGCAAACGATCATCTCAAGTCCAGGCACTCCAGCGAGTGCCTTTTGCATTCACTGCGCGGAATGCGTTTTTTTTTGCATGGGACAGATGGCGTGGGAATGCGGAGCAAAGCATTGCAAACGAGGTCGAGTGAACGAACGAACGACTCACCGACTACGTCCATGTGGACAACGGGTCCTGGCTCCGCCGAGCCGGACATGGGGGTTCTCATGCTGTGCAACGGAATCTTCCTTGCTGCAACGTCCCTTTTCCTGATTTGTGCAGGGCAGTACTCGATCACTCAAGACCTGTCGCCCACGCTTGTGCAGCGCGCTTCCTCTGGGAACGTTGATGCCATTCTCAAATTGGCCGGAGGTTATGAATCTGGCCTCGGAGTTCCGCAAGACATGAGCAAGGCCGCTGAGTGGTATCGGCGTGCGGCTGACTATGGTAATCCCGTCGCCCAAGCTAAAATCGGCAGCTTCTACCATTGCGGCACCGGCGTGGAGAAGGATGAGCATGAGTTCTTCAAGTGGGTGCAGCGTTCCGCCAGTACGGGTTTTGCACCCGGGGAGGTGATGCTGGGTTTGGCCTATATGCACGGCTGGGGCGTGGCGGCGAACCTTCCCGAGGCTTTGCGTTGGCTCCGCGATGCGGCCGCCAAGGGACAAATAGACGCAGAGGTCGAAATCGGCTACGCGTACATGAGCGGCAAGGGCGTTCTGGTCGACAATGCCGCGGCTTTGCGGTGGACCACGAAGGCGGCCAGGAAAGGAAACGCCACCGCCGAATTCAATCTGGGGGTCATGAACGAACTTGGCATTGGGACCCCACGAAATGTCCAGGAGGCGGCTCGCTGGTATCGCGAAGCGGCAGGGAAAGGGTTACCGGATGCGCAGTTCCGGCTAGGGAGACTGCTTTCCACCACGTCATCCGACAAGATGAACGAAGCCATCGACTGGTTCCAAAAGGCAGCCGCGCAACAGCAACGGGACGCGGAATTCGCCCTCGGCCTCCTCTATTCTCAAGGACAAGAAGTATCCCGTGATCCGGAAGCAGCTGTGAAGTGGTACGGCCGGGCGGCCGAGCACGGATCAGCCCAGGCGGAGCTGAATCTCGGGTATGCCTACGAACATGGAAAAGGTGTCGTGCAGAACCCGTCTGAGGCGATGAAGTGGTATCAGCTCGCCGCAGAGCAAGGCCTGCCCGAAGCGGCTTGGGACCTGGCCATCGCCTACGATCAGGGTAGTGTCATCGCACAGAACTACGAGAAAGCCCGGTTCTGGTACCTCAAGGCGGCAGCGGCAGGCTACCCTGACGCTGAGAACAGTCTTGGCCGCCTTTACTACAACGGTTTGGGAGTTGAACCGAACCGGGGTGAGGCTGTCCGCCACTTCATCCGCGCTGCCGAAATGGGCAACGTAATGGGAGCGAAGAATGCGGGCAGAACACTCGATGATCAGGCTTCGACTGCAAGCGAACATGTCCAGGCTCTCACCTGGTATTCCATCGCGCAGGACATGGGCGCCGACGTTCGCCAGGAAATCGCTAAGGTGCACCAGGAGATCGCACCCAATGATGCGGTCGTTGCTGCGCGGCAGGCGTCGCAATGGCTGGCTGACTACCGAATGAAACGCGAGGCAGAACCTGCGCCGTTCCAAGCAGGCGAAATTGCAGGAGAGGTGGCAGCCACAACCACGGTCCTGCCGGACCGATAGGGTGATCCCACGGGAAACCCTCGTGGCCGCGCTGGCTGTCTCACTCACTGTCGCCTGCAACGATGTTGCGCGTGCGATCTGCAGATTCCGTTAGCTCCGGATCACCAAGGGTTTTCGTGGTGCTCACAGGCGAACCCGCAGCAGCGAGTAGTTCGAGGCCTACCGATGCCACCGCCCATACCAGCCCTCAGTCCGGTATCATCCTCTTCATGGAAGCTGCGATCCGTTGTCGTGGCCTAAAGAAGACCTACGACGGCAAAGTTGACGCGGTGCGCGGGTTGGATCTCGAAATCCACCCCGGCGAATGCTTCGGCCTGCTCGGGCCTAATGGAGCCGGCAAGACCACGACGATCGAAATCCTGGAAGGGCTGCTGGCGCCAACAGCGGGTGAAATCGAAGTCCTGGGAATGACGTGGCACGAGCATGAGCGTGAGCTGCGCGAGTCTCTAGGCATTTCACTCCAGGAAACGCGCTTGTCAGAGAAGCTGACGGTTCGGGAAACCTTGGAGTTGTTTGCGAGCTTCTATCGCAACCCGAGTTCTGTCCCGGCAATCCTGGAAGTGCTTTCTCTGGTGGAAAAGGCCGATGCGATGGTCGGCAAACTCTCCGGGGGCCAAAAACAACGGCTCGCAGCAGCTACGGCTTTGGTTGGGAATCCCAAGATTTTGTTCCTGGATGAGCCGACGACTGGGCTTGATCCGCAGAGCCGGCGGCAGCTCTGGGACATTATTCGCCAGTTCCAGCAGCACAATGGCACAGTGCTGCTTACCACGCATTACATGGACGAGGCCGAGCGCCTGTGTGACCGGCTCGCAATTATCGACCACGGAGAAATTATTGCCGAGGGCACGCCTGCGGAGCTGATCGCCCGGCTCAGCGGTCATCATGTGGTCGAATTTGCGCTCGCTGGGGGAGATGGGGAGGGGGCGGACGGAGCGTGGAATCGCCTGCCCGGCGTTCAGTCGGTGCGCGACGAAGATGGATACTTTTCGCTGCAGGTCGAAGAACCACACGAGACAATCCCGGCCCTACTATCGGTAGTGCAGCAGAAGCGAGCGCGACTGGTTCACCTGACAACCCGGCAAGCCAGCCTGGAAGATGTTTTTGTGCAGCTCACCGGGCGGCACCTTCGGGAGGATTGATGGCGCATCCTGAACCGAATCCGACGGTCACGAGTCCCGCGCCGCGACCGATGATTGTGCCTTCGCGACCGACTGTCAATGGACGATGGTCAGGCTATCGGCATCTGCTCGAAGCCCGAATGAAGGAATTATGGCGCGAGCCGGAGGTCATCTTCTGGGTATTCGGGTTCCCGTTGTTGCTTGCGTTGGGATTAGGCATCGCCTTTCGCAACAAGCCGGCGGACATCACGACGGTCGCAATTGTGGGCAACGCCCACGCGCAGCAGGTGGTCGACCTGTTGAAACGCTCTCGGCAGAAATCCGGCATCCATGCCGACGTGGTGGACCCAGCTACGGCCTACGATCAATTTCGGTTGGGTACCTATGCCCTGGTGATCACTGCCGACGGCACTGGCCTCCATTATCGCTACGATCCTGCGCGGCCTGAGAGTGTATTGGCGCGGAGCCAAGTGGATGATGCGCTGGAAGCAGCGTCCGGCCGCCAGGATCCTTTGAAGACCGATGCGACGCAGGCGAGTGAGCCCGGCGCGCGCTACATTGACTTTCTCATTCCCGGGCTGCTGGGAATGAACCTGATGAACTCAGGCATGTGGGGCATCGGTTTCGCCCTAGTGGACATGCGGCAGCGCAAGCTGCTGAAGCGGTTCGTCGCCTCGCCTATGCGCCGAACCGACTTCCTGCTCGCGCTCGGCAGCAGCCGCCTGGTGCTAATGCTGATTGAGGTTGCTTTACTGCTTGGTTTTGGCGTGCTCGTGTTTCGTATGCTGGTAGAAGGGGCATTGTTGTCGATCCTGCTAGTTGGTGCTATCGGCGCTGTGTCATTCGGTGCCATTGGGCTGTTGACCGCCAGCCGCGCGCGGAAGATTGAGAGCGTCAGCGGGCTCATCAACCTGGTGATGATGCCCATGTGGATCTTCTCGGGCGTGTTCTTCTCCTACGAGCGCTTCCCGGCGATCGTTCAGCCGGCGATCAAAGCGCTCCCACTCACTGCGCTCAACGACGCACTGCGGGCGATCATCTTGCAAGGTGCTAGCCTCGTCTCACAACTCTCCAGGATCGCGATCCTGGTCTTGTGGGGCGGCCTATCGTTCGTGCTGGCGCTGAAGTGGTTCCGGTGGAGTTGACCGTGAATCATCTTCGCGAGAGGGCTTCGGTAACCATCGGAAACGAACCTTGTCCTGAAAGTGCTCCCGGGCGAATCCTGCGATTGCCGTTTCTGCTCGCGACAGGTTTCTGGGTGCCGGCGCCGGAGAAGACTAACTCTACCACCTCATCGACGAACTCATCGGACAGGCCTTCATGCCATATCAGAAAGCGTATGTAAATCGCTCCGTAGAGCAAATCGAGGACTAAGTCCATGTCGGCATTTCTCGGCAACTCGCCCCGCCTCATACCGCGGCGCAGAATCTCGTACGCGTCCAGGCGCCTGGGCCACACGAAGCGCTCGCGAAAAGCCTCGATCAATTCTTTATCCGACTGACCACCGCCGACGATGGCTGCCACGACGCGGCCACGGCGCCCGCGAAGAATCTTCACCCACTGTTTCATTTGCTGACGCATGTCTTCGCGGACAGAACCAGTGTCGGGATAGCGCAATTCTCTTGCGGCGCTCGAACCAAATGCATCGGCCACCAACGCTCCCTTGCTCGGCCACCAGCGATAAACCGTAGCCTTGCCGACGCTGGCGTCGGCAGCAATCGCCTCAATCGACAACTCGGAGAAACCTGTCCGCTGCAACAGCCGCAATGTGCTGTTCAAAATGGCGGAGTGCGCCTGTTTGCTGCGCGGGCGGCCGGGCGGCCGCTTGGCGCCGCTGTCCGGCTTCGGCGACTGCTTTCTGCTACGCGATTTTATTTGCTGCATATTCATGTATACGGTACCATATTATGAATCCGGAACGTACCGTATCGAATCCGAAAAATTTTTTCTTGCTCGCTTTTTGATTTCGACCATCGTCTAATTCCGGATAGCAAGTGCTCGGCGGTATCTGGGAGTCGCACCTAACCGATGTGGATTGTTGCTCTCGCCCTCAGGCGTCCTTACACGTTTGTCGTCATGGCCATGGTGATCATCATCATGACGCCGCTGGTGATTCTGCGCACGCCGGTAGATATCTTCCCTAACGTCAATATCCCTGTGGTTAGCGTGGTCTGGAACTTCCCTGGCTTTGCCCCAGAGGATATGGCCAATCGAATCGTTACCAACTCCGAGCGTGCCATGACCGTCACGGTCAATGACATCGAACACATCGAGTCGCAGTCCGTGAACAGCGTAGGTGTTATCAAGGTTTTCTTCCGTCCGGAAGCCAACATCCAGACCGCCCTGGCGCAGGTCACAGCAATCGTGCAAACCACCGTGCGTGGCCTTCCCCCGGGAACGACGCCGCCGTTGGTCATCACCTATTCGGCTTCGACCACGCCGATCGTGCAGCTGGGACTGAGCAGCAAAACCCTGCCCGAGCAACAGCTGTTCGATCTTGGCCAGAACTTTCTTCGCACCCAGTTGGCGACTGTCCAGGGAGCGGCAATGCCCTACCCCTACGGAGGCAAGATACGGCAGATCCAGGTCGACCTTGATCTGCCGAGACTCCAAGCCAACGGACTATCGCCCAACGACATCGTTAACGCCGTCAGCGCTCAGAACCTGATCGCACCGACGGGTACTGCCAAGATAGGCGCAACCGAGTACCAGATTGAAACGAACGCCTCTCCCCTGACCGTCCCGGACTTAAATGCGCTCCCGGTGAAGACAATTAACGGATCGACCATCTACCTGCGCGACGTAGCGCACGTCCGTGACGGGTTTGCGCCGCAGACCAACATCGTCCGCCAGGATGGCGTCCGCGGCACCTTGATGTCGGTTTACAAGTTCGGCAAGTCGTCAACCATCACGATCGTCAATGCCGTAAAAGGGGTTGTGCCGTTAGCTCTGCAATCGCTGCCGCCCGACCTTACCATCAAGCCTTTATTCGATCAGTCGCTGTTCGTTCGCGCCTCGATCAATGGCGTGTTGAAGGAAGCCCTGACGGCCGCCGCTCTGACCGCGACCATGATTTTACTGTTCATCGGTGACTGGCGGCCCACCATCGTTATCTCCATTTCGATCCCGCTGTCGATCTTCGTCTCCGTCATCCTGCTCGGCGCGCTGGGGGAGACCATTAACATCATGACCCTTGGTGGCCTGGCGCTCGCGGTGGGCATATTGGTCGATGACGCCACCGTCGAAATCGAAAATATCGAGCGCAACCTTGCCCAAGGCAAGGAGATGAAGCAGGCCATCCTCGACGGCGCCCAGCAGATCGCGGTGCCGGCGTTTGTATCCACGCTCTGTATCTGCATCGTTTTCGTGCCCATGTTCTTCCTGACAGGCGTCGCCAAGTTCCTCTTCGTCCCGCTCGCCGAGGCAGTGGTGTTCGCCATGCTGGCGTCATACTTCTTGTCGCGAACCCTCATCCCGACGCTGGTCATGTACATTATGCGTGGGCACGAGCACAAGGCAGCCGGACCCAAGACCATCCTAGGGCGCTTCCAACGCGGCTTTGAACGCGGATTTGACGGCTTCCGCAATGGCTACTATCAGATGCTGGAAACCACCCTCGAGCATCGCAAGTTGTTCGGGCTGTGTTTCGTGGCGTTCTGCGTGCTGTCGCTGGGTTTGGTGTTCTTTCTCGGCGAAGACTTCTTCCCTTCGGTTGACGCAGGCCTCATGCGCTTGCATATGCGTGGCCCCATCGGGCTTCGTGTCGAGGAGACAGCCCGGCTGGCTGACGAAGTCGAGGCATTCCTACGGCAGGAGATGCCAAGGGATGAAATCGTTACCATCCTCGACAATATTGGCTTGCCGTATTCGGGCATCAACCTTAGCTACAGCAATTCCGGCGTGATTGGCACCAGCGATGCAGAGATCCTGGTGGGCCTGAATTCGGAGCACCATCGGCCCACCGAAGAATACATCAGGAAACTGCGGCGTGATCTGCCTCGCCGTTTTCCTGGCGTGGAGTTCTTCTTCCAGCCTGCCGACATCGTCACCCAGATTCTGAATTTCGGGTTGCCGGCACCGATTGATGTGCAAATAGTCGGCAACGATATGCAGGAAAACTACCTGATCGCTCATCAGATCGCGAACCGGATGCGTCACGTCACCGGGGCGGCTGACGTCCACGTGCAGCAGATGCTGGATCTCCCGACCCTGCACATGGAAATGGACCGCACCCGAATCAATCAAGTCGGACTGGATGCGCGAGACGTCGCCCAGAGCATGTTGGTCTCGCTCAGCGGCAGCTTCCAGACCACTCCAAACTTTTGGCTGAATCCAACCAACGGTGTGACCTACCAGGTAGCCGTTCAGGCTCCGCAGTACCGCATCACGTCTATGCAAGATCTGATGAACTTGCCAGTCAATAATCCCACTGCACAGCCGCAGGTGATGGCGAACCTGGTACAGGTAACCCCTGTGGCAAGGCCGGCCGTCGTGTCACACTACAATGTGCAGCCCGTCATCGACGTCTATGCCAGCACCCAGGGGCGTGACCTAGGCGCGGTGGCCGCCGATACTATGAACGTTTTGCAACCCTTTTTCCAGCATCTTCCCCGGGGAACGCGCATCATCGTTCGGGGCCAGGTAGAAACCATGAAGTCCTCATTCCTCGGTCTCGGTATTGGGCTTCTCATGGCGATCTTGCTCATCTATTTCCTCATCGTAGTGAATTTCCAGTCTTGGCTCGATCCTTTCATCATCATTACAGCGCTGCCGGGAGCGTTGGCCGGTATCTGCTGGATCCTGCTGTTGACACGTACCACGCTCAGCGTACCTTCTCTGACAGGCTCGGTCATGTGTATGGGAGTGGCTACAGCCAACTCGATTCTGCTGGTCTCATTTGCGCGCGACCGCATGCGCGCGGGAGTGCCGCCAGCACAAGCCGCCTTGGACGCCGGCTTCACCCGTATCCGCCCAGTGCTGATGACTGCACTCGCGATGATCATCGGCATGGTTCCGATGTCACTGGGCTTGGGAGAAGGCGGCGAGCAGAACGCTCCCCTAGGACGGGCGGTTATCGGAGGGTTGCTCTTTGCCACGGTAGCCACATTGTTTTTTGTGCCTTCGGTTTTCGCTATCATTCATGGACGCCGCCAAGCCCGGGAGGGAGCACTTCACGAGTCTTAACCGGCTCTTAGCGCACATCGGATAATGAGTGAAATGAGTTTGGAACACGAATCCAGTCAATACGAGGTGCTCGAACCAGAGCGCGCCGGCCCGACGATTACGCCACCGCCCAATCTGCCGCCGGCAACGCCGCGCAAGGCCCTGCTCATGGTGGGCGTCGTGCTGCTGGTGCTCATACTGGGCGGTGCTTTCATTTTTGTTACGCGTGCCCATAACCAGCACGTCCTGGCGGACGAGACCCAGGCGCAAGCTGTGCCGACGGTTGCTGTGGTCCATCCCATCGCCGAGAAGCCCGACCAGGAGCTGGTGCTGCCAGGCTCGTTGCAGGCCTACGTTGAATCTCCGATTTACGCGCGCACCAATGGCTACCTCATTAAGTGGTACAAGGACATTGGCAGTCGCGTGACTCAGGGTGAGCTGCTGGCGGACATCGACACTCCCGAGGTCGATCAGGAGCTGATGCAGGCGCGGGCTACTCGCCAGCAGGTCTCGGCGCAGCTGGATATCGCCAAAATCTCCGCCCAGCGCTGGGAGAATCTGCGCAAGACGGATTCCGTCTCACAGCAGGAGACAGACACGCAAAGCAACAGCTACCAGCAGGCGGTCGCCAACCTTGCTGCCGCAGATGCTAACGTCAAGCGGCTCGAGGAACTCGAGCAGTTCAAGCATGTCTACGCTCCCTTCAACGGAGTGATTACCAAGCGCAATGTCGACCCCGGATGGCTCATCAATGCAGGCGCAGCCAGTGGGACGCAAATGTTTAACATCGCGCGAATTGATCCCTTGCGGGTATTCGTCAGCGTTCCCCAGGCCTACGCGCCTGCCATCAAAAATGGCATGCATGCTTCGGTCAGCCTGCAGGAATTTCCTGGCCAGAAGTTTGAAGGCACGGTAGCGCGTACTGCCGAGTCCATTGACCGTACCACTCGCACGCTGCTCACTGAGGTTGACGTTCCAAACAAAGACGGCCACCTGCTCCCTGGCTCGTTCGGCGAGGTTCATTTCCTGGTCGGGATCAATGCGCAGAAGGTCACCATACCAGTCAACACCATGCTCTTCCGCAAAGAAGGCCCCCAGGTTGCAGTCGTCGGCCTGGACAAAAAGGTCGAGCTCCGACGGATCTCCATTGGCAGGGATTACGGTACAAGACTGGAGATTGTTGGTGGCGTGGGTCCCGACGATTGGATCATTGTCAATCCCGCAGACTCGTTGGAGGAAGGCCAGCAGGTGAACATAGCCGCCCCCAACCAGGGAGTAGGGAATTCTTCATGAGGCGGACGGCATTCGCAGCACCCATCCTGCTCAGCATGCTGCTCGCCGGATGCGTAGTTGGCCCGAAATATCAGCGTCCACCGGCACCGGCTCCAACCGCATATAAGACCCAGGGTCCATGGCGGGTTGCCGCGCCCAAGGATTCCATCCCCAAGGGCACGTGGTGGGAGATCTTCAACGACGCGGAGCTGAACGGCTACGAGCGGCAGTTGCTGCAGGCGAACCAGTCGCTACTGGCTGCGAAGGCGAGCCTTGACCAGGCGCGTTCCCTGGCCGTAGTGGCTTCTGCGCCGCTGTTTCCTCAGCTCAGCACCGACCCCAGTGCTGGACGCCAGCGTGTGTCAGCCAATCGTCTGCTGGTCGGGGGTACGGCACCGACCGCGCCCGTGACCCAGAACCTGTTCCAGCTGCCCTTCATACTCAGCTACGAACCTGACCTGTTCGGCAAGTATCGCAGCAGCTTGGCGGCTGGGAACGCCACCCTCCAGTCCACGGCAGCCGACCTGCAAAACGTGCAACTGGTGCTGACCGCGGAGCTCGCCGCGGAGTACTTCAGCCTGCGCGAGCTCGATGCCGAAACCCAGGTGGTGAAAGAGTCGGTCGACATTCAGGAGAAGGGACTGCAACTAGTGGAGTACCGGCACCAGGGAGGTGTCGCCTCGGGGCTCGATCTGGCGCAACAGCAGACCCTCCTCGACTCCACCATCACCCAGCTTCACCTGGTGGAGCAACAACGCGCCGACTTCGAACATGCGATCGCCGTGTTGACAGGCAACCCGCCGTCCACCTTTAGCGTGCCGGTCGCTGCTCTTACTACGACTCCCCCGCCTATACCGCCCGGGATTCCATCAGACCTGCTGGAACGCCGCCCCGACATTGCCACCGCAGAGCGACAGATGGCCTATGAGAATGCTCAGGTCGGAGTGGCGAAGGCCGCATTCTACCCCCAGCTGACGATTTCGGGTGGAGGCGGCTTTCTTAGCACAGACATAACGACTCTCTTCACCACCCCAAGCGCCTTCTGGTCCTTGGGAGCCGACCTCCTGCAGCCGATCTTCCAAGGCGGACGCATCCGCGCAAACTATGCCGCCAGCAAGTCGGCCTATGACCAATCGGTCGCTAACTACCGCCAGACGGTGCTGACCGCTTTCCAGCAAGTCGAGGATGGACTATCAGACCTTACGACCTTATCGCAAGCGTTCTCCTCCCAGCAGGCTGCGGTAGCCGATTCGAAACGCTACCTTGAAATCGCCAACAATCGCTACGTCGGCGGAGTCACTACCTACCTCGATGTGATCACGGCACAATCAGCACTTCTCAATAATGAACGCCTAGCGACCCAGTTACTCGGGCAGCAGATGGTGACCTCGGTGACTTTGGTCAAGGCTCTCGGCGGGGGTTGGGACGCTTCGCAGATTCAGCCCGAACAGTATCACCCCAAAGCGATCCAGACCGTACAGCAGTAGAGGTGAGCTTGCAGGCTGGCCAGCTGTGCCTTGGCTGCTTACTCAGTCCTGGAGGCTCTCCCGCAAGAGGACGACCAGGGACGACCGTTTTCCGAACGCACGAGTAAGTACTATGTCAGCCATAACAGCCAGGGCGCACGTGAACAAGTATCTTGGGTAAGGACCAGATTGCCGGGTGCGCCAAGCTGAAGGGACCATGACGAAGACTGCAGATTTGGTGATTGTAGGCCTCGGGGCCGTTGGTTCAGCTACCCTCTACCAGTCTGCCAAGCGAGGTGCACGCGTCGTTGGCATTGACCGCTTCCAGCCTCCCCACAATCAGGGTTCATCCCATGGGGATACCCGAATCACCCGCCAAGCCATTGGCGAAGGGCGTGACTTTGTGCCACTGGTGTTGCGCTCAAACCAGATCTGGGAAGAACTCGAGTCCGCGACCGGCTGCAGCCTGTTGACCCGTAACGGGGGCCTGATTCTGGCATCACCCACGATGGCCTCCAGTCACCACGGATCGACTTCATTCATACAGGACACGATCGATGCCGCTGTCGGGTTCCGGATCGCACATCAAAAGTTGAGCGCCGCCGATATCCGACAGTGGTATCCACAATTCCGCTTGAATCGAGGCACAGCTATCGGCGGCTAAGAATTACGGCGCTAAAGTAGTGACCGGCGAAACCGTCCTCGCTTTCGAGGCGCTGGCTGATGGCACCATCAAGGTGAACACCGATAGAGAAACCTATTCGGCATCGAAGGTCCTTCTTGCCGTCGGTCCTTGGATCCAAAGGCTACTGGGCCCAGAGCACGCATCGTTGTTCAAAGTCTACCGGCAGGTCATGAACTGGTTTGCCCTGGCGCAACATGCGGAGCGTTATTCCACTGACTGCTTCCCTGTCTTCATCTGGATCACCGGGCCACGGCCACGGGATATGTTGTACGGTTTTCCAACTGTCGACAGCCCGAAGAGTGGCGTGAAGATTTCAACGGAACAGTACGAATCTCCCGTCGACCCCGACGAGGTAACGAGGACCGTAGCCCACTCTGAAGTCGCAGGGATGTATGCCGAGTACATCGCCCCACGACTCCCAGACGTCTCGAGCCATTGCCTTCGTAGCGAAGTGTGCCTGTACACGGTTACGCCAGACGCCAAGTTCGTCGTCGACTGCGCGCCCAGCAGTACAAGCATTTTGCTGGCGTCGGCATGCTCAGGGCACGGCTTCAAGCATTCGGCGGCGTTGGGGGAAGCACTGGCCCAAGTGGCGGTTGGCGAGAAGCCGGTGATTGACTTGACGCCGTTTCGTCTGGTTAGATTCGCAACCGGGTAAGGCGCTTACCGCGGAGTTGTTCCGGGAGGCTCGGTGTGAACCGCACTTTCTTTCTTGTGGAAGAGCTTGAGGTCAATGTCAGGCCAGAACTCAAGGACTAAACCGCCCAGGCACCCATAGCCTAAGGCGATCGCCGAGCGACTCATCGTCAGGCCGAATCCGCGGTCTTGCGTGGGATAGTATGCATTCGAGATGCTGCCGGCAGTAAGCGCCCCCAATATGTTGGAGAAACTGAATGTTCGGCCGCCTGAATCCTTGCGAGCTACAAATTCCTGCTCCAGCGAGCGTCCAACGCGACTCTTGATCGTACCTTCGCCCACGCGAAAGTAACGTGGATCCTGCTTGAAAACTACCGGGTAAAAGAAATTGCTGAAGAAATTGCTGTCGAAGCTATCGGTCCAGGTGGCGCCGTAGCGCTTGGCATAGCCGGCGGCACCTTGACCATACCCGGGAAATTCATTTTCGGCCTGGCTGATGCCCGCCTGGGCTCCTGCTGCCACCCACGTGAAAGGGTCGAGAGTGGTCTTGGCCATCAGCCGAAACTTCTGCCGCGCGGTCAGCGGTGGAGCGTCCTTGTAGTTCGTCATGCCGAACATCGGGACCACACCCAGCATGCGCTGTTTCTCCGCTTCCTGCAAGATCTCCTCAGAGGTCTTTTTCGGCGCCTGAGCCTGCGGCGTGTTCGTTCCATCACCTTGCGACGATGACAGTGGAGCTGACGGTGTTGCGGCTTGCTGTGCCGCACCGGGTAACGTAAGAAAACCGAGGCAGACCAGCAGTAGCACGGTGCGGGTTAGAACAGCCTTCATGTGAAAATACGACGCTCTCCGATCCAATTGAGGCAGGCACCACTTAGAAAAAACCACTATAGGCCTGATCTGTCAGAGCTCCCAGACTACCAAAGAACTCGGCGTGTCGCAGTTAAGTACTGTAAACACCGGAATGTGGCACTAGTGGCGAAGACCGGCACCATTTTTATGCCAACGAAAAATCCATAACCGGAAAAGACAAAAATGAAGGTTGCGGCCAAATGTGGCTTTGCCCACAGAGGGTTCGCTAATCGACGCAGGTGCCGGAAACATTGGCGGGTCAAGCGCTCCCCGCGCCCACTTTGGCAATCGCAGGACGAATCAGGGCAAGCGTCGTCACATCATTGTGAGTCGGCGTACCACGCATAAAGGCCCGAACTGCATCCAGGATCCCGGCTGCGACCTCGTTGGCGCTATCCAGCGGCTGGTTTCCGAAGTGGTGCTTCACACGTTCTAACCCGAACTCATCATGTTTGTACGTGGCTTCTACCACTCCGCGTGAAACCAGGAGCAACGATCCACCGTGAGGCAGGGCGACCGTGGGGGCTTCATATGTCGCGGCTTTCAGGAGGCCGAGCGGAAGCCCGGTGGCCGCCAGTTCGTGAACATCGGAACCATAACGCAATAGTCCTGGCGTGTGGCCAGCGTTGGCATAGCAGATGGTGCCAAGTTCCTCGTTGTAGCAGCCCATGAATGCAGCACAGGATCGCACACCACCAGCAGTCTTGATGATGCTGAGGTTCAGCTCCAGGCAGAACTCCATCATAAGGTCGGCTTCGTTTACATCCTCGCTTGAAAACTTCTGGCGTCCGACGTCCTGAAAGCTTTGCTGCGCACCGGCAACGATGGCGTGATTTTCTGTGTGCCGCCCAGCCACATCAAGCAACCCGAAAAGCACCCGGTGCGAGCTGACACGGAGAAAATGATAAAAGTCGCCGCCTTGCCTCTGCCCCTGAATCATTCCCGCAAGGTCGGCGCCGCCGAGTGCCGGGAAATCCGTGCGGGCGGGTTCGGGCTGGACAGAGCTATCTGCATCACGACGAAAGTGGAGATTGAACATGATAGGTTTGTCTTGCCCTGCTTCGGGCGGCGAGCAAACCCGGACGAACAAGGGATTGTCCCGTCGCCGAGGGCGCACACGCTCGAAACAGCAATCTCTTCAAATTTCCTGGGCAACCGTCCAGGAAGGTTCGGAAAATAATAGCGCCGATTGCGTAGATTGCAATATGCTCTTGACGCAGTTTTTTTTGGCGTTCCAATAGTGACTCGATAGGGCCACCGGTTACATACAAGAAAGGTGGTGCTTAGCGATAGCACCATAGCATTATGCGGGTGGTTAGGAGGCTGTGGCCGTGCGGATCCTGTGCGTAGGCGAGATTCTTTGGGATGTTATCGGCGAGAACGAATACTTGGGCGGAGCTCCTCTCAACTTCGGCGCGCACGCGCAGAAGCTTGGTCATCAGGTGATGCTGCTCAGTGCCGTGGGGGTCGACGATCGCGGACGCCGCAGCATCGAATCACTGCACAAACGAGGCATCTCGGCCGAGTTCGTCCAGGTATTACCCAACCAGAACACGGGAACAGCGGAAGTTGAGCTGGATTCGGAGGGCAAGCCGACGTTTCGTATTATCAGGCCGGCAGCCTACGATTTTGTGGACCTAACCCCATCCGAGCTAGAACGAATTGCCAAGCTGCGGCCTGACTGGATTTACTTGGGAACTCTCTACCACATGTCAGGACAAGCGCTGGCGTCCACCAAGAAGCTGCTGTCTGCTGCGCACGGTGCCCGGCGGTTTTATGACGTCAACCTTCGCGAGGGTCATTGGAGCCTAGCCTCGGTTGAAGAGCTCTCCCGCCACGCCACGGTGGTGAAACTGAGTGATTCCGAGGCCGAGTTCCTCGACGCACCACTTTATGCCGATGGTCAGGGAACGACAGTTGAGGACTTCTGCCGCCGGTGGATGTCGCAGTATGGCTGCGAAATCATGTGCGTCACCTTCGGCGAGCGCGGCAGTGCCATCGTGAAAGACGGCCGGTACTGCGAGATTCCGGGCTTCCGGGTAGAGGTTGCCGACACGGTAGGCGCAGGCGATGCCTTCTCTGCCGCCTTTCTCCACGGGTTGGACAAGGGTTGGGACGCGGAGCGCATAGGCACCTTTGCGAACGCTGTGGGCGCCCTCGTCGCCAGCCGCTCCGGTGCTATCCCAGATTGGCACGTCGAGGAAGCGCTGGCCATCATTGGAAAGAGCATTGCCGAGCGCGAAGCCGCGGCCGCGCCCGGATCGGCGCCGGCCTAAATGATCCGTGGATTAGGTCTGATTCATTCAATGCGCGTTTACCCTCGACCACAGGATGCCTGCGGTAGCCTGGTTCCAGATTCAGGGTGAGGAGAAATTGCCTGTGTTCTGATGATTGTGCCTGCCAGTTGGGTCGCTGTTGTCCTGGTCTTCCGGCTGCGATGTCGCAAGCCCAAGCTGATCCGGAAGGTCCTGCCACAACAGCGCCAATGCAGGCTAATCCCAGGCGCCGGCTTCGCAAGGCAACAACACAGCAAACCGTTGAAGACGTCAAGGTCGTGGGCAAGATGATAGCTTGCGCGTGGAAATTCCTGAGACAACCAACCCAATGGACAATCCACCTACTGCGCTGCCCGTCCTTCACGGAACGTGTTCCGGCAACGGATCCTAACCAGCCGAACCCGCCGAATGGAGCGACTGGGGAAATCTACCAATTGGTCCAACAACCATGTAAACCGGCGCCGGGCACTTCCTTTAGCGCCCAGTGACGGTAACCTCTGCCGATGCGGTGGCGGAAAGATCCGACTTGCTCGTGGCGGTGACGTGGTACTTTCCCGGTGTGCTCGGTGCCACATAAACCGCCAGTTGCGATAGCTGCCCTCCCTTGGATTGCGCGCCCCGGCTCACAACATGACCACCGTCATCGCCTTCCTGAACCCGCCAGATAATCTCCGGATTGTCCGTCCCTCCAACGGAGGCCGCGAAGTCGACACCGTTGCCGACGGTTACTCGCGCCGCCGCTGGGGTGAGCGTCACGGTCACGCCGGAGTCGTGCGCCCCGCTCGCTACCACCGACGGCGAAGAGACATAGGTCTTCCCTTGGGTGATCCACACCGCAACAGCGAGGGCGATAAGCAGAAAGGCCGCAAAACTGATCAGCAGCACCCTTCCCGTGTTGTCGCGGGCGGGAGGAGCTTCTGGTACGGATGGCAGGTTATCGTATGCGGTAGGCAGGGTACGAACCGGTTCGACAGAGTCAGCGTCTTCCGCAGAGTCAGCGTCAATGCCCTCCGCCACCGGTTCGGGAAGAGCGTCGGTGAACAATGGCGCCGCTGATTCCTCCAAGATCGGATCTGCCTCCGGCGCTTTTGCAGCGGTCACCGGCGGTGCCGCCTTCGTCTGCGGTATCGCACTCCGCGCAGCATCGCTGAAGCTGGTAGTGTGGAATAACGACTGAGGAGCGACTTCCGCCGTCGAGTGCGAAATGCGAACTGCCGGCTGAATCGGCGGTTCCTCGGGTTCGCTCAATCCTATCGGCGGGGTCTCTTCGACATCCGCAACGGGCGGCACATTGAGCCGGGCAGGTGTGCCGCAGCGGGCGCAAAACCTGTCGCCTGGCTCCATGCGCAGGCCGCAACTGGTACAGAACATCAGGCCTCCCTGGGTTGTGAAAACACTTTAACGCAAAAGTAGAACGCGTCCCATCGGGCAGAAGGTTGGCTCGTTGTCCAGGGTTCCTGCCCTCCTCTTGGAAATATGGTTACCAAAGCTACCAGCCTAGAGCTGAGAACCAAGAGTCATTTCATTGCGTCGCCGCCTGCTGGGTCACCAACACGACGTCCGTCAAGGAACGGCCACGAGCCACGGCGAGCTTCTTGCGGCCCCAGTCAAACCGGTACCCATAAATGTTGAGATCCTTAAAGTCGGTGAGCGGGGTGACGGAACCATCGGCCATGCTTTGCTTCACGATGTTGCCCACCCCATGCTGATTCACCGGGTAGTAAAGGAACTGCCCATCGGCCGAATACTGGAAACCGCCGGTGATATTTGAGCTTACGGGCAGGGTTTTCAGAGGGGCGCCACCCTCTGCTGGAATCAGTTGAATCACACCTTTCAAATTCGCAACCGGTCCGGTGCCTTCGACGGTGAAAATCGCGAGTTGTTTGCCATCAGGCGAAATTGACGCAACCTGCACCAGCTTGTCGACCACCTGCTTGGCCTCTCCACCATCGAATGGCATCCGCATCAGAGTCTTCCTGCCGCCCTCCAGCGCCTCGTAGACGAACCATTTACTATCCGGGGAACACACAGGCGACTGATCCACCTTGCCTTTCGTCAGGGCTGCAGCCCGCCCATCCTGCAGGTTCAAACTCCACACGCTAATCCCCTTGGTTTCGCGGTTGGGCAGCATAAACAAAGCGCGGTTTCCATCGGGACAGACCGAGATCCCGTTGATTGGAAAACGTCTTTGGAAGATGACATTGCGGTCGCTGCCATCCGGATTCATGATGGAAATATGGCCATCCTCGTCGGAGGTCACCAGACGTCCGTCCGGCAGCCATCCCGCGCCTGTGTCGCCACGTGAGTCGACCATCGTCGCCCCGCCGCCCTTGCCATCCGCATCAAGAACGTAAATACCAGCTTCATGCGTCAGCTGCGTAGCCACCATCTCCTGGCCATCCTTGGTGATGGCGAGAGTAAGGGTGCTGTAGGCATTCAGGTCATTCGTGATGCGGCGGAATTTTCCGCCGGGAACCGAAATCTCTCCGATCTGTCCATCCCAGTTCGTCGTCAAATCGCGAAAGATAATCGCAAGGCTCCTGGAGTCGGGCATCCAGGCAGGCTTGTTGAGCAGGGCGGCGGCAGAAAAGATCGTCTTTTCCCTGCCATTCTCCGGTTTCAAGACTACAACGCGGCCCAGGCTTGCGCCTCCCGGATCGGTAACGGTCGCTGCGATCTGCTTGCCATCCGGCGACCATGCCGGGTCCGCGTAACCCGGCAGCGGCAACTTGGCCAACACATGTTCGTTGCCGCCATCGGAATTGGCGATGATCAGTTTGGCAATGGCTTCCGATGAGCTGTCTCGCAAGAACACGAGGCGTTGCCCATCGGGAGAGAAGCTAACGGCGCTATCCACATCTTCAATCAGCCGGTGCGGCGTCCCGCCCAGCACCGGAACCTGGTAGAGGTATCCCAATCCTGGATTCTGCGGCTCATGACGGACGAAATACACAAAGTTGCCGTCCGGTGAGAAGGTCACTCCGAAATACTGCGTTTCGGTAGGGGGTAGGATCTGGGTATTGCTGCCGGTGGCAATGTGCCGCATCCAGAGGCTCTGCTTTCCCTGGCCCTCGTTTACCACGTGCACCACGTACTTCCCGTCAGGAGAAATCGTGGCCACCATAGCCTTGCCGGAGTTGGTGAACTTCTCCATCGTCATGTTCTCGAATGCCGTGGGACCACCTTCACGATGCCACATCGAGTACATGCCATAGAGACCGAAGGCGATCATCACCAG